>Ga0209751_10002505_pt1 | contig 18225 bp, 16 predicted proteins | sample RifCSP13_1_FD_184019 | JGI IMG/M metagenome (GOLD analysis project Ga0209751, IMG submission 184019) | Soil microbial communities from Rifle, Colorado - Rifle CSP2_sed 13_1 (SPAdes) (version 2) | ecosystem: Environmental > Terrestrial > Deep subsurface > Rock core/Sediment | place: Rifle... | reverse complement strand
GTTTTGCCGCATATGCCGAATCAAATTTTTGCAAATCGAATCCCGAAGCATCATCCCAGAACGTCCACCAGTCGGTCTCTAACCGCACGGCGGGGTTCTCGCCGATGACCATCACGACACACGTCTCCGGCAATCCGTCACAGACAAAAGGCCTTTCAAAGCACGGCTTTGGAATGAGGATGTGAAGTTGCGTAGATATGCGGTTCGTTACGCTCGCGTTCATAGACCGGCTTCTCTGCGCCAATAGACAAGATCAAGATGCACTCGCTCGGTCCTTTTGCGTTTGGCTACTTCTGCAGCCGTTAGGGCTGACGCTGTGGGGTTGGGACGCGGGGCTTCGTTATCGTCTGTAGCAGAGCGACCATCGCGTGCTTGCTTTGCTCCGAATGATGTTCTGTCCCGCGCGTATTCCTCTCAATATCGATGAACAGCAATATCAACTCACCGATGGCGATTAACAAAATTCCGGTCGTGATGAAGCCGGATGCAATAACTGCAACCATCAGGATCGAAAGTCCTGTCGCCGCCATACTAAGATCCGGGAGAGCGATATTTTGGGCGATGAAAGTGATCAGCACCGCAATGCCTGTGAGCACAATCATCGTCCAGCCAAGCACGCGCGTTATGATTGAGACGATTATCAGACCTATGTAGCGTTTTCCTCCCGGCACTGACGCCCGTTTTCGGCCCTTTGATAGGAACTGGGAGATCGTAGCAGTAACAATCAGTCCTATTATTACCAGCACCACCACCAAAATAAGCATGACCGCCCCCTTACAGCTTGCAACCAGCTAATAGTAGTTCACTGAGGATCGGGCGGCGACGAAAATGGTTATGGCGAACACAGGCGAACATTTGTTCGCTCATGTTCGCGGGTGTTCGGGCGAACGAACACGAACACACCCCCTTAGGGGTGTTCGTATGTTCGCCACCCAGGTTCGCTTCCTCCGGTCTGAGTGTGGCAACAGGCGAGGTAGAACCCGATGACATGGAATGAGAAGTATTGGGACATCATCAGCAATATCTATTGGACGCCCCGGTTCATAGGGATGTCATCGGTGGCGAGCGAGACGCTGGGAGAATCGAACGCGCTCCCCAAAGAGGGTCGGGTATATGTGAGGACACGAAAGCACAAAGATATTCTAGAATATCTCAGCTTTCAGGAAGAGGTACTAAACCACGTTTTCAATGTCACATTCGCCATTGCAGGCGATGCTATTCTTTCGAGCCTTCTGTGCGAACCGCTGGAAATCGAGGACGAAGGGCCTTTCACGAGTCTTGGCCGAGAACTCGCTTTGCGATTTGATTTCGGCGAAAGTAACGTTACTCAACCCGACGGATTTTTCACCACCCCGAAGTCCGTATTGGGCGTCGAACTCAAACTCGGCTCGACTACTTGGCCAGAGCAAATCGCAAAGTATCTGGCGCTTATGCACCTCGAAGAGCGATGCTCCGGCAAAAGAGACAATTTGGGCCTTCTATTCATCGTCCCGGAAAGCGTTCGCGAGGGGCACCTGTCGAAAATCGGGGTGGAGGGGTCGGGGATCGATGCAGAGTTTCTGACCCGTCTGAATCGCAGCAAGCTCCCCAAGAGGATCAGGGATCTACTAGAAAAAAATCCCGATTCAATTGATTCAGTGCGAAGCCGAGTTCGGCTGGCGTCCGTATCGTGGATATGGCTCAGGGATCAGTTGGAGCAAATTGAATCCACGCTTGATTCGTCCAAGCCTGGCGAGCAAACGCTTCTGCGCTTGCTCTGCGGGCTTCGCACTCAAATTGAATGCCACGAGAAGACCGGGATCACTAAAAAGCTACAGCCGATTGTTGATAGCTAGATAGGTGCGGCTTGCTGGCCTACACTCCGAATGGCTGCATCCCGGCTTAGAAGCCACCTCACCCTATCATCCACCAAAAGGCATCGTTTCTTGCGCGCGTTCGCAGCCGCATAGCGACCATGAGCAGCGCATCACGACTGCAGTTTGATGATGCGGCGACCACAGTGCTGCGGGCGAGTGCCTTCGTGCATTGCGTCCTCAATGATGGCATCAATTTCGGGTTGCCGAAAAACCAACTCGTAAGGTCGCATGCTCGCCCATGGAATGGCAACGCCACCTCCGCAATGTCCGCTTTGGGTCAAAAGCGGACATCTGTCGGATCCGGCGCATCGCCCGGCGCGCAGTATCGGCGGCGCACGCTAGCTAACTTTGGGTCAGTTGCTCTTGCAAATTAGTCGCATCTAAGATACATACGGCATGAGACGTCCCGCTGCGGCGGGTCGCGTTAGAGCTTTTCGCTCAAGGCCCCCCAAGAGGGAAGTCCATGCTGAGCCCAGTGAAGGCAGCGACCGCGGAAAGTATGTCGGACGACGCGGCCGCGGCATATGCGGAGGCCCGCGCGCAAGGCTGGCGGCGCGCCGCCACCACGCCGTCGCTGTCGGAAGTCTTCGGCACCATCCGCACGATCCCCAAGGGATCGACCTGGCGGAAGCTGCTCGCCTTTCTCGGCCCCGGCTATCTCGTCGCCGTCGGCTATATGGACCCCGGCAACTGGGCGACCTCGCTCGCCGGCGGTTCCAAATTCGGCTACGCGCTGCTGTTCATCGCGCTTCTCTCCAACATCATGGCGATCATCTTGCAGGCGCTGTGCGCGCGGCTCGGCGTGGCCTCGGGGCGCGACCTGGCGCAAGCCTGCCGCGACGCCTTCCCGCGCTGGGTCTCCTATCCGCTCTGGGCGCTCGCCGAGCTTGCCATCTGCGCCACCGATCTCGCCGAGGTAATCGGCACGGCGATCGGGCTCAATCTCCTGTTCGGCATTCCGCTCGAGATCGGCGTGATCCTCACCGCGCTCGACGTGTTCCTCATCTTGTGGATGCAGCGGCTCGGCTTCCGCTATGTCGAGGCCTTCATCGTCACCATGCTCGGCGTCATCGCCGTCTGCTTCGGCATTCAGATCGCCATGGCCGATCCCGATTGGGGCCAGGTGATCCTGGGCTTCGCGCCGACGGTCGAGATCGTGAAGAACCCGGAGATGCTCTATCTGGCGCTCGGCATTATCGGCGCCACGGTGATGCCGCATAATCTCTATCTCCACTCGGGCGTGGTGCAGACGCGCGCCTATGGCCGCTCGGTGCCTGAGCGGCGCGAGGCGATCAAGCTCGCCACCATGGACTCGACCATCGCGCTGATGTTCGCGCTCACCATCAACGCCTCGATCCTGATCTTGGCGGCGGCGACCTTCCATCAATTGGGTCAGACCAACGTGACGGAGCTCGATCAGGTGCATTCCTTCTTGCAGCCGCTGCTCGGCTCGGCCTTCGCGCCGACGCTGTTTGCCATCGCGCTGCTTGCTTGCGGGCTCAACTCCACGGTGACGGCGACCTTGTCGGGGCAGATCGTGATGGAGGGCTTCCTCGACATTCGCCTGCCGCCTTATCTCCGGCGGCTGGTGACGCGGGGCATCGCCATCGTGCCGGCGGCCATCGTCACCATCTGGTATGGGTCGGAGGGCACGGCGCAGCTCTTGATCCTGTCCCAGGTGGTGCTCAGCCTGCAGCTCCCCTTCGCCATCGTGCCGCTGGTGATGTTCACCGCCGACAAACGCAAGATGGGGGCGCTGCTCGCGCCACGCTGGGTGACGGCGCTCGCGGTCATGACCGCCATCATCGTCATCACGCTCAACCTCAAGCTTCTGTGGGATTTCTTCGGCGCGTTCTGACGGGGCGCCCCGCCAACGCCGTCATTCCCGCGAAGGCGGGAATCCAGTAACCAACGGCGTCGCAAAGCAAATTCCGACGGTGCTTACTGGATCGCCGGGTCAAGCCCGGCGATGACAAGTCTCGAGGTGGCGCCCAGCAACGGGGTCCGCCATGATACTGCCGGATTTCGGGGCAGCTTAAGCGCGATGCGCCCGACCCTCTCCTCCCCGGCCGGATTCGCCGCCGCGCTCATCATCGCGGGCAGCGCCGGTTTCCACGTCGGCCCCGTCTCTGCCGGCTTTTTCAGCGATCCCGCCAAGCCTTATCTCGGCATGAGCAAGGAAGCGATCATCGCCTGCGCCGGGGAGCCCCACGCAAAATATCGGAGCGGGGCGGAAGCCGAGACCCTGACCTATCATTATTCGGGTGCTGGGCCCGTGCCCGGCCCGCCCGGCGAGAAGAAGAAGAAGGACAAGCCGAGCTTCTCCTTCGGCGGAGACAAGAAGGATAAGAAGAAGGGCGACAAGGACTGGACCTGCACGGCGAGCCTCGTCTTCGAGAACGGCCGGCTTGCCCGCGTGAGCTTCGCCCATAAGGACGTGCGCAGCCCCTACCAGTGGCAGAGCGAGAAAGACCCAAAAAAGCGGGAGGCGATGCGAAAGGAAGAGGTCCCGACCTGCACCTTCTCGCTGCCGAACTGCGCGCGGCAATAGCTAAGCGTCAGGCGGGAGCATGGCAGACGGCCTCGATATTGTTGCCGTCGGGGTCGAGCACGAACGCGGCGTAATAATTGGCGTGGTAATGGGGCCTGAGCCCCGGCTTGCCGTTGTCCTTGCCGCCGGCGGCGAGGCCGGCGCGATAAAAGGCGTCGACCGCTTCGCGCGAGGGCGCCACGAAGGCGACATGGATGGGGGCGCTTGCGCGCATCCCCTCGCCGATCCAGAAGGAGGGCTTGCCGCTCTGGAAGTCCGCTTCCTGGCCGGGAGCACCGAAGCCGATGGCTGCGCCGTGGCCGGTCTCCGCCGCGGAGACCTCCATCACGATGCCATAGCCAAGCGGGCCAAGCGCCTTCAGATAGAACTCGGTGGCGCGCGCGATGTCGCCTACGGCCATGCCGATATGGTCGATCATTCGGCGCGCTCGACCAGCTTGCGCTTGAGCGAGGCGATGGCCGCGGCCGGGTTCAGTCCCTTGGGGCAGGCCTTGGTGCAGTTGAGGATGGTGTGGCAGCGATAGAGGCGGAAGGGGTCTTCCAGATCGTCGAGCCGCTCGCCGGTTCGCTCGTCGCGTGAGTCCTCGACCCAGCGATCGGCTTGCAAGAGGATGGCGGGCCCGAGATAGCGGTCGCCGTTCCACCAATAAGACGGGCAGGCGGTCGAGCAGCAGGCGCACAGGATGCATTCATAAAGCCCGTCGAGCTTGGCGCGCTCCTCGTGGCTTTGGCGCCATTCCTTCTGCGGCGTGGGGCTGTCGGTCTTCAACCAAGGCTCGATGGAGCGGAGCTGGGCGAAGAACTGCGTCATGTCGGGCACGAGGTCTTTGATCACCGGCATATGCGGCAGCGGGTAGATGGGAATAGCCCCCTTGGCATCGTCGGCATGCATGGTGCAGGCGAGCGTATTGGTGCCGGCGATGTTCATCGAGCAGGAGCCGCACACGCCTTCACGGCACGAGCGGCGGAAGGTGAGGGTGGGGTCGATCTTGTTCTTGATCCAGATGAGCGCGTCGAGAACCATCGGCCCGCAATCCTCCATGTCGACCCAATAGGTGTCGACGCGCGGGTTCTCGCCCGTCTCCGGGTCGAAGCGGTAGACGCGGTATTCGCGCCAGCGGCCGACTTGCGTGCCTTCCGGCGGCGGGTTCCACGCCTTGCCCTTCTTGACCCTGGAGTTCTTGGGGAGGGTGAACTGGACCATCTCAATAGACCCGCTCTTTCGGCTGGATATAGGCGATCTCGTTGGAGAGGGTGAAAGAGTGCACCGGGCGGTACTCGAGGCGCACCTCGTGCGTGCCGTAATCGGCCCAAGACAGCGTGTGCTTCATCCACTTGGCGTCGTCGCGCTTGGGGAAGTCCTCGCGCGCATGCGCTCCGCGGCTCTCCTCGCGGGCGAGCGCGCCGGCGACGGTGACGGCCGACTGCGAGATCAGATTGTCGAATTCGAGCGTCTCGATCAGGTCGGTGTTCCAGATCAGCGAGCGGTCGGTGACGTGGATGTCGGCGGCATCGTCCCACACGGCGCGGATGGCCTTCACCCCTTCTTTCAGCACCTTTTGGGTGCGGAACACGGCGCAGTCCCGCTGCATGGTCTTCTGCATGCGTAGGCGCAGCGCGGCGGTCGGCGTGCCGCCATCGGCGTAGCGGAAGCGGTCGAGCCGCTCGATGGCCGATTCGCCCGCGCCCTTGGGCAGCTCGGGGATGGCGCCGTCCTTTTTGACGATCTCGGCGCAGCGGAGCGCCGCCGCCCGGCCGAACACGACGAGATCAATCAGCGAGTTGGAGCCGAGCCGGTTGGCGCCGTGCACCGAGACGCAGGCCGCCTCGCCGAGCGCCATGAGCCCCGGCACGATCGCGTCGGGGTCGCCGTCTTTGGGGGAGATCACCTCGCCATGCATATTGGTGGGGATGCCGCCCATGTTGTAATGCGCGGTCGGCAGCACCGGGATCGGCTTCTCGCGCACATCGACGCCGGCGAAGATGCGGGCCAGGTCGGTGATGCCCGGCAGCCGCTCGGCCAGAAGGTCAGGCTCGAGATGGCTCAAATGCAGGTGAATGTGATCCTTGTCGGGGCCGACGCCGCGGCCCTCCCTGATCTCGATGGTGATGGCGCGGGAGACCACGTCGCGCGAGGCAAGGTCCTTGGCTGACGGCGCATAGCGCTCCATGAACTTTTCGCCTTCGGCGTTGCGCAGGAAGCCGCCCTCGCCGCGCGCACCCTCGGTGATGAGCACGCCCGCGCCGTAGACCCCGGTCGGGTGGAATTGCACGAACTCCATGTCCTGGAGCGGCAGCCCGGCGCGCAGCACCATGGCGTTGCCGTCGCCGGTGCAGATATGCGCTGATGTGCAGGAGAAATAGGCGCGGCCATAGCCGCCGGTCGCCAAAATCACTTGGTGCGCGCGGAAGCGGTGCAGGCTGCCGTCTTCCATCGACAGCGCGATCACGCCGCGGCAGCGTCCCTCGTCGTCCATGATGAGGTCGATGGCAAAATATTCGATGAAGAACTCGGCGGAATGGCGGAGCGCCTGGCCGTACATGGTGTGCAGCATGGCATGGCCGGTACGGTCGGCCGCGGCGCAAGTGCGCTTGGCCTGGCCTTTGCCGAAATCGGTGGTCATGCCGCCGAAGGCGCGCTGCAGGATCTTGCCGTTGTCGTCGCGCGAGAAAGGCACGCCCCAATGCTCGAGCTCGTACACGGCCTCGGGCGCGTTGCGGCAGAGATATTCGATGGCGTCCTGGTCGCCCAGCCAGTCGCTGCCCTTCACCGTGTCGTACATGTGCCAGCGCCAGTCGTCGGGGCCCATATTGCCGAGCGCGGCGGCGATGCCGCCTTGGGCGGCGACGGTGTGGGAGCGGGTGGGGAAGACCTTGGTGATGCAGGCGGTGCGCAAGCCAGCTTCGCTACAGCCGACCACGGCGCGCAAGCCCGACCCGCCGGCGCCGACCACCACCACGTCGTAAGCGTGATCGATGATGGGATAGGCGCGGCCCTTCACCTGGACCGCGTTGTGCAGCGGCGTGTCCTTTGGCGTGGCGTCTTGAGGCATGGAGACTAGGATCCGAGACTGATCTTGAGGATGGCGACGACAGAGGCGAGCCCGACGCCGGCGGCGAAGAAGGTGGCGAGCAGGATGGCTGTGACCTTGGCGCCGCCGTGGACGTAGTCCTCGATGATCTCCTTCAGCCCGATGCGCATATGGATCGCGGCGGAGACCACGAGGGCGAGAAGCGCCAGCGCCACGAGCGGCCGCGCGAGATAGGCATGCACCTCGTCATAGGTCGCGCCGATATGGGTGATGATCGACAGGATGAGAAAGAGAACAAGCGGGATATTGGCGATGGCCGTCATGCGCTGGCGCCAGAAGGTCTCGGTGCCGCCATGGGCGGCGCCCAGGCCACGAACGCGCTTAAGGGGCGTCGCCATGGTCAAAACGCTCCCTTGAGCCAATAGCCCACGACCCACAAGAGAACGGTGAGCGTGGTCGAGCCGATAATGGTGGCCCAGGCGAACACCTCGATGCTCACTTTATCGAGGCCGCGGCCGGTGTCCCAGATCAGGTGGCGGATGCCGCCGAGCATGTGGTGGATCAGCGCCCAGCTGAACAAAAAGAGGAGCGTGCGGCCGACGATGCTGCCGAAGAAGCCCGAGACTTGGGCGTATGGCTCAGGGCCTAGGCTGATGGCGAGGAGCCACCAGGCGAGCAGGAGAAAGCCGATGGCGAGCGAAGCCCCCGAGACGCGATGGGCGATCGACATCATCATGGTGAGCATCGGCCGGTAAATCTGAAGGTGCGGGGAGAGCGGCCGCTCCGCCCCCATTTTGGCGTTGCCCATGGGTTTTCGGTGCTGTTGTTGCCCAGACGAGCCTTGTCATAACGCAAGTGACCGGGCCGGGGCAATCAAACCGGCCTGCGGCTAACTTCCTCCCCCTGCAAGGGGGAGGGCCGGGGAGGGGGTCAGGCCAAGGGCTGCAAGCGACCCCCACCCGGCTCGCGATGCGAGCCGACCTCCCCCTTGCAGGGGGAGGGATTCGAAATCCGACGTGCAGGGGCTAGGGCGTGATGACGCCGCAGGCGATGCGGCCGCCGGCATGGCCGGCAGGATCGGTCATGTAGTCGTCGGCGTCGGCATGGATGAGAAGCGCCGAGCCGTCCTCGTCGAGAAGGGCCGACTCCTTGCTCAAGGTGACCAGAGGATTCAGCACTTCGACCGTGAGCTTGCCGTTCTCAGGCACGTGGATATTGGGCATGTCGCCGGCGTGGGGCCCTTCGGGGTTCAGGATCCCGTGCTTGGTCTCGTCGGGATTGAAATGGCCCCCCGCCGAGGCAAAGTCTGGCGGCTCGCATTTGCCGGTCGTGTGGATGTGAAAGCCGTGCGCCCCGGGAGGCGCGGCGGTCAGCTCGAGGGTGAGCAAGGTTCCGCTTGGGGTTGCCGCGAGCGTGGCCTTGCCGATTTCTTTGCCTTGGGGGTCCTTCAACACGGCCGAGGCCGTGTCTGCGGCGAAGGCTGGCGACGCAAAGAGCACAGCTCCGGCTAACCAGCCTGCGAGCCAAGCGAATTTGCGTCCCATGACGGCTCCTCTTGTTGCGGTCCAGGTCGCAGCGACGCGGTACTACGCTAGTGCCGTCGCCACGGCCAACAGCACGAGGAAGATTGTGATTGCGGGAAGCGCCCAACTCGAGCTGGGCAGCTTCCAATTGCCACGCTCTGGGTGGCCGCTACTGCTTAACATGTGCGTATCCCCAGCCAATTCCGGCAGTACCCCAACTCTCTAGTCTAGAAAACGTGACGCTTGCGCCACTGTTCCGAGATTGAGGTAAATTTTCCGGAAACTGAGGCGCGGCTGCCACAGGCGCAAAAAGAAGCCCGGCTGCGGGGGACAGCCGGGCTTCTCGTAACCTCGGACATAAACAGGATCGGCGCAGCTGGTGACGGGGGGGTCGTCTTGCAGGGGAGGCTGCGCCAATCTACCAAGGCAGAACGTCCGGTCGGCGACGTGGTTCCATCTAGCGCGGGAGCGCGACCCAATAGTCCATGTCGAGGACGACGCCGTCCTCATGGCTGCCGTCGGCTTTCAGCCCGGGGAAGTCGGCGCAAGCGCGATCCTTGACGGCGAAGGTGCGCAAGCGCAGCGCGCCCATGTCGTTCCGCCCCGGAAGCTCGGCTTTGTCGAGCACCTCGCTCCAGGCATAGATGGTGTCGCCGGCGAAGGACGGCGCCACGTGGCGCGCGCCGTTCAGCCCGAGAATGTGGAAGGCGTTGGCGAGCCCGTTGAAGCTCAAGGACCGTGCCATCGAGATGATGTGGCCGCCATAGACGAGCCGGCGCCCGAACCTTCCCTTGCCTTCCACATGCTGATTGAAATGCACCCTCGCTGTGTTCTGGAACAGGCGGGTGGCGAGCTGGTGCTCGGCCTCCTCGATGGTTTGCCCGTCGACATGGTCGATCTTGTCGCCGACGGCGTAATCGCCCCAGCGTTTGGGCGAGCCGGCCAACGCATAGTCGTAGCCGCTCGTGTCGAGGGCGGGGAGTGCCGCGCCGAGCGTCGCGGGATCGACGCTTGTGGCAAGCTCAGGCACCACAGACTTCGGCGCCGGCGCGTCGACGTCGCGCTTGTTGACCATGACCCAGCGCGCGTAAGAGAGCACGGGGTGTCCCCGCTGGTTCCGCCCCGTGGAACGCACATAAACCGTGCCACTCTTTTTGTTTGAGTTTTCCTTGACCCCGATGACTTCGGAGACGGAGGCCAGGGTGTCGCCGGGATAGACGGGCGCGAGAAAGCGGAACTCGGCATAGCCGAGATTGGCGATGGCGTTGCGCGAGATGTCCGGAACGGTCTTGCCGATGACGACGTGGAAGGTCAGGAGATCGTCGATGGGCGAGCGCGCATAGCCGATCTTCTGCGCGAAGGCGTCGGAGGACTGCACGGCGAAGCGCGGGCCGTAGAGCGCGGTGAACAGGCTCACATCGCCCACCGTCACGGTGCGCGGCGTGGCGTGCACGATCTCCTGGCCGAGCTTGAAGTCCTCGAAATAGTTGCCGGTAACGGTCTTGTCGGGCTCTGGGCTTTGCGTGCGGTTCATGTGGGTTTCATTGGTTCGAGCGGGCCGACCATAGTTGGCGCCCCCGCTAGAGACAAGCGCCCGCGGGAAGCGTCAATCGGCGGCAGAACTCGCGGCCGGGGCCTTGGGGAACAGGAGCCGCTGATAGAACCAGCCGATGCCGATCAGGACGACGCCAAGCCCGAGGAATGACAGGGCACGGTAGATACCGGTCAGATCTGACATGTCGATGAGGAAGACCTTCAGCACGGTGAGCACCACCACGGCGGCCGAGGCGATGCGCAAGGTCAGCGAGCGGAGGAAGATGCCGGCGGCAAGCAGCACGACGCCGAATAAGAGCCAGACGGCGGAATAAGTGTATTGCTCGGCGTCCGAGGTCGCCCCTTCGATCAGCACAGGCCCGTGATAGAGGGTCCTGATCTCGAGCGAGAGATAGGCGAGCGCAAGCGCGAGCGCGGTAGCTGCGGCGGTCGAGCTATACCAAAGTGGCCGCGTACCATAGGTGACGTAGGCGAGCACCCCTGCCAGCACGGCGGGCAGCCCATAGCCGAGCAGGATCAAATTGATGAACGGCGGGCCTACGGGCTCACCGGTGAACAGAGGATTTTCGCTGACGCCTAGGTTGAACACGATCATGACGAAGACCATGGCGGCAAGCAGCCGGGCGCCGAGATCGTGGACGATGCTGCCGCTCTTCAGGCGTATGCGCTCAAGCCCGATCACCACGGCGAGCAGGAGCGAGACATCGAGGGCTGTCTCGGCGAGCGCGCTGCCGGTCCCATACGGGTCGCCCGTTAGGTAGTGCCGGACCTCGAGCACGATGAGGAGCACGGTGAAGAGGATGGCCGCGGCATCGACGATCCGCGCCGGCACGTCGTCCGCGCGCCGGCGCATCATGTGCCCGGCGAGCCAGAACGATGCCGCAGGCACGCCATAGCCGTAGAGCAGCCAGTTGAAGATAGGCCGCGTACCGATCCCGTCGCCGACAATGCGCGGGTCCCAGGCGATGCGGCCGAACAGCGCCACGGTGACGGCGGCAGCGAGCCAGCGGAGCACGGGCCATGGCCGCTTCTCGGCGACCCAGGCAATGCCGGGCACCATCAGCGCGAGCGCGATGGTGAGCCAACCCTTCTCCAGGGCGAGGCTCAGAGCGAGCGCCAGCGAGGCGATCGCGCCGGTGGCGAAGATGGCGCAAGCTGCCTCACTTGCGGGTGGCTCGCTCCGCTTGCTCAAGGCTTCGGTGGCAAGGGCGAAGGCGCCGGCAAGAACGACTGCCGCGCCGGCGAAGGGGATCGACTGCTCGAAGCCGGCGATGCGGTAATAGAGGGCGATAAGAATGGCGATGGGCGCGAAGACGGCGCACGCACCCCATAGCGTCGACACGAGCGGCCTCGCCTCGCGGTTTTGCGCGAGAAATCCGGAGACGCCGAACAGAAGAGCGAAAGCGCCGCCAAGCGTCAGCGGCGCGCCAAACAGGAAGCGGTCCGGCAGCCAGGCAGAGTCGGGCACGGCGCCTGACACAATGGCGAGTTCGGCGACATTGAAGTTGAAGGACCATTGCAGAAAGATGAGGGTGACGAGCAGCGCAGCGGCGGGCACGGCGGCGGAAGCGGCGTCGCTGCGCCAGGCAATCGCGATGGTCGCGGCGACCAGGACCACGAACAGAGTGAGCGCGAGTGTGTCGTGGCCGGTGGCCAGCACGAGCAGCATCGAGGCGAGGAGATAGGCCGCAAGCGCGCCGGACGACACGGCGTCGACGTCACCTGGCACAGCGTCAGGCCCGAACAAGAGGCCCGAGACGATCAGCAGCGCAGCAAGGGTGAAGCCGGCGGCGATGTGGAAGGCGTGTGGCGCGAGCGCCTGAAGATCGCCGATCCCCGGCAGCGCCCAGAGCACGCTCGCGGCGACGGCGGTGACGGCGAGCCAGCGCCAGAGCCGTGCCCGGGCCAAGCCGAATGACGCGGCGGTGACCATTGCGAGATAGAGATAGAGCGCCCAATAGCTCGGCTGCTCGGTGGAGACGATCAACGGCGTCAGGAAGGCGCCGATCAGGCCAAGGCCGGCGAGCGCCGGGCCATGCAGAAGCGCCGCGGCGAGCGTGCCAAGAGCGACGACGCCCAAGAGAACAAAGGCGACAGCCGGGCCGATGAAGCCGTAAAGCGCGTAAGCGGCATAGACATCGGCATAGGCGATGGCGGTGCCGGCGGCGGTCAGCACGCTCGGGATGTGCGCCTTGGGGAGGCCGGTCACGCCGGTCAGGATCTCGTGGCGCCGGGTCCATTCACCGGCGGCGATCAGGGCGAGCGCCACGGCGGCTCCGAGCAGGACTCTTTGGAGTTCGCCAAACCAGCCCTGCTCGATCGCTTGGCGCACGAGGAAGAAGCCGCCGAGCGCCAGCGCAATGCCGCCGGCCCAGACCACCCATTGGGTGCCGAAGCGCTCCTCCAGGCTGATCGTGGGCTTAGCGGGCGCGGCAGGGGCCGGGGGCGCGACAGACGACGCCGCCGCCTCAGACTCCGGCGGAGGCAGCGCCTCCTCGGGCGGCACTTGTTCCGGCTCCTTTGCCGCCGCGGGCAGTGCTTCAGGCACGGTGCCGGGGCCGGGCTCGGGTGCGAGAGCCTCGCTGGCACGTTCGGCAAGCCACCCTTCGAGCCGGGCAAGCCGCCCTTCGAGCCTGTTGAGGCGCTGCCGCGTGTTCATCGTCATGACGATGCTGACTACGGCGAGCACCGGTATGGCGAGAACAAGAGCGATGAGCGTGCCGAACATGTCCATCAGTTTGGCTGGCGGACGAAGCCGATGGAAGAGCGGGGATTGCCGGGCTTCATGCGGCTGATATCGGCGATGAGCGCGACGACGCGGTCGAGGTCCTCGGCAATGCCGAGCATGTCGGCTTGGCGGCGCGCTTGGGCGAAATCGCCGGGGGTCAGGTTGGCGAAGCCGAGCCCGTGCGCCGGCACGTCGGCCATCTGGAAGAAGATGGCGTAGGCGCGGGCGAGCCCCTTGGCGTCGAGATAGTGGAACAGAATGTGGAAGGTGAAACGCCTGAGCGAGGCGCTGTCGAAGCGCTCCATCATGTTGGTGGTGCAGCAGAAGGGGAGCGGGTGCTGCTCCATCCAGGTCAGCATCTCGTTGACCTGGCTCACCTCCCAAGAGCGCACCGCCTCGCGCCGATCGAACAGCAAGCTATCCGCCTCGTCGAAGATCAACATGGCTTGCGCCTCGCGCGCCGCCTCGAAGGCCTCGGCGATATTCTTCTCCGACTGGCCGATATAGGGCGCAAGCAGATCGGAGGCGCGCTTCTGGAGGATCTCGAGCCCGAGGCGCCGCGCCAGATAGCGGGCGAAGGCCGATTTGCCGGTGCCGGGAGGGCCGGACAGGCACAGCGAGAAGGCAAGGTTCGAGCTCGACGCGATGTGCTTGGCGAGTAGGGTGAGATCCATGTTGGCGCAAGTGAGCGCCGGATCGAAGTCGGTGACGGAGACGGCGGGGCGCGCGCCGCCGCCGGACAGCGCGCGCATGATGCCGGAGGCCGCGCGCTCGAGCGCGTCCTTGCCGCCGCCGGAAAGCCTGGCCGCACGGAGCGCGTTCTCGAGCACGGCAGGGGTCGCCGGCAGGCGGCGGGCGAGATCGAGCACCTCGTGGTCTGCGAGCTCGACCTCGTAGCGATTGGCGAGACGCCGCAAGATGCGCTCGCGCTGCCTGACCGGTGGCGCCTTCAGCTCGACGATCAGCGACATGCGGCGCAGCACCGCGGCGTCGATCTCGAAGATGTTGTTGGAGGTCCACACCACCGGCACGGGGTTCGTCTCGAGCAGACGGTTGAGATAGAGCTTGGACCCGCCGCGATTGATGAGCTGCCAGGCCACGTCCTCGAACTCGTCGAACAGGATGGCGGTGCCGGGGCTGCCGGCGAGCAGGCGCTGGAAGAAGGAAAGATCGCTCAGGCGCTCCGTGCGGCTGACCTCGCGCCCGGCGAACTGCTCCTCGCCGGCGGCATAGAGGCTCACGCCCGCGGCGGCGGCGGCGAGCTTGGCAAGCTCGGTCTTGCCGGAGCCGGGTGGTCCGAACAGGAGGATGTTGATGCCGCGCGCGCCTTCAAGGCTCGCCCCCTCGATCACCCGGGTGATCAGATCGCAGTCCTCGGCGACATGCTCGTAGTCCGACAGATTGAGGGAGGGCTCGAGTGCGTTGCCCAAAAGCGCCGCGCGAAGGGACGGAAAATCGGGGAAGGACTGGTCGAGGCAGGCATCGACCCGCCAGGGGATGTTGAAGCGACCGCCTCCGCCTGCGATCTGATCGCTGTCCTCCCTTATTTGCAGGAGGCCGCAAGCGGCAAGCTCGCCCGACGGAGAGATGAGCCCTTCGACCGTACGCGCGGGTTCGCCGACCAGCATGGCGATGGGCCGGCCGAGTGGGCCCGCGTGGTTGGCGAGAGCGTCGCAGAGATATCTGACCTGGTCGTAGCGGGTGTAGCAGGCGATAAGGCCGACGATCTTGAGCGCCACCGCAGGGACACCGAGCTCCCTGGTGAGAAGCTCAATGTTGCCGGCCAGGGGCTCGGGCCTCGGCGTGGCCTCGGCGGCGCGACGCAAGCTACCGATGAGCCCCTCACGGTCGCGCCGGTATAGGCGGTCGAGCTCGGCATAAGGGAGGCCGCTGGAATAGAAGAGCCTGAGCAGTTCGGAGAGCTCGTCCGAGACGGTAAAGCTCATGAGCTCGCGGCGCTCGTTCATCCAATAGAGGACGCCGAGAAGACCGCGCAGAGGAAGATCGCCGCGTTCGAGAATGCGGGCGAGATAGCGGGCGACGAGCCCCCGCTCGACGTCGGCGACGATCGTGGCTTCCGCGTAAGTCTCGTTCTTGCTTCGGAAAAGCCCCATCGCCCGATACGCCTCGACCCAAGCGGGAGGCTTATCTAGCCTGAGGGGAGGCTTGAGGGAAAGCTAGGCTGGGGAGGGGTCGGGGCGCGGAGCGGCTGGGTCGCCTCCGCCGCATGCGAAAATGGCGATCCCCACTTTCGTGGGGACCGCCATCTTTAGCGAAAACTTGCTAGATCGATGCGCTGATTAAGCGCGGTCGAGTTCGGCAGGGAGATAGCTCGTAACTTCCATGCCAGCCTCGGACTCGGTGATCTCGGGTTTCAGCCACTCTTTCATGGTCGTCTCCTTCGGTGAACTAATGAGTAGGATAATGGGGTATGGGCATGAGCGCTGCATGACGTGCCCATGAACAGGCCCTGAATGCCAGATTAAGAAATTCTGACAGGAACAATTGCCAGCAAATGCGCCAAGCCGTGGCAAAAAGCGGGTTCCGCGTGACCCCGAGAGCATGAAGGCACGGGGCCAGAATCCAGCCTTGAGCGGTTGCAAGAGGCTAACGCTACCCCCGCCCAGTCGCCGAACGCGGCCTGGTGCTCCCGCTTCCAAGCCGTAAGTGCCAGGAACCAAGGCTCCAAAGGCCGCGTTCTAGGTGCGGCGCGAGGCAATTTCGCCTCGATCCTAGGAGGAGTCCCCTAATGAGGAAGTACCTGATCGCAGCGACGCTGATCGTCGCCTTCGCCACGCCCGCCCTCGCGGACGAAGTTTTTGTCATGCTCGATATGACAACCAAAAAATGCGTAACGATGGCAACGGACCCCGGCGATACGAAAAAGTTCAAAATGCTAGGCAAGTACCCGACGCTGGGAGAAGCCGAAACTGCTATGCACACAATGACAGAGTGCAAATAGCGGCGGCCAGGCCCGGTTGGGCCTGAGTCGAGCTGTTATTCCCCGACAAAAGCCTCGCCCTCACTTGGGCGGGGCTTTTCATTTGGCGCCCTGCCAGCCAATGCCGAACAACTGAGCGCAAATGTCCTAGGGCGCCGCTTCGGCCCGTTCCTTCCTCGCCGCAGCCAGGACGTCGCGTGCCGCGTCGGCATTCAGCACGGCAATGCCGAGACCGACGACCAGGTCGGGCCAGGCCGACAGGGTGACGAGGGTGAGGAAGCCCGCCAGCACGATCGCGACATTGGCATAGGCGTCGTTGCGTGCCGACAGGAAGGCGGCGCGCGTAAGGCTTCCGGCATGAGAGCGGAAGCGCGCCAGCATCAGCGCGCAGATCAGGTTCACGGCGAGAGCGCCGGCGCCGGTCAGAGACAGAGGGATTGGAGCAGGCGGCACAGGCAGCGCGAATTTCTGCCATGCCGTCCACAGGGTCGCCAGAGCCGGAACGAGCAAGATGCCGGCGAGCGCCATGCCTAAGCGGGAGCGGTTGACGGCGCTCCATGAAAGCGCCGCGGCAATGAGAAGATTGATCGACGCGTCCTCGAGGAAATCGACGCTGTCGGCGAACAGCGACACCGAGCCGATGGCGATAGCCACGGCGAACTCGACCCCGAAATAAGCGAGGTTCAGCAACGCCACCAGCAGGACAGTTCGGCGCAGAGTCATGGTGGCCTTCAAAGGCGGTAGCCAAGCCCGCGTGTCAATCCAGTGCGACAACAGGAGGCTTCGCGCGGCCTACTCGAACAGGATCAGCGCCTTGTCGAGGGTGATCCAGATGCCCCAGAGGAGCGGGATACCGACCGCCGCCCAGGCGAGCGGCGCGATCTCGATGCGTCTCGGGCTGAGGACGACGCCAGCCAGCCAAAGGGCCACGCCGATCCACATCAGGAATGGCCGATAGGCGAAATAGCCGGCGAGTTCCAACTTGGCGACCGTGTCGGCGCAGGTAGCCGTGGTGAAGAATAGGCATTCCCATGCCCCCCCCACGCCACCCAGCTTGGTGTAAAAGGTGGTCCACCAAACGATCGCCACGGCGATCAGGGCCATGCCGATCGGCTGGAGAAGGCGGATGTTCCTGTTCACTTCCTCGGCCGTGCGGGTCTCGGTAACGCGCCGGGCGGACGCGACAGCCGTCTTGACCTGGAGCGCTTCGACCTCCTCGGGCTTCATGAACCATTTTTTGTGCAGTGGCCTGATCAAGAGATTGGCGATGAAGCCAGCCACGAGCAGGCCCGAGAGCACGTAAAAGATCGGCTGATAGATCTGGTTCGGGGCGACCCCCGCGGCCACGCGTGAGTCGTGCATGTAGTTCACGATCACGGGACCGACGATGCCGGCGGTGGACCAGGCCGTCAAAAGGCGTCCGTGGATGGCGCCGACGAATTGCGTGCCGAAAATGTCGGCGAGATAGGCCGGGATGGTGGCAAAGCCTCCGCCATACATCGAAGCGATGAGGCAGAAGGCCGCCGCGAACAGCGCGAGCAGACCGAGGGTGGCGAGTGTTGGGGCCGACGCATAGCAGATGAAGCCGAGGGTGAAGAAGGTGTAATAGGTGAGCTTGCGGCCGATCTTGTCCGACAGCGAGGCCCAGAAGAAGCGGCCGGCGATGTTGAACAGCGAGAACAGCCCAACGAAGGCTGCACCGACGACCGCAGCCTGGGCCTTCTGCTCGACAGTGAATTGGGCAAAGCCGACCGAAGGATCGCCGAATAGCGCTCCACCGAAGGTTTCCTGGAGCATGGGCGCTGCCGCCCCGATAATGCCGATGCCGGCCGAGACGTTGAGGCAGAGCACCGCCCAGATCAGCCAGAATTGCAGGGTTTTGTGCGCGTCCTTGAGGTGGACGTGCCCGGTCGTTATCATGGCGTGGGAGTTCTCGGGCGGGATCCAGTCCTTGGGCTTCCAGCCCGTGGGCGGCAGGCGATAGCCGAAGGCGCCGCCCAGCATAAACACGAAATAGATGAGACCCAAGGTGACGAAGGTC
>Ga0209751_10002504_pt1 | contig 18227 bp, 14 predicted proteins | sample RifCSP13_1_FD_184019 | JGI IMG/M metagenome (GOLD analysis project Ga0209751, IMG submission 184019) | Soil microbial communities from Rifle, Colorado - Rifle CSP2_sed 13_1 (SPAdes) (version 2) | ecosystem: Environmental > Terrestrial > Deep subsurface > Rock core/Sediment | place: Rifle... | reverse complement strand
GGTCTGCTCACGCTCGTCGTGGCTGCCACCGAGGCCGGCGCCACGCTGGCGGCCGACGGCGTCGATCTCGTCGACGAATACGATGCAGGGAGCGTTCCGCTTGGCCTGATCGAACAGGTCGCGGACGCGGCTGGCACCGACGCCGACGAACATCTCGACGAACTCCGAGCCCGAGATCGAGAAGAAGGGCACGCCCGCCTCGCCGGCGACGGCCCTGGCCAGAAGCGTCTTGCCGGTGCCGGGCGGTCCGACGAGCAGGACACCGCGCGGAATCCGTGCACCCAGCTGGTTGAACTTCTCGGGGTACTTGAGGAACTCGACGACTTCCTGGAGCTCGGTCTTCGCCTCATCGACCCCGGCCACGTCGTTGAACGTCACGACGGTCTTGTTGCCGAGGAACATCCGGGCCCGACTCTTGCCGAACGACATGGCCTGGTTGTTGGTGCCCTGCGCCTGGCGCATCATGAAGACGATGAAGCCGCCGATCAGGATGAGCGGCAGGAGACCGGTCAGGATGAGACCGAGCCACGAGGTGTCGGGGGCTTCCTCGGCCTTGTAGATGGTATCGGGCAGAGTCTTTCCCCCGGCGGCGGCCGCCTCCCGCATATCGGCCAGCACATTCGTCAACACCGACGGGACGATGACCTGATAGGTCTTCGCACCCGCCGTGACGGTCAGAGCCTGGTCCTGCTGGATCACTCTCTCGACCTGTCCCTTCTGAACCTGGGCCAGGAACTCGGAGTAGCCGACCTCTGGGTCCTGGTTGCTCTGGACGAGCCAGGTGTACATGAGAGCGACGGTCCCCACGACCAGCAGGAGCATGAGGATGCCGTTGCGGAAGAACTTGGCGTTCAAGGGTTCGAGGACCTCGTAGGGCGGCTGGCGACGGCTGAACCGGCACCTGGCGGGCGAGTATAGCGCCGGGTCTCACGACGGCCGGATGACCCGTCCGTACCGGTCGAATCCGAGGGTACGTGCACTGATGAGTGGGGGCAGATACGGTGCGGTGAAGTTCTCTTCACCGTCGAGCGTCACCGAGGCTGGTAGCGGAGGGCGGATTCGAACCACCGACCAAGGGCTTATGAGTCCCCTGCTCTACCACTGAGCTACTCCGCCACCGGGCCCGCATCGTACCAGAGCCGCCGGATCCGGCCGCGTCCGGAGGCTACATCTGCGAGCGGGGTCGTTGGTCCGGGACGTCGGCGCCCTCCATGAGGCCGGGCCGCCCCGATCGGGTGGCATCGAACCAGGTCGCGTAACGCCGGGCGAGCGGACCGGCCGTCAGGCCGTGGGCGACGATCGAGATGAGCACCGTCAACGCGATCGTGAGGATGATGTCCCGGGCCATCGGCAGCTCGGCGCCGTCGTGCAGGACGATGATCGCGAAGACGATTGACGCCAGGCCCCGCGGCCCGAACCAGCCGACGAAGCCGATCGTCACCGGCCCCGCCCCACTGCCCACCATCGCCAGCGCCACCGGCGCCATCCGAACGACCGTCAGGAAGAGGATCGCCAGGATCAGGTGGCTTGGGCCGACCTGACCCATGTACGGCACCACGACGGCGGCTCCGAAGATCAGGAAGGTCGCCGCGCCGAGGAGCGCACCGAGATCCTCGACGAAGCCGGTCGACTCGTCCGGATCGTGGGCAGCAGCACGGAGCAGGATGCCGTAGAGCAGCCCGGCCACGAAGGCCGCGATGAAGGCGCTGCCCCCGAGCGCGACGGCAAGACCGTATGCCAGCAGGGCGGTCCCGGTGGCGGCCAGGCGCGCCCCGGCCTTGCCCGTCGAACCCGAGCCGATCGCCGATCTGACCAGGATCGCGCCGAGGGCGCCCGCCCCGACGCCGGCCGCGACGCCCCATCCGATCTGCTCGACGACGATCCGGAGCGCGTCGCCGACGGTCACCTCGCCGGCCTCGGAGCTGGCCAGGGCCAGGGCGATGACGAGCAGCGGGACGCAGATGCCATCGTTGAGCCCGCTCTCGACATTGAGCCCCTGGCGGATCCGGACCGGGATCCGCTCGTCGGACACCACCGCCTGGCCGAGGGCGGCATCGGTCGGGGCGAGGCAGATCGCGACGATGGCAGCCTCGAGGACGAGGAACCCGGGAGCGACCACCAGCGCAAGGAGAGCGCCGAGGACGATCGTGAGCGGCAGGCCGATGCCCAGCAGTCGGACCGGCAGCGCCCGGCCCAGGCGCAACCGCGCCAGGTCGATCCGCGACGCGTCCGAGAACAGGACGACTGTCAGGGTCGCCTCCGCCAGGAGCTCGAGCCCCGCCGCGCCGGGCGCGAGCTGGAGATCGACGATGGCCACGCCCGACGCGATGCCGGCCGCGAGGAAGACCATCGGGGCGGTGACGATCGATCCCGACAGGCGACGCGACACGACCGCATAGCCGAGGAGCGCCGCGGCGAAGACGACGAACACCCAGGTCACGGGCTCTGCTCGACGGATGGGCTCGGCTCGGGGGATTCCGACGGCTCCGGTGACCGGCTCGGTGCGGTGGACGGTAGTGCCGACGGGGTCGGGCGCGGAGTTGCGGAGGCTCCCGGCTCGCCGGTCGAGACGACGAGTGCGACGGCCGAGCCAGCCGCGACCTCACGTCCCGCCGCTGGCACCGTCCCGATGACAGAGCCGGCCGGCACGTCAGTGCTCGTTTCAGGGACCGTCTCGCCGATCCTAAGTTCGGCGTCAGCGAGAGTGACGACCGCCTCCGCCTCGGTCAACCCGACGACGTCGGGAATGGCGACGAGAGCGCGAGTCGTCGACACGACCGGAGCGACCGGAGAACCCGACGCGACGAGCGTTCCCGCGGCTGGCGTCTGGAGGACGACCGTGCCCTCGGCGGCGCCGCGGCTCTGGACATACGTCGGGTCGGCAAGAACGAGCCCGGCAGCCTCGACCGCGGTGCGAGCACGGTCCAGCGGCAAGCCGACGAGGTTCGGGACGGCGGCGCTGCCGGTCGTCGGAGCCGTGGAGGGCTCGGGCTCACCGCGGATGACCGCGACCGCGAGGACGACCCCGATGGCGACGGCACCGAGAAGGAGAAGGCCCGCCCGATGGCGGTTCGTGCGACGCATAGCGACCCCGCCGCGCGGTTCCGCGGGCATCAGCGGAGCCCGGGCGGATTCCGGGTTCGACAGGCTGTCCTCCACGGACTCGGCCGGCCGCGCCGCATGCCGCGATCCGATGGCCGCCACGATCGTCCGGCGTACCTCCGATTCGTCGCCGACCAGATCGCCCAGACCGAGACTTCGCATGAGGTCGCGCAGGGCGCCTGTCGGCCGGGCGATGATGAACTCGATGCCGACGACCCCGAGCTCCTGGTCGAGCTGGCGGAGGGCGTCTGCCGCCGTCAGGTCGAGATCGACGATCGCCGATGCGTCGAGGACGACGACGCGGGGATCCGTCCGGTCCGCGATCAGGCCGCGGACGCCTCTTATCAGGGCGCTGACCGTTGCGAAGAACAGCGGTCCCGCGTAGCGGACGACGATGAGACCCTGAACGCGCTCGGCCTGCGGGTTGCGGCTGAGCGACGCGAACGTCGCCCCGTCGGGCAATCGCCCCAGCTCGTCGATCCGCGGGCTGGCCGCTCGCCGAAAGACGTTGACGGCGGCCAGGATCACCGCGACACCGACGCCCGCCAAGGTCCCGTAGAGGATCACGCCAAGGACGGCAGCGACGGCGATGGCGCCCTCCGTCCGGTCGAGGCGCCAGATCCGGACGATCCCGTCAACGTTGATGAGGCGCGCGACCGACACGAGGATCACCGCGCCGAGGGCGGGAATCGGCAGCATCGCCATCGGGCCGGTCAGGAAGATCAGGACGACAGCCACGCCAGCCGCAGCGACGACGCCCGTCAGCTGCGTCCGCGACCCGGCAGCCTCGCCGGCTGCCGTCCGCGACGGGCTCGCGCTGACCGGGTAGCCGCTCGAGAGGCTGGCGCCAAGATCGGCGGCCGCGAGGGCGACCAGCTCCCGGTTGGGATCAATCTCCTCGCCGTGCCGGGCCGAGAAGCTCCGGCCGGTCAGGGTGGTGTCGGCGAAGCTCAGGATGGCTATGCCGAGGGCGCCCGGCAGCAACGCCAGCGCCTGTTCGATCGATATGAGCGGCAACCCGACGGGCGGCAGCCCCGACGGCACCGGCCCGAGCACCGCAACGCCCTTCGCATCGAGCTCGAGGGCGACGGTCGCGACGAGGGCGAGGACGAGGGCGACGAGAGCCACCGGCAGACCCGGCAGGAAGCGATCGCCCAGCAGCAACACCACCACGACGCCGAGGCCCAGGACGACCGACGGCACGTTGACGCCGGACTGCGCGATGGCCAAGCCGATCGCATCGAGGAGGACCGCCGGATCGGTCCCGACGAGTCCCGTGGTGCCGATGACCCCGATGGCATCGCCGATCGGGCTGCCGCCGAGGATCCTGGGGATCTGGCCCAGGGCAACCTCGATCCCGACGCCGGTCAGGTAGCCGACCAGGATCGGACGGGACAGCAGGTCGGCCAGGAACCCGACCGAGGCGAGTCGCATCGCCACGAAGACGACGGCGACGAGGAGAGCCAGAGCCGCGGCCAGTTGGAGTCGCTCGTCGGCCGCGACCGCCAGCGGAGCAATCGTGGCCCCGACGATGGCGGCCGTCGCCGCGTCCGGCCCGATGATGAGCCGGCGCGACGACCCAAAGATTGCGTAGGCCAACAAGGGGACGAGTGACGCGTACAGGCCGGCCTCGGGCGGCAGCCCCGCGACCTGGGCGTAGCCGATGCTGAGCGGGACGATGAGCGCGGCCACGGTGATGCCGGCGAGCGCATCGAAGCGGAGCTTGTCCCTCCCGTACCGGCGCAGGGTCCAGGCGAGAGGCTGACCGTCGTCGGTCAGGCGGGCCGCGACGGCGTCGACCCGGTCAATCAGGCTGGTCCGATGGACTCGCCGTGACATCGTCGCCTCAGCGAGCGTCGCCGATCGCGTCGAGGACCGCGCGGGTGGCCGCGTCGGCGGCCATCGCCCCGACGATCGAGACGGCGGCCGGGCCCCAGTCGTGGACGACCACGCCGTCGACATGACCGCGATCGGCCGTCGAGAGGGCGAACACCACGTCCCCGTCGACGCCGGTGTGGAGCGGCCGGATCGCCCGTGCCAGCCCATCGTGGGCCATCGTCGCGACTTGACCGAGCTGGGCCTTGGTGAGCCTCGCGTTCGTGCCGATCACGCCCAGCGTGGTATTCCCCCGGGACGACGTGATCCGACTGAAGTCGGGCAGCGGCCCGGGCGTGTCGAACCCGCCACCGACCGCATAGAGCGACATGCCAGCCCCGTCGAACGGCGTGCCCGCGCTGTTGACGACGACGAGGGCGGCGACGACCAGTTGACCGTCGTCGGGCAGGACGAGGCTCGCGTGCCCGAGACCGCCGTGTCGGCGCTGACCCACGATCCCACCGACCATCGTCCCGCAGCCGGCCCCGGCCAGCCCTCGCGCGGGGCGGGTCATCGGATCGTCGAGGGCCTCGGAGACGACCCGCCGTCCCTCATCGGGGCCGGGCCTGATCGCCGGGTCGCCGCTCGCGAAGTCGAAGACGACGGCCGCCGCGACGATCGGGATCGTCAGCCGACCGGCACCATCGACCTCGATCGGCAGACCGATCCCGCGCGACTCGAGCTCGGTCGTCGCTCCGTCGGCGGCCGCCAACCCGAAGACGCTCCGTCCTACGAGGAGGACCGCGTGGACCCGCTCCCCGGATGACGCCGTCGAGAGGGCATCGGTCTCCCGAGTGCCCGGCGCCGCCCCGCGTACGTCGACCCCCCCGAGCGCGCCGGCCGGGGCCACGACCGCCGTGATGCCCGTCATCCCTCGCACGTCCACGCTCCCGACCCGCAGGCCGGGCACGTCATGGAGCGAATCGGTCTGTCCAGGACGCGGCGTCACCGCCGTAGCGTAGGTCAGTCGGACAGCCGAGGACGACCCGTCACGGGGTCGATCAGTCGGCCGGTCCGAAGAGGAGCGAGAGCCAGACTTCGACGGGTGGTCGATGCTGCTGGGCGGCGCCAAGCGCCGCCAACGCCGAACCGGGCGCGTCGTCGGCGAGTGGCGGCGGGTCGGCGGCCAGGGTGAAGGGACGCTCACGGCCGGTCCCCAGCCGCTCGGCCCGGGCGGCCAGATCGACGAACTCGGGCCGTCCCACGAGGTCGAGCTCGATGCGGAGGGCGGCGATCTCGGCCGCCGCGACCTCGTTCTCCGCGGCGAGCGCATCGGCCCGCGACGACGCCGCCGAGGCCTCGCCGACCTGACGACCGAAGACGATGACGATCCAGGCGCTGACGACGGCGGCCGCGATCCAGCCGACCCGTCGCCTCGTCAGCCCGGCGACGGACAGGCCCAGAAGTGCCGGCGGAATGGAAACGCTTCGGTCCTCGCCCGGCGCGAGATCGTCCTCTGGTGCCGGGGGCGTCGCGGCCGAGCCGTCCGGAAAAGACATCAGGCGGCAGGGTAGCTACCGGCAGCTGACGATGTCAAACCAGCACCAGGCCAGGCCCGACAGCCCGACCGTGACAGCCGAGGTGGCACGGCGCGCCTCGACACTGCGGTAGACTCGCTCAGATTTCGTACATCCGTTCTATCTGGAGGCGAGATGCGGACCTACGCACCGGCCCCGACCGTCGCCGTCCTCGAACGTCTTCTCGCGGAGCCGTCGCTGGCACGGGGCGTCGTCCATCACCAGGTCATCCCCGCCCGTGACGGGACCTTTGCCAGCTTCCCGGACTGGCTCGACGATCGGATCGCCGAGGGTTTGCGCGGGCGCGGGATCGAGCGTCTGTACGGCCACCAGGCGGAGGCGATCGAGGCCGTCCACGCCGGCGACGACGTCGTCATCGTCACCCCGACGGCATCGGGCAAGACGCTCTGCTACGCCCTGCCCGTCCTCCAGGAGCTGGCCGAGGATCCGTCGGCCCGCGCCCTGTTCCTCTTCCCGACCAAGGCCCTCGGCCAGGACCAGGTGGCCGAGTTCGCGATGCTCTCGAAGGCCGCCGGTCTGACGATCTCGTCGAACACCTACGATGGCGACACCCCGGCGCCGATCAGGTCGGCCATCCGCAAGGCGGGCCAGGTCGTCGTGACGAACCCGGACATGCTCCACTCGGCGATCCTGCCCCACCACACGAAGTGGTTCCAGCTGTTCGAACAGTTGCGGGTCATCGTCATCGACGAGCTCCATACCTACCGTGGCGTTTTCGGCAGTCACGTCGCCAATGTCATCAGGCGCCTGCTCCGCCTGTGCGAGCACTACGGTAGCCGGCCGATCATCGTCTGCTGCTCGGCGACCATCGGCAATCCCGGCGAGCTGGCCGCGATGCTGACCGGGCGTCCGGCCCGGCTCGTCGATCGCAACGGCGCGCCGTCGGGTGAACGGCACGTCCTGCTCGTCGATCCTCCCATCATCGATCAGGCGACGGGCGCCCGGGGCTCGGCCCTGACCCTCGCCCAGCGATGGGCCCTGCCGTTCATGCGGGCCGGTCGCCAGACCATCGTGTTCGGCCGATCGCGGGTCGCCGTCGAGATCATGCTGACCGGCCTGCGCGAGTCTCTCCGCCAGGATGCCGGTCCCCGAAGCCGCGTCCGCGGCTACCGAGGCGGCTACCTGCCGACCGAACGTCGGGCGATCGAGCGTGGATTGCGCGATGGCGAGATCCTGGGCGTGGTCTCGACGAACGCGCTCGAGCTCGGCGTGGACATCGGTCGGCTCGACGTCTCGATCCTGGCCGGATATCCGGGCTCGGTCGCCGCGACGTGGCAGCAGATCGGCCGGGCGGGCCGACGGGCGAACGTTTCGGTCGCCATCGTCGTGGCCTCGCCCGCCCCGGTCGACCAATACGTCATCCACCATCCCGAGTTCCTCCTCGACCGGACACCGGAGGAGGCACGGGCTGACCCGGACAACCTCCACGTCCTTCTCGCCCACTTGCGTTGTGCGACGTTCGAGATGCCCTTCGATCCGGGTACGGTCTTCGGGCCGGGTCCCGTTGACGAGCTGCTGGCCTTCCTCGGCGAGGCGGGTCAGGTGCGCCAGGCGTCCGACGGGCGCTGGTACTGGAGCTCTGAGAACTTCCCGGCCTCGGAGGTCAGCCTGCGGAGCGCCGCGCCGGAGAACGTCGTGATCATCGATACGACACCGGACCGGCCTCACGTCCTCGGCGAGGTAGATCTGTTCTCCGCCCAGGTCCTCGTCCACACGAACGCGATCTACCTGCACGAGTCGGTCCAGTACCACGTCGACCGGCTCGACTGGGACGAGCGGAAGGCGTACGTGACCCGCGTCGACATCGACCACTACACGTATGCGAACCGGGCGGTGACGCTCAAGCCGCTCGACGTGTTCGGCGAGGCCGTCGTGGCGGGTGGGCGGCGCGTCCACGGCGAGGTCATGGTCGCCAGCCTCGTGACCCTGTTCAAGAAGCTGAAGTTCGGCACCGACGAGAACGTCGGCTGGGGCCCCATCCACCTGCCCGAGCTCGAGCTCCAGACGACGGCATACTGGCTGACGGCCGACGGCCTGGCAGGCGGATGGCGGCGGGACGAGCTCGATGTCGCCCTGCTCGGCGCGGGCCGCGCGATCCAGGCCGTCGCGGCGGTCCTGCTCATGGTCGACCCACGCGATCTGGGGCTCGTCAGCCAGGTCCGTTCGCCTCACCAGGATGCACCGACGATCTACCTGTACGAATCGATGCCGGGCGGGGTCGGACTGTCCGAACGGCTGTGGCAGCGCCACGACGAGCTCGTCGAGGGGGCCGCCGGGCTCGTGGCGTCGTGCGCCTGTGAGGCCGGCTGTCCCGCCTGCACCGGGCCACGACTCGAGCCCGACGTCAATGCCAAGGCGCTGGCCCTGCGGCTGCTCCGTGGGCTCGGCGCGACCACCGGCGTATCGGTGCCTGCAGCATGACGGACGCGCTGCTTCTGAGCCGCCGTCTCGAGCGCCACCGAGCGTGGCAGCGCCGCGCCCAGCAGCCCGACGAAGATGACCGGGCGCCCGATCCTCGACGGGCGACCGCCCTGGCCGTCCGGATCGCCGACGCGGTCGATGGCGAGGTCGTCGCCACCGACCAGGGGACATATGTCCGGCGCGACGGAGCCGCGGTCGCCGTCCCGATCGACCGCGACGCGCTGGCCGGCCTGCCCGATCAACCGGCGGCAGGCACTCCCCTCCTCTTCCTCGACACGGAGACGACGGGCCTGGGAACCGCGACGGGTACCTACGCCTTCCTCATCGGCCTGGCCCGCTGGGAGGACGACCGACTCATCCCGATCCAGCTCCTGCTGCCGGACCAGTCGGAGGAGCGAGCCTTCCTTGCCGCGGTGGCGGACCTGGTGCCGGCCGATGGCTGGCTCGTCACCTACAACGGTCGGGGCTTCGACTGGCCGCTCCTCGTCACCCGCTTCCGGATGGGCCACGGCCCCCCGCCGGTGCACGCCGGGCACCTCGACCTGTTGCCGATCGTAAGGAGGCTCTTTCGGCACCGGATGACCGATGCCCGTTTGGCGACCGTCGAAACCGAGCTCCTCTCGGTCCACCGGGGCGGTGACGTGGGCGGCTGGGAGATCCCGGGTCGCTACCTGTCGTTCCTGAGGGACGGATCGCCCCACCACCTGGTCGACGTGGTCCGTCACAACGCCATCGATGTCACCAGCCTTGCTCGGCTTCTCGGGCATATCGCGGCTCGTCTCGGCGATCGCGACCGGTGGACCGATGCCGAGGCCGGCGATCTCGCCGGCCTGTCGCGCCTGTTTCGTCGCCACCACCGGGACGACGATGCGCTCGCCTGCCTCGAAGCGGCCCTCGTGGCATCCGGTCGCCCGTCGCGGCGTCCCGCGACGTCGCACGCCAGCGAGGCATGGTGGTCTCCTCGCGCGCGGCCCGACTACGGGGGACGGCCTGGACCGCCCCGGTCGGCGTGGCCGCCTGGCGCAGCGTTCGACGCCGGCTGGTCGGAGGCCCGGCTCCTCGTCGAACGCGCCCGACTCCTGCGCCGGGTCGACCGGATCGACGATGCCCTGGCAGCCTGGGAGGCGGTGGCGGCCGTGGGTGGCCCGATGGGCGCGGCGGCTCTGATCGAGGTCGCCAAGCTGCGCGAGCACGCCCGACATGACTACCGGGGCGCACTCGAGGCCGCCCTGCGAGGGCGGGCGACGCTCGACCGGTGCCGCTCAACGGGCCGCCCGGCTGCCCACCTCGAGCGCGACATCGGCCATCGGATCGGTAGGTTGCGCAGACGACTTGCGGCCGTGCGCGGGGCCGCCTAACCAGCCGCGGGATACCCGATCGAACGCCGTGTGCGCCGGACGACGGCGCCGAGATCCGGCACGCCGGCGAGCCCGTAGCCCTCCACGACGAGCGAGCCCGCTGCCGCCGCGAACCGGAGGTCGCCGCCGCGGTCGCGGAGGCGGGCGAGCTCGGGAACCAGCCAGGTGGACACGAGGGCGGCCAGGAACGTGTCCCCGGCGCCGGTCGCATCGACGACGCCGTCGGGGATGAGCGCCGGATAGCGACGCGCCGTGACCCGACCGCCGCTGCCTCGACGCCAGAGGATGCCGCCCTCGGCGCCCTTCGTCAGCAGGAAGTGGGCACCTGGTCTGAGCATCGCAAGCAGCTCGTCCACTTCGGTGCCCGGGGCGATGTCGTGATGGCTCGCGGCGACGATATCGGCACGGGCTACGAGGGCCGACGCCCGGGGGACCCGCCTCCGGACCCGCTCGCCGGCGAGGAGGTCGCGCAACATCCCCTGCCACGCCACGGCGACGACCGCATCGACCGGCGGGACGGCCGCCCACTCATCGCCGATCTCGTCGGCGACCGGCGCCAGGATCCAGACCGGGGCTGCGGCCCAGGCCGGCGGCACTGCGGCGGCCGGGACGCGGCTGGACGTCGCGACACAGATCTGGACGCGGCCGCCGGGCTGCTCGATATTCTCGAAGACCGGGCCATGCTCGAGGTCCACCATGTGGAGCGACGCGCCCGTGTCCCGGATCACGTCGAGCTCGGCGGCACCCGCTGCGAGCCCGTCGACACCGAGGACGGCGCCCGTTCGGGCACCGAGTCGGGCCATGGTAAGCGTCGAATAGGTCGCTCCTCCGCCGAGTCGCCAACCACGAGGATCGTCGGCGGCGATGTCACGGCAGGCCGCCCCGACCACGACGACGTGTGGAGTCTGGTCGCGGTCGGCCGGTTCCGCGGAGGCCCCCGCGTATACTTCCGCGGTCCCTTCCGCGCCGTCGCCGGGAGTCGATCGTCGATCAGGCATCGGAGTCGGCATGTACTTCTACGAGTTGCGCGAGGGCGATGAGGACATCTACACGGACCTCGTGCTCGTGCGCGATGATGAGATGCCGACGGACGAGTTCTTCACGCTCGTCCAGGCCATCCGGGGACGGATCGTCGACTCGTACGAGGACGATACCCTCATCGAGGCAATCGCGGCAGTGCTCGAGCGCGACCACGGCTTCGTCCACGTCTCCGATAAGCGGCTCGTCGCATCGGTCAACGTGTCCGAGTCGGAGCAGGAGACCTACCTCGTCGCAACGTCGGACGAGACGGCCGGGGCCGACTTCCGCGGCATCCTCGTCGACTGGGATCCGGACGACGAGAGCCCTCTCAACTGAGAGAGGATCACCGCGAGAACAGGATCTCGATGACGTCGCCGTCGCGGACGGCGTAGGTCTTGCCCTCCGAGCGGAGCTTGCCCGCCTTGCGGGCCTCGGCCGTGGAGCGGAGCTCGATCATGTCGTCGTAGTGGACGACCTCGGCCCTGATGAAGCCGTGGGCCAGGTCGGTATGGATCGCCGCTGCGGCGTCGACGGCCGTCGCGCCGTCGCGGATCGGCCAGGCGCGGACCTCATCGGGCCCGGCGGTCAGGAAGCTGATGAGGCCCAACAGCCGATAGCTCAACCGGATCACCCGGGCGAGGCTCGACTCGGTCAATCCGTAGGCAGCCATCATCTCGGCCGCCTCGCCTTCGTCGAGCTCGCCGAGCTCCATCTCGATGCGGGCCGACAAGGCGTCAACGAGCGCGTGCCGGTGGACGTAGCCCTCGGCGATGATGCCTGTCACCGTATCCGCTCGGCCGAGATCCGCCTCGCCGACGTTGACAAGGACGAGGATCGGTTTCTGGGTCAGGAAGCGGAAGCCCCGGATCGCGAGCTCCTCGTCATCGGCGAGCACCTCGTCCCTGATCGGGCGTCCGGCTCGCAGACCCTCGGCCAGCCGCCCAAGAACGATCCCTTCCCGTTCGTTCGCCTCGCGCTCTGCCTGAGTCCCGTGGCGACCGCTCGAGCCGAGTCGCTCGAGGCGCCGCTCCACGAGAGCGAGATCGGCCAGGACGAACTCGAGGTCGAGGGTCGTCAGGTCGCGGGCCGCATCGACCGAACCGTCCGGGTGGGGGTGGACCGGATCGTCCCAGGCGCGGACGACGTGGAGCAGGGCGTCCGATTCACGCAGCCGCGCCAGGTGCTCGGGCGGCAGCTCCTCGGTCCCGACCCGACCCTCGGTCGAGCGGGGTGGCGCCGGCAAGTCGACATACGTGACGTCGGCGTGGACGATCTTCTTTGGCGCGAAGATCTCCGCCAGCCGGTCGAGTCGATCGTCGGGCACCTTGACGGCGCCGACGTGGAGCGTCAGACCGCCGTAGCCGCCGGTCTCGGCGTGGCCCCTGGTCAGCGTGTTGAAGACGGTCGTCTTGCCGGCGCTGGCCAGCCCGACGATCGCGATCTGCATCAGTAACCGGCGGCCGGATCGACGACGTTCTTGAGGGGCTCCTCGGCCGCGAACCGCCGCAGGTTGTCGCAGAACAGCTCGACACTTCGGTCCAGGACGCGGCCCGACGACCACGAGGTGTGGGGTGTCAGGATGACGTTGGGGAGGTCGTAGAAGGGAGACGTCGGCGGCAGCGGCTCCTCCACGAACGTGTCGAGGACGGCCCCGCCGATGACCCCGTCACGGAGGGCACGGAGCAGCGCCCGCTCGTCGATGAGCGCCCCACGTGCGACGTTGATGATCCAACAGCCGGGCTTGGCCCGGGCGAGCACGGCCTCTCCGATCATGCCCTGGGTGTCTGGCGTCAGCGGCGCGGCCAGGACGACGAAATCGGACTCGGCCATGAGGTCGGACAGGCCGTTGGGGCCAGTGACCCGCTCGAGGACGAGCTCGCCGGGCGGCATCTCCTCGAGCTCGGAGGCCGGCGTCGCGGAGCCCTCGTCGGCCCGACGTCGGACCGCGATGACACGGCATCCAAAGCCACTCGCCAGCGTGCCGACGGCTCGACCCATCGACCCGAGACCGACGATACCGACCGTCACGTCGCGCAGCTCGACGCCCTCGAGCGGCTGCCACGTCCGTTCTCGCTGAAGCTCAAGGAGTTGCGGCAGTCGCCGGCTGACGGCCAGGATCATGAGCAGGACGTACTCGGCGATGGGTCGCGAGAAGACACCTCGGGCATTGGTGATGACGAGGCCGCGTGCGCGCGAGGCCGGGGTAAGGACACGCTCTACACCGGCCGTCGCCGAGTGGACCCAGGCCAGCCGAGGCGCCCGCGCCAGGACCCGGTCGAAGACGGCGGCCGGGAGCGGTCCGCGGAGCATGACCTCGACGTCGTCGAGTGGTCCGTCCCCGATGCCCTCGACCGACAGCATCACGATGCGCGCCCCAGGCGCGGCGGCCCTGATCCGCTCGAGGTCGCGGGTTCGGTAGCGCGCCGACAGGATCGGGCTGAGAGCGATGGCCGCCGGCCCACTCATCGGCTCATCACCCGCTCGAGCCAAAGGCCGGGCGTGCCGATCTCGTCGGGCGTGGGCAGCGTCTCGGGACCTTCCCACAGCCGGCGCAGGGCCTCCGGTCCACCACGCTCCGCGATCGCCGCCACGAACCGCTCTCCCGTCTTGTACTGCTCGAGCTTGAGGTCCATCCCTGTCAGGCGCATGATGGCGCGTTCGAAGGGGGTCTTGCGCTCCCGACGCTCATGGAAGCGGGCGCTGATCGTCCTGACGTCGAGGACGAGGTCCTCCCCAAGTCGATCCATGACGTGATCTGCGAAGCCCTCCAGGAGGCTCATGACGGCCTGCGTCTCGCGGAAGAGCTGACGCTGCTCCGGCGGCATGAAGCGCTCCATCCAGTGATCGCCACCCTCGCCGCGGATGACCCGGCCCATGCCGGCCATCGCCTCCCGTCCGACGGCCGAGGCGCCGCTGGACAGGCCGGCCAGCTGACGCTCGAGTCGCTCGGCGAGATACGGTCGAAGCCACGGATGGGCCTCGAACTCAAAGGCGTGGGTCGCCTCGTGAAGGGCGATCCAGGTACGAAATGGCCCGAGTGGCACGCCGAGGATGCGGCTCGTCATCCGGATGTTCTCCTCCACGAAGAGGAGCCGCCCGGGTGGAGCCTCGCTCTCCGCGGCCAGGAGTGCGATATCGAACTGGCCCAGGACCCGCGTTCCGAGGAAGCCGAGGACGAAGCCGATCTGGCGCGTCGTCAGCCACCGATTGGCCAGCGCCATCGAGGCTCGCGGCAGCCCGGCCCCGACCGGGATGAGCTCGTCGAGCAGGTCGCCCTCGAGCCGACGGATCAGTGATCGGAACGTCGACACGTTAGCCCGGACCCAGCCGGCTCGGTCGACCACCCCGGCCCGCTCGACGATCTGCGGCAGGTCGACGCCGAGCGCGTCGGCAAAGGCCGGCCGGATCCTGGCAAGGGCCTCGATGTAGGCGGGCTCGGCGGCGGCCAGCTCGGCCGCCGAGAGGGCGCCCCGTGCTCGCGAGGCCCGCCCGACCGCCACCCGCTCGGCCGTCTCCCAGTCGACGAGACCGCCCCGCCGCGCCGCGCGCTCGGCGTGCCGACCGAGCACCGTGACCGCGGCCCCGACGGCCGACCCGACAAGGAAGCCGGCCTGCCAGAGGCGATCGTCCCGGACCGTCCGCCGGGTCATCGGACGGACTCGCCGACGTCGACCGACGCCACGTCGAGGAACGTCTCGCCGAACAGGCGACGAGCGAGCGTCCGGAATGCATCCACGTCGCCCGTGGTCAGCTGGATGTGACTCGGATCCGTCGCGGCCGGCGCTTCGAGGCCGTTGATGGCCAGCATCTCGGCCAGTGCGGCCGCCGTGGCGGTCGCCGAGTCGACGATCGCGACCCCATCCCCGGCCAACCGGGCGATGACCGGGCGCAGGAGCGGGTAGTGGGTGCAGCCGAGGAGGAGCGTGTCGATCGCGGCGTCGGGCGGCAGCGAGAAGACGAACTCGGACGGATCGCCCGGGCCACGGAACAGTGGCGCCAGCGCCGCGGCCACGGCGGCTTCCGCCACCGGTCCGTCGATGCCGCCTGACTCGACGAGCGGGACGAGCGTCGGGGTCGCGTGCTCGTATACCTCGACGGCCGGGTTCTCGTCCTTGATGGCCAGAAAGTAGGCGTGCGAGCGAATCGTGGCAGGCGTCGCGATGACGCCGACGAGCCTCGTCCGCGTCGCCAGGGCGGCCGTGACGGCGCCGGGTCGGATGACTCCCAGCATCGGGATGTCATGGCGCCGGCGCAGCTCGCCGAGAGCGACGGCCGTCGACGTGTTGCAGGCCACGACGATCGCCTTGACGTCGCGCGAGATGAGGGTCGCGATGCACTCCCGGGAGAAGGCCAGGACCTCCTCGTCGGTCCGGACGCCGTACGGGGCGCGGGCGTTGTCGCCAAGGTAGATCGTCGACTCGGTCGGGCAACGACGGAGGATCTCCGACAGGACGGTGAGACCGCCGACCCCGGAGTCGAAGACGCCGATGGGCCGGGGATCGGGCATCCGCTCTCAGCGACCCGACGCGACGGGGATGCGGGCGCCGAGCAGGTCGGCCGCCAGCCGGAGGACGTCGCGGGTGATCTCGGCGTCGGGCGCCGCCAGGACGAACGGCACGCCCTCGTTGTTCGCCTGGACCACGAGCCGCCCATCGGACACGATCGAATTCTCCGGCGTCCGCCCGATCGCCGCGGCGAGCATCTCGGGATCGATGCCACCGGCCGAGTCGACGCGGTTGATGACGTAGCGCACCTTCGTCGGCGGATAGCCGATCTGACGGAACGTGTCGGCCATCGCGATCGTGTTGTGGATCGTCGTGGAATCGAAGGTTACGATCTCGACGATGACGTCGGCCGGGTCGAAGAACGCCAGGGTCAGCTCGCTGATCGCCGCCGGTACGTCCACGACGACTGCCCGGTAGACCCGCCGGAGGATGCTCAGGATCTTCTCGACGTCGCGGATGTTGATCATCTCGGCCATCTCGATCCGGGGTGGCGCAAGGAGGATGTCGATCCCCGATGGGTCGCGCCAGAGGACGTCGGCCAGATCTGATTCCGCGATCCGATCGGTCGGCAGGTCGAGGATCGACGGTGCGTCGGCCGGGACGTTGAGGAGCGTCCGCATGTCCCCGAACTGGAGGCTCGCGTCGATGAGGGCCGTATGCGTGCCGGCCTGCTCGAGGGCGACGGCGAGGTTGAAGGCGAGTGTCGTCTTGCCGACACCGCCCTTCGGGGCGAAGACAGGGAACAGTAACCCGGCGCCCTCGCCAGCGCGGGCCAGGGCGGCCTTGTGGGCGCCGCTGATCTTGTTGACGAGGTCGAACCCCGAGAACGGCATCTGGAGGACCTCGTCGATCCCCTTGGCGGGATCGACGGCGACGGGCTTCTGCGGCACGGTAAGGACGACCACCGGCACCCGGTAGTCGCTCGACGCGATCTGCTCCACGAGCGTCATGCCCTTGAGGCGGCCCTGGAGGAGGGCATCGACGATGACGACGTCGGGCCGAAGCTCGGCGATGGCCGGCAGCGTCTTGGCCCCGTCCGTCAGGACGTCGAGCAGCTTGATCGTCGCCTGCGAGTTGAGCAGGCCTCGGATGTACTGCGCCACCTGCGGCACATCCTCGATGACGAGCAGGCGGATCTGATTCACGGCGGCCACGGCCGGGACTATAGCAAGTGGTGCGTGCGCGCCCCGCTGGGACGATGGTCCGGCCTCATGGCCGTACCGCCACCAGGACGGCACGCTCCGACCCGACCCCCAGGGGCGTCAGGGCATGATCGCCGGCCAGTGTCTCGACACGCAGGCCGACCGATTCGGCCATGCCGACGAGGTCGTCCGCGCCGACGAGGCGAAGCCGATCGGTCCGCAGCCAGCGGGCGGGCGCTTCACCGGGGGCTGCCTCGTCGTAGATGACCGTCAGCTCCACGATCCCGGACGCGGCATCGTGGCGAGCGGACGAAAGCTTGGTGACGACACGACCGGTCAGCGGATCGGCGCGCGCGTACTCCAGCGACAGTCGGCCGTCGAAGCGCCCGAGATCCTCGGCATCCGGGATCCAGACATCGACGGCGGCCACGCCGCCCCTCGCCAGGTGAGAGGCGAGGACCCGCAGCGCGGCGACCTGCCGGTCGCGCTGCCCAAGCAGCAGCAGCGAGTTCAGGGCGATGAACCCGAACTTGTAGTCGCCCGCGTTGGGGAGCCGGAGGGTGGTCATGTCGGCCTCGACGAGCGAGACCCGTCGTGCCACGGCTGTACCGGCCGTGGCCAGCCGGGCGCGCGCTCGCTCGAGCGCGGCCGGATCGCGGTCCACGGCGGTGACAGAGTGGCCGGCCTCGGCGATCGGGATGGCCAGGCGACCCGTCCCGGCGCCGAGCTCGAGAACCGGGCCGCCCGTCCTCGACGCGAGGGCGAGGTACAGATCGAGATCGCCCGGATCCTCGGCCAGATCGAGGTCGTACAGCCGCGCGAACGCGTCCGAGCCGGGCCCCCCGGCGGTCGACCGCTCCTCAGCGTTCGTGGCGAACCGTCCGGCCGGCCGCTCGTTTGACGGCCAGCGCACTGATCGCCTCCATCGCGCAGCGGTTCGCCAGGAGCGCCGTCGACTCGGCCCAGTCATACGCCGGGGCGACCTCGACGATATCCATGGCCGCGAGCTCGACCTTGCCGACGATCTGGCGGATGGCCCGCAGGATCTCGCGACCGAGCATCCCGCCGGGCTCCGGCGTCCCGGTGCCCGGCGCAAGCCCGGGCTCTACGACGTCGATGTCGACCGACAGGTAGATCGCATCCGGTCCGTCGAGCGCCTCGTCGATCGCATCGGCGATGACGGCCTCCGCTCCCCGCTCCTCGAGCTCGGTCATGAGATGCCAGCGCATCCCCTGCTCCTTCATCCATGCGAACGTCTCCTGGCCG
>Ga0209751_10002502_pt1 | contig 18231 bp, 14 predicted proteins | sample RifCSP13_1_FD_184019 | JGI IMG/M metagenome (GOLD analysis project Ga0209751, IMG submission 184019) | Soil microbial communities from Rifle, Colorado - Rifle CSP2_sed 13_1 (SPAdes) (version 2) | ecosystem: Environmental > Terrestrial > Deep subsurface > Rock core/Sediment | place: Rifle... | reverse complement strand
AGGCTCTTCCTCGGCAATTTCAATAATCTCTGCCTGTTTTGATTCATGCAAAAGAGCCTGCTTCTCCTTTCTTTTTCTGGGATCGTGAAGGGATGAGCGAAAAACCCTACCTGGACTGACGTCCGCAACAAGAAGCTCCTCTTTAAACCCTGAAGCACGGGATATTATATCGCCTTGTTCACCTATTACAACGCTATGTCCATCAAATACAAGCTCATCCTGACCGCCTATCAGGTTACAAAAGACGACTATCACTGAGTAATCAGATGCCCTTACGGAGAGCATCCTTTCCCTCGATTTGACCTTTGAGACAAAATAAGGGGAGGAAGAGATATTTATTATTATCTGGGCATCACCTAATAGAGCCTGCTCCCTAGTCGGGTCTCCCGGATACCAGATGTCTTCACAAACATTTACCCCAAAGATGACCCTACCAAGTTTGTAAACAGGGGAGCGAAATCCGGATTGAAAATACCTATTTTCATCAAAAACACCATAGTTCGGAAGATAACGCTTGTGGTAAACGTCAACTAACCTCTTATTATGGATTATAGCGGCAGCGTTATAGATATCCTCCTTTCTATCTACAAAACCAACAATTAATGTAAGCCCTTCTGTAGCATTAGAAACCTTAGCTAAAGCTTCTAAGTTATCTTCTATAAAGCTCGGTTTCAGCAGTAAATCCTCAGGAGGATAGCCAGTGATTGCAAGCTCAGGAAAACATAAGATGTCAACACCGAGTTTTTTTGCTGATTCTATGTATCGAAGAATCTTATTTAGATTCCCATCTAAATCACCAACGGTTACATCAATCTGTCCCAACCCTATCCTAACAGTATCCATGATGCCTGTTAGTATAATACTTGTAAAAACCGTATCAAGTAGGGGCTGCATATATGCGGCCCCTACCCATTACAATCCACCAGTACCCTCATAAACAACGTTAGCAAGAAAATGGAATACAACGTTTCCCCAGATTGTTCCCGTTTTAGCATACATAAAACCCATAACGATAGAGGGGAAAAAAGTAAGAAGTGTTTTTAAACAGACCATCCCAACGTAACCCCCACCCAAACACGCTGTAGCAAAATGCCCAATAGCAAACAGTGAGCTGACTATTAATATGCCTTTTAAATTATTCCCAATTTTCTCCTGAAGGTAGCCTCGAAAAAAAACCTCCTCAGGTAAAGAGACTAGAAAAAGTTGCAAGATAAGAAGTGTAAAAGAAATTTTACTAAGCTTTATAGGTTTATTTACAATAACTAGATAAATAGAAAGAATAATTACCGATACAGCAACTCCTAATAGCACGCCACGGAGATTCCACTTAAGGCCAGTTACCTTACTTTTCATCAAATAAGGTGCAGAGAAAAACAAAAAAGCCGCAATTGGTAGTACAAAACTGGGAAGAAATCTTCTAAGCAGTGTGATGACAAATATAACAATCACATAGGCTACAATAGAACCATCGGTGACCTTGATAGTATCTTTTGTAAGTTTATATGCGACAGCTACGTAGTCTCCTATAGAACCTAAGGACTGAAACCGCAGTTTATTTTTCATAAATGAAATTCCGAAGTGAAAAGCTTTACCAAAATTTAAATAAGATTTTAAAACACATAAGATACCAGGATTAGATTTTTAAATTTCAGATTTTTACTTTTTAAAAACTATAAATTTATATCCCAAAAAATTCCAAAAGACCGAAATCACTATAGCTGCGGAAGCCCCAACGTTTGCCCAGAGCCTTGGAGAGATTTCACCGACCGGTCCGACAACGTTTACAATAAAAGAGGCGATAATTACATTGATTCCAAATCCGATACCACTTATTGCTACAAACTGAAAGAACTGCTTTCCCGTTTCGTTGGTCTCATGGCTCTCAAACGTCCAGAATCTATTCCACAAATAACTGTTTGTTACCGCAAATACGAATGAGATGGCTTTGAAAACTGAGTAAAAATATCCTCTTTCAATCCCTGTAATGAATATTAAAAGGTTCAGTATCCCAAAATCAATAGCAGCATTTGAAAACCCTATCGTAATGAACTTACCAAACTGAAAAAAAACTGGATGTCTTCTTCCAACATAGAATGTTCCATAAACCCCAAGTGTTGCTAGAGCGGGAACTAAAAGGAAAATTAACCACTTAGACCTTACAAGAATATCTAATATCGGAACATCTCTCTCAAGGTTTTTCGAGATTAGAATTAGAAAAACCGCAACAATCTCACCAAGTATAACACTGCTTAGGATGTCTGATTTTCTAAATACGCTCACCATTTTTATGCTATAACTGTATCATAATAATACCGATTTTCTATCCAAATCTGGCGTTAACAGTCTTGTCACTGCTAGCGATTATAAGAAGTGAAGAATTCTAAACAGTTTTCAGCCATCAGCATTCAGCTATAAAGTTTTTCCTGACGACTGATTACTGATAGCTGGTGGTTGATTAAATTGTGGATTGCTTCAGGACGTAGACTCTACCTAGCGTATGTGAAGTGACCCTCGCAAAAACATTTCCGTTCATTCACAATCAATCTTTTGTAGATAGAGATTGCTTCGTCGTCGCCTTTTATTTCCATTTCTCGAACACTGCTCTCGAAATAATGCTCCTCGCAATGACCGTTCGTCATTTATACCCCATTCAACAAGGAAATGGTATTAGGATCAGAGATCACGTTTAATAAAACTTCGTCAGGGGCAGTTAATAACTATCTCCACGACTTCAGCCAAAAGTAACTTTCAACTGAGGCATTTGATACTGGAATCGCCGCTAGTATAGGGTAAAAGTAAATAAACATACCAACGGAAATAGTTAGATACGCGATGACAAAGGCACTTCCATAACGGGATTTTGTCCATAGTAAATCAAGAAAGTACGCAATTATTAGAAGTACAAAAGGGAGGGAGGGTAGAAAATGGTAGACAAACACAAGCTTTCTTGGAGATAGTGCCCATGGAAGCCAGTAAGCAAAAACGCTTAGTGTTACAAAAGCAAGTGCAGGTAGCTCCTTTCGTATTACTTGGACAACGCTTAAGGCGAGAAACACGCATCCTGACCACCAAATAAACGGATTTCCTATCGCATAAATATGGGCGCTTTCTTTTTCACCACTTCCTAAATATAAATAAACAGATCTAAGAAGTAGTGGCCATTTCCACCAAGAAGACTGATAGGGATGTGTTGCAGTAAGCCCTTTATGGTAACCATACATGCTACTTTGAAGAGATATGAAATCGCTAAAGGAATTTCCATAAAGAAAAAAAGGAATATATGTTGCAAGATAAACCACACCTGGAATAATTACAAATACGAGGAAAATCTTAGGTATGATTTCTAAAAATGTATAATACAAAGAACTTCTTTTTTGAACACCTAAATAAACCTCGCGATAGAATATAAACAAAAACGAAATAGTCGCTAAAAACTCAAGAGCATAAATACCGCTCCATTTTACTGATATAGCAGTCCCACAAAAAAAACCAGTAAGCAAAAGAAAGGCATTTTTTTGAGTCCTTGCATACTTCACAAAAAAAAGCGATGCGAGTAGAATAAAGCTCATAAGAAAAATATCCACCATAGTGATGCGACTTAGAACATATATAAATGATTCAAACGTAAATAAAAAAGCCGCAATAAGCCCTGCTCTTTTACTTTGAAAAAGCTCTTTACCAAGTAGGTAAATAAACAAAGTACCAAATCCCCCGAAAATAGCCTGGAAGAAACGCCATCCAAAAGTGTTATCGCCAAAAATCAAGATGCCAATTGCGCTTAGTTCCTTTCCAAGATGGGGATGCGACCATTCATAAGCAAACCCCTTTGGTGCTGTGTGTCCAACCTCCCACCCCGCTCGATTTCCTTTCGCCATCTCCTCGGCTGTAAAAGCATAGTAGATCTCATCAAAATAGTAGCTCTTTGGAATACTGAGACGGTATAACTTGAGGCCTAGGCTTATAATGAGTAAAAAGAAAAGAAGAACTTCAATCTTGTTTTTTCTTACAAACCCTTTAAGCAACATGTTTTACAATGTTCTATAGAAATCGGTCACTAACATCCCTTATCTTATCATATTGGTTCTGTGATGAAGTATGCTAAAAAAAGATTATAATGTACTCGTCTGTTTAATCCAAGAGCAAGCCTTAGTTGTGTTTTTTATCTATTTTTTTGCTTTTCTTCATCCTGAAACGCTTCAGCGTGTTATACGAAAGCGCTTAAATAACTTATTATATTTTTTGTCCTCTTGGATTACCTTACTCAATCTTATAAATCTTGATAGATTGGAAATCATCACTCAAACTTCGAGTAATGCCACCTGGGAATCTTTTTTGCAGCAAATCTAAATTGTTGGCTTGTTCCGGAAGAAGTATAAACACCGTCTTACCAACATTCGTTTCTAAATCCTGCAAGACTTGGAGTAATGGACGATAGTCCATATCATATGGGGCATCTTCTGTAATGAATTTCACCGTCCACGGGACATGCATATAGGGAGCCGGCAGATATATCCTATAGGTGAGATCAAGGGATTTAACAAAATGTGCTATTGAGATGGCTGGATCGGTATAGCCCCAATATCTGCTATTCAAGTACTCAGAAAAATACAGCTCGTAATTTCTCCACCCTAAAAATAACAGCAAACAACAAAGTGTCACATATAGAGGTCTACGGTAAGTAATAATATACCGTAACCATTCAAAGCATTTCCAGATTCCAACGGCTGCAAAAATATATGGAAGAGACAAAATGACCACCATGCGTTGATAATTAGGAGGATGTGTCGTTAATGCCACAAGACCGAAGACACTTCCAAAGAAGGCTATAAGCAATAACAGGTGAGCAGATTTTCTCCAAGTAAACATTATATAGGACAATCCCAGGACGAAAAAGATGGCCGTAAAGAACTCCAACATCGGCCCATTTAGACCTCCATAAACACCTCCATAAAGATAACCTTTGTCCGGATAAAAATTAAAAGAGAGAAAAGAGCGAACTATCTGTTCCCCCAAGATGTACCAGAGACTTTCCTCAGATTGCAGTCTATTCATATAATCAGTCGCCATCCATCCTCCGAAGACAAAATCTCGGGAAGCGCCTTCTGTAAAGTTCCAGAATTTTTTCTCAATGGGTAGCGCTAAAGGTGCAACGGCTAAGACAAAGGCTGCAAAGAGGATAATTAAGCCTCTATAATACTGAGGCAAGAAGTTTCTTTTTTGAATGATCTTAAAGATAAAGAAAATAAAGGCAATGAAAGGGAGGATACGGGATGCAGTCCAAAAATACTGTGCCAATCCAATGCTAAAACCAGCTAGGGCAAAGTCTGCCGGAGCCTTATTCTTGATTGACCTGACAATAAAAAATAAGGTCATTGTTCCGAAGAGACAGGTATGAATAAAAGGAAACCCAAATCTGCTAAAGTGGATATGGATTCCAGCCACTGCTACCAGAATGCAGCTTATTATCCCAACACTCCTTCCCCATATCTCCCTTGCCAACAGGTAAGCGAAGATGACAGATAAGGTGCCGGAAATTGCGGAGAAAAGCCTAATGCTGAAAACATTAACGTCAAAAAGTTTAATGAATAATGCCTGGCCGTAGAAATAAAGGGCTGAGTAATATGTCCAACCCCAAGCTGTGACCGGTCCAAAACCAAAAGGATTTGAAAGCCTTCCTTCTATTACATCGAGTGCTCCCATTCCTGCAAACCCCTCTTCTTGATTCATCGCCAAGGGCACGACCCCCAACCGGGAAACTCTCAGCCATAATGCAACTACCATTATTAATCCTACTGCTATAAGTTCATAATGATTTTTGGTTATAAAGATTTGTAAGAACTTGATTGTAAACTTTTTTAAATCCATAAAAGATAGAAGAAAAAGAACAAGGCTTGCTATCCATGTTAACAAAGTAAAAACGGAGGCTGTCTCCTGATAAGTATGGAAAAGGACATAAGCAAACAAAACGAATGAGAATAACAGCAACCAGAATCGCCTGCTTTTAAGATCTAAACTTATAACTATTCCAGGTTCTATTAGACTCTTATCTTTATCGACAATATCCAGACCGAAACTCTCCACCTTCTGGTGGAACCGATAACTTATATAAAAAAGTATAATAGCTAAAAGATATAAGGCAGATCCCGTTTCTAAGTCCCTTGAATACGAAAACTGGTATTGACCAGCCAACGCAAACACTATCGACAACAAAAAGGAACCCGTAAAAATAATTCTTCTTCTCGTTTTAATCTCCAGCCTAGATAAGATGGCCGAAAAACATCCTCCGCCCAAACTTGCTTTCAAAAAAGTCTTTTATAAACACAACTAAGAACCTTACAGCTAGCTACAGTTTATCGGCATATGAACATTCCTTCGGTCATTGCGAGGCTGCGAGGCTCATGAAATCAGCCGAAGCAATCTCAATTCCAAAAAGGTTTTTGAGCGATGACGTAGATTAAATTGCCTAAAACAGAAATATGATTGAGTTCAAAACGGTTTATTCCTCTAACAAGACTCGCAGGCAAGAAGCCAACCCATGGGGCAAATGTATTAAATCCGCCGGCATCAATGATTTGAAATTGAAACGACTCGAGCCAGTTTTTTAATTTACTTGTATTGAATTTTGTGACGTGCTGGTGGCCAGCCATAGGTGGGCTCAGTTTTAACTTATCCATTATATACTCGATGACAGGCCAGAGGCTACTGTAATTAGGTGTGGTGATGAGGAACCGCCCTCCTGGTTTCAATGTTTTATAGGACTTAGACATAAGCTGGTTGATTTCGTCTTCAAAAAGATGCTCGATTACTTCTTGACAGACCACTTTACTGTAATAGCCCTCCGGTAGCTCCATCTTGTTGATAGTGTTCACTTGAAAGTCAACATTAACTAAGCCGGCACATTGTTGCTCGGCAAACTCGATGGACGCCTCGGAAATGTCGACACCCGTCACTAGCAATGCTCTTTTAGCCATTCTTGATAAAAGATTACCAGAGCCACATCCAATCTCTAACACAATATCATTGGATGTGATGTTAAACTTCTCGTCGACCAAATAAATTTTGTTAAGATGCCACACTCTCTGGATGAAAATTCCTTCGTGAATAGCTCGATATTGATAATCACCAGAAATTCCTAAATACCTATTCATATCCGATTGCCTACACTTTTTTTTCTTTGACGAGATATTTAGGACGATTTTTAGTTTCTAAAAGAATTTTACCGATGTATTCTCCGATAACACCTATGGCTAATATGTTCATCCCGCCTAAAAAGAGTATAGCAACTAAAATAGCAGTGAAACCGAAAGGGGTTTCAAAAAACAATCTTCGACCGATAGCTACGAGGGCATAACAAAAACTCAGGCACATAATCAAAAAACCGAGCTTTGATAAAATGCGAAGAGGATAGATTGAGAAGGAGGTGACCGCATCGAGCGATAAGTTGATTAATTTTGTAAAAGAGTATTTGGTGGTGCCATGAATGCGAGGCGGTGGTACGAAGCTCACCGTTGTTTGTCTCAATCCTATCCAGGTGACCAAACCCCTAAAAAAGAAGGTCGTTTCTGAAATCTCCTTGATGAATTCATACACTTTTTTATCAAGAAGCACAAAGTCTGTTGCATTTTCATAAAGCCGTATATTAGAGACGAAATTAAAAAGTTTATAGAAGTAAAAGGCGAATATGTCAGTTAATTTTTTTGATCGTGACCTAACGCCATGAACCACATCAAATCCTTTTCTCCAGAGTCCGATCATATGCTCGGCGGTTTCTATCGGATGTTGTAGGTCCGCATCCATAACAATTAAAAAATCCCCATCGGCATAATCGATTCCTGCACGCATTGCTGAATCGTGCCCAAAGTTCCTGGTAAAAAAGATAAATTTTATTTTATCATTTTTATCCGTGGCTTTTTTTATCTCAAGAGTCGTATCATCCTCTGAACCATCATCAACAAAAATTATCTGATAATCAGAGGAAAACTTGGTACACAAGGGCACCACCTCTTCAACCATTAAAGCTATATTTTTTTCTTCGTTATACGTGGGTAAAACAAGGGTTATTTTTTTAATTTCTCTCATCTTTATTGATTTTCAACGGATCGTTGTAGTGGTTACAACAGATGATAACATAGTAAGTGGCTGATTAACAAACGAAAGTAGTGAACATAAAACTACTAATCTCTAATCTTGGGGACACATATCTTTAGTCGCAAAAACCCGCTCTTGAAGATGAGATCTTCGGTCGAAAAATACGGGCTTAAAGTTGGTGTTAAAAAATTCATGATTAATTTTAAATACGGGATTATTCTCCAATTGTTTCTCCGTCTGGATATAGTCAATCCTATTTTCTCTCAGCAGGGTACAGAGTTCCTCTTTGGAGTTAGTTTCATAGATTTTTTTTCCTATACTCTCTCTTTTCAAAGTATTAATACCCGCCCCCCAAGCAAAATATGGCCAGCCCTGCATAGTTCTTCTGCCCGCGAAGGATACAGGGTTGTAAATCCTGAAGGATGTGAGAAAAACTTCGTTCGTGTCTGTATTCTTCAGAACCCATTTTGCTAAGGGCTGTTTCTGTACATCAGAGAAGGTAATAGTAACATCGGTTTTTATAGGTATTGCATCAACTAACCCAGAGACTGTCAGAAAGAAAAGTAGAACGACTGTGGCTATGCGACCCAACCAACCGAGGTGAAAAAGCCGGTAGAGTAGATACGCTGTAAACCCATTACTAAGGATGAGCCAAAGGTTGAAAAACTTGTGGTTGCCAGGCATGTCGGGACTAAACCGAAAGAGGTTTCCTATAATGAACAGGCTTAAAAACATGAGAAAAATCTTCTTTCTTTGAGTATCTACCAAGAAGAAGGAGACAGGAATGATGATAAAACTTAAGCCCAGATTAAAGAACCAGTAGCGTATAAAGGAGAGTATGTAACTTATCTCCTTGTTAAGAAACTGATAGGGCATAAAATCTATGGGTATTAGATGGCTTACGACTAAATAGCCGGGGCTGAGTGAAAAATGGCTCTCGAAGTTTGGGGAGCTTTTTTGAAGCCAGAGTATCTGTGGAAGCGCAATAAGGAAGGCAACCGCGACAGCTACCAGGCTTTTCTTCCTCCCTGGGAAAAGTAAAAAGAAAAGACCCAAGAGTCCAAAAAGGCATATAAAGGCTTGACTGTGCCAGAGGACTAACAAGCCAGTTGTCAACCCGACAAAAGCCTTTTGCCTGTAGGTTGTCTCTCCCTTTTTCGTAATGTGCTCATCAATATAATGAATAAGAACGAGAATAACGAGTGTGTAACCAAAGGCGAGATGCCTCTGGTTGATGTATATATTCCAGTTCCAAAAAGCCGATATGATATTGCCGTCCCAGGGACCGAATGCAACGTACCCGGGAAGATGCCACCATGAGTTGATAAGTGACTCAAGAGACTTAGGAGGATATTTATTGATAAACTCGACAAAAGAAAGCGAGCTATTCAGTAAAAAAAGAGCTACGGAGACGAAGCCAACAAATCGGCTCCCAAAGAAAAGCTTTTTTGATAGGTAGTATATAGATATTAGGAGGCAGGTCCAAAATAAGGCACTCGGAATATTAATCGCATAATCAAGAGGTATCCCCATCTTCTCCTGCACTCCCACCATGAAATCGAATAAAAAGTGATAACGAATGCTTTCATGCGCGTAGAGTGGATGCTCAAGGGAGAGATTGTTGCCGAGACTGAAAGAGCGTATTAAAGGAATATGGAAGCCGTAGTCGCTCCATATAAGCCCTGCGATCTTTATCTCATGTAGCTTTTCGTCGTAATCAAATGTGCTTGAGAAGAGTATCCAGGAGTAAAGGAAAGCAATTATGAAGAAGATAACATGGGACGGTCTTAGACCAAGCGGTGCTTTGAAGAGAGCACGCTGGTGTATGGTGAAGGCAACAAGAAAAGCAGTTGCAAGGATGAAACCCACAGTTATAGCTTCTTCAGTGAACGGATGGAGAATTAAAGACAATATGAGAACAAGCCAAACAGATATAAGGGTTCCTAATATATAGGCAGAGGCTATACACAGTAAGCTTTTGAAATTTGGGAAAAAGCGAACCGTAAGGAGATAACCAGATAGATAGGATGTTATGAGGAAGACTACGGCGATTACAAACTCCATGTTACTTCCGGTGTGCCCTCCAGAATACAGTCAACCGCCTCTTTGCCCTGCATAACCGAGTGGTCCATATTTCCAATTTCGTATTTCCACGCGCCAAATCTACCCCTTGAATAAATTCCCCTCTCCATCAAAAAGGGCTGAATTGCCCTCAGGACTATATCCCTTTCAAGGGTCGGGGTTGGGTAGGCATAATCTACATCCATTAAGTGCTTTGATACGATGAGCTTCTTTTCTCTATCATTAATCATGCCGGTATTTATTAGTCCTTGGATTGTATCCTCAACTATCGTATCTTTATTTTTACGTTTAAACTCGGAGTAGGAAACCTCGCACATCATGGAGCAGTATGTATCTACCCTCCCCTCCGGGACGTTATTCGGTGAATAGTTGGAAAAGTAGGTCACCCTATAAAATGGGGACGTATCCTCAGGAAAGTACATCCAGCATTTGTTACTCTCAAGTCTTTTCCTGATTCCGATACCTACAACAAACATACTGCTGTGTTTGATCACTCTTCTTACTTCATCCCTTAGCTCATGAGGGACCGGTCTTATTATTTCTACCAACCTATCAAGAGGAGAGGTGTTTATTAAAAAATCGTATCTATCCACTGAGCCGTCTTGGAACCTGACATCCTTCTTCTTTAGATCAAGCTCAACAAGCTTCTTACCATAAGCAACGTTCCCTTCCATATAGGGCTCTAACCTGCGATATATCTCACCGGTTCCCCCATAAAGAGGGAACTTAAACTTGTTATTAGGCCCCCAGTTAACGTCGTCCCTCTCGTAGATTATATTCTCTATAACCCTCTTAAAATTAACCACGCTTACCCGCTCGGCTATCCAGTTCTTGTCCATGAGTTCTAGGGGAGTTGCCCAGACCTTCAAATTATAGGGATGCATAAAGTACTCAGTTATTCCTTCTCCGAAGGTCTCGAGGATCCACTCTTTAAAATTAAGAGAGCTTTTGCCCGCTTTATTCTGTGTGTTAATTAGTCCTGTAATGCATTTTACCTGCGCCTCTTTAGGTAGATACCTTATATTGTTTTGAAAAGGATATGGTACCCATAGCCCCATCATGCGAATCCAACTTTCCCGCATGTGTTCTAAATAATCCTTCCCCAATAGTTTATCAATGAAGTCGTCAAAGTATTTATAATGTGAGAATATGACATGCCCGCCTTCATCCCAGACAAACCCGTTTTCATCCTGATGAGAAGAGGCATGACCCCCAAGGTAGGTGTTTTTTTCATATATCTTCCAGTTTGTGTAACCAAGTTCACGAAGTCTATAAGCCGCTCCAAGCCCTGTAGGACCTGCACCAATTATTATAATTCGCTTAGTTGTCATAAGACTCCCTTTCCTCGAGGTTCAAGATAAATCTTTTAATTTTACCATAACCTCCTGCGCTCTTCTGAGCGAGAGGTTATGTTTCCAGAGCAAACCTATACCCACAGGGTTCACTATGCTGAAAAAAACCAGTTGTGTTGCAATGGAGACAGCGATGGCTGTCTCTTTTGCGATCCCAAGCAGCCCAAAAGAAAGAACAAAGGCATATTGAAAGGTTCCTATAAACCCTGGCCCCGATGGAATCATCGTGCTGAAATTTATAATCACAAGCACTAAAGCAATGCCTGCAGGGGAAAGAGAAAGACCAAAAGCCAAGGTGACTAGGTAAAGAACCACTCCCTCCACAAACCAGATTAAGGCCGAGAGGGTGCCTATAACTGCAAAGTCGGCTGGAGAAGAGAGTCCACGCAGACCTATAAGAAAAGCCCCGAACTTAGTAATTAGCCATCTGCCCCAGGGCTTATCTTGGAGGCTGGATAAAAGTGGTGCCCCTTGTATTAGACCCCCATATCTTGGCAGAAGAATAGTTCCAATAAGCCCTGTGAAAAACACCGCTCCCGCTGTCCAGCCGAGTATGTTCACCCACTCCTTTTGCGGAAAAAAAACCAGGACGACTGCCAAGACCAGCACGAGCGTAAGCCCGTCACAGACACGTTCAACAAAGATAGTGGCTAAGGCTGAAGAGCCACTTACCTCTTTCTTCTCCTTTAGAAAGTATGCCCTAAAAAGCTCTCCCATCCGCATTGGCAAGAGGTTATTAGCCATGTATCCAACCAAAATTACAGGTAGTAGTTGGTAAAACCGTAGGGGTCTTACAGGCAAGAGCAATCTCTGCCAACGCAGTGTACGAGGAATAAAACTGCAAATATAGACAGCGGCAGCCAAAACCAGCCAGCCTATTTTTGCTCCAATTAACGCCCCTCCGATTTGGGCAAAATTGGCTCTATAGAGGGCCAAAATCAAAAAGATTACACTAAATGCTATTCCTATAATCTTTTTCATCATACGAAATATTGACTGAACAATGGGTGTCCCGTACTGAGGTCCTTAGGCTACGCTCAGGACTTCGTCGTGACCAGTTCGAAGGGCTCATACAAGCTCAGTCAAACGATAAACTCCACGAAGCATCTTTCAACGATAAGATTATTCACCTCCGCCGACGACTTCGTCAGTCTCAGAACGACAATAGCCACAATCAAGATAGCTATGTGCTAGAATTACTCAACCCCCTCCTTAATTCATAAATCTCTCGTAGAGTTCTGAAACAGGCTTTTATTAGCTTCCACTTTACTATTGAGACCCGTCCTGTCTTCCTGGGGAGGTGAGTTACAGGAACCTCCTTCAGGCGATACCCCTTCCACCTAGCCGTGACGGCCAGTGAGATTGAGGGAGCAAAAGCCTCGGTACTAATCTCTTTAAGGCAATCCTCCAAGCAGTTTCTTCGAATGAGTTTAAAAGGGGAGTTAGCATCTCGAATGTGAAAGCCAAATAAGACAAAGTTAACAAATCTTACAAGACGAGTTATAATGAGACGCGGAAGCGGATCGTGACGGACGGCTCTATATCCAATTACAAGATCGTTTCCTTCAATCTCTTTATAGAGCCTCCAGAAGTCCTTGGGGTCGTTTTGATAGTCGCTGTCTGTGTGGAATATGAGGTCGCACCTAACGTTTTCAAATGCAAGCCGTAGCGCCTTCCCGTGCCCTCCGTTCTTTGCAGGTCGCAAAACTCGGATGGAAGGAAGTTCCTCTACTAGTTTCTTAAGAATATCAGGACTCTTATCCGTAGAACAGTCGTCAACAATAACCATTTCTGCGCCAGGGATATTGGCAACTATCTCAGAATAAAAATCCTGAACCGTCTTCTCTATTATCCCCTCCTCATTAAAGACGGGCATCACTACAGAAACAGATTTTAATTTGCTGGGGTCAGTAGTCTCCAATGTCTAAACGGTTCTCTTTATGAGTGTCATTCAAGCCTTTATAATATATATCTCCCCGAGTGCTTACTCAAGCATGCGTCTAAAAGTTTCCCTTGCTTTCTAATTCCTAATGTAATTTGTCTTGCCTATTTGTCTTTGGTATATATAATAATTTTTAGTTATCAAGCCAGACTATGGCTAAATAGCTTTAACCCACTCTCAAATGCTCTTAGCATTTCTCTATATACTAATCTCCGTCATCTTTGGCTTCGCCGTCACCCTTCTCCTCAAGGAAGAACTTTTGTTCGAAGAGAGGATTTTTTATGGAACCTTGATCGGTTTAGTTTCCTTCACTTGGATTGGCTTTATTGAGGCACTGATTTTTGGTCTGGATTTAAAGACAATTGTGCTTACCTCTTCTGTTTTAGTTTTAATAACCCTATTAATTTTCTATATTAAGCTTTATAAAAGGCCGATTGAACTCTCCTACACTACAGGCATTTTTCATTCTGAGGTGCTTTTCCCAATTTTCACTTTATGCTGTATTTTTTTCCCTGTTCTTCATATCCTATTTAGTAGAGTAATACTCTGGAAGGAAAACGGTCTTAATACAGGGCTTGCCTACAACCTGAGTGATCTACCTTTCCACTGGAGTATAATTAATTCTTTCCTTTATGGGGATAATTTCCCTCCAGATAATACAATTTTTAGCGGCTACCCGCTTCGTTATTATTTTCTCTCGGATTTCTTTACCGCTCTTCTTATGAAATCGGGATTAAGCCTATGGGGTGCCTTCACCCTTCAGGGTATTATGCTGAGTATACTCCTCGTAGGGATATTATACTTACTTACTTATCGCCTTACCCAGAATAAAATGGCCGCTGCTATAACCCCTTTTCTTTTTTTCTTTAACGGGGGCTTAGGATTCATACAGTTCTTTAAGGATTTGATTTCGGATAGAGGAAACCTCATAAATTTTTTCTTATTCGTAAAGGATTACACTAATATTGGGGACCTGGGATACCGATGGATAAACACTACAACCTCTCTTCTTGTTCCTCAAAGACCCTTCTTATTCGGTTTTCCAACGTCAATAATGGTCCTTACAATGCTCTGGGTAGGTATAAAAAGGCAATCAAGAGGGCTTTTTACTCTAGCAGGTGTTATAGCAGGTACCCTTCCTTTTTTTCATGTACATAGCTACATTTCTTTAGGGATAATAAGCGCAGTTCTATTCCTTCTTTTTCCCTCCCTCAGGTGGCTTTGGTTCTTTATTCCAGCGGGGGTTCTATCTCTACCCCAGATTTTTTACCTTATGCCCCGTGGAGAATCTGCTGGGCATTTCTTCAATATTCATCTGGGATGGATGGCTAATGAAGATAACGTCTTCCTGTTTTATCTAAAAAATTCCGGGCTCTTTATCCCCGTTCTCGTGGGTACGCTTATATTTAGTAAAAACCTCTCCTCCTCTCAGAGGAAATTTGCTATACCCTTCATACTTGTCTTTTTGATCACAAATGTCATACAATTTACACCTTGGGATTGGGATAACGTAAAGGTATTAATATATTTTTACATTGGCTCGATTCCTTTTGTGGCTTATGGTTTAGCCAGTCTATGGAAGAACACATATAAGATTATTCCGATAGTGCTCATGCTTACGCTAGTTTTCTCCGGCATTATAAGTGTAGCTAGGACTACTGTGTCGTATTACTCAGAGAATAATAACGAAGAAATAGAACTGGCTGAGACCATAAAAAAGATAACAGAGCCGAGGTCCAGATTTCTTACGGCCCCTGTCTATAACCACTTTATTCTTCTTACAGGAAGGAGCATACTTCATGGTTTTGCAGGAAGTCTTTGGGGACAAGGGGTGGATTTTAGTAAAAGATTAGAGGACATAAGAAAAATGTACAGGGGAGATAGAGATGCTAAGGAGCTTCTTGATCAGTATAAAGTAGATTATGTAGTAATAGGACCTCCTGAGATAAGAGAGAAGTTGGAACCGAATTTAGAATTTTATAAGAATAATTTCCCAATCATTGTTCAGTCTGAGAATTATTACGTGTTCAAGTCGAGATCACGAAACTGATTTCATGACTAAATGCTTAGAAATACTCTTTAATGTGCCAAGTGGTTATACCGCGATGCAAAGGCAAGAACGTAAAAAGGGTTCATGCCTATTTGCTTTTTCCCCTTTATAAAACCCTAAGTTCATCTCTCAGTTTCCGGCACTCCTTAAACATTCTCAATATAACCCTTAGATTTGCGCCTGTTTGCTTTCCAAACCGACGAGGAAAGTGCCTAACCGGAACCTCTTTAATTTCTAACCCCTTCATTCCTAATTTAATAAGCAACTCTGCACTAAAGAGGGCGCCACCCGATTTTATTGGTCTAATGGCTTGAAATGCAGTTCTAGGAAATAGTTTAAACGCACAGTCCATATCTCTTATTTTCAAACCAAAAAGTAACCTTATGAATAAATGGTAAAGCCATGTGTTTAGTGAGCGAATGAATGGGTCAGCCCTTTTTTCTCTGTAGCCAACTATTACCTCATAATCTTTTATAAAAGGAATAAGACGGTCAATGTCACTTATGTCAAACTGACCATCGCTATCCATAAAAAATATGTAATCAAGTGATGCCCTTTCAAACCCGGTTCTAAGAGCAGAACCATAACCTAAATTTTTTTGGTGATTTACTAAAGCTATCTTTGGGTTAGATAAAGATAGTCTTTCTACAACCTCTCGAGTTCCATCAACCGAGCCATCATTTACAACAATGATTTCATAATCCCTAACCTTTTTCTCGAGATAAAAGACAGCATCGTTAATAGTTTTTTGTATATTTTTTGCTTCATTATAAGCTGGGAGCACCACAGAGAGAGAAATCATGATGTTGGATTATTGTAACATACATGGCGAATGGATTTGAGCAAGAGAGCAGGACAGAAATGTCCTGCCTATCGTGTGTGTGGCAAGAATGTTGTCTATCCTAATAAATCAACAATATACCGATAGGCGGGGTTTTCTAACCCCGTTGACATAAGCTTATATCTTCTTCAACCCTTCCCTAAATCGCTCTGGCGTTAGTTCAATCTCACGAAGGATTTCACGGATCAATGGGCGGGCAAGGTCTCTTCCAGGATGATTCGGTACGGTGGTTGTCCTACCGTCAGGATGACGGTAAAAGACATGACTTCCTTTCTGTCTCACAGCTTCAAAACCAAGGTGAAGGAGTACTTTCTCCATTATCTTGAAGTTAACGATTGGAAGACGGCTCATACGGCTATCTCAATCAGCTGAAGTCCTACAAACCGAGGTAGGTCTTCCTTCTCCCCCTTATATTCCTCCAAACATAATTCTAGCACCTCTTTGAGGTTTTTCTGGAGCTCATCTAAGGTTACCCCCTGCGTATGGGCGCCCGGAATGCCCGGGACCACTCCTACATAGAGTTTGGTCTCAGGGTCAAATTCAACATAGGCAGTAAAGGTTCTCAATTTACACCTCCTTCTAGAATTCTCTTAATAGAATACATAGCAGAAGAGAACGGAACAAGCCTGCCATGAGCCTTTAGAAGGGAATGTTCCACCTATCTTTAAAATACATCGATAGGTGATGTTTTCAAAATACATCAATACAACGATAGGCGGGGTTTTCAAACCCCGCAGAAAAAGCGGGAATGGAAAGTCAAGCCTTCTATTGTGTTTCGGCGTGCAATAACAAGGTCTTGCTGTGATTTCGAGGAGCGTTATTTCGAGCGCCGCTTTCTTTGAACCGCAGTGTATTATTTGATGCGCAGTGTGCATCAAATGGAAATAGGTGGTTCAAAGGGAAATAAACAAACGGGAAATTGAAATAAAAGGCGACGAGGAGGCAATCCAAAGGAGGGATTGCTTCGCTACCGCTCGCAATGACATCACGGAATTGTCATTTTATTAGCAATGACAAATAGTGCTGCGAGTAGTGAAACGACGAAACAATCTAACACGAAGTGTCATTCCGAATGCTTCGCGTTGGCTCAGTAAAGGCTTCGTGAGGGATCTCAATCGGATTGCCTCGCCATTGGCTCGCAATGACAGCGCCCTTTCTTGTCATTTCCACGAGAAGCCGTTCGAAGGAGTTTACAATGAGCGAATTCGAAGTGCTAAGGGTAAACTCCGCGACGAAGCGATTCAAAAAATGGTCAAAATTCGCTTATAGTACAATTGCTTTCCGAAATCTGAAACAGGGGTCCACCTTCGACATTAACATTACTAAAGGTGCATATCTCTCCATCTGTCCACTGAACCTGAATTTCTACCACATTTTCATTTCCAACCCCAAAATGAAGAGGAAGCATATCCTGTTCACAACACCCGCGCCCTCCAGAGACCTCCCTTACCTGAATACCCTTGGACGAACTCACCTCAACCCTTGTTCCTATTGCAGATATATTAGTCTTTTCCCCATTGCCAACCAGCTTAATAATAAGAAAGTTGTTTTGTGTACCGCTATTCTCCATAAGAGGCTTATCACTGTGCCCGTTTAAAAAGACATCCATAAAACCGTCATTATTATAATCCCCCCAGGTTGCTGCAAAAACATCACTCGGAAGATCCAAGCCGACTTGATCCGCAACATCAACAAACCTTCCATTCCCCAGATTTCTAAAAAGCCTGCTTGGATTTGTGTGATTAGTAGTGAATAGGTCAATCCTGCCATCACCATCGAAATCAACCCAAGCACAGGTTCTTCCGTCTCCTATATCTCCTGTTTCTGTCTCCTCAGTTACATCGGTAAATGTCTCATCTCCGTTATTCATATATAG
>Ga0209751_10002500_pt1 | contig 18238 bp, 16 predicted proteins | sample RifCSP13_1_FD_184019 | JGI IMG/M metagenome (GOLD analysis project Ga0209751, IMG submission 184019) | Soil microbial communities from Rifle, Colorado - Rifle CSP2_sed 13_1 (SPAdes) (version 2) | ecosystem: Environmental > Terrestrial > Deep subsurface > Rock core/Sediment | place: Rifle... | reverse complement strand
GTGGCACACAGTCGCGCAAGACCATTACCAACGCCAGTGGCGACTATCGTTTCGACCAGGTCGAGAGCAATGGCTTTTACACTGTCACACCCTCACATCCAATTTACAACTTCAGTCCTGCCAGTCACTCATTCAGCCAAATCGGGGAGAAGACCGAAGCGGTTTTCAGCGCCGCATCCACTGGAGCGCAACTGAATCCTTTAGACACTGCCGAATACTTCGTCCGCCAGCAGTATGTCGACCTGCTCGGGCGTGAGCCGGAAGAAAGCGGGTTTAACTACTGGAGCGATCGCATCCTCGAGTGTGGACCAGAGCAAGCCTGCTTGAGCGCGCGACGGCGCGACGTAGCGGCGGCTTTCTTTATTGAGGCGGAGTTTCAGCAGACCGGCTCGTTTATCTACAAGATTTATAAGGGAGCACTGGGACGGCCACCCTTGTATGCCGAATACTCCATTGATCGCCAACAGGTTGTGGGCGGCGTAAATCTTGAAACAGCCAGGCAGCGCTTTACGGAGGGCTTTGTCCAACGTTCGGAATTTGTCGGGAGGTATCAGAGTCAGACCACGGCCGAGTCTTTCGTAGATGCCCTGCTGCGCAGTGTGCAGCAAGCGTCGGGAGTGGATCTAAGCAGCGAGCGTGATCAATTGCTCCGCCGCTACAATTCAGGTGGCAACCTGAACCAGAGCCGCAGTCTAGTCCTGCGCGGACTCACAGAAAGCACTGCCTTCGATCGCAGCGAATATAACGCTGCCTTCGTGCTTGGCGAATATTTTGGTTTTCTCAGACGTGATCCTGAAAGGGAAGGATATGACTTTTGGCTGGACGTGTTGAGAAACCGCGAACCTGGAAACTTCGGTGGGATGGTCTGCGCGTTCATCACCTCGGCCGAATACCAGCTTCGTTTCAGCAACGTGGTCTCTCACACCAATGCTGAGTGTGCGCGCTAGGTCACCTGCCGCACCGCAATGGGTTCGGGTTCCGGCTGGCGATTTGTAATGCCTGCATTTGACTGCGCTGGCGGCGGAGGCGGCGGATTAACCACGAGTACTTCAAGGGCGGCTTCAATCACTTCGTCAATTCGCGAAACAAAAACAATCTTTAGCTCCTGACGGACGTCTGCCGGCACATCAGTCACATCGGCTTCGTTTCGACTGGGAACGATAATGCGGCGAATACCGGCGCGGTGCGCAGCCAGCACCTTTTCCTTAATACCACCCACGGGAAAGACCAGCCCTGACAAGGTGATTTCCCCTGTCATCGCTGTGTCAGGCCGAACACGCCGTCCCGTGTAAAGCGATGCCAGGGCGGAGGTGATCGTCACGCCCGCGCTTGGACCATCCTTTGGTATTGCGCCCGCCGGAACGTGCAGATGCACTCCATATTCCTTGAACATGTCGGGGCTGATCCCAAAATCTGCAGCATGAGACCATAGATACGATTGTGCTGCCCGGGCCGACTCCTGCATGACTTCGCCAAGTTGACCGGTAATTGTCATTCCCCTGCCGCCGGGCAAAAGTGTGGCTTCGATGAATAACACTTCGCCACCCATTTCAGTCCAGGCCATGCCTGTGGCGACGCCCGCGGGCAACTCTTTCCGCGCTTGCTCCGGATAGAACCTCGGTGGGCCCAGATATTCGGGGATCTGATCGGCATCGACCGTAACGCCTTCCACTTCGCCCTGAGCGATCTTCAGCGCCACCTTTCTCGCGACGCTGCCAATGCTTCGTTCGAGTTGCCTGACACCCGCCTCGCGCGTATAACGTGACGCGATTAATTCGATCGCCGCGTCTGTGAGCTGGAGTTGCTCCTTGCGAACTCCGTTTTCCGTGATTTGCCTGGGCACCAGATAGCGCTTGGCAATCTGGAGTTTCTCCATATCGCTGTAGCCGGAGAGCGTGATTACCTCCATCCGGTCGCGGAGTGGCGGCGGAACTGGACCAAGTTGGTTAGCCGTTGCAATGAAGAAGACGCGTGAAAGATCAAACGGCAGATCGAGATAGTGATCGCGGAAGGTGTTGTTTTGTTGTGGATCGAGAATCTCGAGTAGCGCAGCAGCTGGGTCGCCGCGATAATCGGCCCCAAGCTTGTCGATCTCATCGAGCATCAACACGGGGTTATTCACGCCGGCGCGCCGGATCGATTGGATAATTCGACCGGGCATCGAGCCGATGTACGTCCGGCGATGTCCGCGCAATTCGGCCTCATCGCGCATGCCCCCAAGAGACATCCTTTCAAAACGTCGTCCGAGTGCGCGAGCAATTGATCGACCCAGAGAAGTTTTCCCCACTCCGGGTGCGCCCACAAAACAGAGAATCGGACTCTTTGTGTCAGGGCGTAGCTTGATTACGGCGAGAAATTCGAGAATCCGTTCCTTGACGTCTTCCAGCCCGTAGTGGTCCTCATCCAGTATTTTCCGTGCCTCAGCAAGATCTAATTTATCTTCCGAAGACTTCCGCCACGGCAACTCGAGGACGTATTCCAGATAGGTGCGGATTACATGATAATCGGGCGCGGCAGCCGGAAGTTTCTCCAATCGTTTAAGCTCACGTTCTGCTTCGGCCAGCACCTCCTCCGGCAGGTCGGCCTTTTCCAGTCGCTCGCGAAGCAGTGCTGCTTCCGCTTGTTCTCCCCCCGCGTCTTCACCGAGCTCTTTTTGAATTGCCTTCATCTGCTGGCGCAGGATGTAATCGCGCTGCGCTTTGTCCATCTCTGACTGAGCTTCGGTGGCAATTTTTGACCGCAGCTGAATTATCTCCAGTTCACGCGCCAGGTAACCATGGGCCAGTCGCAGTAGTTCATCAGCCGTGTTTGCTTCGAGCATCTTCTGCTCTTGTTCCACGCCAAGAGTCAGGATGGAGCCGAGAAAGTAAGCAAGCCGCACCGAATCTACCGAACCAAGGATTGCCACTCGCACTTCCGGCGGTACGCCCGGAAATAGCGCCAGTGCTTGCTGGATCATGGCCTGGACATTGCGCTTAGTTGCTTCAACCTCCTCCGCATCAACAGTTTTTACTTCCGGCAGCATTTCCACTACAGCACGGAGGTGCGGTTCTTCCTGTTTCCATTCGAGCACTCGGATGCGTTCGGTCCCCTGGGCGATAATGTGCATCGTCTCGTCGACGCGCTCCATGCGCTTAATCATCACGAGGGTACCCACCTCGTACAGATCGGCGGGTCGAGCATCCTGGCCGCCGCCTGGGATCTCGGGCCTGACTGTGATACACGCAAGCAGTTTCTCTTCTGTAGACAGGGCCGCCTCTACTGCCTTGACCGAACGTGGCCGGCCTACAGCGAGTGGCACCACGGTCTCCGGGAACAGTGTGGTGTTTTGTAGCGCCAACACAGCGAGTTCAAACGGCTGCCCCACTCTAAGTTGTGGAGCAGCGGGCGGTACGGGTGATTCATTCACCGTGGGCTTTTCGAGTTTTTCCGGCGTTTCCGACATATGTTTAAGCTGGCTCAGTTCTGCCTTTCCCTGAAGCCTTTATGGGCAGCTTACGCTGACAATTAGAAAACCATCGCGGTACTGCTGGGTCATTGAAGCACCCTCAAGCGGGCAGGGAAACTGAATTGTCTTTTCAAAACGGCTATACGTGATCTCCATTTGATGATAGACGAAGCCCTGGCGGTAGAAGGTGTCGCGCCGGCAGCCGCGGATTCTCAATATCGAGCCCATTAAGTCTACTTCGAGATCATCTGCGCATACGCCGGCCAGGTCGACCTTAACTATCCATTCGTTGCCGGTCTGGTAAACGTCCGCCGCAGGGTTCCACAGGCGCCCGGAAGGCTTTGCGCCCCGGCCGATCGTCATCATCGAAAATTCACGAATGGGGTTTGGCATAACGACAGAATACGGGAAAACTTCAGAGCGTCAAAGTGGCGTGGATGAAGTGATGGGCGTCGGGTTAGGTACAGCAGGTTTAGCCAGGGCGCCTAATCATCAACCTCTAGCAGTCCTATATCTATGAGCGGAATGAAATCTTCAGCATTTCCCTCCGCTCTCAAAAAGTTACCGCAGCCGCCGCATTAGACCGTGGGCTCTCTATGGCAGGCGATCGTTCACCCATTCAGCCTCTAACCGTGGCTTAGCCGGGCTCGACCAGCGCAATCAGCTGGACCCGCGACGTAATATCAAGTGACCCTATTTCCACTGGCGTAGGCGCCCCTGCAACCTTCGTTCCGAAAGTTGCCAGGTCTCCTTGGTAAACCGGGCGCGGTCTTATTGTGCCCTCTTCCTGCACTTCGACTATTCGGCTCACGCGACCACCCAAAGCCTGGGCAATAACTTGCGCTTTAGCTACGGCCTCGCGGGTGGCCTGCGACAGGGCTTCGTCGCGGGCTGGGCGATCTTTGCGCAAGGTGAATGAAATGCCGGTGATGTCGTTGGCACCGGCCTGGGCCGCTGCATCGATGACGGTCCCCACCTTCGTTAGGTCACCTAGGGTGACGGTCACGCTGTTGCGAGCCTCGTATCCAACTATCGTCGGTGGCTGATTCTCTTTGTATACGCGCTGCGGCTGCACGCTGTAGCCGCTGGTCTTGACCTCGGCTCCTGCGCCTGCCGCCGCTTTCAGTGCGCGAACGACGGCGTCGCTTTTGTTGGCATTCTCCTGCTGGGCGTCCAGTGCCCGTTTGGCTTGTGTGACAACCGCCAGGGTAATCACGGCCGTATCAGGCTGCGCTTGCACTATCGAATCGCCGCTCACTAACACACGCGTCCCAGGTCGTCCATCAGTGACTTTTTCCTGGGAGGCTTCACCTTCTGATGTCAATGGGCGCATCGTCTTAACCTCAAACGGCGTGCCTTCCATGTATATCGTCATCACATCCGGCTTGGTTTCGCCAACGGCCTCCACTTCAGTCGATTCCCTGAACCATTTTTCGGTCTGAAAGCGCTGAGCATTCAGCAGCAGGTATTTCTGTTTGTCGGCGACAATCAGCCAGCCGCCTGCCTCAACCGTCTTCTGTAATCTTCCGCGGATAGTAATCTCCTTTGCAAAAGCCTGGGCAGTAACGAGTGTGATGAGCCCCAGCGCTATGAAGCTAGCCATTGTTTTTCTTAGATGATGCATGATTTCTCCTTAGTCATTCGGTGCTTTGGTTTTTCGTCGTCAGGAGAGCCGCCGATAAATTTCGGCTGAACCCAAAGAACGAGCACCGCCACCAAATCTTGCTGGATTTGGTTGAATGATACTGTTTTGTTACGATTCATGTCATGCAATCATTCGATACTAAAAGCGAAGTCTCAGCTGAAACCAAAGGAAGCAGTCAGACAGTTATGGCCGGCCACGTGCAAGATCTGCAACCAGGCCAAAGCATGACCGTCGAGCTGTCCGGCCTCGGGAAACTGACGCTTTACAACGTCAATGGCGAGTTTTATGCCACCGAGAGTTTGTGCCCGCACCAAGGGGCGCCTTTGGACTCCGGCACACTATGCGGCCACATCGTTGAGTGCTTCCTTCATGGTTGGCAGTTCGACGTGCGGACCGGTGAGTGCGTCACGGTAAGTGATCGTCTAAAGACATTTCCGGTGAGTGTTGAAGAAGGGTTGATTAAGATTGCTGATCTCTAAGTGGATTGTCGATTGTCGATTGCCGATTAGCAGCAGCTGACGACGGTTAAAGAACTCATCGATACTTAACGCCCAATTTTCGACCGCTCAGCGTACAATCGGCAATTGGCAATCGACAATCGGCAATCGACGATCGGCAATAGGCACTTAGCAATCAACAATTGGCAATCGGCAATCGACAATCTGCAATCGCAAATCTCACGGCTCGCCATCATTGCCAATTGCTTCCACCGGACAACAAGTAAGAGCCTCTTCACAAGCCGATTTTTCGTCTTCGTCTGCGGGCTGCTTGAAAACGAATGAATAACTGTTTTCATCCGAGCGTCTGAAGTTCTCGGGTGCGGTATCGCGGCAAACGTCACAATCAATACAGGAGGAGTCCACGTAATACATTCCGGGAACGTTCTCCTTTACTCGATCGTTTTTGTCCGGCACAGTATAATCTGCGTAATCTGTGGATTATGGGTGGGTCATCTCTTCAGGCTTTACGTACCGGTCAAACTCTTCACCACTTAAGTAGCCCAACTCTATAGCTGACTCGCGCAGACCAATGCCCTTTTTGTGGGCGTTCTTGGCGACTTGAGCTGCCTTGTCATACCCGATGTAGGGATTCAGCGCCGTGACGAGCATAAGCGAGTGCTGTAAATGCTCTTCAATCTGGGAGCGGTTAATCTCCATCCCCACAATGCAATAATCAACAAAACCATGACAGGCATCGTGAATGAGTCTGATGGATTGCAAGAGGTTGTGAATCATCACCGGCTTGAAGACGTTCAACTCAAAATTGCCCTGAGAGCCAGCAATTGTGATGGCCACATCATTGCCGAAAACCTGGACGGCGACCATAGTCATCGCTTCGCTCTGAGTAGGGTTGACCTTGCCGGGCATGATCGAAGACCCGGGCTCGTTCTCGGGAAGGACCAACTCACCCAGCCCACATCGCGGCCCTGAGGCCAACCAGCGAATATCATTGGCAACCTTCATTAGTGAGCCTGCGAGGGTCTTCAAAGCTCCACTCGCGAAAACGATCTCATCGTGTGCCGAAAGCGCGGCGAACTTGTTGGGATGTGACTTGAATGGCAGGCCTGTAAGTTCGCCAATCTTTTTTGCCGCGCGGTCCCCAAATTCCGGATGTGAATTAAGTCCTGTCCCCACAGCCGTGCCGCCAATGGCAAGATCCAGCAATCCCGGAAGCGACATCTTTAATCGTTCAATGTCACGGGTCAGCAAGTTGGCCCAGCCCGACATCTCCTGGCCCACAGTCAGGGGAGTCGCATCCTGCAAGTGTGTGCGCCCGATCTTGACGACGTCTTTGAATTCTGCAGCTTTGGCGGCAATGGCGTCGTATACTCGCTGGACCTCGGGAATCAGCTTGTGCAATTGCTCAGCTGCTGCAATGTACATCGCCGTGGGAAACGTGTCGTTTGACGACTGCGACATATTGACGTCGTCATTTGGATGAATTGGTTTCTTGCTGCCCAACGTGCCACCGGCAATCTCGATCGCACGATTGGAAATCACCTCGTTGGCGTTCATGTTGGTTTGAGTGCCACTGCCCGTCTGCCAGACACGCAATGGAAAGTGATCATCAAGTTTTCCGGCAATGACTTCATCCGCGGCTGCCACTATCAGCTTCGCCTTATCCTCCGCCAGCTTGCCGAGTTCCTGGTTCACGATTGCCGCGGCTTTTTTCAAGATGCCGAGCGCGCGAATCAATTCGCGGGGCATGCGCTCATGGCCAATATGGAAGTGGATCAAGGACCGCTGTGTCTGGGCGCCCCAGTAACGGTCGGCCGCGACTTCTATTTCGCCCATGGAATCGGTTTCCATACGCGTTTTGCTTTTCAGATTGGTTGCTTCACGCGACATAAATGAGTCTCAAAAACACTAAAGTCGGACCGGGACAAAGCGGGCTGCTACCATGACCTGATCGAAGATACTAATTGACAAAAAACTTGACAAGGTCCCGGCGTCGACCCTATCTTTTCAACGGAAGTTAGGCTTAATTGCTCAACTTCTTCTGCCCCTCAAACCTCATCTCGATTCTCCTTTTCCTCGCTCCGCGCAGCGCAGGCTACAAACCGAAAAAAGGCAAGTTGGGCCTAAGTTCACGGCACCCCACTACTGTCTAATTACACTCGCATGATTTGGGACAACACTAAACTGCTGCTTCAACTCTACTACCGGCCGCTATCAACCATGAGCCGCATCATTGATGATCGACATGGTCGCTATTCAATAGGTGCGCCGGCTTCTTGCCAGGCTCGCCACCCGCCTGCCATTGAGTAAACGTTTGTGTAGCCCATCCTTTGCAGTGCATCGGCGGCAAGAGCTGAACGATAGCCGCCCCCGCAATAGAGTACTAGCTCAGTCGATTTATCCGGCACTGCTGACTCGATGTCTCGCTCAATGATGCCTTTGCCGAGGTGTATGGCTCCGGCAGCGTGAGACGTTTGCCATTCGTTGTCTTCGCGCACATCTATCAACTTCGCTGAAAGATTTCCCCGCAAGCGAGCGATTGTTTGCTCGACCGTGACTTCGCGGATACGCGTTTTGGCGTCGTTGACTAACTGCAGAAAACCTTCGGAATGCTTCATATGTTTGAACTCAAAGTTACAGGTACATCCTGCGCCATTCTGTAAGCGCATCTTGGGACGCTGTATTAGCGTGCGCAGGGGCTAATTGGCCGAAAGACCAGCAAGAGATTATAATGCCGTTCTTTGGAAAGCACCCAAATTTGCGTACACAAGTGACGGGCAGTAAGTGGTTATCTCATCACTCATTACGCATCACTCTGTGTGCTCTTTTTATGAGAGGAACCTTACCAGTTGGCAAACGAACAATATGACGTGACCGTGATCGGCAGTGGCCCAGGCGGTTATGTGGCTGCCATCCGGGCCGGCCAGCTCGGCCTAAAGACCGCGATTGTGGAGAAAGACAAACGACTCGGCGGCACCTGCACGTTGCGTGGATGCATTCCTACCAAGCAGTTGCTGATGTCGGCCCACATATACGAGCAGATGCAACACGCCGCCGATTTCGGAGTGCAGGCTTCGGCAATACAACTCGCGTTTGCCGACGTGCAAAAGCGCAAAGACAAAGTCGTGATGAAAAACTCCAAAGGTATTGAATACTTGATGAAAAAGAACAAGATCACGGTCTTTGCCGGCACTGGACGACTTGCGTGGCCGGGTAAGGTTGAAATCTCTGGAGCTGATGGCCAGAAGCAGACCATTCTTACAAAAAACGTGATCCTTGCTACAGGGTCGGTGGTTCGACCGATTCCGAGTTTCGATACGGATGGAAATCGCGTGGTAAACAGCGACCATATCCTGGAACTTAAAGACGTTCCGAAGTCGTTGATCGTCATGGGCGCCGGTGCCGTGGGCGTAGAATTCGCATCGGTCTATTCACGGTTCGGCGCCGCGACCACGATTGTCGAACTCTTGCCGCGACTGGTGCCTCTTGAGGATGAAGAGGTGTCGAAGGAACTGGAGAAATCCTTTCGCAAGCGGGGTATTAAGTCGCAAGTTGATACCAAGCTTGAGAAGCTGGAGAAGACTGAACAGAACGTGCGCGTCACAGGCAAGACGTCAAAAGGAGAGGCGGTAGAGCTCGAGGCGGAGATGCTTTTGGTTGCCGTCGGGCGCATGCCCTATACGGAGGGATTGGGACTGGAAAAGACAAAGGTAAAAGTTGAGAAGGGTTTCATTCAAGTCAACGAGTTTCAGCAGACGGCTGAAACGGGCATTTACGCCATCGGTGATGTCGTTCCCACGCCCCTTCTGGCCCATCTGGCGTCGAAGGAGGGTATTGTAGCCGTAGAACATATTGCCGGGCATAAAGATGTGCGGCCCATAAATCTACGGCTAGTCCCCAGTTGCACTTATTGTGATCCTGAAATTGGCTCCGTTGGCTTGACCGAGGCCAAAGCGCGTGAGCAAGGGTACGACGTCAAGGTGGGCCGGTTTCCGTTCAGCGCGTCAGGTAAGGCACGTATTCTTGGTGAGGAAGAAGGATTTGTGAAGATCGTTAGCGAGAAAAAGTATGATGAAATATTGGGTGTGCACATCATTGGCCCACATGCGACAGAGCTGATCGCAGAGGCCTGTGTGGCAATGCAGTTGGAATCGACTGCGGAAGAACTTGGTCGCACGATGCACGCTCACCCGACCGTTTCCGAAGCGGTTATGGAAGCAGCTGAAGGGGTCGAGGGATTAGCTATTCATATCTAAACTAGCTTTCTTTGCTTATGGATCAATCAAAACCCAAACCCAGGCCGCAAAGGCACCGTCGCCGGCCACGCTTTCAGATGCGCATCAGTACGACGTATGCGCCGCGCAAACCTGCGGACGACAAACCGCTCTCCTGTACCTCGGAAACCACATTAGAGCCTGAGCAGATGCTCGAGCTTTATCGTTATCTGCAATTAACAAGATTAGTTGAAGAGCGGCTGGTAAATCTTTACCGGCAGACGAAGGTTGTTGGTGGCGTCTTTCGTTCCCTGGGTCAAGAGGCGACGGCCGTCGGCAGCGCCTACGCCTTGCAGCCCGAGGACTTTATTACTCCTCTGATACGCGACCTGGGCGCTGTGCTGGTCAAAGGAATAAGACCACGGGAGATTTTTGCACAATACATGGCAAAGGCTTGGGGGCCTTCGGGTGGACGCGATCTGAATATCCACTTCGGGGATCTCAACAAAGGCTTTATTGGTCCCATCTCGCATCTGGGAGATATGATTCCGGTGATGACCGGCATATTGTTGGCTGCACGCATGCAGAAGAAGCAGATTGTGGCCGTTGCTTATATCGGGGACGGAGGTATGAGCACAGGCGCGTTTCATGAGGGGCTCAACTTTGCCGCAGTTCAGCGCCTGCCTTTGATCGTCATGGCGGAGTACAACCACTACGCCTATTCAACACCCACTAATCAGCAGACTGCGGTTCGAGACCTTGCCGAGAAGGCGGCCGGCTACGGTATCCCGGCCCATATCGTCGATGGAAACGACGTTGTTGCCTGTTATGAGGTGACGAAACGGGCCGCGGAGTTTGCGCGGCGCGGCGGTGGCGCCGTTCTAATCGAGGCTAAAACCTACAGGCGAAAGGGCCACGCCGAACATGATGATCAGCGCTACGTTCCTGCCGGAGAGATTGAGTGGTGGGAGAAACATAACGATCCAATAACGCGTTACGAGCTTTATCTGGAAGAACGAGGCATAGCGACACGAGAGAGACTTGAGGGCATCACTGCGGATGTGATGGGCGAGATTGAAGAGGACTCCGTCTGGGCCGAATCTTCACCAATGCCGGAGCCGGAGCAGGCAGCATATCGCGTCTTTGATAACAGCGAAGTACCGCCGGCTCTAAGACCCGGTGTTCTGAGAAATTAGGTGCCACAATATCGAACGAAGGGGCATGATCATGGAAAGCGATTTACACCCAGGTACGGACAACATTCTGGATAACCGCGGAACAAATGAATTGCAGGCAAAATAGAGAGTATGGCAACAGCTATCAAAAAAGAGCATAGATCAGCCCGGCCCGAGCGCGGTGGTTTGGTTACATTCGTCGAAGCGATTCGCCAGGGCATCTGGGAGGAGATGGAGCGTGATCCTACAGTCTTTGTTATCGGCGAAGACGTTGGGGTTTATGGTGGCGCCTTTAAAGTCACCGATGGGTTGCTCCAGGAATTCGGCAAGGGCCGGGTGATCGACACGCCCATTTCGGAGGGCGCAATCGTCGGTGCAGCGTGTGGCGCGGCGCTCATGGGCATGCGCCCAATTGCGGAGTTTCAGTTCATCGATTTCATTAGCGCGGGATTTGATTTGCTGACAAATTACGCAGCCAAGTGTCGCTATCGCTGGGGCGCAGGGATAGCTGCGGTATTCCGGGGCCCGTGCGGTTCGGGCTTGCGCACCGGCCCATTTCATTCACTTAACCCGGAATCGTTCTTTGTGAACACGGCAGGGCTGAAGATGGTTGAGCCGGCAACGGCTTACGATGCGAAAGGATTGATAAAGGCGGCGATTCGCGATCCAGATCCCGTACTTTTTTTTGAACATAAGAAACTCTATCGCCTGCCCAGATTACGGGAAGAGATTCCCGCTGATGATTACATCGTGAATATTGGGCAGGCGCGTGTTGCTCGCGAGGGACGCGATCTGACGATCATCACTTTTGGAGCGATGGTGCTGACTGCTCTGGATGCTGCCGAAGAACTCGAAAAAGAAGGTCTGGACATCGAAATAATCGACTTGCGTACGTTGGCGCCGCTCGACAAAGTCGCAATTCTGGACAGCGTAAAAAAGACAAGCAAAGCGCTCGTGCTGCACGAAGCGTCACGCACTGGCGGCATTGGGGGTGAGATTGCGGCCATAATCGGCGAAGAAGCTTTTGAGTGGCTAGACGCGCCCGTCGTGCGAGTGGCATCAATTGATTCACCTGTGCCTTATTCGCCGCCGCTGGAAGACTACTATTTGCCGCAAGTGAAGGATGTGCTTGAAGCAGCACGCAAACTGGCAGCTTATTAGTTGGGATGGACGATGGACGATAGACGATGGACCGGAGCGGCGCTATGGTCTATTGTCCATGGTCCATCGTCGATCTTTGTCTATCGTCAAACTGTTCTGAGGGAGATGTATGAGCACAGAAGTCGTGATGCCGCAGATGGGTGAATCCATTGCGGAGGGAACTATTACCAAATGGCTGAAGAAGATTGGCGAGCGTGTTGAGCGCGACGAGCCCTTGTTTGAGATTTCCACCGACAAAGTCGACGCTGAGATTCCTTCTCCGGCCGCAGGAACGCTGCAGGAAATTCGCTTCAAAGAGGGTGATACTGTCGAGGTGAACACCGTGGTTGCTGTTCTTGATGGCGGCGCGGCTCAAGAGGTTACAACCGCCCCTGCCACAGCCCCTGCGGTCGAACAACCGCGACCAACTGAACCGCTGGCGCCGTCCCAGGTAGCCACGCCAAAAGAGGTTCCAGCAAAGCTTCCGCCGCCTTTGCCCTCCGGAACCCCTAGGCCGCAGAAACTTGCTGCTGGACCGGCCACAGTCTCAGAGACTTCACGGCCCCGCAGAGCCGCCGGAAACGGTGGTGCTCGAACGGAAGCCGAAGAACTGCGCCGGACAAAATCGAGCCCGCTAGTTCGCAGAATCGCCCAGGAGCATGGTGTCGACATCACTCAATTGGAAGGCACAGGAATGAGCGGGCGTGTCACTAAAAACGACATCTTGAGTTTTATCGAGTCGGGTGGGCCGGCCCCTGCAATGACGGGTACGGCCGCTCCAGCGCCGCCAACAGTTGCCCCAGCTCCGGAAGCCTTGCCGTTACCGAAACCAGCCGGTGCAGATCGAGTCGAGCAGATGAGCGTGATACGCAAGAAGATTGCCGAGCACATGGTGCTTTCCCGCCGCACGTCAGCTCACGTAACAACCGTGTATGAGATTGATCTGACCCGTATTGCGAAGCTTCGAGAAAAGCACAAGGAAGACTTTCTCGAGCGCACAGGCACGAAACTGACCTACATGCCTTTCATTTTTCAGGCTGTAAACAAGGGTCTGCGCGAGTTTCCAATATTTAACGCGCAGGTTAGTGGTGAACAGATCATCTACAAGCGTGACATCAACCTCGGCATGGCTGTGGCACTCGATTGGGGGCTGATCGTGCCGGTAATAAAACGAGCAGACGATCTATCGCTTTCGGGCTTAGCTCGTGCGGCGAACGATCTTGCGGATCGCGCGCGGTCCAAACAGTTGAAGCCTGAAGAAGTTGCCGGCGGCACTTTTACTATTACCAACCCTGGCGTATTTGGGGGTCTGTTTGGTACGCCGATTATCAATCAGCCGCAACTGGCAATTCTGGGCGTCGGCAAGATCGAAAAACGTGCTAAAGTAATGACTACGGACGAGGGGGAAGATTACATCGCAATTCGTTGGATGTCGTACTTTGCCCTCAGTTTCGATCATCGAGTTATCGATGGTGCTGACGCTGAACGGTTCCTTGCTTATGTGAAAGAGGAATTGGAGGCAGGTGAGTTTTCGCTTTAAGCACGTAGCAATAGAACGATTAGTTAAACAGCGGTGAGGAGTCTGGCAAAGGTCGGATTCGCGCCGCTTTTTCTTGTAATGAAGGCTTCGCTTGTTGCGATCGGGTGGCATTTACATGAAGAATCGTAGTAAGCCTGTTAAGGGTATTGACTTGCATCGATGTTCAGTCTAAAGAGTTGTGCGCCAACTTTGGACAGGGGGTGACGGACGGTGAGCGATCCGCTCGTCAAGTTTAGTCGATTGCGGGCTCGCATCTGGCGGGCCATTACTTAAACAGACAAGGAGAGTTAATCTATGGTAATCCCGAAGTTTAGAATGTTTTCCTCCCTCGTACTGGTTATTGGTCTGACCGTGTGCTCAGCATCTTTAGCGCTGGCACAGGACACGACCATGACCGCCGGCTCGCGCAACGTAGTCAGTGGCCAGAAGATGAAGATCAAGGGTGTGGTCACTCGTCGCGATGCCGATACGTTCACGATTCGTGACATCAACGGCGTCGACACTGTGGTGCGGCTGGCTGACACAACCAGCGTTAAGACGAAGGGCGGATTTCTACGCAGTGGCACAAACTACGCTCAAACCAACATTCTTCGTGGTCTAAACCTGGAGGTAGAGGGACGTGGCGGCTCTTCAGGCGAACTACTCGCAGAAAAGATAAGATTCAATGAGTCGGATCTGCGGGTTGCTCGAGCTGTCGAATCGCGGGCTGCGCCGCTCGAGGAACGGGCATCGAATACGGAGACAAAGCTGACCCAGGTGGAAGCAAATGCTCAGCGCCTTTCCGGTCAGCTTGATGAACTGGCTGCAGTAGCCAATACAGCGAGAGGGGGCGCCAAGGCCGCTCAGGAGACAGCCGATTCGGCTGTGGCTGGCGTTAATGCCACCAATGAGCGTATCTCGGCACTTGATGATTACGAGCCTCAGACAGTTGCGGCCGTAAATTTCAAGACCGGCAGCTCGATACTATCGACTGACGCCAAGACCCAACTCGATGACATTGCTACCAAGGCACTCAACGCGAAGGGCTACGTCCTGGAAGTTTCAGGTTATGCTGATGCGACCGGAAGCATCCAGCGAAATCGTATGCTTAGCCAGCGCCGCGCTGATGCAGTGATTCGTTATCTCGTAGAAAATCACAACATCCCGCTCCGGCGTATCGTTACGCCTTATGGCTTTGGCGAGTCGCACGCAATTGCTGACAACACAACCCGCGAGGGTCGTGCTCAGAATCGCCGAGTGGAAATTAAGCTGCTGGTTAACAAGGGCTTGACTCAACCCTCGACACCGCTTACGCCAAGTTCGAGTTCTGGCTCGGGCAGGTAAGGCGAACGTAAAGAGGTTGGATGCAACCACTGTTAATTGTTTTGCACCAAAGTGCCATGAATCATGCCGCCGGCAAGAATTATCAGGAGACATGCTAAAAGCAGCCCGCTTGCGGCATGATAAGATGGCTTGATGAGTGGTATCAGTATTTGGGGAAAACAGATTGGGCCAGTGCTCCTCGTTGGAGCACTGGCATTCTTTTTGTCTCCGCTGCCAACTGCGGGGCAGGATCTAAGTAATTTACCGCCTCCGCCTCCACCCCCCACACCAAAGCCCACCCCTACACCCGCGCCACCCAAGGACGAAGACTTTGAGGTCATTCGCGTCAGCTCAAATCTGGTAATGGTCCCGGTCTCAGTGGTTGATGGCCAGGGCCAGCCGGTACACGGGCTCCAGGTGAATGATTTTCGGCTGGAAGAGCAGGGCCGGCAGCAGCAAATTACCGAGATTGGCAATCCGGAGCAGGTGCCGCTCGACATAGCGATCTTGTTTGATGTTTCCAGCAGCGTTAGCCAAAAGGGTTTTTTTTCGTTTCAGCAGAAGGCTGCGGCCAGTTTCCTGAAACAGGTGCTGAAACCGATTGACCGCGCCGCGGTTTTTACTATTACGGATCAGCCAAGACTAGTCCAACCACTGGCCTCCGCTGAGATCGCGGCCGCGAAAATTCTGACTATACCCGCTGCTACATCGCCCGTGCCCACAGCTTTTTATGACTCAGTAGAAGCAGCGGCAAACTATCTGATTGCCAACTCGGCTGAGCGGCATCGGCGGGTTATCGTGGTTATCTCGGATGGCGATGATAATTTTAGTAACCTGGTCAAAGATCTTACCGTTGCCGAGGCCCGCGCAAGCCAACGTGGCGACGTGACACCTGCTGCAGCGCGACAGATGTTACAGCAGCGTCGTGGTCGCGCTGTCGCCGAAGTACAACGGGCTGTTCAGCACGCTGATGCGGCCTTCTATTCGGTAAACCCGGGGGGAGCCTCAGTCCGGCTCAATGAAATCAGCACGCGCGCGCAGAATGCCATGCAGTCAATTGCTGAAAGCACTGGCGGTACAGCTTTTGTGCCAGACTCCGAGAACGATTTGGAGCGGGTCTTTAACGAAGTGGCAGCTGAATTACGGGGACAATACCTGCTGCAGTACTATTCGAATTCACAATCGCCGGCGGGGCAATTCCGCACCATCAAGGTAGCTGTGCCCACACATAGCGAAGTCAGAGTTCGCGCTCGCCAGGGCTACTATCCGAAGAGTGAGAAGAAGTGATGAGTGATGAGTGATAAGGTGGGACTCAGCACTCAGTACTCAGTACTCAAAACTCAGAACATCACTCATCACTTCATCGCCTTACAACATCTCCAACAATACATCCGTCAAGCGGTTTGCGACCTCGATTAGTGTTCGTCCGGCCGGCTCAAACTGATTGGAGGCCGCCTGCTGTTCGGCGCGTGCGGCGCCCGCCGCAACTCCTGCAAGCCGGATATAGTAACGATTCAGTTCCGGGCTGGTACGGAAGTCAAGTTCCAGTTTATCGAGGCCTTCTCTCACTCCTTGAATGCTGGTCCTTACACTCAGTTTGTTTCGGCGCGTCTGTTCGAGAATCGTGGGTGAAGCTTCGTTGCGCCGCGCGGCCTCGTCTGCAACCTCAATACCCCTGGCCACACCACCGAGCAGGTAAAGAAAGCGCGAAAGATTCTTGATCTGATCTGCAACCCTGGTTGCGCCTTGCCGTTTAACCACCGAAACGGTGGTGATGGCGCTGGTTGGGGGCCTCCTTGTATTCCGCCGCCGCGTTTGGGCTGAAATTACAGCGGGTGAAAGCACAATGATAGCGATGAAAAGAGTGGCGGTTCTTTGCACGGTTAACGGTCTCCTGTTGAGTTTTTCGCAACCCAAACTATGCCTGTCCTGCCCCAGCGTCAAGGCACGGAGCCAGTAGAAGGAGGCAGGGCAGGAGGCAGGAGGCAGGAGGCAGGAGGAGGGGGTCGATTCGCAATTTGATTCTACTCCGCAATTCGCGATTGCTAGTGCGCGATCTTCCTGGCGCCTGCCTCCTGCGTCCTGCTCCTGCGTCCTGCCGTCTGCTCCTCCCTCCTGCAAACTGACCTCAGCCACAGGGACTGCTAGAATGAACGGAAAAGAGAATGACGGAAAAGAGACTGTTAATTAAACGTCTGGGGCGGGTCGATTACGACGTTGCGCTGGATATGCAAAAGCAGACCGAACGTGCCGTCCAAAGTGGAGCCCAGCCCGACACGCTTTTTCTGCTCGAACACCCACATACTTTGACTATAGGCAGACGAGGGAATATTTCAAGTATCTTGTTGCCAGATAAGTTGCTTGAAGAGCGCGGCATTAAAGTGTTCGAAACAGATCGCGGCGGGAAAGTAACTTATCATGGCCTGGGACAAATCGTCGGCTATCCAATTATTAACTTGAGTCCGGATCGGGAAGACGTACATCGTTTCGTGCGCGAGCTGGAGGAAATACTCATTCGCGCCCTCTCGGATTTCGGCATCGACAGTTTTCGCGTCAAGGGTCTTACGGGTGTGCACACAAGGCGGGGAAAAGTGGCGGCTATTGGCGTGCACATCGCGCGCTGGGTAACCACCCACGGGTTCGCCCTGAATGTCAATACGGATCTGAGTTTCTTTGACTTGATTGTGGCCTGCGAAGGTGAGCCCGTTACTTCAATGAAGGAGTTGCTCGAACAAGAAGTTGAGGTCTCGGCCGTCGAGGATCGAATCATTGTGCGCTTTGCCGACGTGTTTGGAGCGACGCCCGAAGAAGCCACGTCGGAATTACGGGTGACTAACGCTTAACTGATGCTTACGATAGAACTCATTCGAGAAGCGCGCGAGCGCATCAGTTCGCGCATCCATCACACTCCAGTTGTAACTTCAAGAGCTTTCGATCAAATAGCTGGCAAGCAGGTTTTCTTCAAGTGTGAAAACCTGCAACGGGCCGGCGCCTTCAAAATCCGAGGTGCTACAAACAAGATTCGGTCATTGACAGCCGAGGAGAAGCTGCGTGGAGTTGTCGCGTATTCTTCGGGGAATCACGCGCAAGCAGTGGCGTTGGCCGCACGGGAGGCCGGTGTGCGCGCAGTTGTTGCCATGCCTGAGGATGCACCGAGGTCCAAAGTTGCGGCAACACGCGATTATGGCGCAGAGATCGTATTCTACGATCGGCAGAGCCAGGATCGAGAGACTGTAGGTTACCAGATTGCCGAGCGCGAACACTTGGTGATGGTGCCACCTTACGACGATTATCTGGTAATGGCGGGACAAGGAAC
>Ga0209751_10002499_pt1 | contig 18246 bp, 7 predicted proteins | sample RifCSP13_1_FD_184019 | JGI IMG/M metagenome (GOLD analysis project Ga0209751, IMG submission 184019) | Soil microbial communities from Rifle, Colorado - Rifle CSP2_sed 13_1 (SPAdes) (version 2) | ecosystem: Environmental > Terrestrial > Deep subsurface > Rock core/Sediment | place: Rifle... | reverse complement strand
CTGCCCCGCGAGGTGGGCGAAGACGTTCGCCGTGGTCGCGTCCTGGAGCTGGAAGGGGATGGCGAGCTCGTTGGCGCCGGGGACGAGGTCTACGGGCACCTTCCCCACCTTCGCCGTGTTCGCGTCCTCGTTGTCCGAGACGTCCGCCCCGCGCACGACGTAGTAGTAGCTGTTCGCGTCGAGCGCCTCGCCGGCCCCCGGGTCCACCCAGGTCGTGGCGCCGGCGGGGACGGTGTCGTAGGGCAGCCCCGGAGGAAGGAAGGTGAACCCCTTCACGTCGTTCACCGCGCGATAGACGTTGTAGTGATCCAGCCCCGCCATCCCCGCGGGGGTCCAGTCCAGGCGCAAGTCGCTCCCCTGGATCGCGATCGCGAGCCCACTCGGCCCGGAGGCGAGGACGGTGAACGCGGTGTCCGTGAAGTTCCCCCACGTGCCCAGGTTGTCCCGGGCGTGGACGCGGAGCGTGTACCCCCCGGGGAGCCACTGCGCGAGCGGCGGGCTGTAGGAGAGGTCGTCGATGAGGTGGTGCCAGTCCTCCATGTCATCCCCGACGGGCGGCGTGTTCACGTACATCGCACTCCCCGTGTCGTTCACATAGGGCCCTGGGTTCGGGGAACGGTCGACGGGGCTGGGGTCGACGAAGAACTCCGCCTTGAACACGCCGTTGGACCCCGTGGACAGGTCGTCGCAGGTGGCGACCAGGTCCGTGCTCTGCCCGGGCTGCGAGAGGACGCTCGAGGGGTTCGCGGAGATGCCGTAGCAGTTCGGCCCCTGGGGCTCGTTGGGGATGTTCCGGATGATGAAGAGGTCGGCCCGGTAGCAGCCACCCTGGTTCCCCAGGGAATCCACCGCGGCGATGTAATACACGTACGTCCCGTCCGCCCACCCCGTCGTGTCGATGGGGTTCGCCCCCCGCACCTCGGCGATCTCGCCCCCTGGCGGGACGACGTTCGCCGGCGCTCCGGGCGTGCCGATCCCGCAGCCGCTGTACCAGTACTCCGCGCTCGCGACCGAGGCGTTCCCCGGGTCCCCCGTGTCGTCGAACGTCGCGTTCAGGGTCACGAGGATCTCCCCGGGGCCGAGGGTGTTGTCCGGGAGGAACCCCGCGTACACGCCCACGGGGCCGGAGGTGTCCACGGAGGCGGCAAGGACCTCCAGGGAGCAGGTCTTGAACGCGGACCACTGGCCGTTGCTCCCGCGGACGTGGAGGTAGATCGTGTACGTCCCGACGGGGAGGAAGCTCGTGTCGTTGTAGGCCTCGGCGGGCTCGTCCGTCCCGCCCCACGCGCCGTCCGTCGGCGACATCGGGTTGCCGCCTTGACCGACGTGGTGCTGCGGCTTGTCCACGGGCATCAGGGGGTCGATGAGGTACTCCGCGGCGACGATGGCGGTGAAGAAGCCGGAACCCAGCGTGGTGATCTTCAGGAGCTGCCCCTGGCCCACGCGCCCCTGGTCCGGGTTCCCATCGTTCGGCATGGCGCCGCAGAACTCCGCGATGGGGTCGACCTCGTGCCCGAGGGCCGATGGCAGGGCGAGCGCCAAGAGGAGCGAGGCCAAGAGGAGGGAGCTCGCCGCGGCAGCGGCCCATCTCGTCCCCTCGCCCCGCGTTCCCCTCACGCTCCCAGGACGGACCACGTACCGGTGCCCTGCGTATTTATCCATAGCGCCATCCCGGGGCGCAGGACCGTGAGGTCGCGGAACTCCGGGGAGAGCGCGCCCGCGGCGTACTGCTTCCACGGGTCGAAGGGGTCCGTGGGGTCGTAGGCGAGGACGCTGCGGTAGAGGCCCGCGACGGATTGCAGGGCCGTGGGCATCGCCCAGTCCATGAGGCGCGGGAGCCCGACGAAGTTCCAGCCGGCCCGGAGGGGGACCGCGGTGTCCCCGGGGACGCGCCCGACCACAGGCAGAGAGGCCGGGGCGCGCATCAGGATCCGGAGACCCAGGGTGTGCGTAATCCCCGGCAGGGTCGGCGACCCGCTCACGTTGTACCACTGCCAGCCGGACGCGGAGAGCGCCATGACGGACTCGTACAGCCCGGTGATCGGAGCGAGGACGCCGGGGACCGTCTTGTCGACCAGGATCAAGGGGACGGAGACCTCGTTCACCCCGGGCACCAGGGGGATGACGAACTTGCCGAGGGCTTCCCCGTTCGGGTCCTCGGCGTCGAGGGGATCCGCGGAGCGGACGAGATAGAAGTGGTTCAGCCCGTCCGCGGCGGCCCCCGCGTGGCCCCAGGAGGTCACGGTGCCCGGGACGACCACACGCAGCGCGCCGCTAGCCGGCGGCAGCTGATCCACGGAGTCCGCGACGTAGACATTGTAATGGTCGGGGTTCCCGGTGGGAGGCGGGTCCCAGGAGAGGAGGACGTCGGTGCCCGCGAGCTGGACGCGCGGCAGCACGGGGGAGGCGATCGTCAGGGTGAAGGTCGCGTTCAGCAGGGGGCCCCACCTCCCCGCCTCGTCACGGCCGTGCAGGTACACCCGGTACGACCCCATGGCCCACGCGCTCACGTCCACGGTGACAGTGACATCCTCGACGTACCGGTCGAAGGCGCCGTCGGCGGCAGCCATGGCCGCCCCGCTCCCGGGGGCGTAGGGCCCGGGGTTCGGCGTCCCGTCCGCGAGCGGGTCCGCGAAGAACTCGGCGGCGGTGATGTTCGAGGCGCCGTGGTACCGGTCATCGAGCGTCGCGGTGATGTTCACCGTGCCGGCCCCGCCTCCCTTCACGCTCGGCGTCACGGCGGCCTCGTAGGGGTCCGGACCCGCCGGGTCGCCAAGGCGCGCGATGATAAGGTCGACCGAGCCGGTGGGCTTCGTGCACGGCCCCCAGTTCCCCACGGAGTCCCGGGCGGCCACGTAGAAGGTGTACACGCCGTCGACGTAGAGTGTCGTGTCGACGAGGGCGCTCGCGTCGGTGACCTCGCCGCCGGGGTTCAGGATGCTCAGCGGCGCCCCCGGAAGCCCCACGCCGCACGACGTGACCCAGTACTCGACGCCGTTGACCCAGTGCGTCCCCGGGTCGGCGGTGTCGTCCGCGGTGGCCATGAGCGTCACGACCTCCCCCGGCTGGTCTACGACGTTGTCCGGGAGGAACCAGGTGGCGGTGATCGCGGGGCCGGTGGTGTCGATCGTGGGGTCCACGACGAGGAAGGCCCAGACGCACCAGTCGCTCCACACCCCCGGGGACTCGCTCTGCGCGTGCATCCAAGCTTGATGGGAGCCCATGGCCATGGCGGACGTGTCCTTGAGGAGGGTCGCGACTTCCGCGCTCTCCCCGCCCCAGGCCCCGTCGTCGGCGAGCATCGGGGTGCCCCAGCCCCCGGTGTCGTGGTCCGGCGGCAGCGCGTCCCCCGGGACGAAGTAGACCTCGGCGCCCCCGATCGTCACGATCGTGGAGTCGACCGATGCGGTGAGCGCGAGCCCCTGGCCCTGGCCGATGATGTTGTTGCTCCCCGCGCAGCTCGCAATCTGGATCTGGGAGTGGGCGGAGACCACGGCGGCGAGCGCGGAGACGACGAAGGCGGCCGCGAGCGCCGAGGCGGTGGCCTTGGACCTTCGGAGGGCCCCGGTGCCCAGCCCCCTTGCTCGCCTACCCACGGTTGGACCCCTGCTCTCGCCTCCCCGCGGAATCTCAGGGTGACGGCGGGGCTCCCAAAGGGGGAGTCCCGCGTGCGGGCTTCCATTTCCCCGACGCTATATGTAGTTTATGGGACGGTCGCTCAATCCGGCCCGCGCCCGGGGCCTCGGCCAACCCTTTATAGGGGGCGATGCGCATGAGAACAGGGCTTCGCTCGGGTCTGCGGGGGCCAGGGGTCCGGATGCACCACGCGCGCCGTTTCCTCCGGGCGGCCTCCATCGCCGCCATCCTCTTGCTGGGCGGCCTCTCGCTGACCCCTCCCGCCCCCGCGCCCGCCCCGACGTGGTTCTCCGACGATTTCGAGGTGGCAGGGAACTGGACCGCGACCGGCCTCTGGCACCGGAGCGCTCACCGCGCGGCGAGCGGAATGTGGGGCTACTACTTCGGCGTCGAGGGGGCGTGGACCTATGACACGGGCGCCCCGGCCACGGGCGCGTTGACCTCGCCGAGCATGAACCTCACCGCAACGAACAACGCCACGCTCACGTTCGCCCAGTACCTCGACGCGGAAGGCCCACCCTACGAGGAGGGCCGCGTCCTCGTCTCGCGGGACGGAGGCGGGACCTGGACCGAGCTGTGGCGCGGGAGCTCGACCGGCGGGGCCTGGGAGCTCGTCACCCTCGACCTCGGGGGCTCCGCGGGTGCGGCGGTGCTCCTCCGTTTCGCCTTCGACACCGTCGACGAGATCGACAACGGCTACGAGGGGTGGTACGTGGACGACGTGCAGGTCGCCGGACAACCGGAGCCGCGCGACCTCGCGGTCCGCTCCCTCGAGGCCCTGGGGCGCGTCCTCCTCGCGGACCCCCTGCCGGTGAAGGCCGTCGTCGTCAATGAGGGCCAGGTGCGCGAGGACCTCGTGGACGTGACCGTCAGCCTCGGCGGCACGGAGATGGACCGCCGGACGGTCGGTCCCCTCGAGCCCCTCGAGGCCGTCACGGTCGTGTGGAACCTCACCGCGCCGACGAACGGCCGCTTCGACCTCCGGGTGAACGTCTCGGCGCCGGGCTCCCCGGAGACCGCGCTCGCGGACAACGCGCGCACGACGCCGGTCCTGGTGAACCGCCTGCGCGTGGGCCTTTACTACCACGACGACCCCTCCGACGTCCCCTACTGGGTCGGCGACATGATGAACACGGACTTCCTGGTGAACCGGACGATCCTCGAGGACACGGAGGAGCGGTTCTTCCCTGTCACGCTCACCCTCCTCACGCCGGCCTCGCTCGCGGGAATCGACGTCCTCGTCTTGGCCGACAACGCCCCACCGCCCGCCGAGCTCGCCGCGCTCGACGCTTGGTTCGGTCCCGGGAGGGGGCTCGTGCTCATCCACCGCGCCGCGGCCCTCGGGGCGGACCTCGCCTACCTCTGGCCCGACACGCTGGGGACGAATGGCTACGGGACGCACTGGGACGACGGGGGGACCGGGGAGGACCAGGAGGTGGCGCTCGGGCACCCCGTGACGGAGGACTACGCGGTCGGACAGGCCCTGGGAAGCGTCCAGGGGGCCACCTCCTACTTCGCCTCGGAGCTCACCGCAGACACCCTCGTCCTCACGCGCGACGCCGCGGACCCGGGGATCGCCGACGTGGTCGCCCGCCAGGTCCCCGGCCACGGCAAGGTCGTGGGTCTAGGCCCCTTCCTGGTCCCCTTCCCGGAGCTCCAGCCCATGCTCCTCGACGCGGTGGAGTGGTCCGCGACGCCTCCCGCGGCACACGATGTCGCCGCGCTCCTCCGGGACGTCCCCGGGTCATGGCCCCCGGCCTCCCCCCTGACCCTTCAGGGCACCCTCCTCAACGACGGTCTCAGCGCAGAGCCCGCCATCCAGGTCGACCTCTTCGTGGACGGCGCGTTGCGGGACACCCGGGCCGTCCTCGCGCTCGCCGCGGGGGAGGCCCGGAGCCTCTCGTTCTCCTGGACTCCGGGGACGGAGGCGGACCATGTCGTCGAGATCCGCGCGCGGCCGGTCGCCGGGGAGACCGAGGTCGCCGACAACACGCACGCGGTGCTCGTGGCCACGTGGACGCGCCCCCAGGCGGGCCGGTTCCTCCTCCTCTCCGACAACCGGGAGCTGGACGATGCGGACGTGCGGAAGGCCCTGAACGACCTCTCCCTCGCCTACGACATCCAGAACGACAACAACGTGTCCGGGTTCTCGGGGAACCTCTCCTTCCTCATGGAGTACGAGGGCGTCCTCCTCTTCACCGGTCCCGGATCGAACCTAGAGGAGCAGCGGGCGCTGCGGCTGTACACCCGGCTCGGGGGGAGCCTCCTCGTCACCGGGGAGGACGCTTTCGTCGGCTCCTCGCCCCTCGAGGATGTCCTGGGAATCGTGACGCGGGGAGACTCCCTCTTCAATGTGAACTTCTCCGTGGTGGACGCGAACAGCCCCGCGGTGAACGGCGCGTACGGCGCGTGGCCCGAGGGGGCCTACTTCTTCGCGGTCGGGGTGAACCACGACGCGGTCACGGCGGACCCCGCCGCGGGGACCTCCCGCATCCTCCGCTTCCGCAACGGGATTGACAAGCTCACGTACCGCCCCGTCGGCGAGCGCGGCAAGGCGCTCTACTGGAATGGGGACGGCGTCGCGGACTGGGGCGGGAATCCACTTCTCGAGCCCGTCTTCAAGAACGTGATCACGTGGATGGGGCTGAAGACCCTCGACCTGGAGGTCGCGGGGTTCGCCCTGCCGCTCCACGCCCTCCCCGGCCAGGCAGTGGTCGCCAACGTGACGGTGGCGAACCGGGGGCTCGTCGGGAGCGGGGCGTTCCTCGTCTCCCTCCTCCAGAACGGGACGAAGGTGATCAACCGCAGCGTCGCCACGGTCCTGGCCGGAGCGAGCGCCGAGGTCCTCCTGACCTGGTCCTCCGCCTCGGTGGGCGTGTTCAACGTGACCGCCGAGGTGGAGACGCTCCCCTCTGAGAGCTTCGGGGCGAACAACCGCGCCTCGCGGGAGATCCGCGTGTCCACCCTGGCGCCGGTGCGCGTCGCGGTCTACAATTCCTGGGGGAACCAGGACGTGTGGGCGCGGGCCTTCTGGGAGAACCTGAACCGCAACTGGGGGCTCTACGGCCCCACGCCGGTTTCCATCGACTACGACACGCTTGCCCACGACGGCGTCACCCTCGCGGAGCTGGACGCGCTCCAACCCGACGTGGTTCTCCTCTCCACAGCCTCCCTCGTCGAGGGCGGGGAGCTCGATGCCGCGGAGGCGGTGGACCTCCTCCACTACGTGTTCGAGGGTCACGGACTCGTCTCCACGGGATTCACCATGGCGGACGCGGTGCCGGACAACGCCCTCCTCGGTCCGGCGTTCGGCGTCCGGCAGGACCTCACCTACTTCTACACCCAGGCGGGACCGCTAAACCTCACCGGCGTCGCGGACCCGGTCGCCCGCGGGATGCCCGACTGGTACTTCCCGAGGAACAACCTGACCCTCGTCCCCGCGGACTCCTCCTGGGATGCCTCCGACCTGGAGGGCGGGAGGATCGTCCTCGCGTCGAACGAGAGCGCCGGGGCCGTCTTAGAGAACCGCGGCCTCTACCTGATCACGACCTGGTCCGACTACCTGCCGAAGCGCGACGACGCCCAACTCCTGTACAACGCCTTCACGCTCTCCCGGTTCCGGAGGGAGGCCGCGGACCTCGCCGCCCTCTTCATCGAGTACCCGCCCTTCCTCGAGCCCAATACGACGACCCCCGTGCGCGCCCAGGTGTGGAACCTCGGGACGACAATCGTGGGCCAGGCGGTCGTCGTGCTTTCCCTCGACGGCTACGCGGTGACGACGAAGACGGTGACCAACGTGCAGCCCGGGGACGCGGTGACCGTGGAGTTCTCCCTGAAGACGGCCCTGCGGGGGCCCCATGAGCTCGGGGTGACCCTCCTCCCGGCCCCCGGAGAGCTCCCCTCGGCCCAAGGGAACAACCGGATCCGAGCCTCCGTCACGGTCGAGCCCGTGATCGGCCGCGTCCTCCTCGGACCCGTGCCGTGGGCGTACAGGAACAGCTACGTCGCCCTCCAGCGCGAAGCCCGCATGCGCGGGATCGAGGTCGACGTGACGGGGGACCGGGAGTTGACCCCCGCGAACCTGGCCCGGTACGACGCCGTCGCCCTCCCCGATCCCACGGGCGCCTACGCCCAGGAGGAGCTCCGGGCCCTCCAGCACGCCGTGGCCGGGGGGAAGGGCCTCCTCGTCTTCGGGGACAGCGACGCCTCGCTGAGCACGAACCTCACCGCGTTCGCGGGGATCTCCTGGCTTGCGAAGACGGCGGTCCCTGGCGTAACTCGGAGGATCGTGCCCCACGAGGTCACCCGCGGCGTTGCCTTGGTCTCCCTCGCGGACCCGGAAAACGCGCTGGCGGTGTCGGGGAACACCACGGCCCTCCTCGAGGACGAGGGCTCGCCCGGCCAGCGGGCCGTCCTCTTCGCCGTCTCGGAGGACCCGGGCCGCGTCGCCGCGTTCTCGGACGAGTTCACGTTCTTCAACGAGTTCCTCCCCCTCGCGGACAACGCGCGCCTCGCCGTCAACATCCTGGAGTGGCTCGTCCGGCCGGACACGCGGCCGCCGTCGAGGCCGGGGCCGCCGTTCGTGGTCGCCGTCCCAGAGGGGGGCGCCCTCCAGGTCACAATCGTCCCCCTCGACGAGCGCGACGTGGAGAGCTACCGCCTCTTCGTGAGCCTCGACGACCAGCTCTTCGACGACGTCGCCACGCTGCCCGCCTCCGGGAGCACGACCTTCGTCCACGCGGGGCTCGTCAACGGGCGGACGTACTACTACGCGGTGATGGCCGTCGACTGGTTCGGGCTCACCTCCGCGCTCTCCGAGTCCACGGCGGGCGTCCCGGAGGACGTGTCCGCCCCCCTCTCCCCGGAGAACGTCCAGATCACCGTCTTCGATCCCACATCGCTCCGCGTGAGCTGGGCCGCGAGCGTGAGCCCCGACGTGTGGCGGTACCACGTCTGGTACGGGAAGAACGCGGCGAACTGGAAGGAGATCACCTGGGTCCGGCACCCCGGGACCTCCTTCGTCCACACGGGTCGAAGCGACGCGGACGTCCACTTCTACTACGTCGTCGCGGAGGACTTCGAGGGGCAGCTGAGCGTGCCGTCCCCGACGGTGTGGGGCGTCCTCCCCGACCTCCTCGCCCCCTCGGCCCCGACGGGGCTGAACGCGTGGATCGTCCCGGCGGGGGGCGCCCTGAACCTCACCTGGAACGCGAACCTCGACGACACGGTCACCTACACCCTGTACACGAACGCAAGCGGCGCGTGGAACGTCACGGCGATCACGAGCCAGCCGGTCACGTGGTCCGTCCAGATGGGGCTGACGAACGGCGTTCCCTATTGCTACTACGTCACCGCGAGCGACGAGGTGCCGAACGAGTCCCCGCCCTCCGCGGCCACCTGCGGGATCCCCCGCGTCCCCGCCGACACGACGCCGCCGCAGACGGTCCAGAACCTCACCGTCACCCCGGGCCCGGACGGCGGGGAGCTCCGCCTCGCGTGGGACCCGGTCCCCGACCTCGACGTCGCCTCCTACGTCGTGGCGATGTCCCTCAGCCCTTCAGATACGAACCCCACCCAGGTGGGGGTCGCGGTCGTCCCCGCGACGACCTACCTCCACGCCGGGCTGACGGACGGCCTGACCTACTACCACTGGGTCTCCGCGGTGGACACCTCGAGCAACCGCGGGAGCCCCGCCGGGCCGGTCTCCGGCACCCCGCAGGACGCGACCCCGCCGGACGCACCCGCCACGGTGAACGCCACCTACGACGGCGCGAGGAACACCGTGTTCCTCTCCTGGAACCGGAGCAACGCCCCCGACGTGGATCGCTACCTCGTGGAGCGGGGCACGGTGCCGGGCGGCCCCTACGGCACCCTCATCGAGGCCACCCCCGGCTACGGGAACCAGTCCGAGGACCGCTACCTCACCCGGGGCTTCACGTACTATTACGTCGTCCGCGCCTGCGACGAGATCCCCCTTTGCTCCGGCTACTCGGCCGAGGCGATGCGCTACATCCCGGCCCCGGTGCCGGTGCCGGCCCCCACGGGGCTCACCGTCGCAGCGCGGCCCGAAGGGAACTCCCTCGACCTTTCCTGGGACCCCAGCCCGGACCCGACGGTCACCGCGTTCCGCGTGTACCGGGGCCCCACGCCGTCGCCTCCGTTCTCCCTGGAGATCCCTAACGTGCCCGCGAGCGTCACCGCCGGCGTCGCGGACCACCTCCTGGACGGACACCAGTACTGCTTCACCGTGATCGCCGTCCGCTCCCCCTCTGAGATCTCGCCCTACTCCGCGGTGGCCTGCGGCGTGCCCCGAGACACGCTGCCCCCCACCCCCCCGCAGGACCTTGCCGCGGCGCCCGTGCCCACGGGGAACCAGATCCACCTGACATGGACCGCGGAGGCGGGAACGGACATTGCCGCCTACACGGTCTACCGCTCCCTGAACGCCACGTTCGCGGGCCCTGTGGAGGTCGCCCGGCTCCCTGCAGAGGTCGGGACGTACGTGGACGGAGGGCTCGTCGACGGCCAGCCCTACTACTACCGACTGCGAGTCGCCGACGAGGTGCCGAACCTCTCCGGCTTCTCCAACATGGTTTCCGCGGCGCCGGCGGACTCCCGGGCCCCCGCGGCGCCCCGGGACCTGCTCGCCACCCTGCTCAGCGTGAGCCCGGCCCACATCCGCCTCATCTGGGAGCCCTCGCCGGACGCGGATCTCCAGGTGTACACGGTGTATCGCGGGCTGGGCAACGGGACGGCGGAGGCGATCGCCACGGTGACGTGGGGCACCGAGTTCGTCGACACGAACCTCACCGCGGGGAGCCTCTACCGCTACCACGTCACGGCGAGCGACGAGGTCCCGAACGAGTCGGGCCCGTCGAACGTCGTGGCGGTCCAGACGCCCTCGCTCCAGAGCGGGGACGTGGACGGGGACGGCATAGGCGACCTCGAGGACAACTGCCCGTTCGCCCACAATCCCAACCAGCTGGACTCCGACGGGGACGGCGTGGGGGACGCGTGCGGGGCGGGCCGCGCGAGGCCTTTCGATCCCCTCCAGCTCCTGCTCCTGGCGGTGGCGGTGGCGTGCATAATCCTCCTGGAGCTCCTCGTCCTTGACATCCTGCGCTCGCGCCGCCGGACGCGGGAGAGCGCACTCGCCCGCGACCAGGAGACTCCGGAACCGGGGGCGACTCCGGAGGTAGAGCGCAAGGAGTAGCGTCAGGACCTCGGGGCGGACCGGGGGCCTTTGCCTTTGGAGCGCTTCCGGCGCGACGCCTCCTCGGCGGCGCGGCGTTCCTCTTCGCGGTGGCTGGCGCGGCGCGCCATGTAAGCGACGACCGCGGCGCCCGCGGTGACGATGAGGAGCCCCCCGACGACGGCGGGAAACACGGAGTTCTCCTGCGGGACAAAGCCGCAGGGGGCGTCCCCGAGGCAGAAGGCCCAAACATCGAAGTCGTCGATCTGGTCGTTGATGTTCGTGTCCGCGCGGAGGTCGGACCAGACGATGCGGTCCTCCCAGATCTGGACCTCCCAAAGGTCGGCGGGCCCACCGATGAGCTCCTCCGGCTGGCGCTCCTGAAGGTCCATCGTCCACAGGTCCGCGGTGGCGTTGCCGGGCAGGAAGTTCCTCCAGACGAGGCGGTCGTTGTAGAGGCGCGGCTCCTCCTGGCTCCCCGGGAGGGTCACGAGGGGCTCCGGCGCGGCCAAGGGCTGGCCATCGATGAGCGCGGTGAGGTCCACCCGGTATAGGTCTGCGTCGTCCTCGGAGGTGAGGGCGTTGCAGACGGAGCAGCGGCGGTCCGAGTCGTTGCGGTAGTCCGTGTAGACCAGGGTGTTGTTGAAAATCGTGGGGTCCATCTCGTCCCAGTCTGTCGCGTTCGCGACCTTGGCCTTGAAGTAGGGGAACTGGAGGTAGTAGACCCACAGGTCCGTGTTGCAGCCGACCCCGGGGCAGGTGCCGGCGACCTGCTCGTAGGCGACCCAGTTCTTCGAGATGTAGGGGAGGTGCTGGACCGCGGGGTCGTTCGTGATCGGCGTCACGAGGCCCGTGGCGACGTTCATCGCGTAGATGTCGAACACGTCCACGTTCTGGTTCTCCCACACGACCCACTCACCGTAGATCACGGGATGCTTCTGGAGCTCCGCGGGGAACGTGCCCGCGGTGGCGACCTGCTTGGCGAGGCGGGTGGTTCCGGAGCTGATCGAGTGGATGGCGAAGGTGGGGACGGCGACGATCGTCCCCGTGGAGTCCTCGACAAGCACCGTGTGCCCCCAGACCACCGTGTCTCCGTAGATGTGGGGCCACCACTCGTCCCCGATCGCGCTGGAGAGCTGCGTCCTCCGCCCCGTGGCGAAGTCGTACATCCAGATGTCCTCGGTCTCCCCCTGGGACTTGTCCGCCCACACGACGCGGTCCTGGTAGAGGTGGGGCTGCTCCTCGACGCCATAGGTGTCGGTCACGCGGAACTCCGTGCCGACGAGGCGCCCGGAGGCCGGGAGGGCGGCCAGGAGCATCCCGAGGGCGAGGCCCAGCGCGAGGAAGCGGACCACGGCCCCGTGGCCACCCACGCGAGGGGTCTTAAAGGTGGCGACCCCCGTGAAGAGGGAGAAAAGGAGAAGGAAAAGAAAAGAGTGGCCCGTGCGACCTCACGGCGGTGGGTTGCACGGGTTGTCCTGGTTCGGACTCGGGTCGCACGGCCGCGGGATGATCACGGGATGCGTCCCCGTGCCCGGGAAGACCACGACGATGGGTGAGATCGGCTGGACCACCCAGAAGACGCCCTGGTTGATGTGCCCGGTGATCACGATGTTCTGTCGGAAGAACACGAAGTTGATCGGGAGACCGAGCAGCCCCAGGTAGTCCCTCCAGGCGTGGAGGATGCGCTGGGCCTGGTTGTCGAGCGTCATCGCGCCCGTCGCCGGGTCCACCGCCACCACCGCGAACCGCTTCTCGACGCCGTCGATGTGGCTCACTGCGGGCCGCGTCGGGTCGACGATGTCGATGGTCGCGGGTCCCGTGATCTGGAAATTGATCATCGAGAAGTGGCCGCGCGACACGTAGACCCAGTCGCCGAGTCCGAGCACGCCGTTGCCGTCGCGGTCCGTGAACCGCACCGGCCCGCCCGGACCCAGCGTCTGCAGCGCCCACCGCTCGTGGTGCTGCCACCGTACTGGACCGGCGGCCAAGACCGGATACACGGCCACGAACGCCATCGCCCCGACGAGAGCCAGCGCGATTGCTGTGACGAGTTTCGCCTTGATTGTTTCCCCTCCTGTCCCCTGGGTATTTGTTTCACTGCGCCCCTCCTCGGCGCTCCTTTCTTCGCCCTCCCCCTTCCTCTGGTCAGGGCTACCTCACGGATGGGACGAGGGCGATAAATAGGTTGCGCCGCGAGGCACGGTCGCCCCCAGGGGAAATGCGCAAGTGTGTACGGTCCGGGGACCGGCAGCGTGGGTCATGTCGGCCCGGGTCAGGGGCCCTCGCTGGTCCGCTTCACCGCCTTGAGGACCTGGCCGAAGACCAAACCGAGGACGAGCCCGGCGGGGATCCCCGTGAGGACGCGGAGGAGGTTCGTACTCTCGCGCCACCCGAAGAGCTGCGTGAAGCCGTCTAATGCCAGGGGGAACAGGGCCAGGAACACGAAAACGGCGGTGAACCAGACGAAGCCCAGGCGCTCCGCCCAGCGGCGGACGCGCGGCGGGAAGGCGTTCGCCACCCCCTTGCTGGCCGTCCCCGCGGCGGGGGCGAGCATCGCCCAGAACAGGCCCAGCGTGCCGAAGAGGAAGAGGCTCGTGTCGCGCGCGTCGACGGGCATCTGGTTGCCGTTGATCCAGAAGGACCGGTACCAGAGCTGGTGGCACTCCGCGTCGCCGAGGACGTAGACGACGCGCGCGAACCAGTTCACCTCGGGCCGCATCCAGATGTCCCAGTGGTCGACGACGTTGGCCCGGCCTGTCGTCATGGCGAAGGTCCCGGGGGGGAGCGTCATCGGGGCGAGGAAGATCGAGGCGGTCCACACGAGCGACAGGACGAAGAGGCCGAACAGCGGCCGGCACCAGACCATCTTCGCCCACAGCGCCTCGGGGGCCATCGGCCCACCCTTGGGGCGGCGGCGTCGTGAAGGTTGCGAAAGTGTTGTGGGGATACCTCCGCAACGGCGCCGCCGCGCGCCGCGGAATGGGCCCTCCCGGATTCGAACCGGGGACCTACGCTGTGTGAGAGCGTCGTCATAACCGCTAGACCAAGGGCCCGCGCGGGTTGAACCGAGGCACGGTATAAGAGGACATCGTCCGTTACGGCGGCCCAGGGACGGCGAGGCGCGCCGCGAGCCGTCGGAGGCGACGCACGCGCTCCTCGAGGGGCGGGTAGCGGCTGAAGAGGCCGCGCCCCTCCCCGTACACGCTGAGGCCCCAGGAGGCGCGGGCCGGCGGGCCGGCCCCGGCGATCTTCCGCAGCGCACGCGCGAGCGAGCCGGGTCGCCGCGTGAGCAGAGCGCCGCCCTCGTCGGCGAGGAACTCCCGCTCCCTCTGGATCGCGGGGTCGAAGAACTTCAGGAAGGGGTCAAAGAAGAGCACGCGGGCGAGCACGGCGGAGAACATCTTGAACTCGGCGTCGCGGTGCTTCAGGTGCATGAGCTCGTGCGCGGCCACGGTCTCCAGCTCCTCGCGCTCCAGGAGGGCGAGAAGCCCGCGGGAGACGCCCACGGTGGGGTGACGGCCCCCGACGGAGAGCGCGATGGGCGTATCGGAATCGAGCGCTCGGACCTCGGTCGGGGGGACACCCTCGGAGCGGGCGACGCGGTCCACGTAGCCCTGGAGCCAGGCCTCCCCGCCGCGCAGTGGCCTGGGCTTCAGGCGGCGGAGCATCGCCCCCGGAGCGTGACGCCAGACGACGATCGCGCAGGCGAAGGCGAGGGCCAGCGACGCGAGCACGGCCCCGGCGAAGGCGAGGCGGACCCCCCACGTCCGGTAGGCGACCATCCCCGCCTGCGAGATGCACAGGACCAGACTCACCGCGAGGAAGGACCAGAAGAAGACGGCCAGGCCGTAGAGGAGGGAGAGGAGGCGGACGCGCGTCGTGGCGTCCCCGCGGCGCAGCGCGTAGGCGCCTCCGACGAGCCCCATGAGGGACAGGCACACCGCGAGGACACCCAGCGGCAGGGGCGATGTCCAGTACTCCGCGATCGCCTCCCCGATCACGGTCAGCGCGTCAGCCGTGCTTCCTCCCCCTTTTCCGGCCCCGGGACCCCAGCCGCGCCCTCTCCTCGGGGTTCTCCAGGAGGTGGGACACCGCGGCGCCCCCGAAGGCGTCGACGAGGCGGTCCACCATGGAAGCCCGCATCCGGCGGAGGGTGCCGCCCTCCTTGAGGCGGTAGAAGGCGCGCTTCTCCCCCTCGCGGCGCACCGCAACGAGGTCCTTGTCCACGAGGCGGTAGAGGGTCGTCGTCACGCTCGTGTAGGCGACGCCGCGCGACCTCCGGACCTCCTTGTAGATCTCGCGGGGCGAGGCCTCCCCCATCTCCCGCAACGTCCGGACGAGCGCGAGCTCCAGGTCCCCGAGCTCCATGCTCGCGGCATGGAACCGCGTGCGCTTTAAGGTTGGCTTCCAGCGACCGAGAGGCTTAACTACTACTGAGATAGTTACAGCGGCGGGCCGCCCTCCGGGAGCCGCGCCACTCAACTTAAGTATGGTCCGGGGGTTGCGGGCCCGCTGGGCGAGGCAGGGGCATGACGGGCATCCGACTCACTCGAAAGATCATCCTGGGGTGCGGCCTCGGCCTCCTCGCTCTGATCGTGCTGGCCCTCGCCCTCTCCACGCAGGCCAATGTGACCGGCCGGGGCGGCGTGGCGAACGGCGCCGGGTGCAGCTGCCACGGGATCTCCCCGAACCCCGGCGTCACCGTGAACCTCGCCGGCCTCCCCGCCTCCTACACGGCCCTCCAGACGTACGGGCTCACCGTGTCCATCACCGGGGGGCCTGCGGGCACGGACGGCGGTTTCGACCTCCTCACGGACAAGGGGGCGTTCCAGCTCACCGGGGCGGGGACGCAGTTCTGGTTCGCGAACACGCGCGAGGTCACGCACACCTCGGCGGGGTCGGCCCAGAGGACTTGGACGGTGGACTGGGTGGCGCCCATCGCGGGTTCAGGGGACGCCCGGTTCTGGCTGGCGGGGAACGCCGTGAATGGGGACGGTACCTCGCTGGGGGACCAGTGGAACCGGATCACGCCGAACCCCACGATCGTCCCGGAGAACGTCCCGAACACACCGCCGACCGTGACCGTCACGGTGCCGAACGGCGGCGAGCGGTGGACCGGGGGCACGAGCCACACGGTCACCTGGACGATGAGCGACACGCAGACCCCGCAGGCGGCGCTGATTGCTTGGGTGAACTACACCACGGACGGCGTGACCTTCAGCCCCATCGCGGGCCCGCTCACGGGGGCCACGAGCACCCTCTGGTCCGTGCCGTCAATCGACAACACCGCGCGCGTCCAGGTGACCGCCAAGGACTCCACGGGGCTCGACGGGTCCGACCAGAGCAACGGCCTCTTCACGATCGACTCGACCGCGCCGTCGGTGGTGGGGACGAACCCTGCGGACGGGGAGCCGAGCGCCCCGGCGGGGACCGCGGTCACGGTCGACTTCAGCGAGGGGATGAACAAGGCGGCGACGCGACCGGCCTTCACCCTGCGACGGACGGACACGTGGGTCCTCCTCGCAGGGACGTTCACGGACACCCTCGGCACGCAGATCACCTTCGACCCCTCGGCAGACCTGGCCCCCGGCGTGACCTACCAGGCGAACCTCACGACGGCGGCGAGGGACACCAGCGACACGGGGAACTTCCTCGCCGCGCCGTTCACCCTCACGTTCACCGTGGCGGACCTCGGGCCTCCGATGATCGCCTCGGTGAGCGCGGCCCCCGATCCCCAGGAGCTCGGCGGCGTGGTCAACGTCAGCGCCCTCGTGACGGACGACGGCTCCGTGGCCGAGGTCTGGCTCGACGCCGCCGGCCCGGAACCCCTGAACGGCTCCATGGGTTTCGACGCAGGAGCGGGGCGGTACTTCCTCGCACGGCCCTGGACGGCCCTCGGGGCCCATCCGTTCACGATCTGGGCGCGGGACCTCGCGGGGAAGTGGGGGAGCACGAGCGGCTCCTTCCTCATCCAAGACACCACGAAGCCGACGATCCAGCACGTCCCCCCGACGCAGGCCGTCGTGAACACCGCCATCCCCCTCCAGGCGAGCGTCTCCGACAACCAGGCCGTGGCGGAGGTGCGCGTGAACTACACGGACTTCTCAGGGACGACCAACGTCTCCATGGCGGGCTCGGCGGGCGTGTACTTCCTCGACTTGCCGCCCCAGCCGACTCCGGGCTTCGTCTGCTACTTCCTGTGGGCCATCGACGCCACGGGGAATGCGAACCGCACCGACAACGCGACACAGGCCGAGGGCCGCTCTTGCATCGCCATCGTGACCTCGGACCCCGTGCCGCCGTCCATCACCGCCGTCCAGGCGATCCCGGACCCGCAGCAGGCCGGCCTCCCCGTGAACGTGTCCGCCCTCGTCACGGACAATGCCGCGGTCGCGGATGTCTGGATGTCCCTCACGGACCCGAGCAGCGTGACGACGGACAATCTCACGATGACGCTCGACTTCAGTTCAGGGCGGTACTTCCGCACCGCCGCCTATTCCATCCTGGGAACCTACCAGTTCACGATCTACGCGAAGGACACGAACGACAACACGCAGTCATCGGCGGGGGCGTTCCAAGTCGTGGACACGCTGCCGCCGGCCTTTGCTAGCGCGACCGCCGCGCCGGACCCCCAGGAGGTGCTCCTTCCCGTGGGCTTCACCGCGGTGGCCTCCGACAATGTCGGCGTGGCCTCCGTGTCCGTGTTCGTCCTCGCCCCCGGCGGCGGCACGACGAACGACACGATGGCCCTCGCCGCGGGCGTTTGGTCCGCTTCGCGGGCCTTCGGGACGCTCGGGGTCCACACGTTCACGGTGTGGGCGCAGGATGCGAACGGGAACTGGGGCGCCGCCTCCGACACGTTCCTCGTCGTCGACACGACTGCACCGACGATCCTCGGCGCCGCGGCGAACCCGCCGACCCAGGACGCCGGGCTCCCCGTGAACGTCTCCGCCGTCGTCACGGACAACCTCCTCGTCGCGGGCGCGTGGCTCGAGGTCGTGCGGCCGGACGCCTCGGCGACGAACGGCTCCATGCTCACCGCGGGCAACCTGCGGTACTTCGTGTACACGACGTCCCCCGAGGGATCGCACTCCTGGAGAATCTCCGCGGTGGACTCCGCCGGGAACTGGGCCGTGGCGTCCGGGAACTTCCTCGTCGTGGACGGAACCCCGCCGACGATCCTGAGCGTCCAGGCGACCCCGGACCCGCAGCAGCTCGGCGGCGTGGTGAACCTCACCGCGTCGGTGATGGACAACGTCGCGGTGACCCTCGTGGTCGTCGACGTCACCGGGCCCGGCGGGCCGGTGGGGAACTTCACGATGAGCTTCGCGGGGGCCGGGGTCTGGTACTACCGCGGTCCGTACCTGGACATCGGGGCTCACGCCGTCGTCGTCTGGGCGCAGGACCGCGGTAGT
>Ga0209751_10002498_pt1 | contig 18250 bp, 17 predicted proteins | sample RifCSP13_1_FD_184019 | JGI IMG/M metagenome (GOLD analysis project Ga0209751, IMG submission 184019) | Soil microbial communities from Rifle, Colorado - Rifle CSP2_sed 13_1 (SPAdes) (version 2) | ecosystem: Environmental > Terrestrial > Deep subsurface > Rock core/Sediment | place: Rifle... | reverse complement strand
TGGGCCATGTTTTCCTCCTGGTTTGAGTGGTCGCACACCCAATTTACCAGGTGAAACATGGCCTTTGGCTATAGATTTGTTAAATGTGCAAAACTACTAATTTGTTATTGATCAGCAGGAAAATCTGCTGATTGCAACCGTTATCCTTATTCAACGATTACGTACGAACCCGCCGCCCAGTCATAGGGCGTGCGGTGTTTTTTCGAGATCAGCGCGGAGGCAACATAGATCCCGACCGACAGGTAAACCAGCACATATCCGACGATCACCACAGAAGGCATCACGGTTGCAGCAAGCCCCTGGAAAAGACAGGTATGGCCAATTTGCCAGGGCAGGAATTTGACGAGTGAACGCACAAAGGCTTGCATTCTGGTCAATGTCTCACCACTGGCATTGACCACGCAGATGCCCGCTTTTCTCTTGCCCCAGGTCGCCTGGCGAGGCGAGTTTTCTTGCAGGGTGAAATACAGGATAACCGGCAGAACCAACGTAACAAAGGCCATCAGGTCAGCCAGTAGAGGGTTTTCCGGCCAGCGTAAAGACAAGCCCATAAACCCGACTGTCTTGACTACCGCTATGGTTGCTGCGGTCAGCAGAATGATATAACCGCAGATGATAAGGTAATCGAGCCCAAAGGCTTTCAGACGTTTGGCGAAACTTGCATATTGGGTGTTATCTTTGAATACATGCGGCGTTCCTATTGAGCTATTCATCGGTATCTCCCTTTTTTTCAATCTCGCCACTCTGAGGCGTCAGCGAGATAAGGGTCAGCCCCAAATCACGGATTTGCGCCAAAATTCCATGCAAAGCAGCCTGGTCGGCGATGACACCGGTCAGGAGCGAATTTCCTTGCATGTCATGTATGATAGTCAGGCCTCCCAGCCACTCCGACCAGTGCTCGTCCAGGTGCCCTTCAACTTTGAACTCATAGCGACCTCCTCCGATAAAGGAGTCCTTACTCTTCGCTTGGGTTGGGTTGCTTGTTTGTCTAAAAGCCTCGTTTGCTTCGGGAAGTTTGTTTTTCATCTATTGCTCTCCTGGTAAATCAGGCTGATTTTCTCAGAATCAGGTAAACTGCCGCACCGATCAAGAGCAGCGGCCAAAGACGCTCCCCCAGATTCGGTTTGTAGGATCCAACCAATCCATCCAACATGGATTGCAATTGCACATCGGTCAGCCAGCGGCCGCGCACCATGACGCCATCACGGTTCTGGATATTGCTCACATCATCGAGCGGATTATCTTCCAGCAGGATCAAATCCGCGCGCTTGCCCGCTTCGACAGTTCCGAATTCAGCGGACTTTCCCATCGCTTCGGCGGCATTGCGCGTGCCGGTTTCGAGGGCTTCGTAGGGACTGAAACCGGCCGCGACCAGGTAATCCAGTTCATCAAGCAGAGATGTGCCGGGAACCAGGTAGGGGTTGTCGGTGTCGGTTCCCAAGATGAACTTCACGCCGTGTTCGTGCAGGATGCGGGTGGTATTCATGAACATCTCGTTGATCCGGGCCGGGTAATCACCCTGATAGGTGACATTGCCCATCGAACCGGGGCGGGTGATATATTTCCACATGAATTTCGTCCCAGGGGAGATATAGGCCATTTCGGGGCGTTCTTCCAAGCGGTGCAGATCTTCGTTGGGGATGTACATCTGGTACACAGCAATCGTCGGGCAGACGTAGACGCTGGCGGTTGCGGCCATCTGGGCATATTTCGGCAACTCGCCCTCCGGGACGGCGTACTCCCCGGCATCTGCGTCGATGAACCCCGAGATATGCTCGATGGTGACCTGCCCGCTGCTCAAAACCCGTTCCAGACCTACCTTCTTGGGGGTGTGACCCACAACCATGATTCCCTGGGCACGGGCCGTCTCAATGACGGCCTCATAAACTGGCAGGCTGATGTAGTCGTAGACCTTGATGAAGTCGTAGCCCTGCTCGATCTGCTTGGCAACCGCGGCTGCTGCGCTTTCGGGATCTTCGTAGACCTGCATCCATGGCACGGTCTTGGGCGGGCCTTCCATGATCGGACCGGAGGTGTACAATGTCGGCCCAAACATTTCGCCAGCCTTGATTTTGGCGCGCCACCCTAAATGGTCGGTGCCGTTCAGCCCACCCCACAGGTTGCGCACCGAGGTCACGCCGTGGGCGGCGAAGAGCAACAATTCGTTTTCGTTGACCACATGCACGTGCATGTCCACCAGACCCGGGATCAGGTATTTACCGGTTCCATCCACCACTAGGGCACCGGCGGGGATTGCGATCTCGCTGCTGGGACCGATCTGTTCGATGACTCCATTCCGGACGATGAGGGTCTGGCCTTCCAGGAGGCGCTCACTATCCATGGGGATGATGCTCACATTTTGGAAGGCCACAACTGGATTGTGATCCCCGAGCCTTTGCGGGAGATTGCGGGCGTAGGGCTGGTTGAAATCGAGAACACCCTGGTTGAAAAGGGAGAACAATCCCACCCCTGCCAAAAACAGGATTCCTACAAAGATGTAGTAAAGCGCTTTTTTCATGATACGAACTCCTTTTACAAACCCGAAAGGTCTTTAGGGTTTGTCTTCTCCTGCAAGCAAATGTTCCTGATAGATAAGCCATGCAAAGCCAGGCAGGTATAAGAGTCTTTGGACAATCCCTATGCCAATATCAATCATGCCATTTTCAGCCAGCCCGAAAAGAGATGACAAGCCGACCACGGCGAAAAGAAAGATCGTATGCGCCAGTCTTTCGCGATGATTGGCGGAGGTAAAAATGTGCCAGAAAATCGCGGCGCTCAGCATCAGCCCGCCGAGGGTGGCAAACATGGAATGGAGTTTTGCCTCCGAAACCGAATAGGGGATGGACGGGTCAATCGGCGCGGCGCAATAGATGCCGGATAGCAGAATGGCAAATCCATAAAGCGCAATGGGGAGAAGTGGATAGATCACCTTTCTGGTTTTGAAGATGAATAGCCCAACCGCCAGCACGATGAGCGCGCCGAAGCCGCTCAAGCCTGCCTGCATGATCCATTTGTATGTGTGGCCCTGAGATGCCAGTTCACTGATCGTATTTTGCGTCCAAATATAACCAGGCGGAGTAAAGAGATGCGCAACAAGGATGATCGCGATCCAGTATGTCACAGCGAGGGTGAAGGGTTTCAGGTTCATTTGAGAATTCTCCAATTGAATTTGAGATACTAAAGGTCTCGGAGGCCTTTAGGATTTTTGAAATTAATCCGCTGCCACAGCCTCAGCGGGTAACTTGGGGGCACGCTCGCGGAGCAAATCCTTGCCACCCATGTCGAAGCCAAAAGATAGTTTCAAGGCATCTTTGGCGCAGACCGTGATGCAGGTCTGGCAAAGGCTACATTCGGTAGAAAGCACACGCTGGTTGTTGAGAATGTATTCCGGCACGCGGATGTCCATCGGGCACATCTTCACGCAGGCTTTGCAGTCATTACATTTCTCGGCTTCACCGCCAATCTTGAGCAAGGCGAAGCGGGAGGTGATCTTGAGCGGCACAGTCACCGGGCAAATGTATTTGCAAAAGGCGCGGTTATCCTTCAGGGCAAAGGCCAGCACGATCCCAATCAGGTAGTACAACAGGTTGCCAATGATGTACAAGGCCAGGGCGGTCTGTCCCATTGCGCCTGCGCGGAAACCAAATCCGTACCAGGCCGCCGCGACCAACCCCAGGCTTAGGACAAAGTGCAGGTAACGGAACCAACCCCAACGTCCTGGCAGGCGCCCGGCTGGTCGCTTGAACGGCAGCAAATCCAGTACCATCACCGTCCAGCAAGCCCAGCCGCACCAGATACGCCCAAACAGCATCGGGCCAAAGATCTTGGCGATCAGGTAGTGCACCACGGCCGCCTGAAAGACACCCCCCAGTAATCCAAAGAACGCGCCTTCGATCTGCATATTCTCCTGGCCGTAGATGGCCGCAAAACCCACCAGAAAAGTCCCCACCAGGATCAGGGACAGCCTGCGCCCCAGCGGTTTCTTCTTTTTGGGCAAGGCAGCATACAGACCCAGGCCGACGCCCACCGATGTGCCGATGTAACCGAAGAAGAACAACGCCATGATCTGTCCGCTTGAGCGCCACAGCACGGTGCCCAGCGTTAAGAAGGCCAGCATGACCACTCCTGGCACAATCAATTTATTTATGTTTAGATCAAGGCCTTCAATCTTTGATTTATTTTTCATCATGGTTTTCTCTCCTCAATTGATCCTTGCTTATGTGAGAATGTGCTTCCAGTGTAGCGTTTTCGAAGGAAGGCGTCATCTGGCAAAGGTTTATTCGAGGGTTTATTTCAAAACCGTGTACACTGTAAACTAGATCTGACTATTGGTGACCTGAACTTAATCTTTTATGGATTCTGACCGGGGATGAATATCAATGTGATGCTGAATCATTGGATTGAAAAGAGCGAAAGAGACCCTTGACCATATCTGGTAAAGGTTTATGTGAATGTTTATTTTGTTCAGCTCAGACGATTTGAAGTTGAATTGGTGTTGCTTTGCAACGGTTGTGTTTATCCCCCGCTTTTAACCTGCTCCCTCATAAAAGCCTTAATTCTTGAGCCCGGATCACCGCCTCGGTCCGGCTGCGCACATCCAATTTGCGATAGATGCTGGATGTGTGCGCCTTAACCGTCCCCACAGCGACGATCAATTTCGTGGCTATCTCCGGGTTGGAGCGTCCTTCGGCTATCAATCTCAGCACTTCGAGTTCGCGCTCAGTGAGTGGTTCGATAAGGAATCCCTGATCAATCCTATCCGGTTGTCCTTGAAGGCTCAATGCTTCGTAAGCTAAAAAACGATCCTCGAAACCTGGGGTCAGGTTATGGGTAGCGGCGAGACGTTTCGCTTCATCCAGCGCCAGTTCTGCTTCTTCAGGATTTCCTTCCAGGCGTGCAATATGAGCCAGCGCCAGGTAGCTGCTTGCCAGGCTGTCCACATTGCCCCATTGCCTCCCTAATTCCACACCGGTCACAGCGAATTGCCTGGCATTTGTGAGTTCGTTTCGCGCCAGGTGGATCTCTGCCAGAGATGAATAAACGCTGGCTGTGATAGGCAATGGGCGTCCGCTGCGACCTGTGCCTAATTTCAGCGCCTGTTCATACGCTTGTTCTGCCTCGCTCAGGTTTCCCTGGCCGCGCAGGATATCTCCTGCAGCGCTAAGTGCCGACACAGCGAGATGGATGTTCCCTGCTCGCTCTCCAATCTGGCTCGCATCCATCATGGCCTCTAATGCATTGGGAAAATCTTGCCGCATGTAATAAACACCGCCCAACACAAATGCCACTACACTCCGAACCGAGAGGTCATCTTCTGGAAGCAGATCAAGCGCCACATTTGCCTGACCGATGGCCTGATCACCTTTCCCTTGCATCGCAAAGGCGTAGGCACGGACGGCGGCGATATGACCGTGGAGATCACCCCTATTTTCCAGGGTGATATGCCCCTCTTCTGCTGCCACCAGAAAGCGTTCAATATTTTCTAATTTCCCAGTCAACAGCAGCGCCCAGCCAAAGAATATACTCAGCCAGGGGCGACCAAGGATGATCTCATCAGGTAGCTTGCGCAGCCAACCTAAAAGAGTTGAGAGCGCGCCTTTTTTAAGTAAGCCTAATGCATGGTCTTCCACCAATTGGGCTGCCGCCTGAATGTCGTTTGCCGCCAGGGCATACTGGAAAGCCTCATCGACAAAACCATTGGCACCGAACCATGCCGAGGCGCGCCGTTGTAAAATGGGTGTTTTTTCCGGCGCGGTTTGGCGCAGGCGCTGGCGCAGCAGGCTTCCAAACAGGTGGTGGTAGCGATACCAATGCCGTTCGTCGTCCAGGGGAAGAAGGAACAGGTTGGCACGTTCCATATATTCGAGCATCTGCTGGGCTGAAGGGAGTTCTTCACTCTCTCCCTGCGCAGAAAAACCTGCGCCAAGCACCGCATTACACAATGGCCCAGAGAGACGATCTAAAATAGCGGTTTGCAGCAGGAATTTTTGGATATGAGGCGGCTGCTGGTTGTAAATCTCCTCTGTCAGATAATCCATGATATAGCGGTGGCTGCCGCTGAAGGTTTTTATAAATTCGTGGATATCCTGCCTGCCTTGTATCGAGAGCGCCACCATCTGCAAACCTGCCACCCACCCCTCGACGCGGCTGTCCAGAGCGGTGATATCATTGTCCGAAAACGAAGTGTTAAGGATCCCCTCCAGCAAGCTGCGAGTCTCTTCGCTGTTGAAACGCAGGTCCTGCACTCGAATCTCTGTCATCTGGCCACGCGCCCGCAAACGGTGGATAGACAGGGGCGGGTCCGTGCGTGTGGCAATCACCAGGCACATCTGCGCCGGCAGATGTTCGATCAGGAAACCTACTGCTTCATGGATGGAGGCGGTATCGATCAGGTGGTAATCGTCGAGGATCAGAATAATCTCACGCTGTAATGAGTCGATTTCATTGATCAGAGAGGTCAAGGTTGCTTCAATGGGCGCAGGGGGAATGGACTGCAGCCCCGACAATGCGGCTTCCCCAATATCCTTTTGGTGAGTTTGTAAGGCGGCAATGATATAGCTCAGAAAACGGATAAGTTCATTATCGCTTTCATCGAGATGCACCCAAGAGACAAGACATTCGCCAATGCACTGATTGGCCCATTCTGCGATGAGCGATGTTTTCCCGAAACCAGCCGGGGCGGATACCAAAATGAGTTTCCCTGAGACACCTGATTCTAACCTGCCGGTCAGCCGAAGGCGGGGAACAAGAAAGCGAGGCGGTACGGGGATGTGGAGTTTGGTTGAGATGATTGGAATAGTCATCACCTCAATTATATAGATAATTACGAGTTAGAGGGTATGATAATTTGCATAGCGTTCTCCAGGTATTTTACTCCGATCATTGCCCGGCCAGACATTACAGTTGCGGTTTTACCGCCAGCAGCGGGGCAAGGCTTTCCGCCCAGGCGCGGATGGCGTTTTGGTCGCGGTGGTCGCCCTCTTTCCAGACGCCAAAGGCAACGCTCAGGCGGAACTTCAGCCGGTCACCGAAAGATGGAATCTTGCTGATATCCAGCTCCCCGGCAAACAGGCCCTCGCTGACCGGCTTGACCAGCGCCCGCACCGGCTCCAGCCAGGTGGCGACGTGCTGGCGGTAGTCGCCGCGCATGGTCAGGGTCATGCACACCAGGAAGGCGGCGAAGGGTTTGCGCGCCAGTTCTGCCTGGTGCGCCTGGATAAACTGCATCGCCTCCGGCAGCCACTGCCCCCCGTTAATCGCACTGCCGGCGACTACTGCCTGGTAGGGCGCCAGGTCTTTTACGTCCCGCATGGGCAGCACGTCTACCTGCGCACCCTGTTCAGCCAGGGTCTTGCCGATCGCTTCAGCCACGCCAGCCGTGGAACCAAACCGGCTGGCATATGTGACCAGGATTTTATTTGCCATGGAATTTTCTCCTTCTATCTGGCGCATCAGTTGCTGATCGCCGGGGCTTTGTGCAAATAGGTGGCGTTGTTCAACTGCCGCAGCATAAAATCGGCCATGTCGGCCTGGCCAATGCGCAGGCCCATCCCCTTGCCCACGTAGCCCACCTGGATTTTGCTTGTGTGTGGGTCGTCGGTCAGCATCGGCACGCGCACGATCGTCCAATCGCTGTCCGAGGCGCGCACTTTTTCAACCACTCGCCGCATGTCTTCGTAGACGTTGCGGGCGAAGGCCTTTAGCAGGAAGTTGATCAGGTGGTTGAACAGCCCCGGCGCGTCGTTGGGGTCGCTCACCCCCGCCCCCGCCGAGACGATCAGCCGGCGCACGCCCTGCTGCTGCATGGCAGCCAGGATATTATCCATCCCGGTGCTGACCTCAAAAGTCGGTTTATTTTGTGTCGGCCCCAAGACGCTGATTACGGCTTCTGCGCCGCGCACCGCCTTGGCGACCTGCGCCGCATCCTGCACGTTTCCGGTCAATACCACCAGGTGCGCGTGCTGCGTTTTTACCCTGGCCGGATCGCGCGCCAGGATCGTCACCTCGTGCCCCGCAGCCAGGGCCTGTTCGACGAGGTGCTGACCGGCACGCCCCGTGGCCCCAAAGATGGTGATTTTCATTGTGGTTCGCCTCTCATATTTCCATAGAGCAATCCGCTCGCAATCAGGCCAAGCGCAGTTAGCGTCACCCACAACGGTAGTTCAGCCGTATCCGCCAGGCCGACGTTCATCACCAGCAAAGTGTTCACGGAAAGAACGAGCGTATACAGCGGTCCCTTCACGCTGAGCATACCCGCGATCACATACCCCCACGCCTGGCGTTTCATCAACCACAGCGCGCCGAGCGCCAGCCATGGCACCAGCAAAGTCAAATCTAACGCAAACACAATGCTGGTAGGATGCCCGCTCCTTGTGACGATGGCGGGCAGCTGGCCTGTGAAAATAAATCCAATCGACTGCATGAGATACACCGCACCCAAACCAACCGCCACGAACAAGAAATATCCACCGATCCATTTGACCGGCGTTCTTGCCCGGTATTGCTGCCTGATCCTGTTTACATCCAGATTCACCAGCCCGAAGATCAGCGCAAAAATTGATAAGCCAAGCAGCGCAACATAGATCAGAAAGAACCAGTTGAACACCGCGCCGAAAAGATAAAAGGCGTAGTTGTAGAGCATATATTCCAGCACGCCCATCCAGATCAACTGGGCTTTCAGTGATCCACGCGCTGCATAGAACAGGGTCGCAATCAAAATCGGAATGGCGATCAAAAGCGTCACTGCGTCATTGCCGAGCCATGTCGTTCTAACGAAGGTGTTATCGCGGTACAGGCCGTTTAGGAAAAGCCCGCCTGCAGAGGCAAGCGTAGCGAGAATGGCAATCGCTATAGAAAGAAGATAAGCGAATTTAAGTTTAGATTGAGACATTGCTCTTCCTCGAGGTAACCTAAAGATTTTGCTCTGCCCGTCGCTTGATACCGAGCATCATCTTGCGCTCCATGACAAACGCCACCGGCTCAGTCAACCGCCACACCCAGGCCAGGTCGGGACTGTAGGCCAGCCTCTGGCGGATTAGCAGCCGTGTGGCGTTCTCGTCCAGCGGCTCCAGGATGAACTGCCAGGTTGCGATGGCATACCCCTTACCCATCTGTCCGCTATAAACAACCGGTTGCCCTGATTGCGGGTCGGCGCTGATCAGCACCAGCACACGGGCTGGTTCAACCGACGCCACCGCGAAGCACGGGTAGCCCTTCGGCCCCAGGCGGATCAGATCCCCTACCTGCGGGTTTTGATATTCCGGCAGGATGCGATCCACGCTGTGGATATCACATCCAACCAGGTTTTCCAGGCCGTCATAACTGTACAGCCCACCGCGCCCCTGCCCCATCTGCGCCAGCCACGGCCAGACAAGCGCTGCCGGGGCCTGGATGGTTATGGCATGGGTATAGCCCAGCATTGGGCCTGGATTCAGCTCATCGCCGGGCAAACCGCATGCCAGTTCATCGGGTCTCCCACCCCAGCGGTTGTACCAGCCGCGCACCAATGGCGACAGGATCAGAGTGCCGCCGACCTGCACAGCGCCGAGGATGTCTTCAAATAGATTCATGGATGCCTTTCAGCACTTTCCGTTTGAGGTGGATTCGAGTTTTGCAGCGTATCTCTCAAATGACCAGCTAGCGCCCGCAGCGGATCCGCTGTGCGGTAGACACGGCTCAGCAGGATTCCGCCTTCCAGGCTGGCCAGGGTCAGGCGTGCCCTCTCGTCCGCTTCGCTAACCGCCATTCCGGCGCTGACCATTTTCTCCTGGAAGGCCGCCTGTAATTGGGAATACACCTCCCGGCAGGCCTGGCTGATGCGCTCGCTGGAGCCAGCCGCCTCGATGGCCACGATGGTAAGCGGATTCCCGGCGGCGAACTGCATTTCCTCAACCTTACCCGCCAGGCGCATAATGTACTCATATATGGCCTGAATAGGATCGGAATGTTTCGCCAGTTCGGTCTGCAAACGCTCCACCAGAATTTTCCCGGAAAACAGCACCGCCTCGCTGACGATCTGTTCTTTGCCGTCCGGGAAGTAGTAATAAAGCGAGCCTTTCGGCGCTCCGCTTTCTTTGACGATCTCGTTCAAGCCCGTCGCCGGGTAACCTTGCTTTTCCAACAGAGTACAGGTGACTAGGATGATTTGATCATGGGTAGAGGTCATCATGCTCCTCCAAGAGTTGTCTGACAAATGCCCAATTATAATGACTGGTCAATATATCGTCAAGGTATGCACAAATATTCAGGAGGGAGAGAAATTGAATCCTCGTTAGGTTGTAAAGTTGGATTTTCAAGATGGATTGAACCGGCCTGCTTGTAGCATCTTCTTGCTCGTGGACCTGATACAATTAGGTCGGACTCTTACACGCTGATTAAACGGGCCTTCGAATCATGGAATTTTTTTTCGTATCTAATCCCCCCCACCGGACTCGCCCGATCACCTGGGCCTGGTTGGTGGCACTATACCTGGTAGGCGCAGTCCTCTGGGGTTATTTTTTTTCCTGGGGACGATTCTCCCTGAATTTTCACGATTGGGCCCATATCACCGGCCCGCGCCTGGCTTTCTTGAAATCCGCTCTAGTCCAGGGCTTACCGCCGCTCCACATCTCCGACTCGTACCCTTTGGGTGTCAATACAGATCGCTTTCTGGCCATTCCGGACCAGATCCTCTCTCCCCAAACCATCCTGCTGCGTATCCTATCCATAGAGACGTTTGTCGTTGGGAATGTTCTCTTGCTGTACAGCCTGGGTTACGGAGGGCTGCTCTGGCTCAGGCGCAAGTTTTCGCTCTCGCCGGTTGCCTTCATTATCCTTTTCCTACTTTTCAACTTTAATGGCCACATCCTTGCACATTTCGCCGTCGGCCATGCCACCTGGGGAGGATACTTCCTCTTTCCCTGGTTCGCCATCCTGGTTTTCCAGTTGGTGGAGGGGGAGCGGGGCTGGACCTGGATTGCCAAAATGGCACTGCTGCTGTTCGCCATCTTTTTACAAGGTTCGTTCCACCAATTCGTATGGGCGTTGATCTTCCTTGCTCTGCTGGCAGTGGCCAAACGGGGGTACTTCCTGACCGCCGGCGGAGGAGCATTGTTTGCCGTGCTGCTCAGCCTGGTGCGTATACTGCCGGCTGCGAGTCTGGTGGGTAAATTCAGCTATGAGTTCTGGAGCGGTTATCCCACGCTGGTTGACCTTTGGCAGTCTCTGGTCACCATTTATCCCCCCGGCACCAAAACCCCCTTACTCTTGATGCCTGCCCGTCTCGGTTATTGGGAAGTCAACCTGTATGTTGGGCTGGCAGGGGCGGTCTTCCTGCTCTATTTTGGCGTCTGGCGCTGGCTGAGGGCTCACGCTGATCATTCTGGCTATCTGAACCTGGCCCTACCAGTCTTGGGCCTGGTGGTGATGTCAATAGGCCAGATCTTCAGCATCATCCGCCTGGCACAGGTCCCCCTGCTGGAAGGGGAGAGCGTCACAACCCGAATCATCAGCCTGCCTTTTGTATTTATAATAATTTTCGCCGTTATCCACTTCCAGGGTTGGCTCGACCAGCCGCACCGTAGCGCCGCCCTGGTGTACCTTATCCTCAGCACAGTAATCATCATTAGCCTGAACGATTTGGGGCAAAATTACCGCATCTGGCAGGTGGCTGCAGCCGCCCCTACCTTTAAGGAAATTATATTTGACCCGCGGGCCTGGATGGTGACCAATCACCCTGATCCGGCTTACCTGGGGCTCCTCCTGGCAGGGGCAGCCCTTTCACTGGTGAGCCTTGGGGTCTTGTTATTTTTCACCTGGCGGTCCCGCCGCCAGACTGTGTGATTTCCCTATCGTCAATCGCCAGGCCGTCCAGCAATTCCGACCAGTGCATGCCCAGGTGCCCTACAACTTTGATTTTATAGCTGCCTCCTCCCGTATTGGTATTCCTGTCACTTGGTCGGCTGCCTTACCACTACGATTCAATCCCTGGTCAGGACCAAAAAGGTGACATCGTCCTGCTGTGGCGTTCCCTCGGTAAAGGCGTTTAGATCGGCCTCAACGTGCGCCAGGAGTTCACCAGCCTTGCGGGGCGCGGCGGCAATAGCAGTAGTCAGACGATTGATCCCGTAATCTTCGTCGCGCGAATTCAATGCTTCAGTCACACCGTCGGTGTATAACACAACTGCGTCGCCAGACCCGAGCGTAATTGTCGTCTCGCTCAATTGCACTTCCTCCAACACTCCAACCACGCAGCCCGTTCGGGTCAATGACTCTATTGTCCCGGATGCGCGCCGCACTATCGGTGGGTTGTGCCCGGCATTTGCATATTGGAGCGTTTGCTGCTTTGGATCAAGCACTGCTAGAAAAACCGTGACAAACATACCCGAGGTAAACTGCCTGAGGATCGTCTGGTTGACCTCCATCAACACTGCCGCGGGACTGCCATGTCGCAACGCTCCGGAGAGAATGAGACTGTGTATCACCGCCATATAGAGCGCGGCAGCTGTGCCCTTATCCGCAACATCGCCAATCACCATCCCCCAGCGGCCCTCATCCAGGGGAAAGATGTCGTAAAAATCTCCGGCAACCGCGCGCGCCGGACGCCAGGCGCCCGCAAGACCAAAGCCGGGAATGTCAGGCATTTCACGCGCCATGAGACCCGCTTGTATTTCGCGAGCGACCTGTAATTCGTTTTCGAGACGGGTACGCCGCGCCTCTGCAACCTCGTAGAAATGAGCGCGCTCGAGCGCAACGACGAGCTGCGCGCTGACCGCAGAGAGAAAGTGCAAATCCGCGTGGGTCAGGAACCTCCATTCCGGGGTAGCGACATTGATCAGACCAAGCGGCTTACCTTGTGAGATCAGGGGCACGCTGGCGTGAAAAAGCAAACCTTGGTTATTACCCGCGGCGTGCGTGGAATCTCGCAAGCGTGTACATTCGACGATATTGACGGCACGTGTGAGGCGTCCTTCGATGAGCAGATGCTGGCAGTGGCAAGCAGGCGGCTGGCGGAGAAAGCGGCGATCGTCGCCTTCGAGACCAGGGGGTAACCCGCAGGCAGTAGCCAGCACGAAACCGTGCGGCGGTGGATCCCCTGCGGGGTAAACACTAAGGTGTGATTCAGCGAGCATCGACACCCACCCAGTCTGCAAATTCATTACTTTGAGCAATGTTCTCAGTGTGTTGTCGAGAGCGCTCTGGATATCCACGGAGCCGTTGAGCTGTTCTGCGATTTGACTGAGAGCGCGCAACCTCTCCACCTCGCGTTCATTCAGGTCTTTAGGCAATGTCTGCGGCCGCGGGTCAATCTGTACGCTTGTGAGGAAGGGATCACCGAAATTGTATTCATCAAAGGGGTTGTGAGTAATGACCCCTTTGGTTTGCGCCCATTGGTAATACCGCTTGAGGGCAGAAACTTGTTCTTCGAGCGCGGCCCGGTCCGCCCCTTTAGTGTACAGGTGAAATAGGTAAGTCCGCAGGTCCACATCGTCATCAGCACTGGGGAAGAAATCCGCGGTGTGGCGTTGTATCTGCCATTCGATATAGTTCCGCGCTGCAAGCACCGCAGTGTCGGATACAGACAGAGATGAGGCGAAGCGTTCCAAGAAATCCATACATATCCCTCCAGAAAATATAGATACCCCCCAGAAAATGACTACTTCAGATTATATCAGCATGACGCCAAATTTATTCCCATTTCGCGTTCCCATTTCCATCTACATCCCCGCTGGGCGATCCTCGCCGCCTCTCCGAACATGAAGGCTAGCATCATCGGGAGCTTGTTTTCCGCTTCCATCTCGTGCCTCCGCTTCTTCCTCGAATCTAGCACATATGTTCGGTTATTGCAACCTGGGATCCGGCCGTTTTTGCCCACCCTGCCAGACCTGGCAGCACTGCCAGACTATGGCGCGTATCACACAGCCCTTATAGCCGACTCTGCGTTGCCAGGCAAGTGGCAGGCGGGGGAGGAAGTGGTTTATCTGCTGGTGTTCGAAGGTGAACTGACGGATGGATCAACACCAGAAAATCAGGCAATTAGATTGCTCTCTCCACGGCTCTCAAAAGCTTTACAAATCCCAATCAAAAACAATTGGGCAGAAGCCCTCTGGGAGACAGGGTTGATGAAGGAGATGACCGGTGAGTTGATAACCGCTGGTGATTGCCTGACAGGATACTGGGTTTCCATTTCAGAGAAAGGCTGGGCAGATATTTTAACCTGGTTAGTAAAGGAGCAAATGGTCAAAATCGGATAACAGTTTTATTCTATTCGATACGCACCCTGAGGATTTCTCCAGGGTGCGTATCGAAGACCCTTAATGTTACAGTTCTGCCGCTTGGCCGAGCTACTGGTGATTTCTTATTGAACAGTTACATCACGTAGACTTCTATGTCCAGAGTAAATGGCGATCCTTTCGGCAAGCTCCATCCTTTTATTCATGTCACCTGTGAATCGGATGTGCCTGATGATGAACCGGCCTGACCACGGACGTCGTAAGCAAATCCAGTGAAGACCGTCAACAGAAGAAATCCAAGAGCGAGGAATAAAATCAACAGAATAAGGGCCGGGTTGTTCACGCCAAAGAAGTACCCGAGGAGACCTGGACCGAGTAACGCAGATAGCCAGGCGATAATACAGGCGGTATAGGACCAAGGCCACAGCTTCTTGAGGAAATTCCTGAAACCAACAGAGAGATGGGCGCGCCACCAGGTCAATGGCGCATTAATCCTGGTTCCGACTGCGCCAATGATGATTCCAAGGAGGGGAGGGAAGATCCCACCACCCACCAGGAGCATAGCGATGGACAATAGAATCATGATCAAGCCGCCATTCTTCCTCTGAACAAAGAGAGTTACCCACACGAGCAAGATCAGAGAAATGAGGATGGCAAGGATTCCGGTTACGAGAAGGTTGGGAACAATCGTCATCGCCGGCTCTCCTCCCAGGCTGCGAAAGAATTCCGATTCAGGCCAGGACATGAACATCGTTCCGCTGGGAGCTACGTTGCCCTGTAGTACTTCACCAATCCCATGCTCGATGCCGGCCAGCGCCATAATTGCGCCGAATGTTGAAGCGAACACTTTCGTTGCGTTTCTCATTTCTACTCCTCCTTATTGTGATAAACCAGGCTGAAGCTTTGCCGCCAGGCTGCCTGCCCAGGCGCGGATCGCAGTCCAATCGCGCACGTCGCTGGCCGGCATCTCGTGAAGGGGACTGGCCGGCAAACCAGTAATTAAGCTGTCGGGGAAGCGTAACTTCGCCGGGTCGAACTTGCCGCCAAACAGTTCGAGCATAACAGGTTTAAGCCAGGGATACTTTTCCAGCTCTTTATCAAGCTGTGCCCGTACATCCTGCCACTCCTTTTTATCTATACTAAGTGGACCAAGCGTGTAAATTGCCACCCGAATACCTTCGGGCAGACGCTGTGTGAGGGCTTCCTGGTGTAGGGATAGAAAACGCTGCATGTCCTTGTGCCAGAGCCCGATGTAAAGCGGCGCCCCCAGTACGACCGTCCCGTATCCTGCAAGTGTTCGAACTTTCCGCATGGGCTGAAGATCGACCTCAAACCCACTTTCACGGAGCGTCTCGGCGATAGCCTCGGCAACTTCTTGCGTTGAGCCATACTTCGAAGCATAAGCTACCAGAACTTTTCCATCCATTTTCGTCATCCTTTCTTTGCAATATGCCAATTTTCCAATCTGATTGCATCATAGCGTTAAACCTCCATTCTCGTCATCTATAAAAGGTTAGATCCTGGGTTAGATTAATTACAACTGCTTTACCTCGTTGGAACTGCCAGGTTCATCGGGCTTGGAGTAGAATCAGTGTTGATCATGGATGCCCTGGCTTCACCCCTTATCCTCACCAAATACCATGTGCCCACAGCGCGGCCGCATATTGTCCCGCGCACCCATCTCGTTGAGCGGCTCACTCCCGAGGCCGGTACAGGCCTTGTACTGATATGTGCACCTGCCGGATATGGTAAAACCACGCTTTTGGCAGAGTGGAGCCAGTCCCTCCTGCAAAATGGAGTCGCTGTCGCCTGGTATGCACTTGATCCGAGCGATGATGATCCGATTCCCTTTGGTGCCTATCTTGTAGCCAGCCTGGCACAAGCTCTCGGTCCGACGTCCGAGCTGGCGCGCATCACCCAGCGCCTGCGCTCCTCCCCTGAACTGGATTTGCAGAAGATCCTCCCTGCTATCATCAACGCAATCGTTTCCAGCGACCACGACTGTGTGATGATCCTTGATGACTATCACCTGATCGGCGCCCCGGCCATTCACAGTGCGATATCCTTTCTCCTGGAGCACCTTCCAGAGAAGATGCACATCGCCATTGGCAGCCGCTCGGACCCCCCACTGACTTTGGCTCGCCTGCGGGCGCGAGGAAAACTGCTCGAGATGCGCACCGCTGATCTGCGCTTCTCGCCGGATGAAACGGTGCGATTCCTGAACGAGGTGATGCGGCTGGACTTATCGCCAGAAGTGGTCAATGCACTCGAAGCGCGCACTGAGGGATGGATCGCCGGGTTGCAGTTGGCCGCGCTCTCCCTGTCGGGTCGTCCGGACAAGGAGAACTTTATTACTTCCTTCACCGGCAACCATCGGTATCTCGTCGAATACCTGCTTGAAGAAGTGTTCAACCGCCAATCAGAGCAGGTACAGTCGTTTCTACTGTCCACCTCCATCCTGGAGCGCCTATGTGGTCCCTTGTGCGATGCCATCCTGGGTGAAATCTCGGGCGGTGAGGAAATCCTCAAACAGTTGGAAAAGGCGAACCTGTTTGTGGTCGCCCTCGACGACCAGGGCTATTGGTATCGTTATCACCATCTCTTTCGCGACTTCCTGCAAGTCCGGCTGAACAAGACCCAGCCGGAGCGCGTGGTCGCGCTGCAACGTGCAGCTAGCGAGTGGCACGCGGCCCACGGCTCCTTGCGCGAGGCGGTCCAGCATGCACTTAAGACCCGCGATTGGGACTATGCGGCGTCTTTGGTCGAGCTGCACGGTGTCTCGATGATGTTGCACAGCGAATTCTCGACCGTCTACGAGTGGTGTGCGGCTTTCCCGGAAGAGGTAATGCGGGTGCACCCGGCGCTTTGTCTCTTTCAGGGGAACGCATTGGTACTCGGATATCGCCGGCAGAACCGGGGCAGGATTGAAGAGCGGTTGCAGCAGGTCGAGCAGGCCGCGGCCGCGCTGGAGGACAAGCAGCTGGCTCGCTTGCTCATCGGTCAGGCAGCCGCCACCCGTACCGCCCTGGCGGCGTTGACTCCGGACCCGGCTGTTGACCCCCGAGAGCAGTTCGCCCTAGCTCAGAGAGCGCTTGCCTGGTTGTCCGAAGACGATCCTGCCCGTTCGGCGATTGCACTTACGGTGGGTTATGCCCACATGGCGCTTCACGATGCTGTGGCCGGATCCAAGGCGATGGAGGAGGCCAGGCAATTGTCGCTAGTCTGTCACAATTATTTTGGGATCGTGGAGGCAATATTTCACCAGGCGCGCCTGACCCACGCCCAAGGGCAGTTGCATCGCGCGGCAGAGATTTGCCAACAAGGGCGGGCAGATATTGCCTCTATGCTGGCCCACCCCGATCAAGAGTTGCCCGCGCTGGGATGCCTGGACATAGCGTTGGGCTGTATACTCCTGGAGCAGAATCAACTGGAAGTGGCAGAACGAGACCTGCTCCATGGTCTTGATTTGATCGGATGGGGTATGAACCCCTATTACCAGATGACGGCCTGTGTGGCGCTGTTTCGCCTTCGAGAGATCCAGGGTCGGTCAGTAGAGGCGCTCGATACCCTCACTCGCCTGGAAGAGTCTTGGCCTGATATTTCATTCTGCACGCGTGGTCTCCGGGTCGTACATTCCTTAAGGACAACGCCTAAAGATCCGGACACACTGGCGAAAGCAGTTCTATGGTCCCAGGGTTTCTTATCTTCACTTGGAGATAATGTATCCCCGCCCGGCATGGGTCCCTTCGGGGCTGCTGAGGCCTACTATCTGGCTTATCTGGCCTGGGTCCATGTCCAGCTTGCTATCGGCAAACCGCAGGTAGTTACGTCTTACCTCGCCCGGCAGCTCGATCTCGCCGAGGCGCATGGCCTGACGACTCGTGTGATTGAGCTCTCTCTGCTGGAAGCTCAGGCCAGGCGAGCAGTAGGAGACGACCAACATGCCTGGGCAGCGCTCGAGCGGGCGCTTTCAGCCGCGCAGCACGAAGGCTATGTCCGCATCTTTGACCAGGGACCAGCTCTGACTCAACTGCTTGTGG
>Ga0209751_10002497_pt1 | contig 18253 bp, 19 predicted proteins | sample RifCSP13_1_FD_184019 | JGI IMG/M metagenome (GOLD analysis project Ga0209751, IMG submission 184019) | Soil microbial communities from Rifle, Colorado - Rifle CSP2_sed 13_1 (SPAdes) (version 2) | ecosystem: Environmental > Terrestrial > Deep subsurface > Rock core/Sediment | place: Rifle... | reverse complement strand
GCCGGAGCGGCTGGTTGGCAAGGTCGACTGGGTGACCAAGCAAGCGATGATCGAGCGGTATCGGACGAAGCACTCGATCCCGCTCTCGAGCCCCAAGGTGGCGCTCCTCGATCTCGCGTACCACGATGTCAACCGGAGTCGCGGCCTCTACTACCTGATGGAGAGGGCGGGAAGGAGCGAGCGCGTCTGCACCGAGGCCCAGATCTCGGCCGCGATGCGCGAGCCGCCCCAGACCACGCGCGCGAAGCTCCGGGGGGACTTCATCAAGATGGCCAAGCAGAAGCGGCGCGACTACACGGTCGACTGGGTCCACCTCAAGCTGAACGACCAGGCGCAGCGCACCGTGCTCTGCAAGGACCCGTTCAGGTCGGTCGACGAACGAGTCGAACAGCTCATCTCCCACATGTGACGGAACAGATATCTCGCGCCGTCAAAGGTAGCGGCGGATCAGCTCTTCGATGAACGGGTTCAGAACATCGTGCGTGTGACCGTAGAGCGAGCAGTGCCCCATGCCCTCGAAGAGGTGGTACTCGGCGCCGGGCACCAGGTCGGCCACCAGCTTGGCGTCCTGTGGCGGCGCCTGCACGTCCTCGGCCCCGGCGATCACGTGCATCGGGACCCGGCACTGCGGCAGGCGCTCGGTCTGGTCGAACCGCAGGCACATGTCCCACTGGGGGATGAGCGAAGACTCGTTCTCGCCTGACTCCATCCACTCCAAGAGCTCCGCCCGGATCCTCGGCCACAGCTCCGGGTTGCCGAGCACGCGCGCGGGATACAGCATCGCTGCGTAATGCGTCACGCCCATCATGCCATCGAGGCGGGCGCCCGCCTTCCTGAAGTCGATCTCGGCCAGCTGGTAGTCCCACCCCCAGCCGACGCTGTTCGCGCCCGTGCCCGTCACGACGGCGCAGCGGACGAGGTCGGGGAAGTCCAGACAGACCTCCTGGGCGATCAGGGCCCCCATCGAGAGGCCGACGAGCGCGACCGGCGGGTCGCAGACCGCCTCGATCAGCTCCGCCGTGTCGCGCGCGAACGCCTCGACGGGCCAGGGAAGCGGTGCGTCGCACGTCGTCTTCCCGATCCCTCGGTTGTCGAAGGTCGTGTTCCGAAAGCTCCGTTCGAAATGCGGGATCTGGTAGCGGTGCCAATCGCTCCCCAGGCCGCCGCCACCGGAGACCCACACGATGTCGGGTCCCTCGCCGAACTGCTCGTAGTGCAGCGTCGCCTCGGAGCCCTCGAAGGTTGCCACGTCAGAGTTCCAGCGCGACGAGGACCACCGTCGCGACGCCCAGGATGGTGCCGAGCAGCGTGAAGCCGAGGACAGCTCCCGGCGAGAGGAACCGGAAGCTCCCGCTCTTTACCGAGAGCTGGACCTCCCGCTGCCGGAGCGAGCCGAAGACCACCATGGCGACTCCCAGGACGCCGAAGCCGATGCCCAGGAAGAGGAAGGGGGTGGGGGAGCCCTCCGTCAGGCTCGGGAGCAGGCGGCCGACGGCCAGGGCCACCGCAAGGGCTGCCATCCCGGAGCGGAGCCACGCCAGGAACGTGCGCTCTGCGGCAAGGTAGGTACGCCTGGTCGGGTCGCCGAACTCGGGCTGGCTCACCTCCACATCCTCTCAGACGCCTCTAGGCACCCGGCGCACGGTACGCGCGCGAGCCGACCGCCATCCGACCGGCGAGCACCCCCGCGGCACCGGCCGCCAGGAAGAACGCCGGGTCGTCGGCGGGCCGGCGGCCCATCGACTCGATCTCGACGCCGCGGCTCTCCAGCTCCTGGAGCGCCGGCCCGCCGACCACCTCCACGAGCTGGTGCCGGTCCTCCAGCTTGGCCGCCCTGAGGGAGTCCCAGAGCGCCTCCCGCTGCTCACGCTCGAGCAGAGGAACGGCAATGTTCGCGTGGCACGTCGCCACCTCCTTGAGGATCGTGAGGGAGTGGTGGGACAAGCCCCAGTGGCGCTCGCGGCGATCGGCGAAGCTCACCCGGAGAGCGGCAACCGGCCGCCCGCCTAGGGTCTCGGTCGCGTTCAGGGCATGGCCACCGGCGAGCGCCGATACGCCCCATTTCGTGTCCGTCCCGAGGTTCCCCGGACCGTCGGCCACGACCACGACATCCGCTGCGAGAACCTCCTTGGCCGCCAGCAGGCCGCTCCAGAGGGTCACGGCCTCGAGCTCTCCGCCGAAGGCTTGCCCGCATGTGACCCAGCCGTCCAGGAGCCCCGCGCCGCGAAGCCGGGGAACGAGACGGGAGAAGGCTCCCGGCAGCGCCGACCCGTCGGTCATCGCGTAGGCGACCCGCTTGGCGCCGGCCGCCTTGGCACCGGCGGCGACCATCGCGACCATCGAGTGAAGAGGAGCGGTGACGACCGGCGTCCCCTCCAGCCCCGAGGAGGTCTCCAACACGTCTCGGTGGGTCTCCTCGACGGATCGCACCACCGCTTGGAGCGGGGTGTAGCGCGCCTTCATCACGCGGCCCCCATGCGCGATGTCTGTGCCCTCGGCGCCCTCGACCGCGACCACGAGATGGGTCCCGCCCGTACCGAGGCCCAGAGCGACGGCCGTCGTGTTGAGGACGACCGCGTCGCCCTCGGCGACGGGGCCGACGAGGTCTGGGTAGACGAGCGCGGCGGCCCGCTCGCCGTCCACCTCGACGTTGACCTCTACGACGCCGGGCCGCGCGGCGGTGATGGCGACGACCCTGCCTTGCCGCAGTCTGATCATCGGATCCCCTCACAGGGCACCCGAGTATGATGCCGCACGATGCAGCCGCTCGAGCGCCTCATCAACCTCGTGGCTCTCCTACTCGAGACGCGCCGGCCCCTAACCTTCGACCAGATCCGCGAGAAGCTCCCCGCGTACGGGCACGAGGACCCTGCCTCGGCGAAACGGATGTTCGAGCGGGACAAGGACCTCCTCCGCGACAACGGTATCCCGGTCGAGGTGGTCTCGACCGACCCCTGGGAAGTGGAGTCGGGATACATCATCCCGAAGGACAGGTACTACGTCCCGGAGATCGCCTTCACCGGCGAGGAGCTCTCTGCTCTGTTCGTGGCGGCGCTGTCCCCCGGAGAGGACACCACCGCCGAGCAGGGCGTCCGAAAGCTCCTCTACGGGGCCCAGGGCGGCGTGCTCGTCGGCCGATCGATCGCGCCGGTGGCCGCGCCAGACGCAGCCGGTGGGCGCCTGACCGCCGTGGCCGAGGCCCTGCTACGGCGGCGGCGGATCCGCTTCCGGTACCGGACTTCGCGAGGCGCGATCTCCGACAGAGACATCGACCCCTGGGGCCTGGTGTGGCGGGCCGGCCACTGGTACGTGGTGGGCCTCGACCACGACAGGACCGAGGTGCGCTCGTTCCGTCTCTCGCGTCTCGCCTCTGAAGTGGAGGAGGTCCGCAATGGTAGCGAGCCGCCCAAGGGCTTCCGGGCTTCAGACCACATCCAGACAGGCCCCTGGGGGCCGGGCGAGCCCGCGGAGCGCGCCCACATCGCGTTCTCGCCGAACGCGGCATGGTGGGCTCTGGCGGGGGTGCCGGGGGTCGAGGTGAAGCCGTCGCGTCCCGACGGCTGGATGGAGGCGACCGTGCCGTACGCGGAGGCGGACGGGCTCGTCGGGTGGGTGCTGCGATTCGGGCCCGACGCGGAGGTCCTCGGTCCCCAGCAGCTTCGTGAGGAGGCGACCCGGCGTCTGGAGGAACTCGTTGGCGGCCACTGAGCGCCGCAGGCCGGCCAAGGCCGCGGAACGTCTCCGGCGCCTCCTGGTAATGGTGCCCTACCTCGTCCGTCACCCCGGGACCAAGATCTCGGAGGCTTCGAGGCTCTTCGACGTCTCCGAGGAAGAGCTCGTCGAGGACCTCCAGCTCCTCTTCGTCTCGGGGCTGCCCCCTTACGGCCCCGGCGACCTGATCGAAGTCGATCTCGAAGACGGTCGGATCACCATAACGATGGCCGACTACTTCGCCAGGCCGCTCCGCCTCACCCGGAACGAGGCCATCGCCCTCTATCTCCGGGGCACCTCGCTGGCCGCGACGCCCGGCCTGCGCGAGTCACGCGCCCTCTCCTCGGCACTCGACAAGCTCCGGGAAGGGCTCGGACCGGAGTCGCTCGAGGACGTGGCGGGGCGCATCGAGACGATATCCGGCCGGGGCGCCGAGGTCCTGGACCGCGTGCGGGCGGCCGCGGCGGCCGGCGAACGCCTCGAGATCGACTACTTCGCGGCCTCCTCGGGACAGACGACAACCCGGCGGATCGCGGCGGAGGAGGTCTTCTCGAGCATGGGGAACTGGTACGTGGCGGCCTGGGACATGTCCGTCGACGACGAGCGCCTGTTCAGGTTGGACCGGATCAAGGCGGTGCGGGCGACGGGGGAGCGGTTCGAGCGCCGCGGCCTGGCTGGCGCCGGCCGGCCACTCTACACGGCCTCGCACGACGACGTCGAGGTCCGCCTGCGGCTCGCTCCAGAGGCCCGGTGGGTGTCCGAGTACTACGAGGTTACGGAGGAGAGCGAGCGCCCGGACGGGTCGCTGGAGGTGGCCCTGCCAACGAAGCGTCTCGAGTGGGTGGCCAGGCTACTGTTGTCGCTCGGCACGAGCGCCGAGGTCCTCGCGCCCCCCGAACTCCGGGACAGGGTCTCGGAGCTCGCCGGTCGGGCTCTGGAGCGGTACCGGGGGGCTCCTCCGGGGTAGGGCGAACGGGGGTAAAGGTGGTCTCGCACCCCGCCGATAAACGGGGTGAGATGACTACCATCCGCACGACGTGCCCCCGCTGCGGGGAAGTGGACATGGGCCCGGAGGCCATCCTGCTCTCGGTGCTCCAGGACGGTCGGGAGGGTATGTACCGGTTCACCTGCCCGACCTGCATGGACAGCGTGGAGAAGCGGGCCGACCGCAAGATCGTGGCGCTGCTGGTCTCGGCCGGGGTCGACGTGTCTAGCGTCGACGGGGACGCCGCAGGCCTTTTCGACCAGGCCGCGGAGGACCCCCGGGGCGACCTGCGAGACGGGCCGGTCCTGACGATCGATGACCTGATCGAGTTCCACTTCCAGCTCCAGGACGACCGGTTCATCCGAGATTTCCTGGCGAAGCAGTAGCGCCTCCGCTTACGATCTGAAGCGTGTCTGCCCCAGGCATCGTCTGGCTAACCGTCGGTCTGGTGACCTTCGCCGCTCTGGTGGCCGTGCTGATCGGTCTCGCGCGGCACGTGCTGCTGCTCGCGCGCGCTCTCGGGCGCTTCCGGGACGAGGTCCAGCCCCTGGCAGAGGAGCTTGCGGCCGAGTCGGCGCGGGCCGGTGAGCGGGCGGCCGGTCTCCAGATCCGTGAGCAGGGGCAACCGCGGGGCGCGGGGTAGAATCGGGTCGGGCACTGCGCCTGCAACGACCATGTTCAACATCGGCCCGATGGAGCTCCTGCTCATCTTGCTCGTGGCGCTCGTCGTCGTGGGCCCCAGGCGGCTGCCCGAGGTGGGCCGGTCGATCGGCAGGGGTCTCCGGGAGCTCCGCAGGGCGCAGGACGAGGTGCGCGAGACGCTCACCCTCGAGCTGAACGAGGAGCCGAAGGCCAGCCCCCGGCGGGCCCCGGTTCGCCCCGCGGCCAAGACGCAGCCCGCCGGTGAGGACGAGACAGCTACCGTGGACGAGCCCGCCGCCAAGGGCGAGTCCGCCGGCGAGGAGCCCGCGGCCGCCGACCCGAGCCCGTCGGAGTAGGGCCAACGGGATCCCATCGTGGCGCTGATCCCGAAGCTGCGACGCAGGCGCCGCGAGGCGTCGATGACGCTGATCGAGCACCTCGAGGAGCTTCGTTCGCGTCTGATCATCTCGATGGGTTCAGTCGCCGTCGGTGCCGTCGGCGGGTGGTTCCTGTACGACCCTGTGATCCGGCTGCTCCGCGAGCCCTACTGCGACGTGGTGAACTCGATGCCGGTATCGCAGCGCCCGCCGGCCGGGTGCGACTTCATCTTCCTCGGGGCGATCGACGCTTTCGTGATCAAGCTCAAGGTCGTCGCGTTCATCGGGCTCTTCATCGCGCTCCCGATAGTGCTGTACCAGTTGTGGGCGTTCATCGTGCCCGGGCTCACGTCGCGCGAGCGTAAGCTTGCGATCCCGTTCGTCGCGTCCTCGGTGATCCTGTTCGCCCTCGGTGCCGTGATCGCCTACGTGACGCTCCCGCGGGGACTCGAGTTCCTGCTCGGGTTCGGCGGCCAGCACATCCAAGCGGTGCTCGGCGCGAAGGAGTTCATCGGCTTCATCATGATCATGATCCTCGCGTTCGGGGTGTCGTTCGAGTTCCCCTTGCTTCTCATCTTCCTATCTGGGATCGGGCTCGTCTCCAGCCGGCAGATGCGGTCCTGGCGCCGCTACGTCGTCGTGATCATCGCGATCGTGGCAGCCGTGATCACACCGAGCCAGGACCCGTACACGATGCTCGCGATGATGGGTCCGATGGTGATGCTCTACGAGGGCGCTATCCTTGTGACCCGTCTCATGAAGAAGTAGGGCAATGGCGATCAAGAGCAAGAGCCGTCCGAAGAAGAGCAAGCAGGTGGCGCGAGCGCCCCGCGCAGTGCCGGTCGAGGTCAGGCCGCCGTTCTTCCTCCGCAAGCGGGTGCAGGTGACGCTCGCCTTCGTCGTCGGCCTGCTCACCGCCGCCGTCATCCTTTGGGCCAGGAACGGCCTGGACGAGGAACGCGCCAGGGAGGAGCGGCAGAAGGTCGCCGCCCGCGCCCGTCAGGCCGTGGGCCAGTACCAGAGCACGATCGAATCGGCCCTGGCGCCGGTGGGCCAGGTGCTCTCGCCCGGTGCCTTCGCCGCGTTCGTGAACCTCGGGACCACGCTTGACGACCTGGAGAAGGGCAAGGGTGATCCGAAGGAGGCCACCGAGACGGGAGTCGACGTCGCGAAGACGGCGTCCGACGCCTCGAAGGCGATCGCCGATGTCGACGTCTCCTCGCTCGTCGGCGGCAAGGGGTTCGAGTTCGAACTCGTAGACTCCGTGTTCGACTCCCAGGACGCCCTGGTCGAAGGACTCGATCTCTACGGGCGCGCGGGCGAGCTCCTCCGACAGGCGGCCGAGGCCGAGGGGGCGGAAAGAGATCTGCTGCTCGAGCACGCGGGGGCGGTCCTGGAGATCGCCCAACGCGTGTTCCAGGACGGCTACGCCGATTACACGCGCGCGCTCCAGAAGGCCGGTCTGGCCACGGCCCCCTTCGCCCAGCCACCCACGTTCCCCGGACCCTGATGAGCGGAGGCGCCGGGGTCCGATGAGCCCCCGGGAGGCCATCGTGGTCATCGCGAACCCCGCCTCGGGGCGGGGGAGGGGCGCGAAGCTGATACCTAGGGTCGCCGAGGCCCTCACCACCCTCGGCGTCCCGCACGAGATCGCCATCTCGGACGGCCCCGACCGGATGGAGCCGCTCGCCCGCCGTGCAGCGGAGGAGGGCGCTCGCATCGTGGCGGCGCTCGGCGGGGACGGCACGGCGGGCGTCGTGGCGAACGGGCTGGTCGGGACGGACACCGCCCTCGCGGTCCTTCCCGGCGGGACGGGGGACGACTTCGCCAAGACGGTCGCGACCGGCGATCTCGACGCGGCGATCGAGATGCTCGCCGACCCGCACGTCGAGCCTATAGACATCGTTCGGGTCTCCACGGACGACGTGGACAGGCACTTCGTCAACATCGCCGGAGCGGGCTTCGACTCCGAGGTCACCGAGACCGCGAACGCGATGCGTTTGCGCCTCGGCCCCACGGGAACCTACATCGTGTCGGTGGTGAGGACCCTGCGGAAGTTCCGGCCCGCGACGTTCATGATCAGCGTCGACGGCGTCGACGACACCGTGGAGGCGATGCTGGTGGTACTGGGCAACGGACGGATGTACGGGGGCGGTATGAAGGTCTGCCCCGACGCCTCGCTCACCGACGGGAAGCTCGAGATCTGCGTCGTCGAGGCGATGTCGACGGGGGCGTTCCTGCGCGCCTTCCCGCGGGTCTTCCGCGGAACCCACGTCGACCACCCGAAGGTTCGGATGCTGCGCGGCGCTCGGGTCGAGCTCAACGCGGACCGCGATGTGAAGGTGTACGCGGACGGTGAGCGGGTCGGGCGGCTGCCGGCCGTCTTCGCGGTCGTCCCGGGAGCGCTCCGGGTCGTTACCCGGAGGGAGGGATCACCATGACCGACGGCCTGCTCCTGGTCCACGCCTTCCCGCTGGACGCCCGGATGTGGGAGCCGCAGCTCTCCGCGTTCTCAGACGCTCTGCCCCTCTCGGCGCCGCACCTGCCGGGGTTCGGTGGCTCGGAGCCGGCGGTTGAGGTAATGACGATGAGGGCGGCCGCCGAGCGCTGCGTGAAGGAGCTGGACCGGGCCGGGATCGACCGGGCGGTGGTGTGCGGGCTCTCGATGGGAGGCTACGTCGGCTTCGAGCTCTGGCGCCGGAGCAGGGAGCGCGTGCTCGGGCTGGCCCTGGCGAACACCCGCGCCATCCCCGACACGGCGGAGGGGTCGGCGGCCCGCCGCGGGTTGGCCGAGCGGCTGCTGGCCGAGGGTAGCGCGTTCTTCGTGGAGGATCCGCCGCCCCTCCTCTCTGCTGCCGCCCCCGAGGACCTGAGAGAGCGCGTTCGTGCATTGATCGCCGACCAGCCGCCGGGCGCGATCGCCGCCGCTAGCCTCGGGATGGCCGAGCGCCCCGACTCCACTCAAGACCTGACCGGGATCGACGTGCCGACGCTCGTGATCACCTCTACGGGCGACACGCTGATCCCGCCACATGTTAGTTCCGAGATGGCGGAGCGGATCCCCCGCGCCGAGCTCGCGGTGATCGAGGGCGCCGGCCATCTCTCGAACCTGGAGGCGCCCGAGGAGTTCAACGGACTCCTCGAGGAGCACGTGGAGCGCTGCGGTCTCGCCTGACCGCGGGCGGACGAGGCCGCGCCCGTAGACTTGCCCCCGTGGACGACACGACGCGCTTCGCTGGGCGATACCCGTTCCCGCTCGACGACTTCCAGCTGGAGGCGATCGAGGCCCTCGCGGCCGGCGAGTCGGTGCTCGTCGCCGCGCCGACGGGGTCCGGCAAGACGGTCGCAGCGGAGTTCGCGGTCGAGCGAGCGCTGGATCTCGGGGGGAAGGCCTTCTACACGACGCCGCTGAAGGCGCTCTCGAACCAGAAGTTCGGCGATTTCGTCGCCCGCTACGGCGCCGCGCGCGTTGGGCTCCTCACCGGGGACAACTCGATCAACTCCGAGGCGCCGATCGTCGTCATGACGACCGAGGTCCTCCGCAACATGCTCTACGAGCGCAGCACGACCCTAGGTGGGCTCGTCTCGGTTGTCATGGACGAGGTCCACTACCTGCAGGACCCGTACCGCGGGGCGGTCTGGGAGGAGGTGCTCATCCACCTTCCCCTCTCGGTGTCGGTCGTGTGCCTGTCGGCGACGATCTCGAACGCGGAGACCTTCGGCGAGTGGATCGGCACGCTCCGTGGCCCGACCCGCGTCGTGATCGAGGAGCGCCGCCCCGTGCCCCTCGAGCACCACTACCTGATAGGGCACGGACTCCACCCGATGCACGTAGAGCAGGACGGCCGCGCCGTCCCCAACCCCTACATCGTGTCGCTCGACGAGCGGGAGCTCCGGATCAGACCCTACCAGCGCCGGTTCTCGGGAACCCCGCAGGTCGAGCGCATGACGCGCCCGCGCGAGGGGCATCGGCGGGTGTACGTACCCCGCCGCGAGGAGGTCGTCGAGGTCCTCGCCGAGCAGGCGATGCTCCCGGCGATCTACTTCGTGTTCAGCCGCGCGGGATGCGACCGCAGCGTTGAGTGGCTGATGGCGTCGGGGATCCAGCTCACCACAGATGAGGAGCGCGAGCGGATCCGCGAGTTCGCCGAGATGCGGGCCGCGTGGATGGACGAAGAGGACCTAGTCACCCTCGGCTTCTTCGAGCTCCTCGACGCCCTGTCCGCCGGGATCGCGGCCCACCACGCCGGGATGCTGCCGGTGTTCAAGGAGACGGTCGAGGAGCTGTTCGAGGCCGGGCTAGTGAAGGTCGTGTTCGCGACCGAGACGCTCTCCCTCGGCATAAACATGCCGGCCAAGACGGTAGTGATCGAGGAGCTCTGGAAGTTCTCCGGCGAGCGCCACGAGCTGCTCACGCCCGGGGAGTACACGCAACTCACCGGTCGCGCCGGAAGGAGAGGGATCGACGAGATCGGCCACGCGGTCGTCGTGTTCCAGCGCCAGGTGCCGTTCGAGCGAGTCGCGAGCCTCGCGGCCACGCGTACGTACGAGCTGACGTCCTCGTTCCGGCCCTCGTACAACATGGCAGTGAATCTCGTTCGCAACTACGATCGCGAGCAGGCCCACCACCTGTTGAACTCATCGTTCGCCCAGTTCATGGCGGACCGGAGCGTCGTGGCGCTCGAAGGCGAGCTGGAGCGCGACAGGGCCTACCTCGTGGGGTACCGGGAGCAGATGGCCTGCGATCTCGGCGAGTTCGGGCAGTACTGGCGGCTCCGCGAGCGCGCCGAGGAGATCCGCGACGAGGCCCGCAAGGGCCACGAGCGGGCGAGGCTCGAGGGGGTACGAGCCGCGCTCGCCGCTCTCCACCCCGGCGACGTAATCTGGGTCCCGCGCGCAAGGCGCCGAGGGCTCGCGGTCGTCCTCTCGGTCCGCGAAGGCAGGCCCACCATCCTCACGCAGGACCGGCGCTTCTTCCGCGTCTCGGCCAAGGACTTCGAGGACCCTCCGGCTCCGATCACGCGGGTTTCGTTGCCGCGCAGCGGGAACGCGCGGAGCGCCCGGTTCCGTCGCGATGTCGCGGCGCGTCTCGTGGCACTCGACGTCCGTCCCCAGAAGCCGGGCGGTCCGGCGGTCGATGCGAGGGCCGAGCGCGATGCGTCCAAGCTCGAGCGCAGGGCGGCCGAGCATCCGTGCCACGCCTGCCCCGACCGTGACGACCACGAGCGCTGGGCGAGGAGGGCCTCGCTGCTCGACAAGGAGATCCGCGGCCTCGAACGGCGGATCCGCACGCGGACCGAGACGCTCGCTCGGCAGTTCGAGCGGGTGCTCGCGGTGCTCGAGGAACTCGGGTACGTGCGAGGATTCTCGATCCTTCCCAAGGGCGAGGTCCTCTCGCGGATCTACGGCGAGGGCGACATCCTCGTCGTCGAGGCGATACACGCCGGGCTCCTGGACGCCCTCTCCGCGGGCGAGGTGGCGGCCCTCGTCTCGTCCCTGGTGTACGAGCCGAGGGAAAGGGCGCCGAAGCCGGGCTCGATGCCCACGGAGGCTTCGGCGGACCGTTTCGCGGCGTTGAGCGGGCTCAGGCGGCGCGTCAGAGCGGCCGAGGAGCGCAATCACGTCGAGCTCTGTCGAGACCTCGAGGCGGGGTTCGCGACGCCCGTGTTCCACTGGGCCGAGGGCAAGCCCCTCGAGGACGTCCTGCGCGAGACCGAGATGGCGGCAGGGGACTTCGTCCGGAATAGCAAGCAGCTGCTAGACGTGCTCCGCCAGATCCAGGACGTGGCCTCGGAGCCGACCGGCGGTCTGATGCGGCGCGCCCGTGAAGCGATCGAACGCGGCGTCGTCGCCTACACCGGGGTCTGAAGGCGATGGAGGAAGCGGTACCGACGGGAAGCGCTTTCGGCGAGCTCTTCGTCATCGCCGACGGAGGGTTGGGCACGGTGGCGGGCCTCGAGGAGGAGCTCGGGCGCCGCGGGCTGCCATACCGGCTCGCTCACGCGAACCCCGGCGGCGAGGCCGAGGGGATGGCAAGCGAGGCGCTGCGGGCGGGCCACCGGTTCCTGGTTGCGGTCGGCGGCGATGAGCTGGTGAACGAGGTCGTGAACGGGATGTTCGAGGGCGACAGCACGATCGTGCAGCGTCCGGTCCTCGGCATCATCCCTGCCGGGAGGCGGATCGACGTGTCGAAGACGTTTGGGCTCCCCGAGGAAACTTCGCGGGCCTGCGCCCACCTCACACGCCGCTCGACATACTCCACCGACGTCGTTAGAGCCAGCGCGATCGGTCGGGGCGGCGAGCCCGTCACACGATGGTTCGTGAATCTAGCGAGGATCGGTCTCTGGGCAGCCGCCGACGCGCGCGGCGCCCGGACGAGGCTCGGACGGGTTGGGCGCCTCCTCGCCTTCTGGCGCACGGTTGCGGGGTTCCGGCCGACCCACGCGCGCATCGCCGCCGATCGGAGGGTCGTAGAGGCGCGGGTGCACGACATCGTCCTCGGCAACTGCCAGTTCGTGGACGGCATGAAGCTATCCCCACGCTCGTACCCGGGCGACGGCGTGCTGGACGTGCAGGTCTTCCGGGGGCCCCTGTCGGAGGCCTACTCGCTCATCTGGAGGATCGCGCGCGGGGAGCACCTGCCGAGCCCGAGCGTCGTCGAGCTGCGGGCCAAGAGGCACGTGTCGGTGGAGGCCGAGCGCCCCCTCGTCGTCGAGGTAGACGGTCGCATGCTCGGGACGACGCCCGCCGGCTTCGAGGTGTTCCCGCAGGCGATCCAGGTGAAGCTGTAGACGCCAAAGCGCGGCCCGACCAAGTCCCAGGATCCCGCGGCGACCTACGCGACCGGGTTCAGAGCCACGTAGAAGGCGAAGTCGCCCTCGAAGGTGGAGGCCGCGTCTCCCGTGCCCAGCATGACCAGGCCGGTCCAACCCTCGCCGGACACCGTCAGGGTAACGACCGTGCCCTCGGGCCCGCTGTACTCGCCCGCAGACTCGACCGTCCATCCCGCGCCTGGAAGCTCGCCCTCGAAGAAGGCCTTGAGGTCCTCGATGCTCTCAGGGGACGAGAACCACACATACAGGCCCGACGCGTCGCCGAAGGAGTACACGGGCGCCGAGCCGTCGGGGAGCGGGAAACTGGACGGGAAGCCCGACGGGAGCGACGCCGTTCCTACCTCCCCACCAGCGATGGGTTCCGTGTCCGGGCTCTCCCCGGCCGGCGGCGCGGTCGCTTCCTCGGTGGCCGGCGGCGCTCCGGTGGTCGGCGCCTCCTCCTTCGTGCAGGCGGCGCCCAGCAGCGCCAGCACTGCGAAAGCGAAGACGGCCGTGCGGGGAGCTGCGGGCATCCGGGCCTCCTGGGTCGGCGGGCGCCGGAAGTCTACCGCCTACCGGCGGGGGCGAACCTTGGTCCCCTCGGGCGTGTCCATGACCTCGAGGCCCATCGCCGCCAGGCGATCGCGGATCGCGTCGCTCGTCGCGTAGTCCTTGGCTGCCCGCGCTGTGTCCCGTTCGACGACCATGGTCTTCACGTCCTCGTCGGGCTCCCACGCCTCGCGGACGTCCCGCTCGAGGTCCAGGCCTAGGACCGCGTCCCAGGAGGCGAGGAGCGAGTACTTCTCCCGGTCCCTGATGCGCGAGGAGACGGTCTCGTTCACCACGACGACGGCGGCCGGCATGTCTAGGTCCTCCGAGATCGCCTCGCGGAACCGACGGTCCTGGTCGGCGGCCGCCTCGGATAGGTCATCCGGTGGCGCTCCCCAATCGACCATGCGGCGGCGGAGCTGCTTGACGCGCTGGTCGGCCGTCTCCATCGCCTCCCAGGAGAAGTCCATCTCGCTCCGGTAGCGCGTCTGGAATGTGAGCCAGCGGAACGAGAGCGGGTCGAAGCCCCGCTCCACGACCTCGGGAACGCGCACTACGTTCCCTGCCGACTTCGCGATCTTCTGGCCGGCCAGCCGCAGGTGCCCGCCGTGGACCCATAGCGAGATGACCTGGTGCCCGACCGCGCCCTCGGATTGCGCGATCTCGTCCTCGTGGTGAGGGAACCTGAGGTCGTTGCCACCGGTGTGGATGTCGAACCGCTCGCCGAGGTACCTCATCGACATCGCCGAGCACTCTATGTGCCAGCCGGGGAAGCCGTCGCCCCATGCGCTCGGCCACTTCATGAGCCGGCCGGGCCCCGCGGCCTTCCAGAGCGAGAAGTCGGCGTGGTGGCGCTTGTTGGGGTCGGTCTCGAGGTCGCGGTGGCCGGGCTTCAGCTTCTCCAGCGTGTTCCCGGAGAGCTTCCCGTAATCGGGGAAGCTCGAGACCTCGTAGTAGACCGTCCCGTCGTCGACGACGTACGCGTGACCCTTCTCGACGAGCCGCTCCGTCAGCTCGAGCATCTGGGCGATGTGCTCTGTCGCCTTCGGGTAGCGGTCGGCAGGGCGGATGCCGACCGCCGCGGCGTCCTCCATGAACGCCTTCGTGTACTTCTCGGCGATCTCCAGCGGACGAAGGCCCTCGTCCTCGGCCGCGAGGAGCATCTTGTCGACGGCCTCGGGGGAGGACTCGTCGGTCATGTGCCCGACGTCCGTGATGTTCATCACCTGCGTGACCGCCAGGCCTTCGAACTCGAGGGCGCGCCGGATCATGTCGGCCAGCATGAACGTGCGGAGGTTGCCGAGGTGCGCGAACCGGTACACCGTCGGGCCGCACGAGTACATGCGCACGTGCCGGTCCTCGACCGGGACGATCTCCTCGACGCGCCGCGTGAGGGAGTTGTAGAGGCGCACGACGCCAAGCATAACCGGGCGCCTACGGCCGCCAGTTGTTCCCGCCTCAGCCGACGTCGGGACGAGGCGGAAGACCCGACCCGTCCGCGAGGATGCCGCCGGTGGTCGACGGCGCGCTCGGGTCGCTCCAGCCGGCGCTCACCGAGGCGTCCAGCGGCTCGCGCTCGCCGAGCTCGGCCATCAGCGCCTCGATCTCGTCGCCGATCAGCTCCTCGCGCTCGAGGAGGGCGTCGCGCACGCCCTCGACGGCGTGGCGCTTCGTCTCGAGCAGCGCCTTGACGCGGCGTCTGCATTCCTCGAGCAGCTCGTTCACCTCCTTTCTGCGGTCGGGGTCGCCGAGGATCGCCGCGGCGAGGCTCTCACCCGCGAACGGGTTGGCCGCGACGCCGGCGGACACGAGGCTCCTGCCCATCCCGAAGAGCCCGACGTAGGCGGCGGCGTTCCACGTCGCCGCCTCGAGGTCGCTGGACGGCCCGGTCGTGGTCTGGCCGAACCACATCTGCTCGGCGACGAGCCCCGCGAGCGACACCTGGATCCGGGCGATGATCTCCTTCTGGGTGCGCAGGTACCGGTCCTCGATGTCCTGTCCGTGGACCAGCCCGAGCGCGCTCTCGCGCTTCTGGATCGTGATCACCTGGATCTGGCGCTCACCGCGCTCGAGGGAGTAGGAGGCGACGGCGTGCGACGCCTCGTGGACCGCGACCATCTCCTTCTCGCGCAGGGTGTACGAGACCGGCTGCTTGAGGCCGACCTCCTCGGTGAGCTTGGCCTGCCACAGGTCGTCCCACCGGAGCGCGTCGCGTCCGTCCTGAAGCGCGAAGATCAGAGCCTCGTTCACGACGTTCTTGATCATCGCCGGCGTGTAGCTGACGGTCATGCGGGCGAGCTTCTCGAGATCGATAGGTTCGTGGCGAACCTTCGCTAGGTAGTACTTGGCGATGTCGCGCCTGCCCTCGTGGTCGGGTAAACCGACGTGGATCTTGCGGTCGAATCGGCCCGGACGGAGGAGGGCGCGGTCGAGCGTCGCGGCGCGGTTGGTCGCGCCGATGATGAGGAGGTTGTAGAAGGGGACCTTCGGCTTGGCGTGGAAGAGGATCCGGCGGAGGTGGCGCCAGATCCCTCGCGGGACGACGAGACCGTCCATCTGCACGAGCAGCTCGTTCATCCCCATCATCCCGCCGCCGCCCATGCCCATGCCGGCGATGATCCGGTCCGGCTGCCGAGGGGACTCCTCGCCCACCGAGCGCTCGGAGACGGCGCCCCGGCTGCCACCGATCGCGTCGATCTCGTCGATGAAGATGACCGCGCCGCCGTACTTGTCCGACATCGCGCGGGCGCGGCGGAACAGCCGGCGAACCTTCATGTTCCCGACGCCCATGAACATGCTCGCGAACCCCGAACCCGACGTGTAGACGAACGGGACGCCGGTGGCGCCGGCGACCGCCTTAGCCATAAGCGTCTTGCCTGTGCCCGGCGGGCCCTCGAACAGGATGCCGTGTGGCGGATAGCCGCCCATCTGCTTGAAGTCCTTGAAGCCCTGGAAGAGGCGGAGCACCTCCTGCGTCGACTCGACGGCGGCGGGCTGGCCCCGCACGTCGTCGAAGGTGACGTCGTACTCGCCCGGGTAGATCACGTAGTCGTTGCCGCGGGAGACGAACCAGAACATGGCGACGAACTGCACGAGGATGAAGAGCGTCACGAAGATGAGCTGGACGAGGAAGATCCGATACGAGGCCAGGTTCTGTCCCGGATGCAGGAGCGCGTCGCCTGGACTGACTCCGATAAGGAGATAGGCGATCCCGATGTAGAGGCCAACGAAGATCGCGATCCGCTTCAGCCAACGTCCGTAGCGTCGCCAGGGATTCATGAATCACCCTCCAAGGCTCGGTTCGGGCCTGCGTCCCGTACCGGGAAGTCTACGCCTTGCCCGGGTTCCGGTGGCGATGTAGCTTCGGCCCCATGGGGAGGGAGGACGCTCAACAGGAGCTCCGCGCCACGCAGGAGGCGATAGCGACGTTGGCAGGTCGCTTCGCCGATGCCGCCGGCGAAGCCCTCGCGACCGCGCTTCACCGCAGGGTAGAGGAGCTGATCGTCGCTCGCGCGGACTGGTTCAACGCGCTCGACTCCGAGAGCGTGGCGTCGCTACGGCGTAGCGTGGACGACGCGATCACGGGCGGCGCGCGGGATATCGCCGAGCAACTCCGAGATGGGAGCCTCTGGATCGAGCCGGCAACCCTCCGCGAGGTGTTCGTCGAGACGGCGGAGCCGGACCCCGACGCGCCGCGCTACGGCGTCGAGCATAGCGGCACGATCGGCGGGGAGCGTCTCGGCCCAACGTACTTCGAGCGCGAGCTGCGCGTCACCGGGCGCCGCGTGAAGGACCCTCTGCCCTCCGAGGCCCTTGACGATCCGATGAACCGCGTCTGGGTGCGGCTCACCAACGGCGCGGACCGGCTGGACGGCGTCCTGACCGAGTTCGGACTCACGCCGAACGCGCTGCCCGACCCCGGCGGCGGTCACTTCGGTCTTCAGCCGCGGAGCGCGGCCGAGCTGGACCCATCCGGCGGGCTCACGCACCTCTGGAGGGAGTACGTGGAGCTCTACGCCCGCCACCGCAAGCTCTCGACCAAGGTCGAGAGCGAGCGATCCTCGGAGGCCGGCGAAGAGGCGCTCCGGCGTTGGCGCGAGCCGGGCTAGGGTCGGAGAGGTCGGCCCTCAAAGGGCGTAGAGAGCACCACCGTGGTCCGCGTTTGCACACCGGCCTTTTCGCGCAGGTGTCGGATCAGATCCTCGAGGTGCGCGGGCGTCCTCGTCCGGACCTTGAGAACGTAGTTGGCCTCGCCGGCCACGCTGAAACAGTCCTCGACTTCGCGGAACTCGGTGACGCGGTCCGGCAGGTCGTCGGGTTGCGTGGGGTCGAGAGGGAGCACCGAGATGAGCGCCGTTACCAGCAGGCCGATCGCCTCCGGATCGACCTCCGCGCGGTAGGCCCGGATCACCCCACCCTGCTCGAGCTTGCGCACGCGGTCGTGAACCGACGATGCCGACAGCCCGACGCGCTTGGCGATGTCCGTGTAGGTGGCCCTGGCGTCCTCCTGGAGCGCCGCGATGATGTCCAGGTCCCGCTCGTCGAGCATGCTCGCATCATAGGTGAGGCGCAGGCCGGCCGATACGGGCGGGGGAGCGAGGAATCCCCGACCGGCCCATTGTTCACCTTCCCGATGAAGCGGTAGAACCGTTCCGTCGGTTATCGACGGGTCTGCCCCCTCCGGGCCGGAGGGGGTCACTGGTGGGTAGTCCCGGCCTGGCGCCGGCACGCGCGGCGCCGGTGGACAAAGCCGGGCGCGTGCGTGTCCTGGCCGAGCTCGATCCTCGCGACTCCCGCGACTACGCGTCCGCGGTCGCTCGCGTCGTCGCCGAGATCGAGAGATCGCTGCGACCCGAGGTGCGCGCGAACCGGACCCGGGTGGTGGGGCAGGGGCTGGCGCTCGCCCCGTGGGGTCCCGCTTGGCGCCGGTTCTCGAGCTCGACGCTTGCGATGGCCCGGCGTCACCGCGGCACGGCCGTTGTCGCGGACGTGAGCGACTGCTATGCGACCATCGCTCCGACCGCCGTCGACCGCGCTCTGCGCGCCGTGGGGTGCGAGCCGGCCCTCGTTAGACCGGTTCTCCGGCTCCTCGAGCGGTACGGCCGCGACGGTATCCGTGGGCTACCCGTCGGTCCGGATCCGTCGGCGGTGCTCGCGAACGCGGTGCTCGCGGGCGC
>Ga0209751_10002496_pt1 | contig 18256 bp, 23 predicted proteins | sample RifCSP13_1_FD_184019 | JGI IMG/M metagenome (GOLD analysis project Ga0209751, IMG submission 184019) | Soil microbial communities from Rifle, Colorado - Rifle CSP2_sed 13_1 (SPAdes) (version 2) | ecosystem: Environmental > Terrestrial > Deep subsurface > Rock core/Sediment | place: Rifle... | reverse complement strand
CGCATTGGTCTGGCTCGCAACGATCGACTGTGTTGGGCTCGGCAGCGTCTGGGTAAGCGTACCTGAATTGCCGACTGCTGTCAGTGTCCTGGTAGGGTTGGTCCAAACCGCTTGCGCAATCTTCTCTAGATGCGTGTCAATAGTTTCAGTGCCGCCCGCAGCTAGCGTGCGGGTTGCGTTTGTCCATACAGCCTGAGCTATTGCGGTCAGGTTCATGCCGTCAACGTCCTACCTTCAGGGCCATCATAAGGCCACACGGCAGCCGCTATTTCAGCATCAGATGGCCCAGGTGAAAACATCCAGTGGTAGTACGCCGTGGCATCTCTCGCTCGACTAAGTAAAATCAGCGGCCGATCAGTCGCCGGTGTACAACTCAGCACGATCGTGTGCCAGTTCGTGTCGTCACCGCCATCCACTTTCGCTGTCGCTGAGTCCAATACGGCCGCTGCATCCCCGTACAGGTAGCCGGGGTTGATCAGCTCGAATGTCGGCCCGACGTCCCAGTTGTCTGGATCCTCGTTGCACTTTTCGTAGATTGTAACGTCCAGCTGCTGGTTGGCTTTGGCCCAGATCGGGATGGCGACGAACACGTCTCGGCTCGCTGACTCGCCGATCATCTTGTAGGCGTACGGCAGCGTCACGGGCGGGCTACCGGGCGCCGCTTCCGTCAGTACCGTCCCGCCAGGCATCCAAGCCTTGATCTGGCCCGTCTGCGGCGCTCCTGCTGCATCCGCGATGTCGTAGATGCAGTTGGTGCGCCAGGCGTCCGGAACGGTTTTTGCGTAGCCCGTGTTTTGCGTACCGGACAACAGTGCCGCGCCGTAGCCCTCGCAATAGTCAATAGCATTTAGGTCAGCCGTGGTGTTGCCGATCAGACGAGCCCCAGTCAAGATCGCGCTGCCTAGATTGATACCGCTTCCGCAACCCTGAATTGTCTCAGACACTGTGTCTAGACGGCCACCGGTGATTCCGAGATTGCAAGCCCGTATCGTTCCCGTCATCGTGCAGGTAGTAGTTGCGGCAAAACCATTGGTGCAACCAAGAATCTTTCCAGACATGAGGATTGAAACAGTTGTATTAAGGCCAGTCGTGCAACCATCGATTAGTCCACTGAAGATATTGCCTGCACCAGTCCCTCCAGCAAATGCTCCTGTGAGTGCATTGCTGCACGCAACTATTACACCACTTATATTGTGCGACGTCCCGCCACTTAATCCGTAAGTTAGCCCGGACAACACTCCGGCAATGGTATGGCCCGTACCAGCATTAATTCCTACATTGTAGAAAGTGGTACCACTACCAGCAACGTTCCGAATTTCGCATTGCAGTAGCAATCCAGTCCCGGCGTTGATGATGTTCGTTGCGCCGCTCGTCGAATTTGACAGAATCCGCACATTGCGCGAAACCAGAACTAGCTTTGCCCCTGGAAATTGCGTGCTGTCGACATTGGCTGATATGTTCACAGCGCCTGCCGCGATGGTGTCCAAGTAGACTCGCTGCTGGTCGTAGGACTGCGGTCCCTCATTGCACAGGACCACGTTGCCGTCGGTTGTGCCGGTAGTCCACGGTGTATCGGCCGTCACGTCCTCCAGTACGTTGATATCTTGGCTCCCGCTGGCGTAGCCAGTGTAGAGTCGGATCGTCCCCGATCCCGTGCTGGTGATATCGACGATCTGCGCGTCAGCGTTCTGCGTGGCGAGCTTGCAGGTGTTGCCGCTCACGGCTCGGACGTAGTACGTGACATCCTCCTCAAGCCCGCCTGGCAGAGTACCACTGGATGTGATCCGTACTGCGGTACCGGCAGCGGGTGGCGCAGCCCCGACATCGATTATGTCAGTCGCGGGCGTGACGGACACGACTGTTTGGATCGTACCATAGGTCCGCAGGTACAGATTGGTTGGCTGGCTACAGCGTGCGATAACGTCCAGGTTCGTGCAGGTGAGTTCTCCAGCAGCCGTGCCGAGGAATTCAATCACCATCTTGCGACCGAATGCGGCATCAGATGGGCTCGCCCAGGTCCCGCCGGCCATGAACAGGCGACCACGGTTGGTACTGGTTGTGCCGACGATATTCGTAGCGGACTTGATCTTCAGATAGTAGGTACCGTCCGCGTCCGATTTGAAAGCGAGCATACCTGGCGTGACGCCACCGCGGATCGTGATCCCAGCGACACCAGTGGTCCAAGCCGATAGGTCTACGTCTACTGTGAGCGTTACCGCGGTAGATACAATAACGGCGTCACCATCGGCTGGCACAGCAGCACCGCCACCACCACCGTCCGTATCGGACCACGTGGCCGTATTGGACCAGACTCCTGTCGCTACAGCGTATTTATTGGCCATGCTACTCGCCCACTTCGTCCTGCAGATCCATGTACTTTGCTGCCAACGCTGCGATCCGAGTTTTGAGAGCAGGCAGTTGCGCCGCCGTAACACCGAACAGATTCCGCAGCTGCGCGTCGGTCAGCCCGAACTGAGCGACGTACCACGCCAGCCGTGCGGCGACCTTGCCCCGAGCGTCCCGATACGCCTCCCGCAGCACAGCCCCGAATTCCAGCCGCGTGCACCAATTGAATGTTGGGCTCGGTGCCTCGTCGTTCTGGGCGTTGGCGAGATTGGCGTCCAATTCCGCTTGCTTTGCGTCGGCCTCGAATCGCGTCACCATCTCGGCCAGCACCTCGGCCGGTGTCTGGTTGCGCACCAAACACGTTGCGCGGAACATGGCCCCGACGTGGTCTGGAGCCCGGACGTTGATGTAGCGACGCCCGCTTAGGTCGGTTGAGTCGCTCGTGATTTCTGACGTGATGATTGGCATGGTTGCCCTCAACTCAGCTCTCCGGCTGGGTTACGGTCCAGGACGTGATCGATTGGTTCACGGCCTCGACGATCGAAATTGAATTGAGCGTCAGGTCCCCACCACCACCGGTCGCGGTGACGCTCCCATCAATGATGGCCACATTGTTGCTGTCCAGCGCACGGCACCAAGCGGCTGTGCCGGTGATGGCCGCCGCCACGGTAGCGATCGCGTTGGCCGTCGCGCGGCCACCGGGGTTAGCGTCGACCGCATCGCCGAATGCGGGGTCGCCCAGGACCCACTCCACCAGCAGATTCTGGGTCGTGACCGCGGTATCCGGGCCGGCTGGCTGGGCTCCGTCGTAGACTCGCAGCTTGCCCGCACCGGCCCCGGCGTCAAGCAGATCGACCAGGAGATTACACTGAGCAATCGCGACTGCGTTTGAAATTTTCGTGTTAGCCATTTTTGCTCCTTTGACTCAACGCGCTATGCCTACTTTGTCAGTGATTCCAGGAATTCAGACCAGGGCGCAATCGGGTAAATCTCGACGCTGATCTTGTGGAACGCATCCCGCGTGTACATCCACTGGTTGTTGTAGACATACGAGTGCGCCGTGAGCGCAATCGTCGTAACCTTGTCCGGTACGATAAACTTAATGCGGATCGCTTTGCCGCCAAGCACCAAGTCCTGTTTGTATTCAGAGATTTTGAAATCACCTTCGCGCGGCGGCGCTGGACTAGGCGCCACATACGTGCTCGGCTGCACTGATCCCTGAGTGATTGTGGCTTCGTCGAGCTTGTTCGCGGGCCACTGGTACAGATACTGCACCGGAATCAGCAGCTCGCACGTCGCCCCCGCCTGCGGCAGATACAGCACGATTGGCACGTTCATGTCGGGCAAGGGCTTGACGAGCTCGATGTCCGCGCCCCAAGCGATTCCGGTGAAGAGTAACACACACAACAGATTCAGCAATCGGTTCACCTTTTCCATGATCGACCTCCAATCCAACGGTTAGTTTTTATCCTGAACCATCAAGCACGGTTTTTTCAGTAGCGCATCCGTCAGCGCCTTGAACGCACAACTATTCTCATTGATGAGCTTATGCCCATCATGGATCAGTTTGAGGAGTTCCTCATTGACAAAAGTTTCGAGCACCGACACCCTGACGGCCATTCGCTCTTCTCGAGCGCGGTTGTCGGCAGCAACGCGAGATTCACGATTCGCCACCAAAGCATCCCGGGCAATGTCTCGCTTCCAGTTGATCCAGATGAGCAAAAACACCATGCTGCCCATCACGCCCGCGTTTTGGATGATCTGGATGAAATCAATCTGCCCTATCACAGCCATCGTCAATTCTCCGCCGTTGTACGTTTGCGTCGCGAGCCAACGGCCCGGTGAGGTATTGCTTGTGATTCCTCGGATCGCCGCGGCACACATAATACAGGATCCCATTGCAGCCCGTCATCAAAATCATCCGCACACCGCAGCGCGGGCAAGGTTTCGTCCGCGGGTATGCGGCATCCGCCATCTAGTGCGCCTTGGTCAACACCCAATCTGCTTGGGCCACATCGACATTGCAGGTCGTGGCTTTGCCAAAAATCTTGATATTGGGTCGCGCCAACACAAAGGTGAAAATGCTCGTATAGGACAGATTCGTTGAGAGTCCGGATTGCAAACTCACCGCCTTGCTGTACGTCGCGGCGTTCGCATCGTCGCGGATCTGAGTCTCGAAGTAGCCGGCTGCGTCGCCGAATACGATCAGGCTCAGTTGCGTCAAATAAAATCCTTCGGACGTCACCACGATCCTGTCATTTCCTGGATCCGCCGATAAGTAGCCATCGTTATCCTGGCCCGAGGCGAATTCGAGCGCCGAGAATCCAGCGCCCGCGGTGAACGTTTGCTCCTGCCCCGGGGAAGGACTCGCGGCGAGCAACCCCCAGTCGAACGCCGCGGCCGCCTGCGTCCGATTTAGCAGCACGTACGCCCACTTGATCCCCGTCCCCGATGGCTTGGCGACGATCTTCGCGGAGCCGCTGACTGCGCTCGTCAGATAATCCACCTCCCCAACGGTCACGTCTGCATAGCCGTGCCCCGCGTCCACGACGTTGACCTTGACCAACTGCACCCCAGACACGACGCCCATCCCGAGTGATCCATCAGGGATCGCTGCAGGCACCACCGCAAAATCTCCAGCGTCCCCTGCAGTGGGCACGGTTGCCTCGAGCCCGACCAGATCGCGGAACGCAGCCAGTTCCGTGTCGGGGGGGGCGATCGGATCGCCCAGTCCCACGATCTGCCCTGGCTCCAATTGCGTGCCGGTGCGATTCCACAGTCGCACCACGCCAGACTGGGCCAGCCCCCGCGAGGAGCGAGGGTCTGCCACGCCGCCCTGCGCAGCCTCAACGGTCTTGACGGTCCGGCTGACACGGCGCCAAGCGGACTGCGTTGGTGAAATCAATCTCGTCATGGGATGTACAGGTTGAAATCGGCCTGTTTGAAAAGCCGCCACGGTCCGGCTTTCCCGTCGGTCCCGTCCAGCAAAACCGCGGCCTCATTCTGATCGGCGAGGATCTTACCGTAGCCATCCAGCTTGACCACGCCTCCATACGTGTTCAATCCGTCCGTGGCCTCTCGTTGGATCGTCTTTTGCTCAGGGTCGCCTTCGCGCACCGTGACGAGCTCCGCAGTGCCAAGGTCCAATGGAATGTACAACACGGTGTCATTAGGATCAGACGCGGGATCGAATATTCTGACGCGAAATTGGACCTCGTAATAGATGCGGTCGTTCTCGTTGCGCGGCCCGTTGATCGCGATCGGTCGCATCAAGCATTCATCCGGTCCGTACCCGCGCCATGGCGTGCTGTTGCTCGCGTTCTTCAGCGCCTTCGCCATCGCGACGAGATCCGACTTTTCCTGTTCTGTCTCGCCCGCAAAATTCTTTTGGATCACATGGATCATGTGCGAATCTTCGACGACGACGGGCGGATCCGTAAACGTGACTCCCGCGCTATTGGTGATGTTGTAACCGGTTACATCGCGGGTCATCATCCGCTGATAAGACTCCCATTCCCACCATTCCCGCTCCGGTCGATCAAGCGGATTGGGTTCTTCATCGCCCGGCAATGGATCCCCAGGCGGGGGCTCCTTCTCGCCCTGGCCCTGCTGTTGACCGAACGTTGCCGAGTAGCGCCACTCGCTCAAGTTGCCGACCACATCGTGGATGGAGTTGATTTTGACCCCGGTGCAAATCGAATACGCGTAACCCTCCGTCGCCACGTTGTAGCGATCTCCCAACCCGGGCAGATTCCATGGATGATTCTGGCAGCCTGTAGCCACGGCCAGTGGGCCATCGGTGCGGTCCGCCATCACCTTCCACTGGACGGCAAACTGCATGCTGAACGGGAGCGCGAAATTGGCTTCCCACCCGTCCTTCAGCTGGCATATCGATTGGACTGCCATCAGGTGATCCCCGCCAAGACGACTTGCAGGCCGGCCTGCAAGAGCGATCCACGGCCCGATCGCGTGTTGCGCTCGATCGCCTTGAGGGCATCCAGCTGCCGCTCCTGGACCCGGCCGAATTGAAACTTGGCGGCTTCGACCGTGCCGGCCTGCACGGCGCCGGTCCCACCAATGATCGTTTCGGACATTTCGGCGAGCTTAGTGCTACTGCGCGACAGGGCCCCCTCAATCGTGTCCGCAAAATTCGCGGCGAACGCCTTGATGGAAAACTGCATCGCACGCGAGTTCAGCCACTCCGTTAGCGGGTTTCTTTGTGGCACCAGCGCTGCGGGAATCTCCTCCGCGGCCTTCGCCAGCACGAATGGGACATTTTCCTTTGAGCGGTCTATTTCGCCGGACAGCTCTTTAAGCCTGGTGGTCATGCGGTCGCGGAACCTGCCGGCCGCATCCGACTGGCCAGCAACCAGTCCTCGCAGCGCACGAACAGTGAATCGTTGCACTTCTTTGTCGATTTCGTTCAGGTTTCTTTTCCAAAAACCCAGCGTGTTGCGCGCAGCGTCGAGAGTCTGAGTAATTTGTGGTGCGGCCTCCGCAACCAACGCATTCCGACTCGCCTTTATGCTCTCGGTCAGTTTGAGATATGCGTCGTCTAACTTCCCGACCGCTTCAAGTTGGGCTCCAGAGATTTCTCCGCCCCAGCTCTTGATGTCCTTCGTGGCTTGCCCGATAACGTCGCTGTCAAAGATGCCGAGCATCTGCTGGGCTTCCTTGCCGAAGATCTTCGTTGCTGCCGCGGCACGGGCCGTCTGACTATCCAGGGATCGGACGCCGTCGATGATCCGCGTCAGGTCTTTCTGCAGATCCCCGGTCAGTTCGGATCGGCCGACGTTGATGATGCCCAGGTCGGTCCCGCCAATGCCAAGTTTGAACTCGCCGAGCTTGCGCTGCATGATGGTCAGCGCTTTGTCCATCTGGTCGGATGTCGCGTTCACGTACTTGCCAGCTAGCCGCCACGACTGCAGGAAGTTTGGATCGATCTCCAGACGCGATGAAACGCCGGCCAGTTCATCTAGATCCGATACCGCCCCCGCGATTGCATTGACGAACGGCTGGACCGCCTGCGTGATCTGGTTGAACGCGAAGGATGCCGTCGTGAGCGAGTTGGTGAGATTGCCACCGAAAGATTTCGTCTGATTGGCCAGCTGAGAGAACACCTTCCCCACCTGGCTCGCTGCCGCGGTGATCATGATGTTGAATCGGGCTACTCGTGTTCCAGCCATTTCAATCGTGCTCTGCTTGTCGCGCCTTGTGCTGGGCGAACAATTCGTCGAACTCGGGTGTGCGGTCTCGTATCAAAAGCGATTCCGTGGGGGGCATCTCCTTGCAGAATGCGGATGCGGCAAGGATCGCGTGCAAATTGTGCCGAATATATCCGAACGGGTTCTCTCTCCAATAGGCTTGCCAAACTGCGAGCATCCTTGCATCGCCCAGCCGGTCCATCATGCGGTTGATGTCGGGCTCGCCCATCTCGACGCAAAGGTCCATCAGGAACTTGAGTCGGGGCGAGCCGGCAAGTTTTTTAGCAGGTCATCCTCTTGATTCTCGCCGAGTCCGCTGGCTTGCATCACGGCGCGGAACAAAGCCATCAGGTTGTTGAGCCCAATCGATTGCAGAGCTTGCATCGTCGACACCTTATCGCATGCCGATCCATCCTCGTTACAGATCGATTCGCCCAAGATGTCGAGGATGACGGGCAGTTGCTCCCTCAATTGTTTTTGATCCGCCACCCTCTCGAGTCCAAGCGCCTGTTGGATCGGCATCGGGCGCACATACAGATCGACGCCGTCGAGCTGGAGCTTGCACACCTGTTTCTTCAGCAGTTCAAGGATCCCAGCCATCACCGTCCCCTTAGCTCAACACGATGGCTCCGGTCCGGACGATCACACCCTCGACGCGCATGTATTCCTTCCGCGTGACCGCCTGTGGTTTGTATCGCCGCAGATAGCCGGGGAACGTGTGCTTGTCGCCGCCAGGATAGGTGATCCGCCAGGTGCGGACAGCCCGGGCCCCTACGATTGCCGTGAGCAAGACGTCCTCAGTCGAGCCTGGCTCGAACGCTGCCTCAAACGTGATTTCATCCGAGGTGGGATCGCCTGGAGAAGCATCCGGCGTAGTCGAGACCGTGTCGGATAAGCACAGCTCCGACTCGACGTTTTCCCACTCAACGCCGGGTGGCGTCACGCTGTAGACGCAGCCGATCGTCACGAACGTTCCGCTGGAGACAGGATGCTCGATATCGACGAGCGTTCCGGCCCCAAGTAGTTTCACCGTCATGAATCACACTCCTAACTGCCTCACGGGCTCAGGACCAAAATACTCGCCGCCACATCGCAATCGACATAGACTTTTCCATCGGTCTGCCGGAATATCACGGATAGGGGACGCACCCATGTCTTCGTTGTCGCGACCGTGATCGTATCGTCTGGCAACGTGACTCCGAAATCGCTGTACTTAGTCTCAGGCAAAATTTTGAAAGTATAGACAGCGTCCCCGCCAGTCCCATTTTTCAGCACGATAAAATCATGGGAATCAAAGGCGAACTGTACGCCGTTGCCTGCGCCCGTCCCCATCACGGTGAAGTCCGAGCTATCACTGAGGTTATATCCAGTTTTGGTCAACGCCACCGGGGTAATGAGTGCTCGTGCCATTCGTGAGTCCTATCTGTGAAGTGTCAGGCTGAGGGCCCTCACGTTCGATCCAACGTCGGTACGCAATCCCCTCGGCACATAGTCGTCGGTTTGCTCTTCGACAAAAACTGCCTGTATCTGTTGGTCTCCGAGCTCGCCCTTGTAGCCGTCGATCGCCAGGATTTGCTCAACCATGTCATTCGCGATCGTGCCACTCGGCGCAATGCACTCGATATCCCAGTTTTCAAAATCCGGATCGCTGCCAAGTTCCGGGGCCAGGCAGTCCTCCCGGCCGATCCCGCCACGAGAAAACCAAATGTACGGCGGGAAATATCCGTCGGGCTCAACCTTGAATTGTGGAACATGATCTTGATGCACTCGGAGACCTACGATCGCGGCCAGCTCGGTCAGCCCGAGCAGGAACGATCGTAGATTGATTCCGAGACTAGCCACCGGTGGATAACTCCTTCGTGAGCAACTTTTCCAGTCGAACCATGATCTTGTCCGAAATCTTCTCGGACGTTACCGCGTTGGTAGCCGGCTCGCGGATTGGCTTGCTCTTCGCTCCTGGATGTTGCCAGCGACCAGGTACGAGAATCCACTGTCCGTTCATTCTCGCTGGCCGGCCTGGTAGTTCGTGCGATTTCGTCCCCAGGTCCACCAAGTGAAAATACTTGCCGGGATTTTCGCCATCGCCAGACTTCTTATCCCGAACCCCCACCATCAGCACCGCATTGCCGCTGGGATATCCTTTGACTTTGCTTACCACGGCTTTCAGCAGATGCCCTTTGCGCACGGCACCCTGCCGCCGAATTTGCCGCCGGAATGCTGTCTTGAGTGGCGCGAGGCCAGCGTTCAACGACTGCGCCAAGATCGCCGCGCGGCGCCTCGGCTTGGCCACTTTGTTCAACCGCTTGAGGACTGGCTTAAGCCCATCGATTTTGACTTGGATGCTAGCGGCCACTACCTGATCTCCGAGCACAGCAGTTGCAATTCGACGTCTTCCTCGTCCGTGTTCTTCACGTGGCCGACGTGGAATACCCTACCGGTCCCCTCGAGCTCCACACGGTCACGCGGGTGAATGCCCTCGATGGGATCGATCGTGATAATGCATTCCGCCTCGGCGTACATCGCGCGGGCGGTCTCCAGCTCGCGGCCGCCCAACGTCACAAAGTTCGCCGGCAGCTCGTAGAAGCACTTGCGGAACGGGCCGACCTTCTGCCCTTGCTCGTCCAGATCCGCATCCAGTGGTGGTTTCAAGATCGATACCGACTTACGAAAATCTCCGGCGTCGCGGCGCTGAATAAGTTTCATAGCGACACCCCCGCGGTCAGCCCGTGAGGATATTGATCAAATTCATCCCCGACGCGAAACTGATCCATCGCCCAGTACAGGGTATCGGGCGGAGCTGTCTGCCCCCGGAACCGATAGTAGGTCTCGATCAATCGTAGGATGCAGCCCTTGATGCCGGCCGGCACCGCCGCGGCCGTGGCGCCATAACCCGCCACGTAGTCGACCCTGATGCCGGCCAGGTTGCGGCCGCGATCTGACGGCCATGGCTGCGGGTAGGCTAGGTGGAGCACCGCGGGCTCGCGATCCGTCAATAACCGGATTTGCTCGTTGGGCACCTCCACGAGGTCGCCATCAGCGTTCTCGTATTCGATCAGCGTGATCGACTGCACTGGATTGCGGGGCAGCAGCACCTCGGTGGGCGGACGGTCCAACGTGAGCCGCCACGACTGCGTGATCAGGGCCCGGTTGCAATAATCCTCGAGTTCCCGTCGTGACTGCGGCAGTAGCTGCTGAAAGATCAGCACGTCGTCCCGGACGAACTGGTCGGCCAGGTTCAGATGCCGCTTGATCTCGCGCAGCGTCAACGGCTCGAGGACCGGCGGAGTCACGAGTGTTAGGCCGTAGTCCACATCAGGCTCCAAAGACCCGCGCCGGGGCGGGTCTTGCACCCGGCGCGGGCTGACGAAGGAGGATCGTTATGCCGCCGGCATCTGCAGGACCTTGACGGGTGCAGTCCCGGCGGTTAGGAGATTGCCATCCTCGCGGATGAACGCGACGAAACCATCCTGGTCCTTAGCGCGGTACAGTTCCTGCAACCGATACATGCGCAGGCCATTGACCCGGCGGATCTTGTACCGGTTCAGCTGACCGTATAGCAACACCTTGGCGTTCGCGGCCACGCTCGCCATGTCCTGATTGACCACGATCCGAGCTCCCGCCACCATGTCCGGCACTCCCTCCTGGAATCCGCTCTGCCAGATCGGCCGGCCCATATCGTCGACGAGCAATCGCAACAGCAGCACGGTCGCGTCGTTGCACATGAACTGCGCGCCATTCCGATATGCCGGGTCGACGGCGTGCTGCAGTCGATACACAACCGCCGTCGTGATCCCGTCCGCGAGAGCACCCGGGTGCACGTAGGCTGTGGCCTTGGGCACGATGCCGTTGGGCAACGTCGTGCCGGTGCCCGTGGTGTAGTGCAAGTTGGTGATCCGGCCCAAGCGCTCGCCAAGCATATCGCCCAGTACGGACGGCAGGTCAATCACCGAATCCTCGAGCAACTCAAACGGCACAAGGATCGTATCGGACGTGTACTTGAACGCGCCCCAGGTCACCTTTCCGAACGTCGGGTTCGGCCCGCCATCACCACTGGTGCCGCCACCAGCATTGTCGTCGACGGCAGTACTCTCGGCGACGATCCGGCCTTTGTTCGCGGTATCGTTCGCGGTCGGCCAGCTCAGGTCTTCTCCGCTGGCCGTGGTCATGATCTCCGACACTTCGCGCATGCCACCGAAGGCCAGCATGTTGATTTCGAGCCGGCGCAACAGCGTCTCGGGGATTATCAGATTTCCGCCGCTTGATCCTGTCGTGGTGGTCAAGGGCGCGTTGAACAATTTGAAATCATCGAACTTTGACAAGTCTCGCATCTGGGGGTGCATATTGCCAAACGCCCGATAGAGCCGGCGAAGATTTGCGTCGATCCCCTCGGGAAACCCAAAATCAAGGTGATTCTGAAAGGGATGGATTCCGCACGAATGGCTGGCCTCCCAATCACGCTCGCTGAGATGCCGGCCGAGCTGGCCTTTCATCCATGCGGCGAGGGCCCGGCACTTGGTCTCCTCGCTCGTCGGGCCGCGGTTGGCAGTCGGTCTCCGCCCGTAATAACCGAAGAACGAGGAAAAGTTATCCATGCCCGGAAGATTGGGCTCGGCCGGCGGGTCGGGGACATGGGTGGTGCCCGGACTGTCGATCGCAGATTGAATCTGGGCGAGCCGCTTCAAGACCGCGTCGGAATTCCGGATGGCATCCATCTCGGCCATCACGCCGTCGTAGTCCTTGTTGAGCTGATCCCAATTCGCTTTGATCGTCGGATCGGCGAATTCCGCTTTCTCCTGGTCGAACTTGCCGCCCAACTCTCGGATTTTTTCGGCGAGTTCCAGCCGCTTGTTCTGAAGTTCCACTAACGATTTTGGCATGTTCGCGCTCCTGATTCTTGAGCCCGCATGCCACAAAAAAAGACGAGCATGCGGAGTACCACACGTGATACAACGCATGCTCGCCTTGTGAGCGACACACCGCTGGATTGCTTTGGCTTAGGTCACATTGACCAGCCTCTGCATCATTATCACAAAATCATAACGGCCTAAGTCCAGCGTGTCAACAAGTCGTCCATTTCGAGAATCTTCAGCCGGGTCGCTACCGCCTTCTGGACTTTGTTGGGCGGAGGGGCGCAATGGGCCTTGATCTTGTTGGGCACGTTCCTGAAGCCGGCCAGCACGTAGTTGCGTAGCTGGGCGGGATCCTCAATCACCTCATTCACGAAACCGTGTTCGGCCGCTTCCTCCGCGGTCAGCCAGGTCTCCACGTCCATTAGAGCCTTGTATCCCTCGATACCTTCCTTGCCGACGCGGGCGTAGATCCCGGCAATCTGGCTGCGGATCGTGAGCAAGAGTTTCGCCATCCGGTCCATCTCGGTGTGATCGCCGATCGCCAAACCCCACGGGTTGTGAATCATGAAGAGGGATTCTCGCGCGGCGCGAACGGTGTCGCCGGCGAGCGCGATAAACGAGGCCGCCGACAGCGCCACGCCATCGATCGTGACCGTCAGATCCCGCGGATCGGATCGCAGCAAATTGTAGATCGCGTAGCCATCGAAGACGGATCCGCCCTCGCTGTTGATCCGGGCATGCAGGGGCTTATCGGGGTCCGCCGTGTTCAAGACTTTGACTAGGTCCTGATCGGTGAATCCATCCCAGTCTGATCCGACCGCACCGTATAGATACAGTTCGGTCTGATCGGCTTTCTCAGCAAAATCAATTGCCATGATAGGCAGTCCTTACGCAGCAAGGGTAAACCAGAATTGAGCGTTGGCGAATTCCGTCGTACCGTCTTCCTTCACCTGCAGCAGGATCAATTCGTCATCCTTCGTCACGGCCAGACTGATCGTCTCTTCCACCAGTGCAATCGCCTTCGTCCAGGTGAATCCCACGGAGGTTCCTTTGGTAACATTCAAGAGCACGAACTGGCTGTCGGCGTTGGAAGCACTCTTGGTCTGCGCGTTCATCGACACTTTGGTTATCGTCCCGCTCGCCGGGCAGGACAAGCCAGTTGCCCCGGTAGTGATCGGTGAAACCCAACCGCGGGTCGCCAGTGGCTGCGCCGTCATACTGGTCAGCGCCGTCAGCTCCATACTGACGAAGAATCCGGTCTGACTGTTCGGCCCGTTCTCAGCCAGGCACGCAACCCAGTCAGCCGGCGGCTGGAAAAGAATCAGGTGCGTACCCGCGGTCGCAGACCAGCCTACGCTGTAGTCCGCGACAACCGGCAGCGCAGACCAAGTTGTGCCATCCCAATATTTGACGACGAGCGTCGCAGTACCAGTCCGGGCCACGCTGGTCGTTACCTTCAGGGCGCAGAACTGTTCGCTGTGTCCGATGTACGCGGCATCGTCGACGATCGGGTAATCTGGAAGCAACTTGACATCCCCAGTATCCGCATCACCAAAGTCCGTCGTGTCGTCCGTCCAGACAGGCGTTTCGAGAATCAGCCATCCTTGACCAGCCTGGGGCGGCGTAGTGACCGCGGAATAACCGGATACCACGCCCTGTATCCAGTAGGCCAGGACGCCGTCAACTGTGTTTTTCGCCCAGTCGGTTGGGACGTCGAACGTGATCGTCTTCCAGCCCGTGCCGGCCCCCGTGAAGCCCCCCGTGCCGTCCACGACGTTCGCCAGCGCGACGTAAGCGCTGCCGTCCCAGTAGTAGTACGTGATCGTCCAGGTCCCGACACCGGTCGTCGTGATGTTCAAATCGACCCGTCCGAACTTCACCGTAGCGTGCCCAAAATAAACGGCATCATCGTTAGCTGGCACTGCTGCGAGAAGCTCCACGTCGTCGGCTGTTGCGTTGCCAAATGGAGTGGTTTCGTTGATGTGCAAGCCGCCGTCGTCCGTAATGCACAAGCCCGCCGCCGCTTGGCCCTTGAGCAAAAATTTGTCCGGCGCAACCGGGGTCAGGATCCCTCCGAGGACTCCATCACTCCCCGCACCAACGATGTTGCCGAGGTTGCCGGGCTGAAAAAAGGATAGTAGTTGTGGCATCGTCTTGCTCCTATTCAGGGAAAGTAAGGATATCAGGGGTCATCGTTTAGCGCTCCCTGAATGATTTGGTCGCAGTCCAATTGGTGCAGCGCCGTGATCGGAGAAGTGCTGTCAGTGTCCGCGAGGTACTGAACCACGAGGCGAGTCGCAACACGATTGGCGATCATTTCTGGCTTGCCGCCAAAGATGGATGCGTAGGCTTGGACCGCTGGCGTAAACGTGTTCTGCAGCTTGTCGATTTGCGTTTCGGTCCAGGCCATGGTGGGCTTGTGGTTGAACGCGCCACGTTTGCCGGCCAGCTCCGCCATCGCCTTCCTGGCGATTGTGTTCAGCAGCGCCACGTGTGCAGCCGGATTGATGTTTGGATTTCCAAAGCGATCGCCACCTTCGCGATGGTTCATGCCTTCGGATTCTCGCGCCTCGTTGGGGCTGAGGAACTCACTCCGGATTCCGATTTCATAGCCCTGGTATCGCTCAAGTTGCGACATCTGAAGCAGGGTTTTGGTATCCCAGCGGAACCAATATTCCTCCCGGCGCCGCTGTGGTTCCGTCAGCAGGACCCGCTCGCATTCCGCCTTGATCTGCGACATCCAGGGGGACAGCGTGGTATCCAGGTAATCCCGGTTGTCTTCGGCTTTGCTATTGTACGACTGGCCGCCCTCTTCACCGAGTCGGCTCGGCTTGATATTGAACCACCGCGCCACCTCGCGCGTCCCCTCACGCGAGGACTCGACAAGCTGCGTGTCCTCGAAAGTGTGCTGCGCCGCATGAAACTTCGCGTTGTCACGCAAGACGACGGTGCGGAAAGCCTCGTCGCTGTTCTCATAGACTCGGCGAAATCCGCTCTCGACTTTGTCGCGGATCGGCTTGGGCGTGCTGGCGGGGAGCTCCAGGATGCCGCCAACCCGGCCCCCGTTGCGGAAAAACCTGGCCGCGAATCCCATCCTGGCCAGTGCCAAGCCCCACGAATCCCTGGCCTCGATTGTTGGGTCGAGCCCCTTGAAGCCCTCCTGATCGACGATCCCCTCGATATGGATCACTTGCAGATTGTCTAGGGCCACGGCTCGGCCGTCTACCTCGGTCGCGTAATACAGATTCCCATCGACGCGCTCGGGATAGGTGCGGTCCGGAAGCAACGGCACTAGGTTCGCCAGTACACCATTCTTGGACCACTGCGCCCAGATATAGGCGTTGCCCCACAGCAGCGCATGAACCATCACCCGTTTCCAGAATCGCGCCGCCTGCATCTCCCCATTTGGCTGATGTTTGATTTTGTAATACGCCGGATGGGCCAAGGCCTGCCCCTGGCTGCCCTTGGCATCGCGCCGGTAGAGCTCAAGGGGCATCTTGGCGATGTCGCCACTGATCTGTGTCACGGCCTGCCATACGGGTCCCAGGTGAGTCGCGGTGCGATGCGTGACATCGGTACCCGCGAAGGATCGCGATCCTCGCTCCACCAGCGCATCGTAAGCCGCAAGGTCCGTCTCGGCCGAGGCCATCACGGACACGGGCCAGCCGGCCAGGATCTCGCTGACCCCATCAGAATATTTCAAGCTGGTATTGGTCATCAGTATAGGATCCGGAGCCCGCCGCTGTCTGGCACGCGTACAGGCCCATCACGGCCGCCTGTATGCCGTCCACGAATTTGTGCTTGGTGTTCTTATCCTTTACCGGTTTGCAGCGCTTGTCGTCGATCTGTTTCACGAGACAATGTCCGGCCTGCCAAGCCAGGACCGGATTGCCATCGTGCTGGAGTGCGCCGGCCAATAGCATCCGTTTGAAATCATTGCAGGGCGCCGAGTACATTTCGTAGGTCTGGCGAAATTCAATCGGTAGCGTGCCTACCGATTCGGCAAGGCCCTGCGCCATCTCCGTGGCAAACAGCGGATCGAAGCAGACGATCTGTGAGCCGAGGTGGGCGACCATCTGTGTCAGCTCTTCCTCGACAATTTCAAAATCCGTGACGTTACCAGGTGTCGCAACGATCCAACCTTCCTTGACCCAATCCAGAAATTGAGGCACATGCTGCCGAGCGAGCTCGTTGACGCGATCCTGGCTCAGCCAAAATCGGGCATACATGCAAAGCAGATCCTCATCGATCGGACTGGGAAACACCGCGACAGCGGCGGTCATGTCGTTGACCCTCGCGAGGTCGAGTCCGAGTCCGCCTCCGACGTTGGCGAGGTCTTCGTACTTGATGTCCAGATTGGCTGCGGATTCCCACGTTGCTGCGCCAAGCCACGGGCACGCTCCCTGCTGCCAAACCATCAGGCGCCGTGCCTTGAATCCGGCCCAGTCAGATTCGCTCCGCTTGGCACGCTGACACGCCTGGGTGAGCTCGTCGAGACTCAGGATTTCGCCGAGCGACGGGTTCGCCATCTTCCAGAGGTCGACCGTTTTCTTCCATGGCTTACCCGTCCGGGCATTGATCCCCCCGAGATCGGAATCTGACGAATCCTGGGGCGGAGCGTAGGCGCGGAAATAGAAGTACGGGTCTTTGACTTTCCCGTCGCGAACCAGTTCCCCGTACTCGAATTGCTTCCGGCCATACGAATCAATCCCCTCACCGCATGTCGAGATCTCGAAGCGCAAGGGCTCCGGCCGGCTGGCGCCCATGTCGGCGATCCTTCGCGCCAGATCGTCGTCTACCAGGTGCGTCTCGTCAATTATCACGCTGCCGTTGTGACCCTCTTGGCTCAGGGCGTTGTCGCTCGCCATGACGCCGTAGAACGAATCCGCCGCCTCCCAGTAGATGCGCCCCGAGCTCAGGTTGATCTTCAGCTCCTGGCTGAGCGTGGGGCTGTTCTTCACCATGTTGATCGCGTTGCGGTGGACGATCATGGCCTGTTTTCCATCTCGCGCGGCGGACCAAACCTGCTGGCCGAGTTCGCCGTCGAACCGCAGCAGATAGAGCCCCACTGCTGCCCCAGTCGGTGACTTCCCGTTTTTCTTACCGATCCAAATCGAGGCGACGCGAAATCTCCGGACCCACCGATTGAAGTGCGGATCGTGCCGTATCCAGCCAAAGATGGATCCCAACACCTCATGATGCCAGCTCAACGGCGTGAACGGACGCCCTGCAGCCTCTCCTTCCCACAGCACGATGTGGTCGCACAGCGCGCTGAACAAGTGATCGATCCGGCCCTCGTCGACGCGCATCCCCAGTGACGCCGCGTACTCGTCGGCCTCGCTGAAGATCCACCGCTTGGTCACCTTATCGACGATCACCTGATTACCCTGCGTGCTTGTCTTTGGACCGGTCCCGGGTACTGGTTGGGCCTTTGCCGATCCGCTTTTCGATCTGTATCCGACTTCGGTCGGCCGGGTTCAACCCGAACATCGCCGCCACCTGGCGCCATTCCCGGACCGCATTGAACATCGTGGTCTCCGGCGTCCCCGGATCCATTGCGACTGCGAACATCTTGCAGCCCAGGGCCAAGCTCTCCGCGTCCTGGTCCGTCAGGCAGCCTACCGCAGCGAGCAGTGGCACCAGCCGATCCCACGTCTGCTTCGCCAGTCCGTCCAACTGGACGGGGCAATCAGGGATCCCGACCGCCGGCTGCGGCTCGTTGCTGCGATCGCCCCATGTCGAACCGTAGACCTTGCCCTCCCTCAATTTGATCGTCGCCGTCGGGGTTCGCCGGCGTCCCCTAGTCCCCCGTTTGGTTGCCATGTCTAGTTAGAATCCCCAAAATTTTTGCGAAAG
>Ga0209751_10002495_pt1 | contig 18263 bp, 13 predicted proteins | sample RifCSP13_1_FD_184019 | JGI IMG/M metagenome (GOLD analysis project Ga0209751, IMG submission 184019) | Soil microbial communities from Rifle, Colorado - Rifle CSP2_sed 13_1 (SPAdes) (version 2) | ecosystem: Environmental > Terrestrial > Deep subsurface > Rock core/Sediment | place: Rifle... | reverse complement strand
CGCATGACGATCGCCGGCCTGTGGATGCTGTGGTTCCACCTCTCGACCGATCCCCTCAGCGACGTCCGCGCCTATTACGACGCGGCGACCCGCCTCAACGAGGGCCGGCCCCTGTACGCCGCGGCCGGCGACGCCACGACCCCCACGTACTACTTCTACCCGCCCCTCCTGGCGATCGTCATGCGGCCCTTTGCCGCGGTCATGCCGTACCACGTCTTCGCCGTCGGCTGGGAGGTGGTGGTCGTGGCCAGCTTCGTGGCCCTCCTGCAGCGGTTGGGCGCGAATCGGACGGCCTACGTGGCTCTCGGGATCCTGGCGCTGCCGATCGCCTGGTCGCTCGCGATTGCCCAGGCCCACGTCCCGTTGACGCTGCTCCTGGCCATCGGCCAGCCATGGTCGATCGCCCTGGCCGCGAACATCAAGCTCTTCCCGATCCTCGTCGCGGTCTGGTGGCTGGGTCGCCGCCAGTACGGGGCCGTCGGGTCGCTGATCGGCTGGCTGGCGCTCCTCGGCTTCGTCCAGTGGGTCATCGAGCCGGACGGCGCCAGCGCCTTCTTCGGGGCCGTCGGCCTCGACCAGGCGGCCGGCGTCCGGAACATCTCGCCATACGCCGTCTCGCCCGTCCTGTGGGCCGTCCTCGGCGTCGCCGGAGCGGTCGGGGCGCTGTTCCTCGCGCCGACGAGGTGGGGCTGGGCGGCCGCCGTGGCCCTCGCCACGCTCGCGACGCCGCGCCTCATCGTCTACATGCTCATGGGCCTGCTGGCCGCCGTCCGGGAGCCGGATCCGCCCCGCGGCGAAGGCCCCAACGACCTGCCGCCGCCCGACGCCGCCGAGATTTACGTCGGCTCGGCGCGGTAGCACAACGACGAACGCGGGTAGCGGAGATAGGGCGAGCGCACCGGGCGTTGGTGAGGAGGATCGCGTGCTTGGTGGTACGGGTGTGAGCAATGACGGATTTCGACCGCATCGGGTGGTTTGGACCGACGAGAAGGTGACGCGATTCTGGGACTTCTTTGCCGCAACGCGAAGCGCTGACTTCTTCTCCGAAAAGCACAGTCGCGATCTCGCGTCTGTAGCGATGCGCCGCCGACCGCGGACGGTCGTCGACATTGGCTGTGGCACGGGTCCATTTGTGGCTGAAATGGCCAGGCGAGGCGTCAAGGCCATTGGTGTCGATAGCTCCGAGGCGGTACTCGACGCTGCACGTGCGCGCTCGGCCCTGCTTACGCCACGGCCGGAGTTCCACCTCGGTTCCGTCCTGGCGCTTCCACTCATGGACGCAAGCGTTGACACAGCGACGCTGTTCGAAGTGGTCGAGCACCTGGATGACGAGCTGCTGAGGAAGGCGCTGTCGGAGGCTCATCGAGTCCTCGCCCCGGGTGGTCAGCTCGTGATGACGACGCCCAACAGCGAAGCCCTCGACGACGGAACCCTGCAGTGCCCCGACTGCGGTGCACAATTCCATTCGATGCAGCACGTTCGATCGTGGACGGCCAAGTCACTTGCCGGTGCGCTGCGGGCAGCCGGCTTCCTGTCGATCCGAGTCCGAGGTCTCCGGTTCGTCGAGAACGGCCCCCCAATCGAGAGGCTGCTCCGGCGCGCGTACTACGTCGCCCGGCGGCAGCACCCAAGGCTGATGGCGATCGCGGCCAAGGGCTAGGTGCTCCGGCGAAACAGGTAGACGTCGTTCCCGGACTCTCCAATCGCATCGCGGAGGCGTTCGAGCTGGAAGCCCTTCGGCCTCAGGCGATCGAGAACCTCACCCGGCGATGAGACCTCGTAGGGCAGGCCACCGAGCCAATCCTCGATGTCGCGCCACCAGTTCATCCCGCGCGTGTCGTAGGCGCCGCGGAGAGCGGGCAGGCGCCGTCTGACGACGACGCTCTTTGCGATCTTGGCTGCGGCATAGGCTCCTCGGAAGAGAAGCTTCCCCGGTCGTGGCAGTGACCCATACAGGCGCTTGGTCCTGAGGCTCCGTCCGCTCTGGCGGGTTCGGTGATACAGGGCGATCCAGAGCCGGCCCCCGGGTGCAACGAGCCCGGCCGCCGCGTCGATCGCCTCCCAGATGGCGCCGGTGTGGTGGAGCACGCCCCACGAGATGACGACGTCGAACGTTCCGAGGCCGGCGACGAAAGAGGTGTCGAGGATCGACCCATGCTCCACCAGCCACGAGGTCGGGCTTCCAGCAACCTCCCGGAGCCGGCGGGTAGCCGCGACGGACTCCGGATCGAGATCGAACGAGAGGACCTCGCCGCCGAGCCGGGTCACGGAAAGCGACGTGAGGCCCTGTCCGGATCCGACGTCGACCACGCGCAGACCCGTCAGGTCTGCGCCGAGCCACTCCGCGACGTAGGCGCGCATCGCATCCGTCGCCTCGGGCGGCAGGTCATCGAGGTATTTCTGCCAATTGCTTCCGAAGGAGAACCGCCGGCGGGAGTTCACCGTGTGAGACCGGTTCTGGCTAGGTTCGTCGTGCATTGATCCACGCTGACGCGGTTCGGAGATCAGCTGAACTGAGGTGACGCCAATCATCGTGGACGGCGCCGTCATCAATGCCTTCGGTGTCGATCTGATCCACGTGGCCGACAACTTCAAGACCCGCCGCCTCAAGGGCCCTCAAGTGCGCGCTCAGTGGGAGTCGATTGATCCCCGACTTCCGCAGGTTAGCCACCCGCCAGACTGAGCGCGAATACCGCCAGTGACCGTTCCATGTAAGGGCGGTGCCGTGGCTCCTGAAGTCGACTTGATGAGAAGCGATGCCACCTTTTCGGAGCCACTTGGCCATCGCCGTGTAGGCGGCCTCGACATCCGAGACGTGCTCCATGACCGCCTGCGAGATAAGGAGGTCGACGGAGTCCGGCGGGATGATCTCGCTCATCGTCCAAGGCGCGACGTAGCGCACAAACCGATCGGGACGCTCTCGTATGGCGGCGACGCCTCAGGCGAGGAGGCTTCGGGGTCGATCAAGGCGAGCGGAAACTCTCGACTGCGGAGCGGCGGGCTCCCGATGGGCATCTCGAGCACATCAGGGATCGGGGTGCGGTCACGGATCATCCGAGCCAATTCATCGAGGGGCTCGAGCGGGTCGCCTCGAACGAATACTGCCGCGTCGACCGCAACATACGACCGAACCCCAGAGAGAATGCCCGCCAATCCGACACCGATCGAATCACCCGGACCCAATTCCGCCACCGATGTAGGGACCCGAGCCAGGAGGCCAGCCTCGCTTAGCGCCACCAGATGTCGCATCCACACGGCATAGCAATACGCCGCGGATGATGTTGACCCACCACCATGACGCCGATCGCGAATCCTCGACAGGGCTCTTCGCCCGACCGTGACCCCGGCCTCCACGGCGGCTGGTATCGTCCTTCTCACGGTTCGAAGGCTACACGGCGAGCTTGGAATGGCGGGGAGACCCGTCCGTGGCCCGACCGCTTCTCGTCGGAAGCACATTGAACGCGGCGACCTTGCTCGAGGCACGAGTCCACGTCGCTCAGAGCCCGTTACGTGGAGACTCACCTCCCCCAGCTTGATCACAGCGTCTCTGAGAGTCTGACCGGCGACGGGAGGGGCAGGGGACGAGATCGCGACCCTGGGCGAGATGATCGACGCCTAGCGGGTGTCCCCGTGCCTGACGGTCGCGTTCGCGCTTCCTTGGAGCTGTCGGTCGGGCGCAACTGGAGCCGCCCACGCCGTGACCGACGAGAGGAGCAGGTCGCGCCGCGAATACTCCAGCTCCGTCACGAAGTCTGACGCTAAGTACTCCTGGCCCCGCATCTCACCATCTTCCCAGCGCAGGACCGACAGTCGCTGGTCGAAAACCTCCCGATACTGCGCCTCTCGCCACTCGTTGAGATAGACCGGGAGTGGCAAGCGGCCGGGGCGCAGGTGGTCCCACGGCCGCACGAGACGGGCCGACTCGGGGCTGATCGCATGCCACGCTGCGTGGTGACCACCCTGCAGCGACGGGAACAGCGCGATTTGGATCACGGCCAGGCCACCCGGTCGAAGCACACGGCCAACCTCGCGTGTCGCGGCGTCCACGTCGTCGATGTGCTCCCAGACAGCGGATGAAACGACGAGATCGAACGCGCCGTCAGGAAACGGAAGACGGGTAGCGTCGGCCCGGACCACGTTCACGGCCGATGAGCGGAGACGGCGCCCGGCGGCTCGCCCGAGGGTGCGCCAGTACCGCCACGTATGAACCGCGTCGCGGACGACCTGCCGGACGGCTCGCGTGAGGCCGTCCTCCCGCGCCAAGGTTGCCCACATGCGCGGCCGGCCGAGGCCCAGCGCCACCGGCAGCGTATCAAGGGCGGTCACGTCCGCGCCGTCCGCCGCAAACAGAAGGCTGAGCTGGCAGCGCTCCCCGCACCCCATCTCGAGGACCTGCCGTCCCACTACGCTCGGGATCCCGAGGTCGACGAGCGTCGTCCGCCACGCCCGGTAGCCGGCGATGTGCATCGTGGCGTCGGTGCGTCCCTCGCGCCAAGCCAGCCTGAGCCTCCGCACCGCCTCGGTGATCCTCATGGCCGCCGAGCTCGGCGGCGCTTGTCGACCAGCGTGTCGACGCGTTCGTGGAGGGCGGCGAGCGAGCGGTCGACCCCGGCATCCGTCCAGGCATCGAACGCATCGATCGCCACGGGGACGGGCGATTCGGCAAGGGCCGCGACGACGCTGCCACGAAGGCCGTCGCCGGAGCTGGGCACGATCCGGATCGCGGCACCGGGCACCTCGCGGAGCCCGATCATCTCGGTTGCGACGACGGGGACACCGGCCGCGAGGGCCTGCAGGGTGACCTGAGGCACACCTTCGACGGTCGCCGCATGGACGAGGAGGTCCGCGACTGAGAGCAGCCCGGGGATATCGCTGACGTGGCCAAGAAAATGGACCCCGCCAGCGATCTTCAGGGCCGCGGCCTGAGCGGAAAGGCGGTCTCGCTTCGGCCCGTCGCCGGCGATGGCCAGGCGCACTTCCTCGCCCCGAACGAGCGGAGCGAGCTCGCGGAAGATGAGGTCGACGCGCTTCCGGGGCTCGAGCGAGGCCACGACGACAACGAGCTTCCCGGAGCCATCGATGCCCAGGCGTTGCCGGGCAGTCACACGTGCCTCGGCGGGTCGCGCTCGGAGGGCGACGAACGCGGCGACGTCGATCGGTGAACGGATGACCGTGTACTGGGCGGGTCGTCCGATTCCGGCGGCGATGTTCCCTGAGCGCAGCTCTTCGCCGACGGAGACGATCACGTCCGTCCACCTTGCACACATCCGCTCCGCCCGCACGAAGACAGCCGACGCAGCCGTTCCGTAGGCAGGCCCGAACGGTGCCATGTGGATCGTGTGGACGATGACCGGTGCGATGCCCCGCGCGGCGAGGCGGCCCAGGATTCCGGCCTTCGATTGATGGGTGTGGACGATGTCGAACCGGCGATCGCTGATGAGGCCGCGGAGGGCGCGGAGGGTGAGCAGGTCCCGGACGGGCGAAAGGTCCCGGACGAGCGAGGGCACGACGTGGACGGTCAGGGCGGCGGGAATCTCCGACAGCATGCTGTCCCGCCCGACGGCCAGGTGCACCTCATGGCCCTGCCGGGTCTCCCAAAGCGCGGTGTGCACGAGGTTGCGCTCGGCACCTCCGCGACGATGTCGCGTTGCGATATGGAGGATCCGCACGTCAGCTCTCGGCGGGCCCGGAACGGATCCAGCGATCGTGCCAGAGCTGGAGCGCCACCAGGGACCACAGACGGTTGCCGTGGTCCGCGCGGCCGCCGAGGTGCTCGTCCAGCAGCGCGTTCACCCGGGTCGGGTCAACCAGCCCACTCGAGGCAAGGCTTCGGGCGTCGAGCGTTTCGCGGGCGAGCGAAGCCAACGGCCCCCGGAACCAGGCGTCAAGGGGCGCTCCGAAGCCCTGCTTCGGACGATCGATGAGCGCGTCCGGGATGCGCCCCCGCATCAGCCGCCGAAGGAGGTGCTTCCGCTCCATGCCGGCGAGCTTGAGCGACGGTGGGACGGTGGCGAGGAATTCGATGAGCTCCGGGGCGAGGAAGGGCGCCCGAACCTCGAGCGATGCCGCCATGCTCGCGCGGTCGACCTTCACCAGGATGTCTTCCTGGAGGTACGCGCGGACGTAGGCGCCGATGGTCCGATCGGCCCAGTCGCGCGCACCCGTTGCCGATGCCTCGATCTCACGGAGCGGCTCAGCGTTGACGGGCTCGTGGAGTTCGCCTCGGAGGCCGGAGGCGAGGAACGCGCGGGCCGTCCTGCCAAATGAGCCGAGCCGGGTCAGGAGCCTCACCTCGGCGGGGACGTCAAGGCCGGCCGCGAACCGCCGTGACTTCCCGTACAGAGACCGGGCTCGGTCCGGGAGCCGCCTGGCGCTTCGGGCCAGGATGGATCGAACACCGTACGGAAGGGCATCAAGCCAGCCGGCGACCTTCAGGGCCTGATAGGTCCGATAGCCCATGAGGAGCTCGTCGCTGCCGTCACCGCCGAGGGCGACCGTTGCCGCTCGCCGCGTGAAGGCGCTCAGGAGGTGCGTCGGGATGACGGACGGATCAGCCATCGGCTCGTCGAGGATCTCGGTCACCCGTGGGAGGAGATCGAGTACCCGGGACTCAGAGAGGATCTCGACGTGGTGCTCGAGGCCCAGATGGTTCGCGGCCATGGTGGCGTGGCCGCTCTCGTCGAAGTCGCGCTCCTCGAACCCGATCGTGAACGCCTGGACGCGCGAGCTGTGGCGTCGCATGTAGTAGCCGACGGTCGTCGAGTCGAGCCCGCCGCTCAGGAAGAGCCCGATCGGAACGTCGGCGAGCATCCGCATCCGGACCGACCGGTCCAGCAGCTCGTCCAGCCGCGCGAGCGCATCGCCCTCGGCGATGGGCTGCCGATCGAACCGGAGGGTCCAGTACGGTGCGCTCGTGAACCCGGCCCGGGAGATCGTGCCGACATGCCCGGCCCGGAGCTTTCGGACGTTGGCGAGGATCGTCCGGGGCCCGACCGCGTAGTCGAAGGCGAGGTACTGCTCCACGGCGATCGGGTCGATCCGTCGATCCAGGCCCGGATGGAGGAGGAGCGCCTTGACCTCCGAAGCGATCGCAAAACCCCCGCCCACCTCGGCGACGTAGAGCGGCTTCTCACCTGCGCGATCGCGCGCGACCACCAGCTCGCGCCGTTCGCTGTCCCAGATGGCCACCGCGAACATGCCGTCCAGCTTCGAGAAGAGGTCGGCGCCCCAGGCCTCGTAGCCGTGGACGAGCGTCTCCGTGTCGCTGTGGTCGGTCACGAACGTGTGGCCGAGGCCGACGAGCCGGTCGCGGAGCTCGGCGTGGTTGTAGATCTCGCCGTTGAAGATGACGCAATGGCGGCGGCGCTCATCCCACATCGGCTGGTGGCCGCCGACGAGGTCGATGATGCTCAGCCGGCGCATGCCCAGGACGCACGCCCGATCGATCTCCGCAAAGCCCTCGTCGTCCGGGCCGCGATGCGCGATGGCGTCCGTCATCGCCTTCACCAGCCGCTTCGAGGGCGGGGCCTCAAACGAGACGAGGCCCGCGATACCACACATGGTCAGCGTTTCGTCACTGGAGAGGACCCGAGGATGTCCTCGTAGGCCTCCTCGATCCGATCGACGACGCGAGCAATCGGGTAGGTGGCGGCCACATGCTCGGACGCGGCAGCGCCAAGTCGCGCACGAGCGGCCGGATCCGCCGCGAGCGTCTTGATTGCCGCCCGGAGCTGCTCGACGTTGCCGATGTCGACGAGCATCCCTGTCCTGCCGTCCTCGATCATCGTCGGTACCGCTGCAACCCTCGTTGCGATGACCGCCATGCCACAGGCCATCGCCTCGAGGACGACGTTCGGCATCCCGTCCGCGTGCGAGGGATGAACGTACACGTCGCAGGCTTGGTAGTACGCGGCGATCCGGGGCGTCCAGCTCCGAATGATCGTATGCGCCGGCTTCGGCAGGTCGCCGACTGGTGCATCAAGAGCGGGCTCACCGACGAGGATCAACGTCGCAGGGGTGGATGTCGCCATCTGGCGCCACGCTTCGAGCAGGTCGAGAACCCCCTTGTACCTGGCGAACCGACCGGCGTAGAGATACAACACGTCCCCGTGCGGGAGGCCGAGCTCGTCTCGGAGGGCTGCTCGAGTCTCGACCGGGACCGGGTGGTACGCGCTGGCATTCAACCCGTTCGGGATCCGGATCAGCCGCTCCGTCGGGACACCGAGCGAGGCGACGTCCGCCTCGATCTCGGCCGAGATCGCCTGGAGGCGTCGCGCCGACCGGATGCCGACATACCTGGTGGCCCAGGCGACCTTCCGCATCCTTGCGATCTCGCCCTTGGGCCCGCCCGTGGCGATCTTGATGTACAGGGGCACCCTCCGGAGCCCGGTCACGATGCCGGCAACGTCCGCCTGCAGGTTGGCGAGGTGGACATGGACGAGGTCGAATCGCCGAACGTTGAGGACCAGCCAGGCAAAGAGCACCGGCAGGTAGGTGATCGTCCGGAGCGGGCGCCGCTCAATGCGCCTGAGCCTGTGAACGATGACGCCGTCGGTTCGGCCCGATCGGGTCCCTGGCGACCGGGGCGTCACGACCTCGACGGTGTGGCCCCGCCGAACGAGCTCCTCGGCCTGCAGGCGCGCCTGCCGCTCGGCGCCGCCGACCGGTCCGGGCTCGTACCCCAGCGTGCAGAAGAGGATGCGTCGGGGCGCCATCAGACGAAGACAACCGCGAGGTGCGGGAGGCCCGGCACCAGCTCGTCCACCGGAGTCGTTCGGCGATAGGTGTACTGGAAGTGCCACGAGGCGTTGGGCCCCGGGAGGACGACCCGGGACTCGGGCGGCGGACTCACTCGAATCACCATGAGCGCGGCCACGAATCCTGCTCCATCGCACGTCCACGGCCCTGGCCCGGTCCAGTCCTGGTCACGAGATCGGGCCGCGATGCGACGACAGCGGGCGACCAGCTCGTCATGGAGCGGATCATCGCGGGCGATCGCATGGAGCGCGTCGAAGGCTGCCTGATCGCCGGCCCAGGCCTCGATCTCGAGGAGCACAGCCTTGCGATCGGCAGCCGGCAGGGTGGCGGCAATGGTCCTCGCGTCCTCGATCCAGCCGGCCTCCAATGCCAGCTGGTACCCGATCTGGGGTACCGCCTCGCCGAGGGCTCGCGACAGGGCGTCGCTGAAGAGGGCCGCGCGCGAAGAGTCGGACCAGTACGGATCGGAGGCCATGCCGGGGGCTGCCTGCAACGCCGCGGCGAGCGCCACGACGGCGGCCGGGTGGTCACCCAGCTCCTCACGGATCATCGCCACCCCCAGCGCCACCTGCGGCTGCTGAGCGCCCAGGCGCATCGCTCGGTCCAGGGCGTCACGCGCGGCGACGGCATCACCGAGATCGGCCTCGAGCCTCGCGACGTTGAGCCACGCCGTCGGGAAGTCGTCGCTCCGGGCGCTCCTGATCATCAGGTCTCTGGCTGCCTCGAGATCGCCGAGGTGGGCTGCCGCCAATCCGGACGTGAACAGGTACGGCGGCATGTCGGGATCAATGGCGAGAGCCTGACCGGCGTGTTCGCGAGCAGCGCTCCAGTCGCCGGCGTTCGCGGCGTGCGTCGCACGGTCCTGGAAGACCGAGGCCGCCTCGCTCCGCGCCAGCCAGAGACTGGACCCGGCGGTCAGCACGATCAATGCGGCCGCCACGAGCCGGAAGGACCGGAACGGCGCCGGTTGTCGGTCCACCGTCGCGGTCATTGCGTCGAGTCTCGCGACGGTGAGCGCCAGGCAGAATCCGACTGCCGGCATGTTCGAGTAGAAGTCGAAGAGCTGGTGCGCGCCGAGGTAGACGATCCCGGCGATGGCCGCCCATGCCAGCCGCCCTTGCAGCGGGTCGCCGGAGCGGATGCCCCGACGCAGGAGCGCTGCGACCGAGAGGAGCATCAGCACCCCGCCGAAGGCTCCGACCACGCCGAGCTCCGCCAGCGTCTGAAGCCAGATGTTGTGGGCATGCGGGATGTAGTAGTCGAGGTCCGGCGGCAGCGTGTAGTGGATTCGCTCCACGGTCCAGCTGCCCGGTCCCAGCCCGGTGAGCGGGCGGTCGAGGAACATGCGGATCGACGATTGGTAGAAGGCGGTCCGCGTCTCGGACGCGGGCTCCGTCAGCCGGCCGATCAGTGCCGGCAGGAAGAGCACGGTGACCGCCGTGACCGTGACCGCGGCGGCCATCAGTCCGATCCGAACACGCCGGTCGGCGAGGAGCTGCCGGGCGCGACGTCGATGGGCCGACATGGTCAGCCAGATGGGCACGATGAGGATGACGGCGATCGCCAGCCCGGCCCACGCGCCGCGCGAACCGCTCAGAAAGACGACGCCCACCGTCAGCACGCCCAGGACGCCGAGGACAGTGCGTCGCCGGTTCGTCGAGAAGCCAAGGTGAGCTGCTGCCGCGAGCCAGAGAAGGATGGTGACCGTCGCGATGGTGCTCGGGTTGCCGTAGGCCAGTCCTTCGTAGTCCGGGCGGAGCGGTGGCGTCGAGAATCGGCCCAGGTCTCGCCAGAAGTCGAGCCAGTGGATGAAGATCGCCCCGATGTACAGCGAGGCCAGCCCAAACCCGAGCAGGATCCCCAGGACGGCGAGGCGCCGACCGAACAGCGGGTGCGCGAGGAGCCGCTGCATCAGCAGGTAGAGGCCCGTCAGCAGGACCGCATACGCGATGAAGTCGAAGGCCAGTCGCGGTTCGGGCGCCGCCGCGGCCGACACGACCATGGCTGCGACGCAGGCCACGATGGCCGGCCAGAGTGACGTCCTCGGGCGCCACTCCGGGTGCCGGGCCGCCCAGGCCAACCAGGCACCGATCGCGCCCAGAGCCACGATCAAGCTGAAGATCCGGAATCCACCCAAGTAGAGCCCGAAGAACCCACCGCCACCCGCGACCGTCAGGTAGACGGTCCCGAGAACGACGAGGCTCCACGCTCCGAGCTGCTTCCGCGTCACGAGGCCCACCGGTGCGCGGCTGGCGAGACGGTGGTGCTAGCCTTCGCGCGCTCTGTCCCACCTGTCCAGCGAGAGGGCCAATCCCGATGCGTCTTGCCGTTGTCGGACTCGGGTATGTCGGTCTTGTGACCGCGACGTGTCTCGCGCGACTCGGCCAGGATGTCATCGGCCTGGAGACCGACGAGGCCAAGCTTCGGACGCTCGAGGCAGGTGACGTCCCGTACTACGAGCCGAACCTCGATAGCGAGCTTGCCGCGCAGAAAGCTGCCGGCCGTCTCCGGTTTACGGGGACGGCGAGTCAGGCGCTGCCAGCGGCCGACATGATCCTCATCTGCGTCGGCACGCCGTCCGACGCCTCCGGGCACGCCGACCTGGGCGCCGTCCTCGCCGTTGCCGACGCGATCGCGAACACCGTCGATGGCGACCCCGTCGTGGTCCTGCGGAGCACCGTACCCATCGGCACGACCCGGCTCGTCGAGCGACGGCTCACCGAGGCGCGCGCCACTCGCGGGCTGCCGCCGATCCCGGTCTTCGCCAACCCCGAGTTCCTTCGGACGGGTCGGGCGATCGAGGACTTCCTCCGTCCAACCCGCGTGGTGATCGGACAGACGGCCCTCGCGTCCAGCGCCGACCTGGCCGCGCTCGAGACGCTGTACGCACCGCTCGAGGCGCCGATCCTCGTCACCGACGCGGAGAGCGCCGAGCTGGTCAAGAACTCCTCGAACGCGTTCCTGGCGATGCGGGTGAGCTTCGTCAACGAGCTCGCCCTGCTGTGTGATGCCGCAGGGGCGAACGTCGACGACGTCATCCAGGGCATGGCTCTCGACCCGCGGATCGGCGGCCAGTTCATGCGCCCGGGCATCGGATATGGCGGATCCTGCCTGCCCAAGGACGTTCGGTCGCTGATCGCTACCGGCGCCGATCACGGTATTGAGATGCGATTGGCGACGGCGGTCGATGCCGTGAATCGACTGCAGACCGACCGGATCGTGGACGCCGTCGGGGCGGCGCTCGGCCGGCCAATCCAGGGCGCCCGCCTCGGGGTGCTGGGGCTTGCGTTCAAGCCGGACACGGACGACACCCGTGAATCCCCCGCCCTCGCGCTGATCGATGCACTTCATGCTCGCGGCGGCCAAGTCGCCGGCTGCGACCCTGAAGCTGCGCCGCGCGTGGCGAGCGCCCGACCGTGGCTCGAGATCGCGGTCGACCCGTTCGCCGCCGGTCGGGATGCCGACGCCGTCATCCTGGCGACGGAGTGGCCTGCGTACGTGACGACGAACCTGGATCGCCTCGCCTCGGTCATGCGGGGCACGCTGATCGTGGACGGTCGCAACGCGCTCGACGCGGCGAAGGTCGCCGCAGCAGGGCTTCGCTACGTCGGCGTCGGCCGACGCGCTGTCGTCTGAACCCGCGCCCGGACGTGCCACGCTCAGCCCGGCTCCTCGAGGAACCACGCCCGGAATGCGGCCAGCCCGTCGTCCAGGGTCGTCAGCGGCTCCCAGCCGATTGCGCTGCGGGCCTGAGTGATGTCCGCAAACGTGGCGGGCGCGTCGCCCGGTTGGGCGGGTAGCAGGTCGAGGGTCGCGCTCCTCCCCAAGACTCGTTCGAGCGCCCTGACCAGCTCGAGATTCGAGTAGGGGCGGTGGCTGCCCAGGTTGACGGTCAGATCGTCAGCGTCCGATGCGATGAGCGCAGAGCACGCCGCGGCGATGTCCCCGACAAACGTGTAGTCGCGGGTCGCCCGCCCTTCCGAGTAGAGCGGGATGGAGGCACCGTCGAGCATCAGCCGCGCGAACTTGTAGACGGCGAGATCGGGTCGCTGACGCGGCCCGTACACGGTGAAGAGACGGGCGATCCGGATCGGAAGCCCGGTCATGGCTCGATGTGCGTGGACCAGGGCTTCGCCCGCGACCTTGGTGGCACCATACGGGGACAGTGGCCGCCCTTCGGCTTCGTCCTCACGGAAGGGCAGTCGCGTGGAGGCCCCGTAGATCGAGCTCGACGAGGCGAACACGAACGCCGCTCCGACCTCGGCCGCGGCGGCGAGGACGTTCTGCAGGCCTCGGACATTGATGTCGATGTAGAGCCACGGGTCGATCAACGAGTCGCGGACGCCGGCCCGAGCCGCGAAGTCCACGATCGTGGCGGGCCGAACCTCGTCGACCAGGGCGCGGATTCCGTAGCGGTCGCGGGTGTCGAGCTCGACGAATCGGAAGTTCGCGGACTCCCGGGCACGGGCGAGGTTCCGTTCCTTCACCGGCCGCGGATAGAACGGCTCGAAGGAGTCGAGCGCCACGACGGTGCGGCCCTCCGAGAGGAGGAGGTCGACGACATGGCTGCCGACGAAACCCGCGGCGCCGGTCACCAAGATCGTCTCGGCGTTGCCCAATCGAGGTGCCTGGGCGGACACTATGCGGTGGTCCGGGCGAGTCGGTTGGTGATGTACCGAACTGCTGAGACGCCCAACGCGCGGCCGATCGCCAGGGTGCAGATCGTGAATACGAATCCGCCAGCCGCGACTCTCAGAATCGGCCCGTCGTGAAGGTTCTGCAGGACCACCCAGGTCGCCAGCCCGGCCGCTCCGGCCGTCGTGGCTGATCTCGCCAGCTCCGCGAGCAGTGGAACCGATGCAACGTGCAGGCCGACGATCGCGACGCTCACGCCGGACAACCAGCCAAGCGAATATGCGACCGCCACGCCCTGAAGGCCCCACACTGAGTGTCCCGCGACCGCCACCACGCCGAAGACGATAAGGGCTACGGCGCTCGCCGCACCGAATGCCGCGAGCCTGGCCTGGGCGAGCAGGGCACGCGCAACCACCATCAGGAGCATATGGGACGCGACTCCGGGCGCCATCCAGCTCAGAAACGTTGCGACGGTATTGACGTTTTCACCGGTGAATCGTCCTCCCCCCAGCAGAATCGCAATCAGATCCTGGGCAAGGATTGGTAGTGCCACGCCAACCGCGACGACCACTCCGAGAGTGCGGGCGATCGTCGTCGCGACGGGCAGATCCGGGTTCTTCGTGCTCCAGCGGGTGAAGATCACCGCGAGTAACCCCGACAGAACCAGCTGTTCTCCGGCGAGCGCGAGCCGGCTCGCATAGTCGGCAACGGCGACATCTCCCGCACGACCCTGCGACGCGATTGCCCGGACCACGATCGGAATGGCGCCCATCATGGCGAACGCGACACCGACCATGGCGAGGCGTCGCACGAGGGGGCGGAGGGCTCGCGGGTCAGGCTTCCCCGCCACCCCGACAAACGCCCGACGCCCGGCGATGCCGAGGACGACCAGCTGCAGAACCGCCCCGACAACGTATCCAAGGGCGACGTCGTCCACACGCGGCCGAGACAGCGCAAACATGGCCAGGACCGGCAGCGGCGGAAGGATCGCGGACGCGGCTGCAAGGATGTATCGCTCAGCTGCATTCGCGATCGAGACGGCCATCCAGGACGCGATCCAGATCAGCTGAAGCGGCGAAGTCAGTCTGAGTAGATTCGCCAGGTGCTCCCGATCGGCTGGAGGCAGGCCGGGACCGAGCACGTTGGCAAGTACCCCGGCACCGACGAATGTCGCGACCGTCAGGAGCGCGGCGACTGCGAGGGCCAAGGCCCAGCCGTTGCGAAGGGCCGACCGCCGCTGCGCGTCGTCTGCCTGAATTGCACGTACGAACGTTGGAAGGAGGGCGCTCGTCAGGGTGGTCCCGACGAGTCCTGTTGTGGCGACTCCCCAGGCGAGCCCGGTCGCGAGGACATCCGTATCCGCGTTCACGCCGAGGACCCGTCCGTACAGGGCCTGCTGGAGGAGCGTCGTCGCGTAGACGAGCCCGGTGGCGACTGTGGTGAGTCCGATCGACCGGGCCACGGAGGGACGCGGTCCGTGCGCTCCCTCGGCGCCTCCTCCTTCGAGGCCCAACTCCACGCTATCGACCTTGGAAGGCGGCCGGCAGCGTGCGCGCCAGGATCCAGAGGTCGAGCCACAGCGACCAGCGATCGATATATTCGAGGTCCGAGGCGACCCAGCGATCGAAGTCGGGATCTCGCCTCGCCCGGACCTGCCAGAGGCCAGTAATCCCCGGCTTCATCGACAGGCGCCGGCGGTGCCAGATGTCGTATCGGGCGACCTCGTCCAAGAGCGGGGGCCGCGGTCCGACGAGGCTCATCTCGCCGCGCAAGACGTTCCACAGCTGTGGCAGCTCATCGATGCTCGTCCGACGGAGCCACCGTCCGGCACGCGTGATCCGCGGATCGTCGGTGACCTTGAAGGCCCGCCCGTTCACCTCGTTCCGATCGTCGATTTCGGGGCGTCTGGCCTCCGCGTCGCGCGTCATGGACCGGAATTTCAGGACCGAGAACGCGCGGCCGTGGAGCCCGACCCGACGCTGGCGGAAGAGGACCGGCCAACCGTCGTCGAGGACGATCGCCACGGCGCAGGCGAGGAGCAGCGGACTCAGGACAACCAGGCCCAGCGCCCCACCGGCCAGGTCGATCGCCCGCTTGATGGCGAGCGCCAGCGCTCGGTCCGGGCCGGACACGAGCGAGAAGACGGCGATCCCGTCGAGCTCTTCGACCCGTCCGGTCGAGATCGTCCGGTCGAGGACGTCCATCGGGATCCGGACGATCTTTCCTTCGTCCTCGCAGACGCCGGCGGCCGCATCGATCAGGGCCCACTGCGTGAACGGCAGACAGATGGCTACCTCGTCGATGACCCGCTCGTGGAGCACCGTCGCCAGGCTTTTGAGTGGTCCGAGGTACGGCCAGCCGCGAGGAAGATCGGCGTAGGCCGGGTCGTCATCGATGAACCCGGCGATGCGCAGGCCGAGCGCCGCGTGGTCCTCCAGGCGCTCCGCAAACGCGCGGCCCCTGGGACCCGCGCCAACAACGAGGACGTAGCGGGTGTTGTAGCCCCGACGACGCAGCCAGTCGAATCCGAGCCGGAGCAGGGCGCGCGTGCCGAGGGTGGCAATAGCCTGCGTGGGGAACAGGGCGAGCAGGTAGAGCCGGCTGACGTCCGGGAGTCGGAAGACGAAGAGGACGCTGAGGGTGAGGAGGGCCATTGTCAGGGTCGCCCGGAAGACGGCCGCCGCCTCGGACCGGAGCGACCAACGGGCTCGCGGTCTGTACAGGCCATTGAAGGTGAGGACGATGACCCACGCGACCGCGTAGGCAGCCACGAGGAGCTCGGGCTGCGGGACGGCATCGCCCCACCAGCCGACCCAGTCCTGGCCGAACCGGAGCATGGACACGAACACGACAACCGCGATGGCGACCGCGGCGTCAGTCGCCATCAGGAGCGCGCGGAGCTGTGTCGCGTACCGGCGGATCATCGCGGGCGGAGCCTATGGGTGGTGGTGCGTCGGTGCAATGGTACCGGTGGCCTATCGGGCCAGGGAGTGGGGTCGTCCCGGCGCCGGGATGGACTGCCGCCGAGGCGGCTGGCGCACCCAGGCACCGAAGGTACGTTCTGATGCCTTGACCCAATCGAGGTCAGGAAGGACACTTCATCCCCAAATCACGGAGGGCGGGTGTCCGTGCGACGTCCCTTCAGGCACGTCTTCGTCGTCGTCTGGTGTGTCGTCCTGCTCGCTGGTGCGCCGGTCACGACCGCCGCTGGTCCAGCACCGATCGCGGGATCGGATCATGACGGAGCTCGGACCTCCTGGATCGTCACCCTCCGAGCCGGGTTCGACCCACGGTCTTCGTCCGGTGATCTCGCCGCCCGAGCGGGAGGTTCGGCGGGTTCGGTCTTCACGCATGTCCTGAACGGCTTCGTCTTCCGCGGATCGGAGAGGGCCGCCCAGGCTCTTGCGCGCGACCCGAGCGTCCGGACCGTCGTACCAGACGAACAGGTTCAGATCGTCGCCGACACGGTACCGCCGGGCATCGAGCGGATCCGGGCCGACCACCCGACGCAGCCGGATGCCCATGAGGCAGGGTTCACTGGCGCCGGCGTCCGGATCGCCATCATTGACACCGGCATCGATCTCAGCCATCCGGACCTGGTCGCGAACATCGACGCCGGCCTCGGCCGCAACTGCTACTCGGGCGGCCCGCCACAGGACGGCCATGGTCACGGGACGCACGTGGCCGGCACGGCAGCTGCCCCGGCCAACGGCTTCGGGGTGGTGGGCGTCGCCCCGAGCGCCCGTCTCGTCCCGATCAAGGTGCTGAGCGACACCGGCACCGGCGACTGGTCCAACGTCATCTGCGGCATCGACTACGTCACCGGCCTGGCGACCGACGGCGATCCGGGGAACGACGTCCAGGTCGCGAACATGAGCCTCGGCGACGTCGGGACGCTTGGCGACTGCTCGGACGGCGGGCTCCGGCAGGCGATCTGCGAGTCCGTTGCGGCCGGCATCGTCTACGTTGCCGCGGCGGGCAACTCGGCATCCGACGCCGCAGCGTTCGTTCCCGCGGCCTATCCTGAGGTCATCGCGGTCTCCGCGATCGCGGACTTCGACGGCGAGCCGGGCGGCTCGGTCGGATGCCAGATCGACTGGTCGAGCTTCACCTACAACTGCGACGACCAGCTGGCCGCGTTCAGCAATTTCGGCAACGTCGTGGATGTCGCGGCCCCGGGCGTGACCATCTACTCGACCTGGACTGGCGGCGGCTACCAATCGATCAGCGGCACGAGCATGGCCTCGCCGCACGCGGCCGGCGTCGCAGCGCTCGTCCGCGCGGCGAACTCGGCGCTATCGCCTGCCCAGGTCAAGTCCCTACTTCAGGACAGCGGCGAGAACCCGGACGGGTCCCTGGCCGAGGGAGGCTGCGGGACGCCAAGTCAGTGGGGTGGCGATCCGGACGGGATCGGCGAGCCCCTCGTCAATGCCCTCCGCGCCGCGTCGACGGCTTCCGACCCGACATCGGGTGTGCCGACCGCCGCCATCACGAGCCCCTCGGCAGGGTCGTCCGTCTCCGGCCTGGTCTCGATCTCCGCGACGGCGACCGACCCGGATGGGATCGCTTCCGTCGAGTTCATGGCCGACGGCGTGTCGGTCGGGACCGACACGACGGCGCCGTACGCCTTCAGCTGGGACTCCACCACGACGTTCGACGGCTCCCATTCGATCGGGATCCGCGCGTCGGACACGGGTGGCCACACGCGCTGCGTCGAGATCCCCGTGACGGTCGGAACCAACAGGCAGGGCAGCTGGGTCGGGACGTACGGCGTCGACGGCTACGTCCTGGGCGCCTGGAACGGGACGAGCGGCGATCTCGCCGCCCTGCCGGCTGGCGCGAGCGTCAGCCTCGAGCAGGGGTCTCGCGCG
>Ga0209751_10002494_pt1 | contig 18267 bp, 15 predicted proteins | sample RifCSP13_1_FD_184019 | JGI IMG/M metagenome (GOLD analysis project Ga0209751, IMG submission 184019) | Soil microbial communities from Rifle, Colorado - Rifle CSP2_sed 13_1 (SPAdes) (version 2) | ecosystem: Environmental > Terrestrial > Deep subsurface > Rock core/Sediment | place: Rifle... | reverse complement strand
GAAACATCAACCGCACCGGGTCTGCCCGAATTGCGGCCACTACCACGGCCGCGAAGTCTACGAAGTCAAGAAGGACTGAGCCGGCCCCCGGGCCGTGCTCACGCAACCCTTCGGGCACGCCTTCGCACTCTACGCCCTTCGCCCTCTACACCCCTTCGGCCGATACGGGCCGCCAAGGGCGGGCGCCCCCTGGGGGATGGGCGCCACGCCCTTCGCCCTCTACAGGGCGCCATGGGCGGCGCACCGGAAGGGGTGAGGGCGGCGCACACCCAGGGTGCACCCGAAGGGGTGCCCGAAGAGGTGAGGGCGACTGTGCCCGATGAGGCCAGAGGGTGAACGCGATCCGGGTCATGCCACCCGATTTCAAACAAACCGCTTTCGTCTTTCCGGGGCAGGGGTCGCAGAAGGTCGGGATGGGCCTCCAGTTGGCCCAGGCTGATCCAGCCGCCCGTGCAGTTTTCGCGGAGGCCGACGAAGCACTCGGCCTGCCCCTCTCCCGGTTGTGCTGGGAGGGCCCGGAAGAAGAGCTCAACGACACGGCCATCACGCAGCCGGCGCTGTTGACCCATTCCATAGCGGTTCTACGGGCGCTCCAGGCACGGTCGACGGCGTCGCATCCAGCGGTTGTGGCAGGCCACTCCTTGGGCGAATACAGCGCCCTGGTGTGCGCCGGCGCCATCGACTTCGCCCACGCGCTGCTCCTGGTTCGAGAACGCGGCCGGCTGATGAAGGAGGCCGGAAAGCGAAACCCGGGAGGCATGGCTGCCGTACTGGGTCTCGATGCGGAGGCGGTCGACGAAGTGTGCCGCGCCGTGCAGGCCGAGACTGGAAACGTGGTCCAGGTCGCAAACGACAACTGCCCCGGCCAGATCGTGATCTCCGGGGACGAACCGGCATTGGCCGTAGCCATGGAGCGACTGGCGCAGGCCGGGGCCAGGCGCACTGTTCGTCTGGCGGTCAGCATCGCCGCCCACTCCGCCTTGATGGCCCCGGCCACGGAAGAGTTCGCCCGCCATGTGGATCACGCCGGAATCCGGGACCCGCTCATCCCGCTCGTCGGCAACGTGGAGGCCGGGATCCTGCGCGGAGAGTCGCAGGTGCGGGCAGACCTCAAGGCACAACTTACCTCTCGCGTCCGCTGGACCGAGTCCGTGCGGCGCATGCTTGGCGATGGAATCGTTACCTTCGCCGAGATCGGCTCCGGTGAGGTCCTGCTCGGTTTGATACGCCGCATCGACCGTTCCCCGTCGCTGATCGCCGTGGACCGGCCCGAGTCGCTCGACGCCTTTCTGGGCTGAGCCGCCATGCGCAAGCTGGTGTTGGCCGCCGTCCTGCTCCTGGCGATTGCCTTCGTCGTCAGCCGACGTTCGGACCTAGGAGAGGTCGTTCAGACGTTCCAGCGCGGAGTCCCATTCTGGCTCCTGCTGGCCGTCCTGGTGCACCTGGCCTCGATCCTCAACAACGGGGCGACGCTCCGCTCCCTCTACCGGTTGCTCGGTTTGAAAGAACAGATCGGGCGGCTGATGATGCTGTGGTGTTCGTCGGTCTTCTTCACGACGGTCACCTCGAGCGGCGGATGGGGAGGGATGGCCGTCTTCGTCACCGACGGCCGAAAACGCGGTCTCAACGGCGCCCGGGTGACGGTCGCCTCGGCCATGTATTACCTGTACGACTTCGTGTCTGCGCTGCTGGTGGTTGGCGTAGGTCTGATCGTCCTCGTTCGCCGCGGCCAACTGGACACCGGCGAGGTCTTGGCCAGCATCGTGCTCGCGGTGTACGCGCTGCTCTTGGCGGGCTGGCTGATCCTGGCCTGGCGCTCTCCGGAGCGTCTCGGGACCGTGCTGACCCGAGGCGGATCGGTCATCAACCGGCTGGTCCGTCCCTTCGTCCGGCGCGACTACCTCGATCTGCAGCGGGCCCGCACTCTGGCCCACGACATGGGAGCGGGCCTAACCGAGGTGCGCCGATCGCCGGAGGGTCTTCTGCTACCGATCGCCCTATCGCTGAGTCACAAGGCACTCACGGTCGCCATCCTCTTCCTGTGCTTCCTGGCGTTTTCTCAGCCGTTCTCAGTGGGGACGCTGATTGCTGGCTACAGCCTGGGCTACATTTTCACCGTCGTCACGCCAACCCCGGCCGGCATCGGGTTCGTCGAGGGGATCTTGACTCTGGCCTTCTCGGGTTTCGGCATCCCTGTGGCGACCTCGGCCGTGATCGCTCTCGCGTATCGCGGGATCACCCTCTGGCTGTCGTTGCTTTACGGGATGCTCAGCTTCCGCTGGGTGGGCCTGGGCCCGAAGCCGGAGGCGTTGACGGTCGACAGGACGCGACCTCTGCGTCCACCCCCTGACCTTCGCCCGTAAGATTCTCCCCCTGGCCGAGGCGCCGGACATCCGGCTATCCGCGCGGCGCGTCTAGACTCGTAGGGGCACGGCACCCTGGCACCGCCCGCCACACCGCCTCGGTGTCCTGGCGAGGAGGGCAGGTGTGCCGTGCCCCTCCGGCCCACCCCGGGCTTGTTACGCCGGAGTCGGCGGACGGGCCGAAGGAAATCCGAACAGGCGCGCCAGCTCGGCGGCCCCTTCCGGGTCGACCACCGCCAGCACTTCGTCGCCCTCTTCAAAGGTGGTCACCCCGCGCGGGATGACGATCTCGCCCTTGCGAATGATGGCGGCGATGACGCAGTTGTCCGGCAGAGTCAGGTCCTTGATCGACGTCCCCAGCGCCGGCGCGCCCGCAGGAATCTTCTCCTCGACGAGCGAATAGCGCCCACGGCGAATCTTGAGCAGCGTCATCATGTCGCCGAGCGACATTTCTTCCTCGATCAAACTGGAGAGGATCTCGGCCTGATTGAGGGCGACATCGACGCCGAACGTCTGATTGAAGAGCCAGGCCGTGGCCGGGTTGTTGACGCGTGCGATCGTCCTTGGCACCCGGAATTGGGAGCGTGCGAAGAAGCACAGGGAGAGGTTGTCCGCATCGTCCGGCGTGCAAGCCGCCAACACCTGGGCCTCGCGAGCTCCGGCCGCTTCCAGGACGGACGGGTCTGCGGCATCTCCCTCATGGATGACCTCGGTGGGGAGCTCGCGGTGGATGCGCGACAGAATGTCGGGGCGATGTTCCACCAGACGCACGGTATGGTTCTGTCCCACGAGGAGTGCGGCCAACTGGGCTCCGGTGCGTCCGCCCCCGGCGATGAGGACTTGCATTTCAGATCCCTTCTCCCGGTTCGAGTCGGGCGCGCAGCCATTCAATCCCCTCGAGCGTCGCGCTCACCTGCACGACATCTCCCTGATCGAGGATGATGGCCGGGTCGGGCAGCGTGGCGCGGCCGGCGCGGGTGTGGGCGACGCCGCAGACTCCTTCGCGCAACATATCCCCCAGCCGCCGGTCCTTCCAGCGGGCGGGGATCGTCAGTTCGTAAACCTCAACCTCGCCATTGCCGGCAGAAAAAACGGTGCGGATCTCACCGTGGTAGAGCAGCTCTTCAATGCGCTGCGCTCCCCAACCGGTCGAGCTGATCACCTGCAGCCCAAACGCCTCGAAGAGCGGGCGCCGCTTCGGGTCGTAGTTGCGGGCGACGACGTTAGGGACATTGAATATCACGCGCGCGGCATGAGCCACCACGGCATTGACGCTGTCGGAGTTGGTCACCGTCGCCACTCCATCCGCCTTTTCGATGCCGGCCCGTCGTAACACGTGCTGGTTGAGCACCTCGCCTTCGATCGTCCGTCCCCGGAAGTCCGGTCCGAGGTTCTCGAAGGCTTCGGCCCGCTGATCGACGACGCTCACCTCATGGCCGCTTTGCGACAGACGCTTGGCTAGCTCACCTCCGGCCCGCCCGCAGCCGATGACCAGGTATCTCACATTGCCTCCGTGAAGTCTAGCTCCCTGCGAGCTTGAAGCTCGCGGGGAGGTTCCCGTTCACTCCAACTGATACGGCACATCGGTGATAACAATCCCCGGCCTGAACATCAGCGCCATACGGAGCCACAGAGCGGTCTGCGTGTGCAGCAGATTCCCCCACCAGCGATTGGGCACGAACTGCGGGACGACGATGGTGATCGTCTCTCCCGGCTGCCGATGGCGGCTCACTTCCTGCACATAGCTCAGCAGAGGCTCGAGCAGGAGGCGGTAAGGGGAGTCGAGGATGACCAGTCGCACTCCTTCGCCCCAGGTTTCCCACTTCTGACGCACCCGCTCAGCCTCTGCGGCGTCGGTCGAGACGTGGACCGCCGTCACATCGTCCGACAGCGAGCGGGCGTAGCGCAAGGCGGCCAGCGTGCCGCGATGGACTCCGCCGACGGGAAGGATCACCCGGTGTCGATGCATTTGCGGCGGCGGGCCATAATGCTCCAGCGAGAGATGACTCGCCAAGTCCTTATAATGATGATGAATAGAGAAGAAGACCGCCACCAGAAGGGGCAAGAGGACGAGCACGATCCAGGCGCCCTGGGTGAATTTGGTGACAGCAAAGACGATCATCACGATGGCCGTGCAGACCGCTCCGAAACCGTTGATCACCAGCTTCGTCCGCCATCCGCCTTCGCGTCGAAGCGTCGACCCCCGCTCCTGAACCTCAACCCCCTCCGGTAGATGGCCGATCTTCCACCAGCGGTGGGCCATGCCGGTCTGCGACAGGGTGAAGGAGAGAAAGACGCCGATGGCGTACAGCGGAATCAGGTGCGTGACGCTCGCCTGAAAGACCACGATCAACACGCAGGCCAGCGCCGCCAGGGCGACGATCCCCCTTGAGTAGACCAGCCGGCTGCCCCGGTAGGTCAGCTGGCGAGGCAGAAAGCCATCGCCGGCTGCAATCGCGCTCAGGCGAGGGAAGTCGGCGAACGACGTGTTCGCCGCCATGATCAGGATGATCGTCGTCGAGGCAATGACCGCCAGGTAAAGCGTCGTCCGGCCGGCGAAGACCGTCCGCGCTAGTTGCGAGATGACCGTCTCCTCCTCGGAGGGAACGGCCCCGATTTGGACGGCGATGAACGTAATCGAGAGAAAGAGTACTCCCAGAATGAGCGACATCCAGATCAAAGTGACGCCGGCGTTGCGGCTGCGCGGTTCCTTGAAGGCGGGAATGCCGTTCGAGATCGCCTCGACCCCCGTGAGCGCCGTCGTCCCGTTGGCGAAGGCGTGCAGCAAGAGAAAGGGGGTGACCAGCGCGATCCCCTCGACGGGCACCATCGCCGGCACCGCTTCGACGACGCCTAGAGTCCCGGCCAGCCAGCGCAAGGCACCGATCCCGACCGTCAGAAACATCGTGACAACGAAGAAATAGGTTGGTACGGCGAAGGCCCTCCCCGACTCCTTCACGCCGCGCAGGTTGACGAGCATGACCATCAACACCAGACCGACCGCCAGCGGCACACGGTAGACGAACAACTCGGGGAAGGCGGATGTGAGCTGGGCCACGCCGGCCGAGATGGAGACGGCGACGGTCAGGATATAGTCGGTCAGCAACGCCGCTCCGGCCGTTTGCGCCGGCAGCTCCCCCAGGTTGTCGCGAGCGACGATGTAGGCGCCTCCCCCTCCGGGATACGCGTGAATCGTCTGCTCATAGGAGATCGTCACGACGGCCAACAGCCCGACGATCGCCAGGGAGATGGGTACGGCCAGGCCGAAGGCAATCGTGCCGACCGCCGCCAGGACCACCAGGATCTCCTGCGTGGCATAGGCCGTCGAGGACAGTGCGTCGGAGGCGAATACCGCCAGGCCGACCGCTTTTCCAATCGTCTGTTGCGGCGCATCGGCGGTGGCCAGGGGCCGCCCGATCAGCCAGGTCAGCCAGGACCGCGCCGGCGGCGAGTCAATTGTCCGGCGGAGGACGGTGGTCCCACCGCCGTTTTCGAGCGTGGGCATGCGTTGGTGCCGATCTAACCGCCGCGGGGTTGCCGCGTGAGGGCGAAGCATCGTAAGCCTCGCCGGGCGCGCTGTCAAGCAGGCCGTCGGTCAGTGGTCAGTGGTCGGTGGTCGGTGGTCAGTCAACTCACGAGTTGCCAGTCACCCGTGACCAGTCAAAAGTGATCACGGGTCTCTGATCACTGATCACAGGTCACTGGTCAGGGGTCGTCGGTAACTGACCATCTTCCGCATCCGACCCGGGCAGGTCGAATCCGTGCATGCTATAATGCGCGGATCCCGCTCAGATTGCCGTTACGCGACCTTCCCCGCGGGCGCCAAGGGGTTCGTGGTGATCTCTGGCTCCGCCGCGTATTCCACGCTGCTTCTTTCCTGCCTCGTCATTCTGCTGGGGGCGGCCCTTGTGCGCCGGACGGTGTTCCCGTCGCTGGTGGCCGACCGGTGGGCCATTTCCTCCGGGATCCTGATCGCGCTGCAAGTTCTGTGGCTGGTTGCATCCTTCCTGTCACCATCGTCCGCCCTGGTGGCGCCATTGCAGCGCCTGATGACTGTTCTCGTGGCGGGTCTGCTCGGGTGGGCCGCGCTCGGACGAACGGCGGGCGCCAGCGCCGATCGAGCAGTGACCGGCGTCATCCTCGCCTCCGGCGTTTTGTTCCTGGCCAGCGTAGTGGTCGCTTCGCCGACAGAGGCGTTCAACACGAGCGCCTTGGATCAGGCCTGGTCGTGGCTAGGATTGGGTGTTGGCGCGGCTGCCCTGGGGGCCCTGCTGATCCGGCGCCCTCCACTCTGGGGACTCTTCGCATTTGGCCTGGCATTCCTTTGTGCCGGCCAGGCGGCTCACATCGCCACCCTCCCTGCCGACGCCACGAGCGCGCCCTTCATCCTGCTGGGGGCCGTGTCCGCCGCGCCGATCTTCACTCTGGGCGCCGTGGCGACACTTCTCCGAGAATCCCCTCCACCACGCGACGACCGCTCGGCCTCGCAGCGGATCGCGATGGAACGGAGCATCCGGGGTTTCCTGGGACTGACCTCGACCGAATCCGCCGTCGACTATGCCGCGGCGCTCACCGAAGCGATCGGGACACTGCTGCGCGCCGAGTACTGCCTGCTGCTTACCCCTCCCTCGGGCGCAGGCGGCCTGACCATCGGTGCCGGATTCAACTTGATCCGCGATAGTCCGCTGACCGGTGCGCCGCTCGACCCGAAAGGCTGCCCCGTCATCGTGCAGGCGATGAACCTTGGAAGATCGGTCCATCTGCCTGGTGGGACTCATTCGCCCGACTCGGGAACCGTGCTCAAGGCGCTGGGGCTGGGCGGTAAGGCGCCGGCCCTCCTGGTTCCCCTCCTGGCCCATGGGGAGAGCGTCGCCGGCCTGCTCCTGCTATCGCCCCACGCGGAGCGCGAATGGGACGATGACACCCGCCAGCTCCTGGAAAGCGCGGCGCCCGCTCTGGGCGAGCGGCTGTATGAGTTGATCCGCCGTCCTCGCCGGAGCCCAGAGCCGGCAGACGATCACCGCCAGCTCGAGGAGGCCGGCCGGCGGATCGATGAGCTTGAAGCCAAGCTGGAGGCCGCGGCCAGAGAAGAAAACAGTCTTCAAGGGATCGAGGATCTCCGGGCGCAGCTGGAAGAATCCCGCCTGGCCATCGAGATACTCGAGGCGGAAAGTGAGCGATTACGGTCGATTCCCTTCCCGGGCAAGGCGCGCCCGGAAGGCGCGATCCCGGACCGGACCGAACGCCTCCAGGCTGAACTATCCATGGCCCTGCAGGCGTTGGCCGAGTCGAGGGCCTCGGGTGAACCGGCCGAGGCGCGCCCGTTCTCGACCTTCGCCCCATCGGACGGCTTCCTCGCTTCCTTGCAGGAGGTTCGCCAGCCGCTCAGCGCGATCTCCGGCTACACCGAGCTCCTCCTGGGCGAGTCGATGGGCCTGCTCGGGGCTGCGCAACGCCGCTTCCTGCAACGCATCCGGTCGGCCGTCCGCCGTCTGGATCAAGAGCTTGCCGCCATGACCCGCGCCCTGAGCGGTTTGTCGGCCGTGACCGCGCGAGAACCCTCCGACCTGGCGGCACTGATCGAGCAGGCGCTCGAAGTCATCCATGACGATCTGCACGTGAAAGGCCTGACCGTCCGGCTCGATCTGCCTTCCGCGCCGATCCCGATCACCCTCGACCCGGACTCGATCCGCACTATCGTCGCCCGATTACTCTCAAACGCGGCCGAGGCCAGCCCGGACGGCCGAGAAGTCAGTCTGCGCCTCACGCCGGCACCCGCCGAACGAGTCGTCATCCTCACCGTTTCGGATCTCGGACAGGGGGTTCCTCCGGCGGATCTCAGCCGCGTATTCAGCGGCAGCCTGTGGCGAGACCCGGTTCAGGGTCTCGGGCAGGACGCTCCCGGATTGGCGCTGGTGAAATCGCTGGCGGAGTCGATCGGCGGTCGGGTGTGGGTCGAGAGCCAGGACGGCGGCGGCACGACCTTCTCGGTAGTGCTGCCTTCGGGTTGATCCGGCGTCCCCAGTCAGCTAGCCGTGTGGGAACTTTCGCGCTCCGTTCTTCGTCAAGAAGCGGTGAGCGGACGCATCGGTTCCCGTCCCATGTGCCCACGACCACCTCCGAGCGCAGATCGTCGCCCTTCGCCACGGCAGACCTTAGACTACACCCAGGAGAGGACGCATCTGTCCCGGCGCCTTTCGGGATCCCGGTGGAATCCTTACGGGAACGCCGAAACGGCAACCCCGCGGGAGATTCCTTGGGGCGTTCCCGACGTCATGCTGCTGACCACCGACCACCGACCACTGACCACTGTCGTTCAGGGCTCCGCTGGTACAATCCTCGCTTGCCTATGACCCTCAGGAAGTCCATCCGCTATTCCTTATTCCTTCTGCCCGTCCTGGTCTCCGTGGGATGCAGCAGCGCGCTCTCTGGCCTGATTCCAGGTGCGGCGCAGGCGCACGGACCGATCGTGACGACCGATCCGTTGGCGACGGCGACGGGTACCCCCTTTCCGCCGCGTCCTCCGACCGGCACGCCCCTCCCGACGGCGACGGCAACCGCCACACCCCTTGCCACACCGACGGCGGCCGACCCGTGGGGCTACTACGCGGCTCCGATTGAGCCCTCGGCGATCGATATCCCGCGCGAGATGCCCATCGTCCCCTTCGCGGACAACGTCGTCAACTTCGTCCTGCTGGGTTCGGACCAGAGGCCTTTCACCGGTGGTCATCGGACGGATACGATGATGGTCGTCTCGCTCGACCCGACACGCGGCACGGCCACCCTGCTGTCGATGCCCCGCGACCTGTACGTATTCATTCCTGGCTGGCGCGTCGACCGCATCAACGTGGCCGACGGCCGAGGCGGGCCGGATCTGGTCGAGCAAACGATCCTTTACAACCTGGGAATCCCGATCGACTTCTGGGTGCGTATCAACTTCGGGGGCTTCTCGACGCTGGTCAATAGTCTGGGCGGCATCGAAGTCCCGATCGGTCGCTCATACGCCGATGAGTGCGGCGGCACATGGATGACCTTTTCGCCCGGCGTCCGATACATGGATGGGTTTACCGCGTTGTGCTATACCCGGATGCGGAAGTCCAGCAGCGACTTCGATCGGCTGCGGCGCCAGCAGGAGGTCGTCCTGGCGATCTTCTCCAAAGCGATCAGTCTCGACGCACTATCACACCTGCCCGACCTGTACAGCCAGTACATCTCACTGGTCGACACCGATGCCGGCCTCGACGACGTGCTGCCGCTCGTCCCCCTCGGCGCACAGATCGCCGGAGACTTCAGCCAGATCCGTCGCTTCTCCATCGACACGACCATGGCCACCGGCTGGCGGGTTCCTTACAGCGGCGCCTCGGTTCAACTGCCTAACCGGGAGGCGATCCTGGCAATGCTGGCGGACGCTTTCCCAGAGTGATCGCGCGACCCAGAATCGAATCCGGAGCACGAGCTGCGAGGTACCCTCGCGGCTTCGTTCGCAGGTCCGTGAAGGCTTAATGCAAAGCGAATCATGCGCGTACCCCTCCGCACCCTGAACCCCCACCCCCTCCTCCCCGTCGAGCAAAGCCCGCTCGACGGGGGAGGAGGAGACGTTGCCTCCCCTGTTCGCTCTTGCGAACGGGGGAGGGCAGGGTGGGGGTCCATCAGGAATCGCCATTCTCCCGCATCCCGATAGCGAAAGCCGCGCGGTGTATCGGCTCCTTCGACTAAGTGGCGTTTCACTCATCCTCTTGACCGCATGCTCCATGGCGGGCTACGCGGCGACCGAGCATGTGCCGCCAGCCAAGCCCTCGGTGGTTGTCGCCACGTACACTCGGCGGACCCCCTTCGCTCCGAGCGCGCCCACGCCGACCTCGGTGTCGGACATTACGGCGACCGTCGCGCCATCAAGCTGGCCTGAACCCAACACCTACGGCGGATCGGCCACAGCGGCGATCCCGATCGCCCCGCCGGCCGAGCCTTTCACATTTCCGGAAGGGTCCCTGAATATCCTCCTCCTCGGTTCGGACAGGCGAAGCGGGCCCAGCTTCCGGACCGATACGATCCTGATCCTTTCCGTGCAGCCCGCCGCCGGAGTGGCGGCATTGATCTCCGTCCCGCGCGACCTGTACGTCTATCTGCCGGGTTACACTGTCAGCCGCATCAACACGGCTTGGATCTACGGAGAGAGTCTCCACGTTCCAGGGGGAGGCCCACAGCTCCTCTTCGACACGGTCCGCTACAACCTGGGCATCCCGGTCGACCGTTATGCCCTGGTAGAGATGTATGGGTTTCGCCAGGTCGTCGAAATCGTCGGGGGGATCGACGTACGGGTGGCCTGCGAGTACACCGACTGGCGACTGCGGCGGCCCGATCTGCCCGACCAGCTCGGCAGCAGCTGGGCGTTGTTCACCGTGCCGCAGGGCGTGATCCATATGGATGGGGACTTCGCGCTGTGGTACGCGAGATCACGGGCCCGATCGTCGGACTTCGACCGGGCGCGGCGGCAGCAGGAAGTCTTGCGCGGGCTCTACCGTGCCGGCTTACGTCCCGATATCCTGGCGCGGATTCCCGAACTGTATGCCGCGCTGCAATCCTCCGTACGTACCAACATCAGCCTGGAGGACGTGCTCGGTTTGGCACCGTTCGTCACGCGACTCGAGCCATCGCGTTTGCGCAGCCGGTTCATCGGCCGCGGCCAAGTCCGGCAGTACCGCGTCCCGACCAGCGGCGCCTTCGTCTTGCTTCCGGAGGCCGCCGCGATTCGCTCTCTGCTGGAGGAGGCCCTGGCGCCGACCGACCAAGACTCAGCTCTAGCGACGCCTCCCCGGGTCGAGGTGGTTTGGAGCGGGCGTCGCCAGCTAGCCTTGTTGGCTCAGGAACGCCTGCTCTATGCCGGCTTCGAGGCCGTCGTCATAGATGAGGATCCACCGCCGGGGAGCACGACCCGCCTGCTGGTTTCGAATGCGCCCCCGCCCGAGGCCTCCGCGCGTATCCTCGCCGCCCTGGGCCTTCCGTCCGAGGCTGCGATCGCGTGGTCCGAGGCGGAGGCGACGACATCTTTCCGACTTGTCGTGGACGATGACTACGATCCCTGTTTCGACCCTTCCACATCCTGAGAAACTGTCGCGAGAAACCGGGTTTCTTCCAGAAACCCGGTTTCTATGAATGATTGACATCGTTAGGGTTTCCCCCTAGGATGTCGTCACCTCAGGATGCCTGACACTCCGCTGGACGACCTTCCGCTTTTCTCTTCCGCCACAGCACTGGCGAGCGCGACATCGGAGAGCGCTCCCCGTGTCCGGCCCGACTCCGGCTTGAGCGCAGTCATCGTTGCTTGGGGCGAAGCGCTGGCCGCCGCCGGCCGTTCCCCGCACACCGTCAAAGCGTTCACGGCCGACCTTCGTCTACTTGCCGAGCGCCTCGGCGGCGGCATGTCCGTCGAGGCCATCGGGACCCATGACCTCAAGAACTTCCTGGAATGGATGGCGACCCGGAGGCGTGTGCCATGCAGTCCGAAAACCTACGCCCGCCGGGTCACTTCGCTCAAGGCGTTCTTCCGCTGGCTGCAAGAAGGCGGAGTCATCCAGGCCGATCCCGCCGCTCCCGTCGCACAGCACACCGTGCTGAGCCCGCTTCAGGAGACTTTGAGCGGCGAAGAGTTCGAAGCGGTCCTTGAACGGGCCCGCGGCCTGCGCCGCGGGGAATCCCCCGACGCCCGGCCCTACACCCTTGCTCACCTGTTGCTCCACACCGGGATCAAGAAGGGCGAGTGCCTGGCGATTCACCTCAATCACATCGAGCTGCGCGGACCCGACGGACCTCTGCTCTACGTCCGCTACCCGGACGTCCGCAAACGATACAAAGAGCGCAAGCTATCGCTCGAGCCGGCCTGGGTCGCCGCCTTGGAAGAGTACCGACGGCAGTACGATCCATCGAGCCTGCTCTTCCCTTGGTCGCCGCGGCGGCTCGAATACCTGCTCGAAGAACTGGGCGACCTGGCCGGGCTGGGGAAACATCTATCCTTCGACATGTGCCGCTGGACCTTCGCCCTGCGTGAATGGCGGGCCGGCGTCGAACCAGACCGCATCCGGCAGAGGCTGGGGCTGTCGAAGATCCAATGGCGCGAAGTGGGCGCAAAACTCGAGGCGCTGGCGGCGCGGATGCCGGCGTAGGAGCCACCGACACCTCCGTGAGCTCCTGGTTTCGCCGCTTTGTGTCTGCGCCCCTTCGCCCTCTACACCCCTTCGGGTGTCCCCAGGGGACAGGGCGCCACGCCCTTCGGCGCACCCGAAGGGGTGAGGGCGGGCGTCCCCAGGGGACAGTGGCGCCACGCCCTTCGGCGCACCCGAAGGGGTGAGGGCAGGGCCCGCCCCCCGTAGGGAGTATTCGTGACGGAAGGCTTCCACCCCGGCTGCCGCGAGTGACCACGACCCGAGCCTGGCAAGAGCAAGGGGTGAAACTCTTCTCACCCCGAGATGCCGTTCCCCCCCTTATCACCTTGAGCGCCCTCCCCTCCCTCTGTCACCCTGAGCGGCCCACTTCGCGTTCGGCTCAGTGCGGGCTCCGGGCGGCGAAGGGTCTGCTGTTCACGGCAAATACAGAAGCAGATCCTCACCTGCACTTGCAGCTGCGCTGCAAGCGCAGGCGCAAGCGTCGCTGGCTGCCGCTCGCTCAGGATGACAAGTCGTAGTGGGGCGAGTCACCTTGACCGGCCGGAGGGACGAGCAGTATTCTGCCGGTCTCACTCCCCTTCCCATTGCGCGCTCAAATCCACCCACGTGGGATTGGAGGCCTCGATCAAAGCGACCTTCTTGGCGCGCGTCCAGCCCTTGATCTCTTTCTCCCGCGCGGTGGCCGACAGAACATCGTCGGTGGCTTCGAAGAACACGAGTCGCTTGATGTTGTATCTGGTCGTGAACCCATGAACCAGTTTGTTCTTGTGTTCGTAGACTCGACGCTCGAGGTTGTTCGTGACGCCTGTGAGAGAGTCCGCGATCTGCTCGCCATGATGTACACGAAGTACGCCTTCGATCGCATTGGGTCCGGTCAAGCAGATGGCGCTTACACTTGGCCCGCTGCGGAGGCTGGCGCGGGGGTTGGCAGCTCGCCAGTCGCGGTCTACAGCCGCTTCACGACGATGTCGCCGATGACGTTGGCGGCGTTATCGCCGCGGTCGGCGGCGTTGGACAGATGCCGGTAGATCTCGCGCAGCTTGAGCATCTCGACCACATGCTCGACGTCGCGGGGCATGTTGAACAGGTTGGCAATGGCCTCGCGATAGACCGTCTCCATCCGGTTCTCCAGCGCTTTGGCCCGCACCGCGTGGTCGTTGGCCACATTCGGATGATCCTGCAGCCGCGTCACGCCCTGGTAGATCTCGCGGGCGGCGTCGGTCAGCAGGGAAACCATCCGCTCGACGTACACATTCGGTTGGACGTGCAACAGGGTCATCTCCTCGATCGTCGTGTTGGCGTAATCGAGGATGTCGTCGATGCTGAGCGACAGGGCGAAGATGTCTTCGCGATCGATCGGAGTGACGAAGGTCCGGTTGAGCTCGTCGATCAGGATCCGCCGAACCTCATCGGCCTCCTTTTCGACGTCGCTGACGCGTTTGGCCAAGGTCTCGTCGTGCGCCTTGACGTAGTCCTGCAACGCCTGCATTCCGGCCACGGCGAATTCTGCCTGCTGGATCAAGAGATGGATGAAGCGGTCGGGCTTGGCCTTGCGACGGAATAGCTTCATGAGTCAGCCGGCTCCTCGGTCAGGAGTTCTCCACGAAGGTAAGCTGCGGTGAGGGGTTGGCGGGGTTGCGTGAACAGATCCTCGGTCTCCCCGATCTCCACCAACCGGCCGCTCGCCAGCAGCCCTACGCGCTGGGCCAGCCGCCTCGCCTGACCCAGGTTGTGCGTCGCCAGGACGATCGTCGTCCCGTCCTCACGGTGGGCGTCGCGGATTATACCTTCGACGACCGCCGCGTGGCCCGGATCAAGGCTGGCCGCCGGTTCATCCAGCAGCAAGACACGCGGACGGCTGGCCAGCGCGCGGGCCAGCGCCAGCCGTTGCATCTCGCCGCCCGACACGGTCCGCGCATCACGCGGGGCAAGGTGTTCCAGGTCGAAACGGTGCAGCATTTCCTCCACCCGGCTCCCCTCGCGTTGACGGCGCACCTTCAAGCCGTAGGCGATGTTGTCGCGTACGGACCCGGTCAGCATGAGCGGCCGCTGGAAGACCATCCCGATCGAGCGGCGGATCTCGAGCGGCGCGGGGAAAGGGATCGGGATTCCTTCGAAGACGAGCCGTCCGGCTTCAGGCTCGTCGAGAAGATGCAGCAGCCGGAGCAGCGTGGACTTTCCTGCCCCGGTCGGCCCAAGGATTGCCAGGAACTCCCCCTGGCGGACCTCGATCGCAGGGAGGTCCAGGCGCCAACCCCCACCGTACCCCCGCCGCAACCCTAGGATCTCGAACGTCGCGGCTTGGCTCATGAAGGATGACGCGGCGTAACCTGCAGCCGCAAGAGACCGGCGTTGACGATGAACGCCAGGATCAGCAAGACCCCGCCCAGGGCCAGCGCCGTGGCGAACTCGCCCCGGCGGGTCTCGAGCACAATCGCCGTGCTCAATACTCGCGTCTTTCCTTCGATGTTGCCCCCGACCAACATCGCTGCGCCGACCTCTGAGATGATCCCACCGAACGCCGCCAGGAGCGCCGCGATCACGCCGCCGCGGGCCTGGCGCAGCATCGCTACGGCTTCCTGCCGGGCGTTGGCGCCGAGGGAACGGACTTGCAGAGGTAGCTCAGGATCGAGGGCTTCCAGCGCGGCCGACGTCAGCCCGGCCACGATCGGGAAGGCGATAACGACCTGGGCCAGCACCATCCCGGCCGGGGTGAACAACCAGTCCAGGCCTCCGAGAGGTCCGCGGCGAGAGAGGAGAAGGTAGACCGCCAGGCCAACGACGACCGGCGGAAGACCCATGCCGGTGTATATCAGCGCCCGCACCAGGCCGCGGCCGGAGAAGCGCCGCAAACCGAGCCAGGCGCCGACCGGGATCCCCAGAGCTGAGCTGATGGCCAGGGCGATCCCGCTGACCACGAAGGTCAGCCGGATGACTTCCAACACCCCGCTGAGGTCCGCAGTCAATGTGGATACATCTCGGACAAACCGGTGAAAGCGCCCGTTTCCGCCTCACCCCTCGGCCCCTGGCGCATATCGTCCCGGAACACTTCCGGGGACACCCGGTTCCTGTCAGACCCTCGCCTGCTCCGAATCTGCGGTGCGCCGCACACCTGCCCTCCTCGCCAGGACACCGGGGCGGTGTGGCGGCGGTGCCGGGGGGTGCAGGTGTCGCGAAGCAAAGGCGAGGGGTTATCCGCCGAGGGGTAGCGGACAAGGGACGACCAAGGGCGGGCGGAGAACAGAAGGTCCGGGGAGAGGAAAGAGCTTCGCTGCGCCCTGGCCCTGGTTGCTTCGGGAAGCACTAGGATGAACATCCCGGCGAGTCGGCGCCGTTCACTTTGCACCATGCCGTCGAAGACGGGTAGAAGAGCGGTTGGCCGTATTCGTCGACACCGTACAGTTGGATCAGATCCTGGGTCTCCACCGATGTCAGCCAGGCAATGAACTCTTTGGCCGTCAGCACCGCCGGCGACAGTGGGTCGTCGGGCGTCACCTGGATCAATCCATACGGATTGCGCATCGCCGGATCCGGATTCTCGGCGATCGTCTTGCCGCCAAAGAGAACCACCAAGTCCGGCAGGGACTCTGCCACACTCAGGTACGTACCGCGGTCCGACAGCGTGTAGCCCTGCTGCTCATGAGCAAACTGCAGGGTCTCACCCATCCCCTGACCGATGGATTGATACCAGGCATCGCTCTCGCCCGGCGCCAGGCCGGCCGCCTCCCAGAGAGTCAGCTCCTTGGTGTGAGTGCCCGAGTCATCCCCGCGCGAGACGAAGGTCGATTGAGAGTCGTAGATGCGCTGCAGCGCTTCCGCCCCCGAAGCAGCCGAGGCGATTCCCGCCGGATCGGAATGCGGTCCGACCAGGATGAAGTCGTTGAACATGACCGGAAACCGCTCGACACCGTAGCCGTCGGCGATAAAGGCGTCCTCAGCCTTGCGGCTGTGCACCAGAAGGACATCGGCGTCTCCGCTCTTCCCGATCTCGATGGCCTGCCCCGACCCACCGGCGACGACGTCGACTTCGGCGTTGTGCGAGCTTTCGAAGTTGGGCAGGATGGCGTCGAGCAGGCCCGAGTCATACGTGCTGGTAGTCGTCGCCAGGCGCAACAGCTGGGGGGCGGGCGTCGCCCGCGTGCATGAAGCGAACAAGGGCGCAGATAGGGCCAGCCAGAAGACAATGGTGGTCGATCCTGGTCGCATGAGGCTTATCAAAAGGGCGTTATGTCCGGCTAGCATAACGGTCCTCAGAGGTCATGTCAACCGGAGCGAGAGGTCCAGGTGATGGCTCGACCCCCAGCCTACCCTCCCCCTAAGAGGGGATGGACGCGCACTCCCTCCCCTTTTAGGGGGAGGACAGGGTGGGGGTGGATCCTCATCGATTGGCCACCCCCGGTTCCGGAGGCACGCCTTGACAGCGCGCCCGCTTCAACCCAGAATGAGGTCTCGCGCACCTGATTCCGCGGATGGAACACCGATCCGGCTACATCGCCCTTGCCGGCCGGCCGAACGTCGGCAAGTCAACCCTGCTCAATCGCTACCTGGGCCAACTGGTTGCGGCAGTTTCGCCGCGCCCGCAGACCACGCGCCGGGTGCAACTGGGTATCCTGACCATCCCCGACGCCCAGGCGGTGTTTATCGACACCCCGGGCCTGCACCTCCCCCAGCACCGCTTGGGTGAGGCTCTGAATCTGGCTGCGCAAGAAGCCATCAACGATGCCGACGTCCTCCTGGCACTGTTCGACTTCTCGGAGCCGTTGTCCAGGGAAGACCGCTTGGTCGCCGAACGATTGAGCCGGGTTGCGGACGGCCCGGCGCGTCTCGCCGCCATCAACAAGGTCGACCTGGCGCCGAAGGCCGATCGGAAGACTCGTTCGCTCGGTTTCCGATCCCTGCTGCCCGCCTGGGAGTTCTGGGAAATCTCCGCCACCCGCGGGGACGACAGTGAGGCTTTGCTGGCGAGATTGCTCGAGCTCCTGCCGGAAGGACCGGCGTATTTCCCCGAGGACCAGGTCACCGACTCCTACGAACGCGATATCGCCGCCGACTTGATTCGTGCGGCGGCGATGCGCCGACTCCGCCAAGAGGTGCCCCACAGCCTGGCGGTGCGCGTCGACGAGTATCAGGAGCGCGGCGAGCATGGGGCGCGCATCGCGGCCACGATCTTCGTCGAACGCGAATCGCAAAAAGGAATCGTCATCGGCCGCGGGGGAGAGATGCTCAAGGCCATCGGCACCGATGCCCGGGCCGAGATCGAGGCGATGAGCGGCCGCTCGTGCTACCTCGATTTGCGGGTGCGCGTGCTGCCCGATTGGCGCAGCGACCCGCGGGCGCTGGCCGAGTTTGGATTCCGGCTGCCGCCGGATGATCACGGAAAGCACGGCCGCTGATGATCGCGCTTCGCATTCCGGAGGGGATCGCGCGGATGAGATCGGGGAACGCGGGGAAGGCGACGGAATGATCGCGCACCCTTCCCTCCACAAGCGATGACTCGCCGAAAGACGACCAGCAGTCCGTTCGGATCGCCGGGGCGCGTCAGCCACGACGCGCGTCCGTTCTATGACGCTCGACTCTACGGAGATCTCCGACCCTCGCCGGATGGGCCGGGAGTCGAGGCCCCCATCCCGCCGGAGGCCGTCGACCGAATCCTGCTCCACAGCTCGGAAGACATGGCCGAGCTCCCCACCGGATGCATCCATCTGATGGTGACCTCGCCCCCGTACAACGCCGGCAAGGAGTAT
>Ga0209751_10002492_pt1 | contig 18279 bp, 15 predicted proteins | sample RifCSP13_1_FD_184019 | JGI IMG/M metagenome (GOLD analysis project Ga0209751, IMG submission 184019) | Soil microbial communities from Rifle, Colorado - Rifle CSP2_sed 13_1 (SPAdes) (version 2) | ecosystem: Environmental > Terrestrial > Deep subsurface > Rock core/Sediment | place: Rifle... | reverse complement strand
GGAGATGGAGGTCCCCGCGTGGCCCGCGCCGAACATGTCGTGCTCGGACTCGGTGCGGACCAGGAAGCCCGAGATCCCGCCCTGCTGGCGGAGCGTGTCGAACCGCTCGCGCCGGCCGGTCAGGATCTTGTGGACGTAGGCCTGGTGGCCGGTGTCCCAGACCAGCTTGTCGCGTGGCGAGTCGAAGACGCGGTGGAGCGCCACCGTGAGCTCCGTCGCCCCCAGGCTCGATGAGATGTGGCCGCCGGTGCGCTGAACGGCGTCGACGGTGAAGGCGCGAATGTCGTCGCACAGAGCGAGCAGCTCGTCCCTGGAGAGGCCGCGCAGATCGCGTGGCTCGTGCACGCGCTCGAGGACCGTCATGCGATCGATACTAGGTCCACGTACCGCCGGATCCCGTCTCGCGCGTGAGCCGGGACCACGCGCTCCGCGGGCCCGCCCGTCGCACGAATACGGCGACCGAGCGTGCTGTTCTAGTGTTCAGAGACCTCTCCTGAGAAAGGCGACCATGGCCGACTTCGACCTCATCATCATCGGCGGGGGCCCCGCGGGCATGACCGCGGGCCTCTACGCCGCCCGCGCGAACATGAAGGTCGTCCTCTTCGAGCAGAAGGGGACGGGCGGCGAGCTGAACAACACGGACCTCATCGAGGACTGGCCCGGCGAGGAGTCGATCACCGGGTTCGAGCTCGGCGAGAAGATGCGCAAGCACGCCGAGAAGTTCGGCCTCCGCATCGACATCCAGGGCGTGGACGAGATCTGGAGCGAGGGCGACCGCAAGGTCGTGAGGCTCGCCGACGGGACCACGCACTCCGCTTACGCCGTCATCGTGGCGGTGGGCGGCGAGCCGGTGAAGCTCCAGGTCCCCGGAGAGCAGGAGTACGCGGGCCGCGGCGTGTCGTACTGCGCCGTCTGCGACGGCGCGTTCTTCAAGGACATGGACCTGGCGGTGATCGGAGGCGGCGACTCCGCGTTCCAGGAGGGACTCTTCCTCACGCGCTTCGCGAAGAAGCTCTACGTCGTGCATCGCCGCAAGGAGTTCCGCGCCCAGGCCATCCTCCAGGATCGCCTGCTCGGCATGGACAAGGTCGAGACCGTCACCCCAGCGGTCGTCAAGCGCATCGGCGGCAACGGCGAGGTGAAGTGGATCGAGGTCGAGCGGGACGGCAGGGTCGAGCAGGTCCCGGTGGAGGGAGTCTTCATCTTCGTCGGGTTCAAGCCCGTGGGCCGGTACCTCTTCAAGCGGGAGCACATCGACCACGACCCGAACGGCTACCTGATCACCGACCAGTACATGGTCACGAGCATCCCCGGCGTGTACGCGGTCGGTGACACGCGCGCGCAGCTCGCGAAGCAGATCACGACCGCGGTCGGCGACGCGACGACCGCGGTGCTCCACGCGGAGCGCTACATCGAGGAGCTGAAGCATGCCGAGCGCGCGTTCCCGAGCGCCCCGCGCGAGGAGATGCCGCGGCTCGCCGGGCGCATGGAGCCGGTCCGCGTCGTCGCCGGTCAGACCATCGTCCGCCAGGGCGATGCGTCCGACTCGTTCTTCATCGTCGTGCGCGGGCGCGTCGGCGTCTACCAGACGCAGGACGGCAAGGAGGAGCAGCTCAACACGCTCGGGCCCGGCGAGTTCTTCGGCGAGATCGGTCTGCTGTCGGACATGCCGCGGATCGCCACGGTGCGGGCGCTCGAGCCGAGCGAGCTCTTGCGGCTCGATCAGGAGTCGTTCCGCCGGCTGGTGTCGGTCTCCGCCGCGACGCGCGATCAGCTGGACCAGGTCGCCCGCGAGCGCCTCGCGGCGACGAGGAGCTAGGAGCGCCCGGGGCGGGCCCCGGGCCCAGCCTGCTCCCGCCGCAAGGGCCACAGCGCGAGCACGACGAGGGCGGTGAGCCCGAACTGGGCGAAGCCGTTGAATGAGAGCGTCCGGTGCTCCTGTCCCGGGAAAGCGTGCAGGAGCGTCGCCGCCACGGTCAGCACCGAAGCGCCGGCGAGCGCGATCAGGATCGCGGCCCGCTCGCTGCGTTCGGCGCGCATCGCGGATGCCATCGCGAGCGGCACGATCCCGACGATGTGGTCGTACACCCACAGATAGGGCGACACCGACATCGAGACCATGAGCCACACGGCCAGCGCCGCCCGCGAGCGGCCGAACCTGAACGCCAAGGCGATCGAGGCGGCGAGCAGCCCGTACGCGGTGACGGCCCCAGCGGCGCCGAACACGTCACGCATCGCGTTCGGTAGCGTCGCCGCGCGCAGGTCGGATGCGCGCGCTGCGGGCACGTACGTGAGCCACGCCGACCACCACTGCGGCACGACCAGCGTCGAGAGCAGGGCGAGCGCGGCGGCACTCGCCACGAGCGCGTAGACGAAGCGCCGTCGACCGCGCGCGAGCTCTAGCCCCACGAGCGCGGGCGCGGCCAGCGAGAAGAGCTGCGGCTTGAGGAGCATGACGCATCCGACGACCCCGGCCGGTCCGAGCCTGCCCGAGCTCAGGCCGGCCGCCATGAACGCGAGGCCGCCGACGATCAGGAAGTCCGCCTGCCCCGAATAGAACGCGACGATGCCTGGCTCCGACGCGACCAGCGTGAAAGCCAGCAGCGCGTGAACGACGGGGGAGCGTACCGGCTGGACCTCGAGGAACGTGAGCAGCCCAGCCGAGGCGACGAGGAGACCAAGGACGATCCAGACGATCGCGGCGGCGCGCAGGTCGAGCGCTCCGAACGGTGCGAGGATGACCGCGACCCATCCCGGATAGATGTAGACCGGGGTCGCCGGTGCGAGCACCCCGAGCGCCTCAGAAGAGGACCTGAACGTCCCCGGGTCGTAAGGGTCGCCCCCGGCGGCGAGGATCCGTGGTCCCGCCCAGATCGCGGAGAAGTCGTTGCTCGGGATGCCGCGAAGCCAGATGTCGACGAACCCGAACGTCCAGACCAGGGCCATCCCGGCTCCGAGACCGAGGACGAAGGCGGCGACCGACCAGCCGCGAGGCCGACCGGAGAGTCCGATCACCCGGCGGGCAGGGCGCCGCGGGCGCGCCGCGCGATCTCGCTGGTGCCCGCGAGCGCGATCCCGAGACCCAGGATCTCCTCGCGGAGTCCCGCCGCGGAAAGCGTCTCCCGCTCGCCGTCCCAGTCGTAGCCCCAGTCGTGCGACCGCGCGATCCGGGCGTTGCCGACCCCGGGATGGGCCACGAGCTCGGTCGTGCCGTCGAGACGGCTGAGGGCTTGCCGCAGCCGCGCGGGCGTCAGGTGGCCAGCGTGCGCGAGACCGATCGCGGTGTCGTTGGTCGCGATGCCGGCTGCGCGGAGGGTCCGCCTGGCTCGTCGGGCGAGCTGGCCGAGGCCCCAGACGGCGAGCCCTCGGGCCCCGTGCGGCGGGACCCGCTCGAGCGGCACGCGTACGTAGGCGATCCGGTGCTCCCGCGCGACCCGCGCCACGACGTGCACCACGCCTGGGACGACATGTAGGTGCTGGTGTCCGTCGAGATGGGTGACCGGGATCCCGGCATCGAGCGCGCGTGCGATCTGACGGCGCAGCTCCCGTTCGACGTCGGCGAGGTCGATCCGACCGGTCGCGAGTCGCACCAGGAAAGCACGATGGTCGGCAAGCGGCTGGCCACCGGGCGCGAGCGTGCGGACCTCGGCGGCCGGCGAGACCAGCGGCGCGCCGGCGAGCGCGAAGTGCAGGCCGACCTCGAGTCCAGGGCGCGCGCGAAGCTCCCGGGCCGCGCGTTCGAGGTCTGGTCCGCCGGCAACGACGCTGCAGGTCGTCACGATCCCATCGTCGTAGGCGGCGAGCGCACCGTCGGTCATCCCCGCGTGGAGACCGACGTCGTCGGCGGTGACGACCAGCAGCGGATCCATCAGGAAGGCGCGACGGTCGGATCGACGGCCGGCGGAGTCCGCCGCCTCGGGCGGCGCATGTCGCCGCCGAGCGCGACGAGCTCCTTGAGGATGGTCACGACGACCCCGGGCGATGACAGCGTCGAGCCCCCACGTGAGCGGGGGAAGTAGTCGAGCCCGATCTGCTGGATCCGGAAGCCGAGGTTGCGCGCCTTCACAAGCAGCTCGGCCGAGATGAGCGAGCCCTTCGATCGCAGCTCGACCGCCTCGAGGACGTCCCGGCGCATGAGTTTGAATGAGAAGTTCACGTCCCGGTGCGGCCAGCCGAACAGCAGGCCGATGAGCAGGTTGTAGACGTACGAGTAGATCACGCGACGGAGACCCTCGCTCGTCCGATCCAGCCGATAGGCCGCGATCATGTCGGCGCGTGTGAGCTCCATCGCCCGGAGAGCTCGGCCGATGTCGTGCGGATCGAAGGGCAGGTCGGCGTCCATGTAGAGGACGAGCTCTTTCGAGGCCGCGGCGAACCCCGCTCGGAGGCTGCCGCCGAGGCCTCGTTCCCCATCTCGGCGCAGCCAATGGACGCGCGGGTCTCGCTCGGCCAGCGCCCGCACTATCTCGGGCGAGCGGTCGGTGGATGAGTCGTCCACGACAATGATCTCGTGGTCGACTGCGTGCGTTTCGAGCGCCCGTCCCGCGAGCGCGATCGCGTGCGCGATGTTCTCTTCCTCGTTGAACATCGGAATGACCACCGACACGGACGGACGCCACATCGGGCCGGACTCTAGGGCGCCGTGTTCCCGGCGCGTAGTGGCGCGCGCGTTGCGATCTCTCGTGGCGACCCCGCCGCGCTCGCCCGAGCGGTCCGCCGGTACGCGGCAGCGCCGCTCGGCGACCGCCTCCACGTCCGAGGTCGGGCCCTCCTCGCCGATCTCCTCGCCGTCGAGCCGCAGCTTCCAGCGGCCGGCACGATCGTCGACCTCGGCTGCGGCCGCGGGCTGTTCTCCAATCTCCTCGTCGAGGCCTCTTCGCGGCGCTCCGTGGTCGGCATGGATCCGGATCGGCGTCGGATCGCCGTCGCTCGGCTCACGGAAAGGGCCAGGCTGCGATTCGAGGTGGGGGATGCGCGGGAGGCCCAGCTTCCGGCGTGCGACGCGGTCGCCATCGTCGACGTGCTCTATCTCCTCACCGAGGCGGACCAGGAGCTCGTGCTCGCGCGGGCGTCAGGCGCTGTACGGCCCGGCGGACGGGTCGTCGTGTACGCGCAGGAGCGCCGTCCGGACCCGCGCTACTGGGCCGGACACCTCCAGGAGCTCATCGCGACGGGCAGCGGTCTCACGCGGGGCCACGCCGGCCGCCTGCACTACGCGTCGCGGATGGAGATGCGCACGCGGCTCGAGCGATGCGGCCTTTCGGTCGAGGCCTTTCCGCTTCCCGGTCGCGCGTACACCGATGCCGTCTACGTCGGCCGCCGGGACTGACCGCGCGCGGCCCTAGTCGGCTCCGGCGGTCGGCGTGCGCCGGTGCGCGCGGCCGCCGCGACGACCCCGGCCGCCGCGCGATCCGCGCCGGGTGCGCTTCCGCGGCGCGCCCTCCGGCGTGACTTCGGCCGGCGTCGCGGGCTCGACCGCCTCGACCCCTTCGGCCGGTGCCGCGGCCTCCATGGCCGCAGCAGCCGGAGCCGGGGCCGGCAGCGCCGATCCCTCGGTGTCGAGCAGGGAGAACTCACCGAGGACGGCGCGGGCCTCGACGTGCGTCGGCTGCACCACGTAGCCCGCCCTCTTCCCGTGCGCCTCGGGCCGCATGACCCCCCGCTCGACGGCGCCGGCGATCTCGGCGTCCAGGCGGTCCCCGTCCACGCGGGCGAGGAGCTCGGCGAACAGGGCCGCGTTGACCCACCCGGTGGTGTCGTCCTTGGCGCGCGTCGAGTGGACGAAGTTGAAGAGGTGCGCGATCGCCGCGGCCGGCCGGCGCGCGTAATCGACGAGCGGGTGGCCGTCGGCCAGCCAGCACATCGTGATCGGCTTCCCGTCGCGCTGGACCTGCTCGGTCATGATGGCGCCGCGCTCCTCCGCGATGTTGAAGAGCGTCTCGAGGAGCACGCGTCGCTCCGACCTTTGCCGGGCCAGCCCGCCGGGCTGGTCCGCGCGCGACAGGGGATCGAGGACCGCCTCGACCGCGGGCACGCGGCGCGCGTCGGCCGTCACGTTGTGGATCCGCCGGAGCACCCGGACGAGGTGGAAGACCGTCTCGGCGACGAGCGGCGACGTCATGGCCGGGCGGATGAGCATGTTCGCCTTCGCGCGGCTCCGGCCGACCGAGCGTGCCACCACATGTCCCTGCGCGACGCCCGCGTCGACGCGCTGCTCGAGGACGGTCGAGGCCTCCTTCTCGGACAGCGGGACGATCCCGCTCACGAAGTCGCTGCGCTTCACCTCGGGAGCGCGTAGCGCCACGAGCTGATCGAGGAGCAGGACCGCGAGCCGCCGCTGCTCCTTCTCCGACTCGGGCTCTCCGGTGGGGACGACCGCCGGCACGCTCGGCTGGGGCCGCGCGGCTACGGTGCGACCGCGCCCGCCGCGCGGGCGCACCCGGTCGGCCACGGCACGCGTAGCTCGCTCGGCCCCGCGGTCGGTCCGGGCGAGCCGGTCCGCCTGCGTGTCGTCGGCCCGCAGGCCCGTCCGCGTCCAGCGCGCCTCCGGGATGAGGTCCTCGAGCAGGAAGACATCGTCGCGCAGGTAGGGCGACTCGCGCAGCTCGTTGGCGAGCGACTGGTCTCCCGCGACGAGGTACACGTGCTTGTCCTCGTCCTTCAGCGCCTTGCACAGCGCGTTCAGGTCGCGGTCCCCCGAGACGATGAACCACGTGTCGATGTCGGGGCGGTCCTTGTACAGGAGCTTCATCGCGCGCGTGATGAGCACGGCGTCGGAGCGGCCCTTGAGGAGCCGTCCGCTCATGCGCTGCGCGACCGCGATGGGCTCGATGCCCGTGAACTCGAGGGCCATGAGGAGCGTGTCGTCCTGCGACGAGACCTCCTGGCCGAAGATCGCGAGCTTCACGCGGACCGGGCCGAAGCTGGCTGCCTTGGTGAGGATCGCCTGAAGGATCGAGAGCGTGGACGGCAGCGGTCCTTCGGTGTGCTGCCGCATGGTGTAGTAGACGTTCTCCCAGTCAATTAGGAGAGCGACGTCGGGCACGATGGGTCCTTTCTTTCGAGGGCGCGAGCGTCACGCGTACGACGGCACGCCCTAGGTCACAGCGAGCGTGCCGTCCGACCCATCAGTGGACCCTCTTGGGGTCCGAGCGCGCTTTCGCTCTCCTGATCCATCCCGGCGGAGCCATGCTCCGACGAGCGGTCCTCGCGCTGCTGGACGGATGCTCCGGCCGCCGCGCACGCTGTGCTGAGATCAGTCTAGCGGCATGACACGCGCGACACGGCCACGGATCGCCTGGTTCATTGCGGCCGCGCTCGCCACCGTGCCGGTCCTGGTGCTCACGATCGCGGCCGTCAGCACCGCGCATCGGACCGATCTCAAGTGCTTCTGGACAGGGGCCCGTCTCGTGGCGAGCGGACTCGACCCCTACGACGCGGCGGTCTGGGGATCAGCGGTCGCGGGCACGTTCGAGAACGTTCTCGGCCGACCGGGGCCGTCACCCTGTCCAGGTGCGTACGGCTACCCGCTCACGACAGCGGTCCTGACGTTCCCCCTGGCGCTCGCACCGCTCGAGCTTGCCGCGGCAGCCTGGGCGATCGCGGGGATCGCCGGGCTGGCGGCCGGGATCACCTTCCTCGGGCGTTCGGCTCGGATCGGCCGGGACGGCGCGCTCGCGCTCGCGTTCGTGACGCTCGCCTCGCAGCCGGCATGGTGGAACGCGATCTTCCTCCAGTACGGTGGCATCCTCGTCGCCGGGTTGGGCGTGCTCGCGCTTTCCTCGACGTCGGGTTCACGTGCGCTCTCGGTCGCTGCCACCCTGTCGCTTGCGCTGAAGCCACACGTGGCGCCGATCGCATTGGTCGAGCGCCTCGCGGCCGCGCCGCCTCGCGCGCGGACGGCCGCGATCCTCGCTCTTGGTGCTGTCGTGATCGTTCCGACGATCTTCTTCCCGGCGTGGCCGCTCCAATGGATGACCGCGCTCGCATCGGACCGACCGCGGATCGCGGAGGTGAGTCCGACCTTCTGGGCGCTCGTGAGTGCCGTCACCGGACGCGCCGATGTCGCGTTCATCGCGAGCTGGGCGGCCGCCGGAGCCTTCCTTACCGTGCTCCGCGGGGTCGAGCTGCGAGATGGGATCGATCGGATGGCGGTCGCGACCGTGGCCTGGATGCTCGTCGTGCCTTATGGCTCCGCGGCCGATCTCCTGGTGCTAACGGTCGCATGGTGCGCTCTCATCCGGCGTGGTCACATCGGACTCGCGCTCGTCGTGGCCGTCCTCGTGCCATGGGCGGCGTTCCGGGTCGATCCCACGCTCGGCCTCGGCGCCGTCGCGCCGGTCACAGCCGCGGCTCTAGGGGCCGTTCTCCGGACCCGGGCGCTGACGGATCGCCCTCGAGCGGCCATGCTGTCGGGTTGGTGAGTCAGCGCGGGCTGCTCCTGGAAGACGTGGTGTCGGAGGCGACGCGCCGGGGCGCGTCGTACGCGGACGCGCGCCACGTCGAGCGCGAACAGGAGGCCGTGAACGTCAAGGACGGTGAGGTCGAGGGCATCGATCGCGCATCCGACCGCGGTATCGGGCTTCGCATCCTGCATCGCGGCGCCTGGGGGTTCGCTGCGAGCGACCGCGCGGGAGAAGCCGCGGCGCGGACCCTGGTCGACGAGGCGATGCGCCGCGCCGAGGCGTCGGCGAGCGTGCGGCGGCGCACCGTGACCCTCGCGCCCTGCACGCCACAGCGCGGGATCTACCGCACGCCGCTCCGCACCGATCCCTTCGCCGTGCCGATGGCCGAGCGCATCGCGCTCGTCCGCGAGGCCGATGCTGCGCTGCGCGGGCCGAACGCCCGGACGACACGCGCCGGCGTCACCGCGTACCGCACGAGGAAGCGGCTCGTCACGAGCGAGGGGACCGACGTCGAGCAAGAGATCGTGGAGACGTCGACGACGCTGTCCGTGCTCGCATTGAGGGCCGGCGTCAAGCCCGCGCAGCGCTACGACATGCGGAACGCCCGACAGGCCGGGTGGGAGTTCGTCGAGGAAGAGCGCATGGTCGAGACAGCCGCGCGATATCGCGAGGACGCCGAGGCCATCCTGGACGCGCCACTCGCGGATGCCCGGCCGACGACGGTGATCCTCGACCAGCCCTTCCTCGCCCTGCTCGTCCACGAGTCCTGCGGGCATCCCACGGAATCGGACCGCGTCCTCGAACACGAGGTCGCCTTCGCGGGGACCACGTTCATGTGGCCGGACGACCGCGGCAGGCTGCGATACGGGTCCGACCACGTCTCCATCACGGCCGACGCCACTGTTCCCGGAGGGATGGGCACGTTCGGCTGGGACGACGATGGCGTTCCGGCCACGCGGACCCCTCTCATCGAGCGCGGCACGTTCGTCGGCTATCTGACGTCGCGCGAGACCGCGGGTGCGCTCGGGATCCCGGCGAGCGGCGGATCGGCGCGCGCGGAGGGGTGGCAGCACCAGCCGATCGTTCGCATGGTCAACGTGAGCCTCGAGCCGGGCGACCGGCGCTTCGACGACCTCGTGAAGGAGATCGACGACGGCCTCCTGCTCCAGTCCCCGGCCTCGTACTCGCTCGACGACAAGCGGCAGAACTTCCACTTCAGCGCGCAGGTCGCGCGCGTGGTCAGGCACGGCGAGGTGCAGGGCCATGTGCGCGGTGTCGCCTTCCAGTCACTGACCCCGGACTTCTGGGGACGCTGCGACGGCGTCGCGGACGACTGGGAGCTGCACGGCTTCCTCTCGTGCGCGAAGGGGGAGCCGCTGCAGCTGATGCGCGTGGCCCACGGTGCGGCCCACGCCCGGTTCCGCGACCTGCCGCTCGAGGTCGTGTCGTGACGCCATCCGCATGAGCAGGTCGCGAGCGCTCGCCGCGCTCGTGATCATCGGGATAGTCGTCGACGGCTGGGTCGCGGCTAACGGGGCGCTCTGGTACCGCACCGCGGACTTCTATTGCCTGCGCGAGGGCGCGCGCCTCGCCGCGACCGGGGCCGATCCGTACGACCCGGCTGTGTGGCGCCCGGTGATCGAGGGCCGCTACCCCGATCCTTTCCGGGGCACCAGCACGTCCTCGTGCGTCGCCCGTTACGCCTCGCCGCTCTGGGCGGCGGTGGTCATGCTGCCGTTCGGGCTCCTGCCACTCGAGCTCTCGGCCTCGCTTTGGATGGCGGTATCGATCGGAGCCGTCCTCCTCGGGATGCGCTGGATCTGGGGCGCCGCCAGCGGATCAGCGCGCGCCGCGCCCGTATTCGCGGCCCTGGTCATCTCGTCCCAGCCGTTCTGGCTGCTCGTGGTCGGCGGCCAGATGAGCGGCCTGCTGCTGGGGCTCCTCGGCGCCGGGGTCCGCCTGCTCTCCGTGGGTCGCGACGGTCTCGCCGGAGCCCTGCTGGGAGCGCTCGTCCTCAAGCCGCAGATAGCCGGCGCCTTCGTTCCCGCGGTCGTGCTCCGCGAAGCGCTGGCCGGGCGCCGGAGGGCGCTTGGCGGCGCGGTGGTGGCCCTGGGCCTGCTCACGGCGGCTTCGCTCGCGGTGAGGCCGACCTGGATGGCCGGATGGCTCGACGAGGTCGCTGCCCGACGTCTCGGCTACGCGGGCCTGCTTCCGACCGCGTGGGGGCTGGCGAACGACGTCCTGGGAACGGTCGCGTGGGCGCCCGCGCTGATCGCCGCCTCCATCCTCGCGGTCGCGGTCGTCGTGGGCCGTCGGCCGCTCGGTCGCGTCGCGTTCGCCGCGCTCGCGCTTCCCCTGTCGATCTTCGCGATGCCGCATATCTGGAGCTACGACTTCCTGGCGCTCGCGTTCCCGTGGGCCGTGGCGCTCTCTCTTTCAGACCGCATGGCGGGAGCGCGTCGGCCGGTGATGCTGGCGGTCACGGTGGCCGTGGCTTGCCTGATGCCATGGTCGCTCTTCGCACTGGGGATCTCGCGCGGACAGGAGCATTGGAGTGCGCTGGTGCCGATCGCGACCGCGCTGCTCGTCGCCCTGGCTCATCGCCTCTCGAACGTAAGGATCATCTCGGAGCCCAGCACGTAGTCCGTCCGCACGTGGCGATATCCGATCGTGCTCAGCGTCGCCACCAGTCCGTGGTGCGTGTAGTGCGTGATGTGCTCGTCGGCATAGCCACCGGGAGCGAACACGCGGTACAGCGCCTCGAGCATGCGCCAGCTCCACCTTCCGTAGTCGGGCGTGCCGAGCACGAGGATCCCTCCTGGCCTCTGGATGCGGGCTATCTCCGCGAACGGCCCGGGTCCACCGGGTATGTGCTCGATGACCTCGGAACAGACGACCACATCCACCGAGCGCTCGCGGAAGGGCAGCGCGAAGATCGACCCCTGGACCAGCGGGATGCCGTAACGCCGCATGTACCGGAGCTTCCGCAAGCACACGTCGACGCCGATGGCCCCGGGGAGGTCGCGCAGGATCCTGCTCGACCCGCATCCGATATCGACGATCTGGCCCCGGACCCCGGCCCGCCGCGTCACGATCTCGTGCCGTCGGCGCTGCCACGCGCGCTGAAGCGGGATGGGGCTGTCATACGCGCGCTCGTCGTAGTCGGCGGCCGCGATGGAATTGCGTAGGCGCCATAGACGGACGAACGTGCGGACGTACGCCGCACCCAAACGAAGCAGGCGGGCCTTAGAGCTGCCGGCGCCCCGCGGTTCATAAGTGAAGGGGATCTCGACGATGCGCCATCCTTCGGCGTGCGCGCGCACGAGCAGCTCAGGGAGGATGTCGAAGTCATCGGCTGTCGCGGCGAGCGTCTCGAGCGCTCGCGCCGGATAGATCCGCAGGCCGCTGGAGACGTCGCGGACCCGGACCGAGAGACCGCGGGAGAAGACCGCGCTGAGCAGCCGGCTGAGGATCAGGCGCACGCGACCCATGCGTGCGGTCCCTCCGGCCACGTACCGGGATGCAACGGCGAGGCCCGCCGGGTCGCGGGCCGCCCATAGGCGGGGGATCACGTCGGCGCCGTGCGAGAGGTCGGCGTCCATGGTGATCACGTGCTCGCCGGCCGCCGCCTCGAAGCCGGTCCGCAGCGCCTCGCCGTACCCGGAGCTCGCCTGCACGACCACGCGGGCACCCAGCCGCCTGGCGACCCGGGCTGTGCCGTCGCGCGAGCCGCCGTCCACGACGATCGTCTCGCTGCCGACGCCCATCTCGCGGACCACCCGAGAGATACGCGGCAGGAGCACCTCCAGGTTGCGCTCCTCGTCGAGCGCGAAGAGGACGATCGAGAGCTCAGGGGTCACGCCCGGCTAACGTAGCAGCGCGATGACCGCGACGAAGGCACCGCGCTGACGGTCGTGGACCGGGCGTCGCTCCTGGGTGCGGATCGTCTGCTGGACGTTCTGCGCTCGGCGCTCCGCGACGCGCCCACCGACGAGGCCGAGCTCTGGGTCCACCGGCGCCGGGCCGCGATCACGCGGTACTCGCGGTCGTCCATCCACCAGAACGCGCTCTCGGACGAGATCCACGTGCAGGCGCGGGCGGTCATCGGCAGCGCGGTCGGGACCGTGACGACCAACGGTCTCGCGGTGGATGGCCTGCGGCGCGCGCTCGCGGACGCCGCGGAGCTTGCGCGCCACCTGCCGCCGAACGAGGACTGGCCCGGGCTGGCGGATCCGGAGCCCACGCCCGAGCAGCGCGCGTTCGACGCGGCGACCGCGGAGGCGACCGCGGCCGATCAGGCGGCCGCGATCGCCGTCATCTGCGATGCCGTCGAGCGCGCCGGCCTGCGCGCCGCGGGGACGCACCAGATCGACGTGACCGAGGACGCCGTCGTGAGCTCGCGAGGCGTCGCTGTCTACGCGCCGGCGACGCTGGCGTACGTCCGCGCGCTGGTGCAGAGCGACGCCGGCAGCGGCTTCGCGGAGGATCTCGCGAGTCGCCTCGGCGCGCTCGATCCCGCCGACGTGGCCCTCCGGGCGACCCTCAAGTGCCGCCTGGACCGCGACCGGTCGGTCCTGCCGCCCGGTGACTACGAGGCCGTCTTCGAGGAGCTCGCGGTCGCGGAGATCCTCCGAGTGCTGTCGCTCACGGGTCTCGGCGCGCAGGCCGTGAAGGAGGGCCGCTCGTTCATGAGCGGCCGCATCGGGGAGCAGGTGACGGGCGCGGAATTCACGCTCCACGAGGACGCGCTCGACCCGCGCACGCTCGGGATCCCGTTCGACGTCGAGGGCACGCCGAAGCGGCGTGTCACGCTCGTCGAGCGCGGCGTGGCGCGCTCGCCCGTATACGACCGTACGGGCGCGAAGCTGCTGGGTGCGCGGTCGACGGGCCACGCAGCTGACCCGACGCGGTACCAGCGTGGCGGGCACGCCGGCAACCTGACCATGAAGGGTGGTACGGCGACGCGTCACGAGCTCATCGGCCGGGTCGAGCGAGGTGTCCTGATCACGCGTTTCCACTACACGAACATTCCCGATCCGCGGCGGGCGACCATGACGGGAACGTCGCGCGACGGGACGTTCCTCATCGAGGACGGCCGGATCGTCGGGGCGCTCGCGAACGTCCGCTTCACGATGAGCGCGCTCGACCTCTTCGCGGGCATCAAGGCGCTGGGTCCGCAGCGGCTCGCGCGGGATTGGTGGACCTCGAATGGGATGGGGTCCGTCGTATGTCTCTGCCCTCCGATCGCCGTGGAGCGGGCGACCATCACGGGGTGGTCGCCTGGCTAGCGGGTCGGACCCATGCCGGTGTTCGAGGTCGGATGAGCGAGCGTCGCAGGCGTGGCGACCTCGCCCTGATGCGTCCGCGAGATCTCGACGAGCTTGTTCTCCCCGATGATCGTCTCGTCGTACTCGACGTCCAGCGCTCCGTCCCGATCGCGCACCGAAGGCACGCCGTCGACCGCCGCGACCGCCGAGCCACTGCTGGCGCGCCGCTTCGGTCAGGCGGTCGCCTCTTCCCGCGCGGCGCTCGCCGCGCGAGAGATCCTGAGCCACACGGCGATGAGGACCAAGTGGCGGAGCGCGACCGCACCCCCAAGGACCCCGAGCAGGACCACCGCACCCGGATCTTCCGGGGCCCAGCGAATGAGCGTGAGCGGGTAGATGGTGAGGAACACGAGGACGTCCACCAGCGACAGCGCCACGAACAGCCGCCGCGGCAGGCCGAGAAGGACGAAGAAGGGAAGCATCCAAAGCGTGTACTGCGGCGAAAAGAGGCGTGACCACAGCAGCACCGCGACCACGGCGAGCCCCGCGCCGACCGCTGGATCGCGAACCCTCCGCCCCTGCGGGAGCACGCCGAACAGATACGTGGCGAACAGGCCGATGACGGACATGGCACCCACCGCTAGCACGGCGGGCTGGCCCCCGGTCGCGGCCGCAACCTCGGCGGCCAGGCCCCAAACGGACTCAAAGTTCGAACGCTGCGCGTACTGGGGCACGCTGATCGTGCTGGGGTGTTCGGCCAGCAGGCTCGGGAGCGCCAGGAGAAGGCCGACCCCGCCGAACCAGGCCGCGCCGATGGCAAGCCGCATCTTGTCCCGGCGCATGCGGTCGAGCTCAAGCGGAGCGATTGCCGCGGGGAATGCCTTCAGCAGAGTGCCAACGGCGAGCAGGCCCAGCGCGGCGAGCTGACGGCCTCTTCGGGCGAGGAGGATGGCAGAGACCACGACCAGCGTAGGCAGGACGTCGAAGTTCGCGCCGCCGTAGAGGAGGAGCTGCGGCGAGAGCGACCAATAGACCAGTGCTGTGCGCGCATTGGTGATGCCGGCGAGCAGCCAGCCACCTAGGCCGGCGGCCGCGGCCAGCAGCAGCGTCCACAGCGCCAGGTAGGTCATGGCATTCGGCGCGACGAAGGAGAAGAGCCCGGCGACATATCCGACCATGGGCGGGTAGTAGAAGACCGTGTCCCAGTACGGGATGCGGCCCGGCCCCAACAGCTGTTCGTAGCTCAGGTAAAGGTCGCTCCAGACGAAGGGCCGAAACACGTTTGGCAGCCCGCCCTCGGCGAGCCAGATACGCGGGACGGAGCTGAGGACGACACTGCTCGCGGCCACGGCGCCGACCGTTAGGCGGAGGAAGCCACGCGGCCAGCTCAACGAGCTGGCCGCACCCGCTTCAGCCAGCCGCCCGGGAAGTAGGTGAGCAAGAACTTCTCGCGTGAGGGGTCCGGGGCGAACTCATCCGTCTCCGCCAGGAACTCTCGAAGCGCTTCCATCGGTCCGGGCCCGTGGTCTGGGAAGACCGGATGTCCGTTCACGTTCGTGTCCTCGACCACCAGATAGCTTCCCAGCGTCACGAAGGGGGCGTATGCCCGAAGCTCCCGCCCGACGTGCTCTGCTCGGTGATCAGCGTCGAGCGTGACGAGCACACGCTTCGAGCGCGCGGCCCGCGCGGCGACGCGTGCGAGGATGCTGTCGCTCGTCGAGTCCCCGATCAGGGCAGTAACGCGCGGGTGGGTAAAGGTGACGCGCTCGCGGTCGTCGATCGTCACGATCTCGCCGTGCCCGACCAGGTCGCACATCGCCGCGAAGAACGAGGCGGAGCCGCCCAGGTACGTGCCGGTCTCGACGATGAGGTCGGGGCGAAGCTCATGGATGATCTCCTGGTAGGTCCAGCAGTCGAGCGGCGACTTCGAGATCGGCCGGCCGAGCCAGTAGGTCCGATCGAGCGCCCCGGTCTGATACGACAAGACATGGAATCGCGAGACGACGCCGGACGCGCTGTCAACGAGCACATCGCCGCCGGGACGGACCGCGACGTGGGTGATCCGGTGCATCCGTGCCGGCCCGAGGACCTGATATGCCGCACGCACCAGGCGCGCCCGCAGGTCGCCGAGCCGACCGAACATCCGCCGATCGTAGCGAGGCGGTACTGGAACGCGCGACGATCCCCCGCCGAGACCGACGAGCCATCCGGAGACCGTATCTTTCCTTGATCTTGAGAACCCGGCCGAAGGTCGTGATCGGCATCACCGCGCACAACGAGGGCCGGAACCTGGGCCGGCTCATCGAGCGCCTTCGCCGGATCGACCTACCGAACGCGGAGCTGCTACGTACGGTGGTCGTCACGTCGGGATGCACCGATGACACCGTCGACATCGCGCGACGCGCGGCCCAGGAAGACGAGCGGCTCCGCCTCGTGGTGGATCCCGAGCGGCGAGGCAAGGCGGTAGCCATAAACCAGCTCCTTCGTGAGGCGCGCGACGCGGAGATCGTCGTCATGGAGTCTGCGGATACGCTGCCCGATGTCGGTGCGATCGCCGCGATGCTTGAGCGATTCACCGACCCGGCCGTGGGCATGGTCGGCGCGCATCCGGTCCCCGAGGACGACGAGACGAGCTTCCTCGGCTTCACGAATCATCTGCTGTGGCGACTGCATCACTCGGTGGCCAGCGCGTCCCCCAAGCAGGGGGAGCTCGTCGCCTGGAGGAACGTCATCCACGAGGTCCCCGAGGACGTCGCGATGGACGAGGCGTACCTGGAAGCGGCGATAACCAAAGCTGGGCTGCGGCTGTCCTATGCGCCGGAGGCCATCGTCCGCAACAGAGGGGCGGCGACGCTCCGTGCGTTCGTCTACCAGCGCCGGCGCAACCACACCGGTCATCGGCTGCTCGCGGAACGCCACGGTTACCGACCGGCGACGCGCGATCACTTGCGTCTGCTTAGGCTGGCTGTCCGCGAGCTCGCGTCGCGGCCGCAGCGCGCGCACTGGATCCTGGGCGCGGCGCTCTTGGAACTGTGGTGCTCGGTCCTCGGCTGGTGGGATCACGCCATCGCACATCAGGATCCGCGCCTCTGGCGGATGGTCGAGGGGACGAAGGAGCTCAGTGCCGATCTGGGAGAACCCGTTCCGCCAGTCGCCGCGGTCGTGGTCACGCACCGCGGTCGCGAGAACGTCCTCGCGTGCCTGGCCTCCCTGTACCGCTGCGACTACCCGGACCTCAGCGTCGTCGTGGTGGACAACGGCGTCGATGGCGCCGCCGACGCCGTGCGCGGCGCATTCCCGCGGGCGCACACGATCAGCGCCGCGAACCATGGGCTCGCGCATGCATTCAACACGGGGCTCACTCACGCGCTCGGGTCGGGAGCTAAGTACGTCCTGCAGCTGAACGATGACGTCACGGTCGCAGGGACCTACATCCAGGAGGCCGTCAGGGTGGCGGAAGGCGACCCGCGGGCTGGCGCCGTGGGTGGGCCCATCTATCGCCATGACGACCCCGAGCGGATCTGGTTCGCCGGTGGGCAGATCATCTGGCCGCTCGGCAAGACGCTTCATCGCGGACGCGAGATGTTGGACGGGTCGCGGTTCGCAAGGCCGATGACCGCCGCGTATCTCTGCGGTGCCGCCGTCCTGTACCGCGCGCGAGCGCTCCAGGAGGTCGGCGGCTGGGACGAGACGTACTTCCTGGTCTTCGAGGACGCGGACTGGTCGGTCCGGGCGGCCCGCCGGGGGTGGCGACAGCTTTATCACCCGGCGCCCAAGGCCTGGCACAAGATCTCGGTCAGCTTCGGAGGCGAGAAGTCCCCCCTCTATCTGTACTTCCTGTTCCGGAACAACATCCGCTTCATGCTCCGGCACGGAAGGCCGTGGCACTGGCCGAGCTTCGTGGCCTTCTTCATCGCCGAGTCCGTCCTCCGCTATTCGCTGTTCGCCCTGTTCGCGGCGGATCGGCGGACACGGTTGCGCGCGATAGCGCTCGCGGTGCGCGACGGGGTTCGTGGCACGTATGGACGCGGCGCCCTGGACGATCTCGTCGCCAGATCGGCCGTCGAGACCTCCGGCGGTCGGACTAGAGACCGGCGATGGCCATCTCGTGCCGCGCGTCGAGCCGCGCAAGCTCCTCCACCGGAGTGATCCGCTCGTGCATCGCCCGCGCGGTCGAGATCCGGCGCACCACGCGCCGGGCGTCGCCGAACACGAGGCCCGCCGCCTCGAGCGCGCGCTCGCACTGCACAGTGTGTTCGACCAGGTGCGACGCGAAGCGGTGGAGGCGGAAGCGGACGTCGATCCGCACGTCCGCGCCGTGGCTGCCCCAGGCGCTCGGGAGGGTGAGCTGGTCGTCGCGGATCCGCGCCAGGTCGGCGTCTGTCTCGGCGCGCCGCGCTCCGAGCCGGACGGCGACGTCGCTCCCGTCGCCCGCGGTGTCCAGGGGATCGGGCTGCGGCCGCCGCTCGGCCGGGAGGGTAAGCGGGTCGTCGGCGGAGCGCTCGAGCGCGAACGCGGTGTTGGCCCGGTACGAGCGCTCGACCAGGGTGGTGTGGACCAGCGTCTGGCGCGCTGACCACTCGCCCTCGCGCGGGGCGCGGTCGAGG
>Ga0209751_10002488_pt1 | contig 18291 bp, 22 predicted proteins | sample RifCSP13_1_FD_184019 | JGI IMG/M metagenome (GOLD analysis project Ga0209751, IMG submission 184019) | Soil microbial communities from Rifle, Colorado - Rifle CSP2_sed 13_1 (SPAdes) (version 2) | ecosystem: Environmental > Terrestrial > Deep subsurface > Rock core/Sediment | place: Rifle... | reverse complement strand
GGAGGCCGCTCCCACAAAAAGATTCTTCCTGTTTTGAAGGGGAAATGGAATTAGCCTGTTCGACCGCGATATTCACTACAATGACGCTTCATGGAAAAAACCAGAAATGTCACTGATCACACTTGGCATCGAATCGTCCTGCGATGAGACCGGCATCGCGCTATACCAGACTGGGCGCGGCTTGCTGGCGCACGCACTGTATACACAGGTCGCGATGCACAACGAATACGGCGGTGTCGTTCCCGAACTCGCTTCACGCGATCACGTCCGGCGCGTCATCCCGCTGGTGCGCCAAGTCATGCGCGAGGCCGATGTGTCACTCGATCAGATCAGTGCGATCGCCTATACCCAGGGACCGGGACTGGGCGGCGCACTGCTGGTCGGCGCCAGCATCGCGAATGCGCTGGCCTACGCGCTCGACATCCCCGCCATCGGCATCCATCATCTGGAAGGGCACCTGCTCTCCCCTTTGCTGTCAGAGCCGGCGCCCAAGTTTCCATTCGTCGCATTATTAGTCTCAGGCGGACACACGCAATTGATGCGCGTGGACGGCGTGGGGCAGTACGCCTTGCTCGGCGAAACCGTGGATGACGCCGCCGGTGAAGCCTTCGACAAAAGCGCGCAACTGCTGGGGCTGGGTTATCCGGGCGGCCCCTCGCTGGCGAAACTCGCCGCCCTTGGCCGCCCCGGCCTATACAAATTGCCGCGCCCGATGCTGCACAGCGGCGATCTGGAATTCAGCTTCAGCGGATTAAAAACGGCGGTGCTGACGCTGGTGAAACAATGCAGTAACGATGACCAGAAGATTTTGGATGAGCAGACTCGCGCCGACATCGCCTGCGCCGTGCAGGAAGCCATCGTCGATGTACTAGCACACAAGGCACGCGCCGCCTTGGCGCAGACCGGGCTGGATCAACTGGTGGTGGCGGGCGGCGTGGGCGCGAACCAACTGTTGCGCAGCCGCTTGACCGAAGGCATAGCCAAACGCGGAGGTAAAGTGTTTTATCCCGACCTGGAATTCTGCACCGACAACGGCGCGATGATCGCCTTCGCCGGCGCGTTAAGGCTTGCGCAACAACAAGGCAAAAAGGATTATCGCTTCAACGTCAAACCGCGCTGGAATCTAGCTGAAATTACTGACTAGGTTCCCCTCTCCCGCAGGCGGGAGAGGGGCTAGGGGTGAGGGCCTCTAAACCGACTTCGACTTCCCGATCCGCGCCTCTTTCCCCGCCAGCAGATTCTGAATATTGCTCTTGTGCCGCCAGATCAGCAGCAATGACATGATGCCTGATGCCAGCACCCACTCGCGCGGCAAACCCAGTAACACTGCATAAACAGGCGTAGTGGCAGCGGCGACAAGTGCCGACAACGAAGACAGGCGGAACACGGCAGCAATCAACAACCAGGTCGCCAGCCCGCCCAATCCCAGCCAGACGTTCAACGCCAGCAACACGCCCAAAGCCGTCGCCACGCCCTTACCGCCCTTGAAGCGCAAGAACACCGGAAACAGGTGGCCGAGGAATACCGCCAGCACGACCAGCGCGATCTGCACATCGGGCAACGCAAACTGTATCGCCAGAAACACCGCCAGCCAACCCTTCGCCGCATCGCCGAACAAGGTCAATGCCGCCGCCGCCTTCTTGCCGCTGCGCAACACATTGGTCGCGCCGGGATTGCCCGAACCGTAAGTACGCGGATCGGCAAGGCCAAACAATTTACTGGTAATGACTGCGAAGGAGATCGAGCCCAACAGATAGGCTGCAATGACAAAAACTATGGTCAACATCGGGAATGCCTTAGAATTGAAGTAGCGCGGATTTTACTTGAGAGAACTTCTAAAAACCACGGATTCGTCATTCCCGCGAAAGCGGGAATCCAGCCATATAATTAACTGGGTTCCCGCTTACGCGGGAACGACAAAATTTTTGACTCACACCAACAACTGATCAAATATCAATGGACATCATTTTTTTACGCGAACTCAAGGTCACCACGCTCATCGGCATCTACGAACGCGAAAAGATCGTGCCGCAAACCTTGCAGATAGACCTCGACATCGCGCTGCCCAACAGCCGCGCCTGCCTCAGCGACGACATCAAGGACGCGCTGGATTATGCCGATGTCGCGCAACACATCCAGACCGTGTTGAGCGAAGGACACTTCTCCTTACTGGAATCGCTGGCCGAACACATCGCGCAGATCATTCTGAAGGACTTCAACGTGCCGTGGGTCAAGGTCAGCGTCGCCAAACTGCAAGCGATCCGCAACTGCAAGATGGTGGGGATCAGTATTGAGCGGGGGCAGATTAAATAGCCGGGGCAGCCCGGTACATAAGGCCGTTCGTGTTGAGTAGGCCGAAGGCCGTATCGAAACATGAATGACTAAATACAAAACCGCCAGGGGTAGCCCGGCAGCTAGTTACTTTCTTTTGCTTCGCCAAAATAAAGTAACCAAAGAAAAGGCGACCCCGGTTTGCCGCCCCTGCGGGGTACCCTGCGTTGCTCGACTGGTCAGGCGGCTGCGGAACTCGCACTGCGTGCTCAAACAGTCCTCGCCGACACCCCCTGACCAGCCTCCGCTACTCGGCGGCGCACAGGGGAGGTAAAACTGAAATTCAAAACCTTGAGCAGGTTTTGTAGGGGGCAATAAGCGTAGCGCATTGCACCAGATATAATACATGCGGCGCAATGCCCGTTGGTTATTGCGCCCTACGCGGGCTGGTTCGGATCAATCTTGTAACTGCTCTTGCGCGAGAATCCCCGGTAGATACATTGCGAGGGCATCACGAAACTCGTCGGCCTTTTCGTGAGATTTAAAGTGGAATACAAGATATCCATGAGTTTCGAGAAACTCTTTCGACGTACCAACCACGGATTTGGTGCCGCCAACTTCAAATGCCAATGCTTTGACCATCGCCGCGACCTTGCGGTCATTGGCGTGAATCGTAATCTTAACGTCGGCTGTAATCATTTGTAGTTTGACACCTATGGCTTCGGACATTCGAGTTATGGTCAGGCTCGCCAAACCGGACATAACTGGACACCTACCCACAGCAAAAATGCTGTGGGTTAGGTTAGTCTTATTTATGAAAGATGATTGCTAAAATGACACCAATAAAAGAAACGCCACACCATACAACATACGCTCTGCCTAAATAGCCCCATCCTTTCCATCCAGCGTTAAATGCACACCTCCATAATGAGATTAATGCCCATATAATATACGGAATAGATAGAATCATTATTACACTCATAAAAATAGTCATTCCAATATAGCTTCGGTTGTTATTTTCAGCCGCAATAAGGAATGCTTGACAAAATTTGCCTATGACCACAAAAAATAAAACGCCGAGAATGTTATATAACCAGAATATTTTCCATAGACGTTCTTCTCCGTTCCACGCCCTCTTCATTGCGGACTTTCGCTCTTGAGGGGGAAGCTCAGGAATAAGGGAGCGGGTTTGCTGCGAGGAGCTATCAACTGGCGAAGGAGCAAAATTCTGAGATTGCGCTGGAATCTGCTTGAATCCAATAACAATCCAGCGAAAGGTAAAAATACATAAATATACGACGGTCCAAGCAAGCGCAACCGGAATAACAATTGCGCTTAGAAGGTGGATTACCAAAATATTGCGCTCGACGTTATCCCCGTATAGCTCCTCATCAGTAATTATTCTACGTCCTTGGTTGTCAATGGTGACGTTCTCCGGTTTGTGCGTAACCTCAATCAGATAGCTTGTGGCATCCCCTTTCTTATCATATTCATGCACAGCATATCCGCATACGGAGATACCCCATAGAAGGGACAGCACTATTCCAATTCTTTGCCAACCGTTGAAACGTTTAGTCATTGGATGTTTCTCATGTGATGTCTACCTTGATTTAGCTTAACTCCGCTCAGGTAACACAGGAAATTACAGATACATGTGGCAACCATTTCCTGGAACCTCAGGGTCAGCATCGCATTTCATTTTGAAAGATCATGCCGCGCCGCCCACGCCGGCAACTCATGCCGCCAGAAGATGGCTTTTCGTCCTGTCGCCAATACCCAGCAACAAATTTTCGACGCTGATGTCTTCGTCCAACTCGTCCCAATGCAGGCCGCTGCCGCCGCCGCTGATTTCATAGCGCAGGCGCTGTTCCGGCTGCGCCTTCAGCAGGCGCGGAAAATAAGCCATCGGGACGCCCAGCTTGCGGCCATCGGTAAAATCTACCCACATCGTGCTGGCATCGAAACTTACTGCTTTAGCCAAAGAACTCATACCATGTCCTTTCTATCAATTGCTGGTTGTCGCTTATCAGTTCCGCAAGCTCGCTTAATTCCTGACTGTTAAGTCCGTAACTTTCCGCCACTCCGGCTTGCGGCAAAACCCAGAACTTTGCGCTTGCATCAGCTTTTCTGACATGCACATGCAACGGCTCTCTTGGATCGCCTTCGTTGGAAAAGAAGAAAATCTTGTAGCCTTTGTAGCGCAAAATAACCGGCATCGTCAATTCTCCGCCGTAAGTGGTTTTACTGCCCAGCCACAATCATACTCTCAACCTATGCCAGGATCAGGTTTGGGGTAGCATTTTACGATCATAAAAACATCGCCGCCGAAACTCCAAATCTCGCTGCCAACACTTTGGCCTGACGCGCATTGAATTCGTGTCGCCCGGACAGCAATTCTGACAAGACGCCCTGGCTGCCCAACTCAGGAAGATCAATCTGGCGCAAGTTGTCGCGCTGCATCAGGAACGTAAAACCTCGGCGGCTGTCGCCTCTGGCGGCATTTTGTCTTTAGCTTCGTATTCGGCAACAAACTCGCCCAGATACTCTACCAGTTGGGCAAGTGGGTGGTTTTCGTCAGCGCCTCCCGCATCAATTGCGGCATTAAGCGCTTCAACCAAGTCGGCATATTCTTTTTCATTGCGCGCAGGTTGCAGCACTGGTGCGACATAGCTCCAGTGTTGTATTGCTGCCTTAAGTCGTGCGTTCATTTCCAGCCTCCTTGGTCATATTCCTTGTGCGTCAATACTGCCCGGATGAATAACCAATAAGCCAAGCATTCATTCTTAGGGCGCAGCCCGACCTTCAGAATTTACAAGATAACGAGATAAGTGGATTCTGGGTTATCCACCAATGACCGTATGTTTTCTAGCCTGTTGCGCAGGATGAATTCGATCTGCCTGGTAGTGCAGTTGCCACGGCGAAGCCAGACGACCTTCGGCGGCGAGCCATACAGCAGGCTCAACTCGTGAAAGTCGGAATCCTTGCTGACCAAGGTGTAGTTGTGTTCCCTGGCATACTCCCATACCTCACGATCAGATGCAGCTCCCATTTCGATTCGTGAGACATGTTCGGATTGCGGAAAGATATCCGCCAATGCCAGGACAAGGGATGGTGCGAGGTTTTCGTCAAACAGGAGTTTCAAGCATTCACCGCAAGCTGGTGATGCTCACGGTCGGCGGCGTAGGCCAAGCAGGCCTGTATATCATCGGACGTCAGGTAGTCAAATTCCGCAAGGATTTCGGCGGGCGTCATGCCCGACGCGAGATAATCCAGCACGTCGTAAACCGTAATGCGCAGCCCACGTATACAAGGTTTGCCGCCACGTTTTCCCGGCTCTATGGTGATGAGTTCTTTGTAGTTCATACACGCCTCCTGCATTATCGTGATGGATTATCCGGCTTTTCGGGCAATAAAAGCAACCCATCCATTTGAGGCCGTTCGTGTTGATAACCAGCGACTTGGCTATTGTCCTTTGATAGCATGGTCGAATGGCTATGTCGAAACATGAATGACCAAAGTCAACATCGCCGGGGGTTGCCCGGCGGTTTTGTGTCGTGGTGATTTGATACGCGATATGGGCGAGTTTGAAACCCGCCCCTACGTCACCCTCTCGGATGATGCATCGCATGCAACTGCTTCAACCTCTCCCGCGCGACATGCGTATAAATCTGCGTCGTGGAAATATCCGCATGGCCCAACAACATCTGCACCACGCGCAAGTCCGCGCCGTGATTCAGCAGGTGCGTCGCAAAGGCGTGGCGCAGAGTATGAGGAGAGAGCGATTTATTCAGTCCGCCCTGCTTGGCGTGTTTCTTGATCAGGTACCAGAACATCTGGCGCGTCATGCCTTCACCTCTGGCCGTCACGAACAGCGCATCGCTCATCTGCTTGCCCAGCAACACGCTGCGCCCATCGGCAAGATAGCGGCGCAGCCAGTCCAGCGCTTCTTCACCGAGCGGCACCAGGCGTTCCTTGCTGCCCTTGCCCATCACGCGCACCACGCCCATATCCATGCTCACCTGCGTGATGCGCAGGGTCACCAGCTCGGATACGCGCAGGCCGGTGGCATACAGCACTTCGAACATCGTGCGGTCACGCAAACCCAATGGGGTTTGAACATCCGGCGCGTTGAGCAGTTGTTCGACATCCTGCTCAGTTAAACTCTTGGGCAGGTTGCGCGGCAGTTTGGGTGTGTCGATTTGAAGCGTGGGATCGGTGGAGATTTTGCCTTGCCTGAGCAGATAGCGAAACAAGCGCTTGAGGCTGGAGATGTTGCGGCCTGTGCTGCTGGGTTTGGCTTTTTGCGTGACGACAAGATGGGCGAGATAGCCTTGTATGTCGCCGTGCGTGGTTTGCGTGATGGACGCGTTACGCTGTTGTTCCAGCCATGTGGAGAACTTGGTCAGATCGCGCCGGTAGCTATCCAGCGTGTTGCGTGACAGGCCGTCTTCCAGCCACAGGTTGTCGCAGAATTCGTCGAGAAGGTCGGTGTTGTTCATGGGCGTCTGTCATTCCGAACGTAGTGAGGAATCTTAAAGATTTCTCGCTTCGCTCGAAATGACAAGGTTGTCGCGCCCGGCATAGCTCTTCTGCTCATGCGCCAGCAACCAACGCTTGATGTCGAGCGATGCGCCGCTGGCGTGGCGCATGAACCCGCCCAGTCCGGATCTGCCCACCACACGATGGCATGGGATGATGATGGGGATCGGGTTGGCGCCGCAGGCCTGGCCGACGGCCTGCGCGCAGGATTTCAACTCTGCGGCCAACTCGCCATAGCTGCGCGTTTCTCCGCGCGGAATATCACACATGGCCTGCCAGACTTTTTGCTGGTGCGGGGTTCCGTTTAATTCGAGCGGCACGGTAAATCGCACGTCTGGATTTTCAATGTAACGCAGCAATTGTTCGCACACGGTTTTGGCAAATGCGCTGGTGGCGCGCTGCGGCTTTTCGCTCGCCGGCAGAAAAGCTATGCCCGTCAGCGCATCCCCGGTACAGCATATGCCGAGCACGCCAAATGGGACGTCTAGTTTTGCCTGATAGTCCATGAACTGCTCCAAAATCAGTCGCGATAATACACGCACAAACAAAAATCTGTGTCATTCCCGCCCTTCGACAGGCTCAGGATAAACTGTCCTTCGGACAGGCGGGAATCCAGTGGTGTTATCCAATATGCCTTTAGGATTTTGTTCCCCGCGTTGCGGGGGAATAATTTATTGAGGATTACATATTTGAAGACAGAGTCTCCGCATCTCGTAGGTCGGGCTACGCCCGACGCGGCGGGCAAAGCCCGCCCTACGGTAAATCACCTAACAGTCATGAGTTATGTAAAGCTCAATAATTCGCTGGATTCCCGCCTGTCCGAAGGACAGTTTATCCTGAGCCTGTCGAAGGGCAGGAATGACGGAGTAAGTGCGCCCTGCCGGGCGCACCAATAAAAAACGGGAGCCCAAGCTCCCGTTTCTGTAATCCAAAAAACCTGCTGGCATTTAGCCGCGGATCGCGAGTTTTTCCTTGATGCGTGCCGATTTGCCGGAACGGTCGCGCAGGTAGTAGAGCTTGGCGCGACGTACTGAGCCGCGACGCTTCACTTCGATGCTGGCGATGATAGGCGAGTAGGTCTGGAAGGTGCGTTCCACGCCTTCACCGGCCGAGATCTTGCGCACGATGAAGCCTGAGTTCAGGCCGCGATTGCGCTTGGCGATCACGACACCCTCGAAAGCCTGGACGCGCTTGCGCTCGCCTTCGACCACATTCACGTTGACGACGACGGTGTCGCCGGTCGCAAATGCGGGAATGTTCTTGCCCAAGCGGGCGATTTCCTCTTGTTCCAATATTTCGATCAGATTCACTTTACTGCTCCTTGGTTATCGGGTCTTGTTCCTTCTGATAAGCATCCTGAAACGCCGCCAGAAGACCAGACTCCTCTTTTGTCAAATCACGCCTGGCCAACAGATCCGGCCTGCGCAACCACGTCCTGCCCAACGACTGCTGAAGCCGCCAGCGCTGTATGTCCGCATGATTGCCGGACAACAACACCGGGGGCACGGCTTCACCATTAAACTGTTCCGGGCGGGTGTAGTGCGGACAATCCAGCAAGCCCTGCACGAACGAGTCCTGCTCGGCTGATTCGGCATCTCCCAGCACACCGGGCAATTGCCGCACCAGACTGTCTATCAACACCATCGCCGCCAACTCGCCACCGGACAACACATAGTCGCCGATAGAAATCTCTTCATCCACATACTGGCGGATCAGGCGTTCATCTATGCCTTCGTAGCGTCCCGCCAGCAGGATCAAACCCTCATCCTGTTGCGCCACCAACTCTTTGACAACAGAGTGGGTAAGCAACCTGCCTTGTGGCGACAGATACACCACCCGGCTTTTCTTTACTCCGCTGGCCGCTTGCCGCTGTCTGGCTGCGTTGATCGCGGCTGCCAGCGGTTCGCCCAGCATCACCATTCCCGGCCCGCCGCCGTAGGGACGATCGTCGATGGTGCGGTAATTGTCCGTGGTGAAATCCCTGGGATTCCACGTCTTTAAAACATAACTGCCTTGCTCTTCCGCGCGCCGCGTGATGCCATATTGCGTCAGCGCATCGAACATCTGCGGAAACAACGTAATAACGTCGAAGACCATATTTCAGTAGTCCGCCGACCAATCCACCCGGATGGTCCTATTCTTCAGATCCACCTGCTTGATCGCGCTTGCCACGAACGGGATCAGGATCTCGCCGCTCTCGCCCGTCACGCTCAACACCTGGTTCGCGCCGGTTTCCAGCAGGTTCGCTACCGTTCCCAACGCGACGCCGGCTTCATTCACCACAGCAAGCCCGATCAGGTCCGACCAGTAAAATTCATCGCCTGTCTGCTGCGGCAGGCTGCTGCGCGGTACGGCGATCAGCAGGCCTTTCAGCTTTTCGGCTGCGGTTCGATCCGGACAGCCGGGCAGTTGTGCTGCCAGCGTCTTGTTATGCAACTCACTATGCTGGACTTCCACCTCGCGCCACGGGCCATGCTCATGGCCTATCCACCAGGACTTGTAATCCAGCAGGCTATCAAGGTACTCGGTATACGGCTGGATCTTGACCCAACCGCGAAGCCCGTGGGCTGCTGCGATGCGCCCCATGATCACCATGGGACCCCCTAAATCTTCAGGCGGCTGCTGTAGTGCCGGCACGTTTTACCAGCTTGGCTACGGTATCGCTCAATTGCGCGCCCTTGCTTTGCCAATGGCCGACGCGCTCCAGTTCCAGACGCAGCGCTTCCTGGCCTTCGGCTGCAAGCGGGTTGTAGAAGCCGACGCGCTCGATGAAACGGCCATCGCGGCGATTGCGCGAATCCGCTACCACCACGTTGAAAAACGGGCGATTCTTTGAACCGCCACGGGAAAGACGAATGATTACCATATGAAACCTTTAATTAGTCCGGCGAAAGGGCGCGGATTCTACGACATTTTGGGTGCTTCATGCAACCCGTAGGTTTTGGAGGGCCAAGGTAAATTTGTTCTCGGCGAAAAATGTAGGGTGGATAAGCGCAGCGCATCCACCTTTTTGATCTGGCATGGTGGATGCGCTGCGCTTATCCACCCTACTGCTTTTTGATTGCACAAGGTTCATAAAAAATCAGTCATCGTTGATTTTTAGAACAAATCTGCAAGAACAAATACTCTGTTTGGAGGGCTATCTTATCTTTGCAACAACACTTCGAGGACGAACTTGCTGCCAAGGTATGCCAGCAGCAAGAACACGAATCCGCTCACTGTCCAGCGCACTGCGATGCGTCCGCGCCAGCCATAGAAATGATGTCCCCACAGCAGCACAGCGAACACTCCCCAAGAGACAAAGCCGAACAGCACCTTGTGGTTGAACTGCCAGACCTTGCCGAATATCTGCTCGGAAAACACCACGCCGGATGCCAGCGTCAGAGTCAGCAGCACAAAACCGATACCTATCATCCGGAACAGCAAATTCTCCATGGTCATCAGCGGCGGCAGACTTTGCAGGACGCGCGGCATCATGGCGTGATGCAGGCGACTTTCCACTTGCGAGATCAGCACCGCGTGGAGCATCGCTATCGTGAACAGGCTGTAGGCCAGCATGGCGGCGGTGATGTGCGCCTTGAAGGCAAGCAGACCGGTATTTTCCAATTGATGCGCAGTCGGGAAAAACTCCGGCAACAGCACGATGACCGCCGCCAACGGCAATACCAGGGCCTGCAATCCGCCGATAGGATAAAAGAACCGCGCTATCCAGTACACCATCAATGTCAGCCAGATGATCATCGACAGCGCATTGGTCATGCTCAGGTTGAATCCGCCGCCGGCAAACACGTCCTGTGCGAGCAGATAGCCGTGCAAGGCCAGCGGGATCAGCACCAGGTGGCCCGCCGCTCCGCGACTCAGCACATCGCCCTCGCCGCGAGCGTTCGCCCGCCAGAAAGAGACAGCCAGCACTGCGTAAGCGACAAAGGTAAATAGGGAGAGGATAACGTTAGGCATTTTTTGTCAGGATGTTTTAGACTGTGCCGATTCTACACCAAACTGCCGCAAAACTCTCATGCTGGACAATCTCACGCAACGCCTTTCCGGCGTCATCAAGAACCTGCGCGGCCAGGCGCGCCTTACGGAAAGCAACATCCAGGACGCCTTGCGCGAAGTGCGCATGGCACTGCTTGAAGCCGACGTCGCACTGCCCGTCGTCAAGGAATTCATCGCCCAGGTCAAACAAGCCGCGCTCGGGCAGGAAGTCATCGGCAACCTGAACCCCGGACAGGCCTTGATCGGCGTGGTGCATCGCGAACTCACCCGGCTGATGGGTGAACACAACGACGCGCTCAATCTCGCCATCACTCCGCCCGCCGTGATCTTGATGGCTGGCTTGCAGGGAGCAGGCAAGACCACCACCAGCGGCAAACTCGCCAAGCTGTTGCGCGACCAGCACAAGAAGAAAGTGCTGTTGGTCAGCTGCGACGTGTATCGGCCCGCCGCGATCGAACAATTGCGCACGCTGGCGCAACAACTCGAGATCGACTTCTTCGCCTCCGACATCAGCCAGAAACCTCAGGACATCGCACTGGCCGCGCTGGACTATGCACGCAAACATTACCATGACGTGCTGATCGTCGATACCGCCGGACGGCTGGCCATCGATACCGCGATGATGGAAGAGATCCGGCAACTGCACGCCGCGCTCAAGCCGATCGAGACGCTGTTCGTCGTGGATGCGATGACCGGGCAGGACGCGGTGAACACCGCGAAGGCATTCGGCGATGCGCTGCCGCTGACCGGCATCATACTCACCAAGCTGGACGGCGATGCGCGCGGCGGTGCGGCGCTGTCGGTGCGGCAGATCACCGGCAAGCCGATCAAGTTCGTTGGTGTGAGCGAAAAGCTCAACGGCCTCGAAGCCTTTCATCCGGAACGCATGGCCTCACGCGTGCTCGGCATGGGGGATGTGCTGACGTTGATCGAGGATGCACAACGCGGAGTCGACCACGCGGAAGCCGAAAAACTCGCCAAGAAAGTCAAAAGCGGACAAGGCTTCGACCTCAACGATTTCAAGATGCAAATGGTGCAGATGCGCAAGATGGGCGGCATGTCTGCACTGATGGACAAACTGCCCGCGCAACTCAGCCAGGCCGCCGCAGGCAGCAAGGTGGATGACAAGTCCATCAGCCGCATCGAGGGCATCATCAACTCGATGACCCCGCAGGAACGCAGCAAACCGGAACTCATCAAGGCCTCGCGCAAACGCCGCATCGCGCTGGGCGCGGGCGTGCAGGTGATGCACGTCAACCAGTTGCTCAATCAGTTCGAACAGACCCAGAAGATGATGAAAATGTTCGGCAAGGGCGGCATGGGCAAGCTGATGCGCGGCATGGCGGGGAAACTGCCGGGTATCAGATAGAAAGCAGAAAGTTGTAGGGTGGATAAGCGGAGCGCATCCACCGGTGCGATTTGGTGGATGCGCTCCGCTTATCCACCCTACGTTGCTGAACCCCCAAGTACTTTAAAGCAACCAAACTCAGAAAATACAATCAACCATGCCCATCAAGGCCATAATTTTCGACGTGGACGGCACGCTCGCCGACACCGAGGACGGACACCGCAAATCGTTCAACAAGGCCTTTGCGGAAAGCGGTCTGGACTGGAACTGGGATGTCGCGCTGTATGACAGGTTGCTCAAGGTGACCGGCGGCAAGGAGCGCATCAAATATTTTGTCAGTGATTTTCTGCCGAACCTCACCAAGCCAACTGATTACGACAGCTTCGTGAAAAATCTGCACGCGGTAAAGACCAGGCACTACACCGACATGCTGCGCGCAGGCCTTATCCCGTTGCGCCCCGGTATCAAGCAACTGCTGGACGATGCGCGCAGACAGGACATCCGCCTTGCCATAGCCACCACGACCACACCGGAGAATGTCTCTGCGCTGCTGGAAGTGGGGCTGGGCAAGGATTGGGAAAGTTACTTCGCCGCGAATGGCTGCGGCGACATCGTGCCGAACAAGAAACCCGCGCCGGACATTTATTTCTGGGTGCTGGACAAGCTCAAGCTCGCGCCCGAGGATTGCATCGCGCTGGAGGATTCCGAGAACGGCCTGCGCTCCAGTCTCGCGGCAGGGATCAGAACTTTCGTTACTGTCAATCACTACACGCGCAATCAGGATTTCGCCGGGGCCGCAGGCGTATTCGATGACCTGAGCGATTTGAGCGACTTCTACCGCGCGGCCGGGCTGCCACTTCCCAAAACATAGATTTCTGTTGAGAGATGTAGGGTGGATAAGCGCAGCGCATCCACCGTGATTCAGGAACGATTGCTGAATGGTGGATGCGCTGCGCTTATCCACCCTACGTTATTGCGCTGTTGATCGGGACGAATTGGATTGCCCTTCCCAAACAGCAGGTTTCTGTTTAGCATTCCGTCACCGTGGGGGTGTAGCTCAGTTGGGAGAGCGTCTGGTTCGCAATCAGAAGGCCGTCAGTTCGATCCTGATCACCTCCACCACTTTCCTAAAGGCCGGGTTTCCGGGTGGTGGTTTGAACGGGAACTTGGATAGCAGGGGCAATACCGTCCGGTGAGGGCGGCAGAAGTGCGTCAAGCGCTGCCCTTGCGCGACCGGCAGAATTCCAGGAAAGCCGCCTCCTCCAGCGGACGGGAGATGAAGTAGCCCTGTGCGATGTCGCAACCCGCAGCCCGCAGCATGTCCCAGTCCTCTTGTGTCTCGATGCCTTCGGCCACCGCTTTCAGCCCCAGGCCGCAGGCGAGCGCGAGGCTCACGTCGACGATGACGCGCGCGGCGCGATTCTGCGCGCAGCCGGTGACGAAGCCCTGGTCGATCTTGAGCTCGGTAAAAGGCACGCGGGCGAGCTGCTGCATGCTGGCGAAGCCGGTGCCGTAGTCGTCGATGGACAGCCCGAAGCCGTGCATGCGCAGGCGCGTGAGATTCTCCAGTGCCGGGGCGAGCTCGGTCATGGCGGCGGTTTCGGTGATCTCCAGTACCATGCGCTTCGGCTCCAGCCCGGCGCTTTTGACGCAGGCGGTGATGCGGTCGGCGAGTGAAGTATCGGTGAGCGAAGTGAGCGAGAGGTTGACCGAGACGGTGAGATCAAAGCCCGCGGCGAGCCAGTCGCGGCAGGAGTGGGCGGCCTTCTCCAGCATGAGGAAGGTGAGCGCGTCTATGTCCTTGTACCGCTCCAGCTCGAGGATAAAGGCGTAGGGCGCGACAATGCCGTGCGTGGGATGACGCCAGCGTGCCAGTGCCTCGGCACCGACCGCGCGCAGGCTCACCATCTCGATTTTGGGCTGGAAGAAGGGTTCGAACTCGCGGTTGGCGATGCCGGCACGGATATCCTGCCAGCCGAAGACGGTCGGCGCGGGCTGCACCGGCTGCGGCGTCTGGTCGGCGGTACGGTGATAGTCGAGCAACTGCACCAGGCGCTCGCGCGTGACGGGCTTTTCGATTACGCCGAGAAGATGCACGCCGTAGGCATTCGCCATCTTGGCCACCGAGCCCAGCAGCACTGGGTCCAGCGCGCTGATGATGATGACCTCTATGCCCGGTTTCGCCTCGCCCAGGCAGCGGATGAAGGCCATGCCGTCCATCTCCGGCATGTCCAGGTCGGAGAACACGATTTCGGGCGGACGGGGTGCGGAGCGGATGATCTCCAGCGCCTCATGGCCGTTGGCGGCTTCGAGGACGTCAACGATGCCGAGGCCATGCAGCATGCGTGCCAGGGTGCGGCGCTGGAAGTCACCGTCTTCCGCGATGAGTACTACGGTTTTCGGGTCGATGGTCATAGCCATTTACTCCAATTCTATTTCAAAGATAAATAACGTAGGGGCGCAATTCATTGCGCCCAGATCTATTCATGCACCAGAAGAAGGGCGCGATAAATCTCGCCCCTACCAGGGGCTTTCCGGGGGGGTGAATACGGCTCTCACGGCGCGGCTCTCTGATGCAGCGCCGCGAGTTGCCGGTAAGCATCCTGCAGGTGATCGTGTGCAGCGCCGGTGGCGAGCCAGTTGTCGTTGTTGGCCGCCTGTTCCAGCGCGGCGCAGGCGTCGGCAAGCTCCAGCGCGCCGATGGCTGTGGCGACAGACTTGAACTTGTAGGCGGCGCGGGCGACAGGTTTGAGTTTGCGTTTCTCGTAAGCGGCGCGAATCTCCGCGACCAAGGTTTCGCTGCTGGCGAAGAAGTTGTCCAAAAGCTCGCGGTAGAGTTGCGGGCTGTTACCGGCTATCGCGGTGAGCGCTTGTGTATCCAATACCGGCAGGGCGCCGGCTGCCTGCGCGGCCTCGCCGTTGGTCTTTGTTTCGGATGGGGCCCGCGCGAAGCGCACTTGCAAGTCGGCAAAATCCGCCTGCATTTCGGCCAGCCGCTGGCGCGCTTCCTGCGCGTTGCCGCCGTGCGCCGCCTGCTCCAGCCGGTCGCTGCGCTGCGCCAGCGCCTGCGCGCCGACCATGCGGGAAGCGCCTTTGATGCGGTGCGCCTCGCGTGCTGCGGCAGAGAGGTCGTTGGCCGTCAGTGCCGCTTCCAGTGCCGCCAGGTCGCGGTGGGTCTGGGCGATGAAGTCGCGCAGGATGACCTCTTCATCTTCCGCCGAGCCGGTCAGCGCCGTGAGCACCGCCCGATCCAGTGCCACGGGGGCGGCAGAAGGCCGCCCGTTGGCCGGTGTGAACGGCAACCAGCGCGCCAGCGTCTGCCGCAGTGATGCCAGCTCGGTGGGTTTCAGGAGCACGTCGTCCATGCCCGCCGCATGGCAACGCTGCACTTCGCCATGCAGGGCGGCGGCGGTCCATGCGATGATGGGAATGTGCGGACGTCCCTCGCGGGCTTCGATCTCGCGCACCGCGCGGGTGAGATCGTAGCCGTCCATACCGGGCATGTGGCAGTCGGTGAGGATCAGGCAATAGCGGCCGCTCTTCCACTTGGCCAGGGCCTGGTTGCCGTTCTCGGCCAGTTCCACAGGCAGGCCCAGCAGCGCCAGTTGACGCGCGAGCAGGGTGCGGTTGATGGGATGGTCATCCACCGCCAGCACCGGCAAGCCGCCGGAGTCCAGCCCGGCCACCGCCTCCGCCGCAACAGGGTGTGCGGTCACTGCCTCCTCGCCCGCTTCCGCAAACGGGAAAGTGAGGGTGACGCTGAAAGCGCTGCCATCGCCCAGCTTGCTTTCCACGGCGATCTCGCCGCCCATCAGCTCGACCAGTTTCTTGCAGATGGACAACCCCAGGCCGGTGCCGCCGTAGCGCCGGGTCACGCCGCTGTCGGCCTGGGTGTAGCGTTCGAACAGCCACTTCTGCGCCTCAGGCGCGAGGCCGACGCCGGTGTCGCGCACGGTGAGACGCACCGTGTCGCTGTCATCGGTCTGGGCGATGAGCTCGGCGCGAATTTCCACGTAGCCCTCGGCGGTGAACTTAAGGGCGTTGGACACGAAATTCTGCAAAACCTGTTTCACCCGCATGCCATCCAGCATCAGCACCGGATGGATGCGCGGGTCCACGAAGGACATGAGCGATATTCCCTTGGCGCTGGCCACGGAGAGGTGGGCGTTGCGCACCGACTCGGCCAGTTGGCGCAGGTTTTCCGGCTGCGGGCTGAGTTGCAGCTTGCCAGCCTCGATTTTGGAGAAGTCGAGGACGTCGTCAATGATGCGCGCGAGCGACTTGCCCGACTCGCGCGCGATGACGAGTTCATGGCGCTGCTCGTCGGACAGCGTCGAGAAGGAGATCAGCTCCAGCATGCCGAGCAGCCCGGTGAGCGGGGTGCGTATCTCGTGGCTCATGGTGGCGAGGAAGTCCTGCTTGACCTGCATCTCCTGTTTGAGCGCCTCGTTGGCGGCGGCCAGCTCGACGGTGCGCTCGGAGACGCGGCTGGCGAGTTCCGCGCGCTCGCTCATCAGTTCCAAATTGGCGGCTTCCAACGCCTGCGCCGCTTCCACGCGGCCGCTCACATCGCGGATGTCGGTGATCGCGACCGTACCGTCTTTCGTCTCCAGCGGCGCAAGCTCCACCTCCGCCGGGAAAACCCTGCCGTCCTTGGTGCGGCCGAAAATCTTGACGCTGCGCGCGTCCATCGACCGGCGACTGGGGTGGGCGAAGAATTCCGTACACAGGCTGGCGTGTTTGACATGCTTGTCCTCCGGCAGCAGGATTTCCAGCGGCTGGCCGGTGAGCTCGCCGCGCCCGTAGCCGAACATGGCCTCGACTGGCAAATTGGCGCGCAGGATGCGGCCGGATTCGTTCACTATCAGCAGCCCGTCCGGCACAAAATCGAAGGTTTCCGCGAATTGGCTTTCCGCCTGCTGCCGCGTCGCCACCAGAAAGACGGTAAGGAGATAGAGCAACAGCGTAACGACGCAGCCGCCCACAGTGAGGACGGGGGGCAGCCAGGTTTCCGCTGCAGCGGCTTTGTATTCCGGCAAAGCGGTGACCACCAGCGCCCACTCATGGTCGCCGATCCTGAGCGGCAGCGTGCGTTGGAAGCGCGCCGGCGGGCTGGCGCGGGCCAACTGCGCCGCGCCGTTTTTCCCGTCGCGGACAAGCACCCGCCGCGCCACGTCGCCCCGGGCGGCGGCTTCTGCGTTGTCGTAGATTTCGAGGTCGAGACCGGCAATGTTCTGCTGCTGCGCTGCCGCACCGACCACCTCCGCCGGTTGGAACACCATGCTTACCGTGCCGGAAAATCCCTGCCCGCTGCTCTGCGGGATGGCGGCGATCAGCGCGTAGTGCGCCACCCCGTTCATGCCGAGGAGGCGTTCGGAGATAACCAGTTGATGGGTCTTGCGGGTGCTGGCGATGGCAGCCTTGCGCTCGGGCACGGTAAGGAGGTCCGAGCCCAGGAAACGGCGGTTCTCGGCGAGCGGATGGACGTATTCGACTGCGAGATACTCGTCCCGCTCTCCCCCAGGACGGATGGCGAAGCCGTCCGCCATGCCCGATGCGGCCAGCTCGCGCCTCACCCGCGCTTCATAGCCCGGACGCTCGGCGGCGCTGACATGGCGGGCAAACCAGAACTCCTCCACGCTGCGGTAACGCTCGGTCAGGCGCAATAGTTCCACGTAAGCGCGGAACTCGGCGCGGGTGACATCCTGGGTGCTGATAAACAGCCCCTGCAGCCCGCGCAGCACTTCCTGATAAGTGTCGAAGCGCTGCTGGATCGCGGCGGCGGTACGCTCGGACTCATAGGAGAATTCGTCGCCGACGCGGTCATCCATCCAGCGGCTGGAGGCGAAACCGGCAATGAGCGTCACCAGCACGCCCAGCACCGCTACGGCGAGCGGCCAAGGATGAAGCAAGCTCGCGCGTTTTATCGTAGCCATCTCCATCCATCCTCGCTGTCCATGCCGGGTTTGTAGAATATACTCGCTTTCTCCAATAATTTATATAATCCAAAAGGTAATTAGGGCGAAACGTAACCAAAGTAGATAGCCAGGAAGAGTTTAAAAATATTTTCCTGACGATGATTGTAACGGTATTCAATTTCTTTCAGATACATGGGAAAGTGGTACCTCGATACGCCT
>Ga0209751_10002485_pt1 | contig 18308 bp, 14 predicted proteins | sample RifCSP13_1_FD_184019 | JGI IMG/M metagenome (GOLD analysis project Ga0209751, IMG submission 184019) | Soil microbial communities from Rifle, Colorado - Rifle CSP2_sed 13_1 (SPAdes) (version 2) | ecosystem: Environmental > Terrestrial > Deep subsurface > Rock core/Sediment | place: Rifle... | reverse complement strand
CAGTAACAAAACGCTGTCTCAATTCATTTTCATAAGAGACGCAGAGTTCACAGAGGTTACTTTCTATTCCCCCTTCTCCGCGACCTTAGCGCCTCCGCGGTGAGAACTCGGAATACGGTTTCGCCACAGAGGCTCAGCGTGGCTACTCTGCAACCAAACTCGGATTAATCTCCCGCAAAGCATGCCCTGAGCCACGTCGAAGGGACGCAAAGGCGCAAAGGATGGGTGTGTCATTTCGACTCCTTCGGCAAGCTCAGGGTAAACTCCGGGAGAAATCCTTGTTTCGAGCAAAGCGAGAAATCTTCTTCTTAGATCCCTCGCATTCGCTCGGGATGACGAGACCTGACCCGTCACTTAGCGTCTTGGCGCCTTTGCGCGAAAAATCTTCCTTCGTGCTCTTCGTAATTACTATACTTGAAAATTTGTGCAGCTTGCGCAAATTTCCCACTGGCTATTCTAAATATATCGAACCACAAGAAAACTCACCGCGGAGGCGCCGAGGCCGCCGAGTAAAGAGTTTTGGTTTATAAAGTCCTCGGACCTCTGCGACCTCTGTGTCTCTGCGGTGAGGAAGTCTTCGGAGATTACACCGCGGAGACGCCGAGGCCGCGGAGGTAGAGTTTGAAATGAAAATCTCTGCCTGCTCTGCGTCTCCGTGGTGAAAACAATCCGGAATATTAACTGCCGAGGCGCGGGGGACGCGGAGTAAAGAGTTTTTGATTAAGCAATACTCCGAACTCTGCGAACTCCGTGTCTCTGCGGTGAAAAGGTATTCAGATATCTCGCCGCCGTTGTGAAACCGACCCATGCTCAGCCTCAGCCTTGATGGTACCGATACTCGCCCGCTCCGCCTGCTTTGTCTCGGCGCTCACTGCGACGATATCGAGATCGGCTGCGGCGGCACCATCTTAAAGCTGGCCGCCGCCCAACCCGGCGTTGAAGTCCACTGGGTGGTGTTCAGCTCGGACGAGCAGCGCAAACAGGAAGCGGCAAAGAGCGCCGCTGCGTTTCTTGAAAATGTTGCGGCCAGGGAAGTTGTCATCCACTCATTTCGGGACGGATTTTTTCCATACGTCGGTGCTGACCTCAAGGATTGCTTCGAGCGGCTCAAGGCTGAATTTTCACCCGACTTGATTTTAACGCACCACCGTTCTGATCTTCACCAGGATCACCGCCTAATATCAGAACTAACCTGGAACACGTTCCGCAACCATTTGATTCTGGAATATGAGATTCCAAAATACGACGGCGATTTGGGTTCGCCCAACTTTTTTGTCGCGCTCGATGAATCCATCTGCCGTCAAAAAATCGACTATATCCTCGGCGCGTACCACAGCCAAGGCGAGAAGCATTGGTTCTCCCGTGAGTTGTTCTCCTCGATTCTGAGGCTGCGAGGTATGGAGGCGAACGCCTGCAGTGGCCACGCCGAGGCGTTCTACTGCCGCAAAGCATGTATTGATCTGGAAGAGAACTCACCGCGGAGGCACGGAGACCGCCGAGTTAAGAGTTCTTGATAAAAAATACTCCGAACTCCGCGTGCTCAGCGCCTCTGTGGTGAAATCTCCGAGTTTTGGGGTACTTGGCGCCTTGGCGGGAGCAAATCCGAGCTTCTCCGCGCCCTCTGTGCCTCAGCGGTGAAATCTCCGAATCCTTGCGCAGAAATGGTGTTGGCCAGGTTTGCTTCAAAAAAGCCTGAAATACCCGAAGAATGGAGAAATGATGAAAGTCCTAGTCACCGGTCATACAGGATACATCGGTGCTGTGCTGGTTCCCATGCTGCTTAATGCGCGTCATCAGGTGACGGGATTCGACACCGACTTTTTTGCCGGTTGCGATTTCAACGGCGGTCTGGTCGATGTGCCTGCGATACATAAAGATCTTCGTGACGCCACGGTCGCGGATTTGACAGGCTTCGATGCGGTGATTCATCTCGCAGCTTTGTCCAATGATCCGCTGAGCAATCTCAACCCGAACTTGACATACGAAATCAACCACAGGGCCTCGGTTCGATTGGCAGAACTCGCTAAAACGGCAGGCGTGTCCCGGTTCCTTTTTTCGTCCTCCTGCAGCCTGTACGGCCTCGCTGTTGGGGACAGTTTTCTCGCCGAGGACGCGCCGTTCAATCCAGTGACGCCGTATGGGGAATCCAAGATCCGCGTGGAGCAGGACATCTCTAGTCTTGCCGGCAACGATTTCAGTCCGACCTTCCTTCGCAATGCTACCGCGTACGGTGTTTCACCTCGCCTCCGTGCCGATCTAGTGGTCAATAACCTGGTTGGCTTCGCTTACACTACGGGAGAGGTGTTGATTGCGAGCGACGGCACTCCGTGGCGTCCCCTCGCGCACGTCGAAGATATTTGCCGCGCGTTTATTGCGGTTCTTGAGTCCCCACGCGGGCGGGTACACAATCAAGCGTTTAATGTTGGACAGACAGCGGAAAACTATCAAATCCGCGACCTAGCCTCGATGGTCGAGCAAGTCGTTCCGGGAAGCCGAGTCAAGTACGCGGAAGGTGGTGGTCCCGACCTTCGCTGCTATCGCGTTAACTGCGACAAGATCGCCCGGTTATTGCCTGAGTTCCGGCCGCAATGGACAGTCCGCAAGGGCATCGAACATCTGTACGCCGCCTTTAAGAAGCACGCACTGACCTTCGAGGAGTTTACCGGGACGCGCTACACACGGATAAAACACATCAAAAAACTCCAGAGTGAGGGTCGACTAGGTGCCACCCTGCGCTGGGTAGACCAGGAACCAGTTAATTGCATTCTCGCCAACCCCAGCGATCAGCCACCCCTCTAAATTTCAGATTCTTCCGGCTTTACTGTGAAAGAGTATTCACCACAGAGACACAGAGTTCATAGAGGGTGTTAACGTACTCCGCGTCCTCAGTGCCTCGGTGGTAAATATTCCGGATTCTTTTCACCACAGAGACACGGAGTTCACCGAGTTTAGAATCTTTCCTAAAGAGAAAACTCCTTTCTCTGCGTACTCAGCGGCTCCGCGGTGAAATCTCCGAATCCTTGGCTGAAATGGTGTTAGCCAGGTTTGCCACAAGGATGCCTGAAGACCCAAATTTCACATCGACGAGGCAAAGACCGTTACCATGAATAGCGAAGCGTTTCCCGACAAGGTTATCGTGACCGCTATTAGAAACATTATTCTTGTCGTTGGCGCCCGGCCCAATTTCATGAAAGTCGCGCCGGTAGTGCGACAGCTCCGGCGCTATCCGGAAATGTTTCGCACTAAACTTATCCACACGGGGCAGCACTATGATGCCGACATGTCGGACGTTTTTTTTGAAGAGCTTGACCTACCTAAGCCAGACCGGTTTCTTGGGGTCGGCTCTGGCAGCCATGCCGAGCAGACCGGAAAGGTTATGATAGCGTTTGAAAGGGTCTGTATCGAGGAACGCCCGGACCTCGTCATCGTCGTAGGCGATGTGAACTCGACGATGGCGTGTGCCATTACTGCAAAAAAGCTCTGCGTTCCCGTAGCTCACGTAGAAGCGGGCCTCCGAAGCAGAGATTGGACAATGCCGGAAGAAATAAACCGGGTGGTCACTGATTCTATCTGCGATCTCCTGTTTACGCCCTCTCATGACGCCAATGAAAATCTACTGCGAGAAGGTGTTGCGCCGGACCGGATCCACTTCGTCGGCAATGTGATGATCGATTGTCTTTTACAACAGCTCCCCAAAGCCAGGCATCGAGCCACACTAAAGCGAATTGGTCTTGAGAAGCACAATTACGCTATGTTGACTTTACACCGCCCCAGTAATGTTGACGACTCGAAGGTTCTCACCGACATCGTTACAACTACGATAGAACTATCCAAAAAATTGCCAGTCGTTTGGCCAATTCACCCACGATCACGAAAAAACTTGGAAAATTACGGCCTCCTCTCGCAACTAAAATCCAACAAGGAGCTAAAACTCCTAAATCCTCTTGGTTACCTCGATATGCTATCTTTGAGTAGAAGCGCGCGGGTGATCATTACTGACTCGGGAGGATTACAGGAGGAAGCCACCGTCCTGGGCGTGCCGTGTATCACCTTACGTGATAATACCGAGCGCCCGGTCACTGTAGAAGCGGGAGCCAACAAGGTCGTCGGGAACCAGCCTGATAAAATCAGAGCCGCCCTATTAGCGGTGTTGGACGGGGTTAAACAACAGATTCGAGTCCCGGAACTCTGGGATGGAAATGCGTCTACACGGATCGCGAATGTTCTAATGGCCCGGAGAGAACGATCTTTCGCCATCTTGAACAATGGACGTGGCGTCGTATCCAAAAGCTAACCTGGCGAATGGCCTTATCACCCTTCGCGCGCAACAAGACCGATGCATAACAAAAACCCAAAATTACTTTTTTTCGCCTGGCAGTTCCCGCCAGCCCGAGCGATGGCATCTGTTCGCACCTGGAATATTGCAAAGTACCTGGCCAGATTAGGTTGGGATGTCACTGTCGTTACACCAAACCCTTCTGTCTGGCGCCATGTAGATGATCCGAACAAAACAATTGACGATCTAAAAAAAGAAGGTATCCGTCGTATAATTACGGGACATGGGTGGCGCTGCTTGGATCCAAACAATTTGAATTGCTGGAACGAGGGCGCCGGCTGGTTCGCAGGTGGAATTTGCCGACGACTGGTGAAACGCTTCGGAAGTGACAGTGCTATTGGTTGGGTCAATGCTGCGCAACGAGCCTGCTCACACATCGAATTAGGAAGCAGTGACATCATTCTTGCCAGCGGCCCGCCGTTTTCAACTTTCTTACTCGCCCAGCGACTTTCCAAGAGACTGGATCTGCCATATGTTCTGGACTATCGCGATACTTGGACCGTCGATCCTCATTCAGACCAGTCAGCCAAAGCTTCCACAATACGCAAGGAAGCGAACTTACTTGCAAATAGCGCAGCGGTTACAATTGTTTGTGACTCTTGGGGATCGCTGTTGGATCGGCAGTACGGCCTTGCGTCGAAACTAAAGGTCATTACAAACGGTTACGATCGAGAAGATCTCGCGACTGTGAAGCCACACTCATTCGGTCACTTTGCAATAGTTTATGCCGGTTCATTCTATCCTCCGAAACGGGTCATATCGCCGGTTATGGCTGCCTTAGGCCGCATCAAAACCGCAGCCGAAGCAAACGCGACCGAATGGTATTTTCACTATTTTGGTCAGCAGCCGGACCACGTTCGGCACGAAGCCGAACGATTTGGCGTCATGGAGCGGGTCGTGTTTCACGGAAACGTCGCGCGCTCCGACGTGCTGGCGGCGCTACGCGGCGCTGGCGTGGGTATAGTAATTACTTCGATCTTGGAGGGTAAGTCGCAAGAGGACGAAGGTATTGTGCCAGGTAAGTTCTTTGAAATCGTCGGGCTGGGAACACCTGTTCTACTTATTGCTCCCGCAGAAGGTGACATCCATCGCATAGCTGAAACAACCGCATTAGTGCATAGTTTCACAGGCGCTAATATCGACGGCATATCCAACTTTCTTCGGCACGCCATTAATGGCAATGTTCCACGCGGAAAATCTCCAGAAGCGTACACGTGGGCAAACGTTGCCAAGAAACTAGACTCGGTTTTGCGCGAGGCGGTCAAGCGCAAAACCGTACCATCCTATATTGAGAACCGAAGCCGTCGGCACATTGCCCCTTTTGCATAGCGTTGATCCGAGCCCATAAATTTTGCCAGCCAACTCTTCACAACTGCGAGACGGCGCGAAGTACGGTACATGAAAGTAAGGATGCAACAGTACTTCGGATAGTAAAATTCCATGTTTCACAAAATTCGCCTGAAATCGGTGCTTAAACACTCCGCGGTCAACGCGATCGCCGTGATGAAACTGTCCAAAATGCTTCACAAGGCGATGTTCCGCCGGCACCTCGCCATACTATGCTATCATGCAATTGTTTCATCACGGCTCGAGGTCGATGATTGGTGTTTTCTCGAGGAAATTTCGTTTCGACAACAAATGAACTATCTTCAAAGGAATTTCACGGTTCTCCATTTGTCCAAAGCCCTTGATCAATTGCTCAGCGGCAAAATACACGAACCGACCGCCGTCATTACATTCGATGACGGCTATCAAAACAACTATGACCTTGCATTTCCAATTCTTCGGGAGATGAACCTACCGGCAACCATTTTCTTAACCACGGGCCTTCTGAATACCAGCGACACGTTATGGTTTTGCCGTCTTCATCATGCGGTGACACATACAACGAAATCATCATTAGAGTGGGCTGGGTGTAGTTATGATCTCACAACCACCGATATAAGGGCGAAGACTTTATTTGTTCTTTACACCAAGCTCAAAAAGCTGCCTCACTCTAAGCTTTTGTACGAAAACCGTAAAATTATCCTAAAGTTGGGGTTGGATGCCGATCTACCGATGGAATTAGGTGCGCCCTATCGGATGCTTGACCACGACGCGATAAAAACAATGGCTTCAACAGGGCTCATTGAATTTGGCGCCCATACTCACAGCCACGCGATTTTGAGTCTTCTTTCCCGGGAGGAACAAATAAAAGAAATTTCACGATCTGTCCAAGTAGTTCAGGAAGTAACTGGGCGGCCTTGCGAGTGTTTTTCCTATCCCAATGGTCAACCTCAGGATTACGACGCAGACACCATTCATGCGCTCAAATCGTGCAAAATCCGCGGCGCCGTCACCGGAATTACAGGACCCAACGACAGCACCACGCCGGCACTGGAGTTAAGACGCTATGGAATCGGGTCTGACACCTCGCCAGCTTACTTCCAACTGAAGGTTCATCACATGATCGCGCAGGCGCGTGGCCTTCTCTCCTCCATTAATTAGGACGACGGCTTGTCCGATACGCGCAGCTCTCCGAATGCTCTGCATAAAATTCAGATAGTCGGGATAGATCTCCAAGGTTCCGCAAAAAGTGATGGTGCGGACTTCTGAGAGGCCACACATAAGCTTCATAGTTTTTGGGGTGTTCGGAACGATCGCGACGATGTTCGTGTCTTCGGCCATAAATACTGGTGATTCGCCCCATCGATTGTAAGGTCTACTAATGATCATATACAGAAAAGGATGGCTGAGGGGGGCTAACGTCTGGTTTGATGACCAGCCGACAGAGACCAAAGTGGACGTGATTCGGTACGTGCATCGCAAAGAACCAGTGGTTGGAGCGCAAAACGAAAAAGTTTACACCCTCGTAATCGATTTGACCAAGGCCCCCGATGATCTACTGGCGTCTATGACCAAAGATACGCGGTATGAAATACGCCGGGCGGCGACTAAGGATAAGATCACCTATCGATGGTGGACTACAGAAATGGCTGAGCCACTGGCGAGATTCGTTGAGTTCTACAATTGGGTTGCGGCCCTCAAAAACATTCCGCCAGCCCCTGCGGCATACCTCAAGGTGCTGGCCGATGCCGGTGGGCTCGATTTGTCCTGTGCCGTGGATGCAGAGGGCAAGGATCTGGTCTGGCACGCGTATTACCGCGGGCCCAGGAGAGCGCAGTTGCTCCATTCCGGTTCGAGTTTCCGGGGATCGACCGACAACGCCTTTCGTAACTTTATTGGACGGGCGAATCGTTACCTTCACTGGCAGGACATCTTGCGTTTCAAGGAGGCCGGCCTGGTGGCCTACGATTTTGGCGGCTGGTACGCCGGCAATAGCCACCAAGAGTTTCTCCGAGTGAACCAGTTTAAAGAGGAGTTTGGAGGAACGGTGGTGCGCGAATTCAATTGTCGGCAACTGATCACGATCAAGGCCCGTTTGGCTGACGCGGTGGTCAGCAGGATACGTAGACGCTCGGAATGGGTTGCCAGTGCTAGACAAAACATTTGAGGGGCCGGTTGGCAAATGGCGTGGCGACCGCAACTATGGCGCCACCGAATGACGTTTTTATCTCGATGAGCGACTCAACACACAGTACTTCCCACCAAGCGTTGAGGGAGTCCATTGACGGGAAATCGGGACTCATAGGGCGCTTCAACTTTGGCATCTTTAAAGCCAGAGGGGTGCGTCAGGAGCGGTTGCACGATACTCCCTATCGGTTCTGGAGTACTTATGCCATCGCTTATGTGTTTGGTCGAAGACTCTCGGGAACAGTGGACGTCTTGGATGCTGGCGGCTGCGACGGCGGGACGTTGAAGCTGCTCGAGAACCTCTCCCTGAGTGGAACGTACACTTGCCTGGATCTGGCGCCGACTATGGGCCCACCGGCTAATTCGAGTATCGAAGTCACCGTCATTCAGTCGTCTTTTGCTGACTTCAAGCCGCCTCGCCGATACGATGCGGTTCTCTTTGAAAGCAGCTTGGAGTGCGTCGAGAACTACCAGGATGTTGCCTGGTTACGGAATAGTCTCAATCCCAAAGGTTTTGCGGTCATTACCCTGGCCACCCGGAACACCGAATACCTTTGGGGCGATTTCCCCACGAAAGGCGGAGGACGCTACTATCTGGATTACGAAGAGATCGCGCTGGTGTTCGGTGCCATTGGACTCAAGGCCGTGGAGTTCATCCCGTTAGTCGGCGTGTCCGGGCGGCTCGCCAACTACCTCCTTCATAACTATTTGTGCCCGATCGTTAGACGGGTCTTCAAAATAACAGTCGGCCGACTGCACCCGCGATTGGCCCAAATGGATCCGATGTGGTGGCCGAACCGGTTAATCAGCACCGCCAGTGTCGTCCTTGATCGATTGTTGTGTTTCTGGCCGGTGGGACATTGCATCGTGCTCGAACGGGCTTGACCGAAAATGTGTGGAATTGCTGGAATCGTTGGGCTCGCTGACCGCAAAGTCGCAGAGCATACGGTACGAAAAATGGTCTCTGCCCTTGCGCGTCGAGGTCCTGATGATGAGGGAGTTGAAATCTGGGACAGGGCCGTGCTCGGCCATCGGCGCCTGGCGATCTTTGACTTGAGTAAGGCGGGACACCAGCCAATGGTTTCCCCAAATCGTTCCATCGGCGTCGTCTTTAACGGCGCTATCTACAACTATCCTGTGTTACGTAAAGAATTGATCACATGCGGGCACAATTTTCGGAGTAACACCGACACTGAGGTGCTTATCCATGGATATGAAGAATGGGGCCTCTACGATCTTGTAGCCAAGCTGAGGGGGATGTTTGCATTTGGACTTTGGGACAATAGAACTCACAAGCTCTTTCTCGTTCGCGACCGCTTGGGAGTGAAGCCGCTTGTTTTTGTCGCGCGCAATAATACCATTGCCTTCGCTTCAACGGTCCGCGCCCTCCGGATTGCTGGGTATGTGGATGAATTCGATGAAAATGCGGTCGCGGATTTCCTCACGTCTGGATTTATCACCGACGAGCGTTCGATTTACAGAGGGGTCATTAAGGTTCCCGCGGCGTCGATTGTTGAATGGTCTGATGGGACCTTGGTTCAACGCGACTACTGGAGACCACCAAACGCCGGCGATCGGTTGGTCCCAACCTTTGCTGACGCTGTTGAAGAAACAGAGAAACTTTTTCTCGACTCAGTAAACATTCGTGCATACGCGGATGTGCCGGTCGGCGCCTTGATAAGCGGCGGTATTGATTCCAGCTTAATCTGCTGGGCCCTGAAGAAACTCGGATCTGATGTTACGGCTTACACCGTCGGAACACCCGGTGATCCCTGGGATGAAACTAGGTTGGCCAGCGCGACTGCACGCGCCCTTGGGATCAACCACCGCGTGCTAGAGATGTCGGCAAACGAGGCGCCGGACATTGATGAACTCGTATCTGCTTATGCTGAACCATTTGCATGCGCATCGGCACTCGGCATGCTCAGGGTCTCGCGGGCGGTTGCGCCATATGCCAAGGTCCTCCTGACAGGCGATGGCGGCGATGACGTTTTTCTGGGTTATCCTCGACACCGTCACTTATGGCTTGCCGGAAAACTTTCAAGAAAACTACCTTCCGCAGTGAAGAAGTCGTGGCTTGCCTCCCGAGCAGCGTTTCCACGGATCGGTATGTTACGACGTGCTGCGGCTCTTTTCGATTACGCTGCGGGTGATTTAGATGCCTTTGTTAGTAACGGCAATGGCTTGTCAATATGCAAAGCTAACGGATTGCTCGGCGAGCGGCTCTTGCATATCCCTGTCGACCGCCGTGAGATCCCCTGGTCAACCGATACTGGGCAGTTTCTTGAAGACCTTGTGGGTTACGAGCAAAAGAGTCGATTTGTTGGTGAATACATGACGAAAGTCGATGGAGCAACAATGCACTATGGGGTGGAAGCCCGCGCTCCTTTCCTTGACCATGCTCTTTGGGAGTTTGCAGCTTCCCTTTCATTCGACATGAGGCTATATCGAGGTCAGTTAAAGGCGATCCTCCGCGAGTTGGCTAGACGGAATATTACTTGGAAAGTGTCAAGAAGAAGAAAACGAGGTTTTGGAATTCCGGTTCAACGTTGGATCGCTGGTCGTTGGCGCAAATGCGTGGAGGCAACTTTACGAAACTCGATTCTGGAGAAAGAAGGATGGATCCGCTCGGACCCAGTGCTCGATCAATTAGCGTTGGCTGCCCACAGAGGACAGGCATCTGATCAGTTATGGTATATTTTTGTTCTTGAGTCATGGGTGAGACATGAGCAACTCGAAGCCACATGATTGTGTTTACCTAAAGGCGAAAACAGAATCGCTTAGTCGCGCCGTGCGCATGTCCCCGAATCGTATCGCGGGCACGGCTTAACCTTTGGGACAAGATGTAGGGCCTGGTAAGCGTCCCCGACACATTTTCTCATCAATCCACTGCATTAGCTGGTATTGCCGAGAGCGCAGTCTGTAGCGAAAAACGAGGATATGTCTTGATTGTCTCACCGGAAAGATCCGTAAGAACGAGGATCATTAGGGGGATCCCTCCACACGCTGTTTTCTCCAGTCGGGTGAGGCATCTTCCTGGTCTACGGAAAAGTATTCCGACTGTTGTGCGGTGGTGCTTTCTGCTTTTTGTTTTCATGATTCCGTTCGAAACCATAGAATTAATATCCGGCGCATTATCTCCAGCGAAAGTTTCGGGCGTTCTTTTTTTCGCGTCGTGTATGTTCTTTCCCCGAAAATGCTTCCCTCCCGTGCCTCGCGCCACGTGGTGGTTCCTCGGTTTTGTTGCAGTCTATGCGTTGAACGTTGTAGTGGCTTCGGGTGGCTCCAGTGGTGGGTTCTTATCATCATTGCTGACCCTAACTCAGTTGACGATCCTCCTCTGGATTGCGTCGGGATTACTAAAGGAGGAGCAACTGGCGAGAAGCGTTCTTTTAACTTTCTCGATCGCTACTGCTTTCCTCGCTTTCGGTGTGATACTAGAACTTCCAGGTTTCTCCGCCGGATTTCAGACGCGTGAGCTCCAAGGGGGTGTGAGGTCGACACCCCTCGGATATAGCCCCAATGATCTGGGCGGTGTTGCGGCCCTGGCAGCCGTGATTTTGATAGGTTTAGAACTAGATAAACGCATTCGTAGCTCATGGAGCAGGCTAATGCTGGCCGCGTTGACATTACCTCTTTTCGTACTATTGATCCGTTCCGGTTCCCGCACGGGAGTTCTCGCGTTCGCGTGCGGCGTTTCGCCGTTTTTACTGTCTCTAGGGCGATCCAACCACCGGAGAATGATTGCCATAGCCGCGGCGGTTGCCGCTCTGGTCGCCGGAGGATATATGGTAGCCAGCGACCCTCTTTTGTCGGCGCGCTGGACCGTAACCTTTGAGACAGGTGACATGGCAGGGCGGGAAAACCTGTTCGGATCGGCCAGCGAGATGATCGCTGAGCAACCCATTCTTGGCTGGGGGCCTATCAAGGGTCCCAATGAACTCGGAAGACGACATGGCAGGCTTGGCGAAGCGGACCCCCATAATCTTCTCTTGCATTTGCTATTAATATTTGGTGCAAGTGGAACCTTTCCTTTTCTGGTTGGCCTGTGGCTGTGCATACGGTCAGCTTGGAACGGGCGTGCGGGGAACCTCGGCCTCTTGCCTCTGGCGCTTTTGATAACCATGCTCGTTGTTAACATGGCTAATGTGTGGCTTTATCGAAAATCGATGTGGCTCGTCTTGGCGCTAGCTCTAGCTACTGTAACGGCTACGGCTAGGAGACACCGTAGACCGACCTTCTTAAGCAGGACGTCCTTCAAGACAAGGTTGTGAAGATTTGGTTCTTTGGTCTCTCCTATCCTCATACCAACTGTCTCCTTGCAGGTTTCTTCGCCGAGACACGGAATCTAATCTAAATCTAAATATTTCGTGTGGTTTACATGAAACGCGTTCGTGACAATAATAGGCCGCTAACAACCGCATCAACTCGGCCTTGTAACTCCGCTGCGTTCCTTTGCCAGCCGGTTATGTGTGGCCGCTAATCAGAATTGACCCGCTGTTGCTAATGATATTTGACCCGTGAAAAACAGCGATCTCTGAGGAACGGAGAACCACGATTGGAACAAGAGCCGGGCACATCGCGCGAGCTGTGCGTGCGAGGGTCCGTTGTCAGACATTTCCCTGGTGCCGTCACGCGCGGTGCGCAAGCCCCTGCAGTTTCGAGGTTCTTCGCCTCCTGGGCGAATCCAACGTCTCGTGCTTTCTCTTTCTCCCCGGAAGCAACCGTGTTTGCGCGCATGAACGTTTGCGCGCGCAAACACTTTCCGATACCAAACTCTGCTGAAAATCCTCCCACCGCTATTGGGTCAGCTTTCGTTAGCGAGAGTGGGTCCGTTTTCTTTAGCGGCGACAGGATGCGGGACATTAGTCAGCAACGAGTCCATGGTCACACTTACAATTCCACTCCACTTACATAATACCAGGTCATTGCATGCCTCCCCCTGATCACTTGTTAGGCTGGTTAGTAATACGCGGGAACGACGAAGAATATCAGATACGGGATAAAGTCTGTCTGGGCCTGAATTCTTTCGTTGGAGACTACGGGAAAATCAGAACAATTGAGGCACGTGGTGCATTTGGGTTTGGGCTGTGGACGCCGAAAAGTCCCCCACCTTTAACTACCTGGTCACTTTATAAAGACGCAGACTATATTTGTTTTGTCGAAGGAGTTTTTTACGATGACTATTTCTCTTACCAACCTTCAACTGGTGATGACCGCCAGCTGGCAACAATCCTACTGAGGGAATTCGTAATTGATAAGGCCAAAGCTTTAGAAAACTTTAGTGGTTCATTTTCCGGGTTTGTATATAGTTACAAAAACAAGCTGTTAAATACATTTGTTGACCGTCTAGGCACGAGGCCCTTATACTGGACATATGAAAACAACGACCTAATTGTGTCGTCAAACCTTGCGTCTTTGAGAGCTTTAAAACCCTTTTTAATAGATAACACTGGCATGTTTCAATTCTTGACGATCGGTTTTCCAATTGGAGAAAGAACGCTACTGAAGGACGTTAGGATCCAACTTCCCTGTTCTGTAAAAACCTTTCGCCAAACAGAAGTCCAATCTCTCCGCTATTGGTACGTTCCGAAACGCAGACAGGATATGCCACTTGCAGAGGCTGCTGAGACCATCGTGACCTCGGTAGAAGATTTCGTGAGCAGGATCTATCAGCGAACTAGGCGAACAATGGCGCTTGGGCTAACCGGGGGCCATGATTCCCGATTGATTCTTAGTGCTTTGGCCTATAAACAAGTGCCTTTTGACGCCGTCAGTTGGAACGACCATAATTTTAACGATCTAATTGTGCCGAAATTATGTGCTTTAATAAACAAACAGCGAGTGATTACCAAGGATGTTTCTCAATCTGAGGTCTTAAAAATAAAAAGTGATTCCTTCATTTATTCGCAGGGTAGCCTTTTCCATTCTCTCGGGTTTTCATGGCTAGCAAAGGAATGTTTTGATCATCAGATTGAGTATTTAATCCTAGGTTTTGCCGGCGACAGAATAAGTGGGGCCTTGACAATGCCAGCACCCCATCATTTGCGCACTCTTCCCCAACTTGCAACGGTAGCCCTTAATAATCAAATGGAATTGTTGTCATTCAAGAACGCGGCGGCATTACTTCGGAATGTAGACGGCTCAAAGTTGGTCGATGAAACTCTTTCCGAGTGGTTGCAAAGTTTTATTTGTGAAAAGTCGCACGAAGATCTTTCGGATATGGCAATTTGGCAATGTTTGATGAACCGCAACTTTAAGAGGATCTCTTTTGCAATGGCTCCGGGAATGCAGTACGCGCAATTACTGTTCCCTTTTCTCGACAATTTGGTAATGCATAGCTATTTTAGCTTGCCGGCAAAATTTATCCAAAACCAAAAAGCACATTGTAAGGCAGGATTTTATAGATTCCGGGACTTTGGAAATTATCAAGCGTGTGGGTGGCCTATTTCCCTGAAAAGGGAAGCTGCATTTCCTTTTTGGTTATATCTGTTGAGGTTGTCTGCCGCCAAAGTGAAGAACTTATGGCCAATACGAAGGCTTTTTCGCAATAATAATGAGTGGAGTGATTACCACAAACACGTATATCGTACAATAGCTCAGTGTGATCTCTACGATAGTGATCTTCTGGACAAATTATTTGTCAAAAAAGGTATAGATCGCCTAACTCTTTATAAGTTGCATGAGCTCAGCATGTTTTACAGCTTTTATGAGACAAACGGACTTGACAAAGAACTTTATTACCAAAGTATCAGCGATCGCGTCGTTGGATAAATTAATTTCTAGTGTCTTTGTCAACGCCCTCTTCTCAAATGTTGAGCGAATCTGCGAAGCGGGTCAGAAATTTCCGAATGTTGGCCTAAAAGCTTATCGTAACCCCATTGTTGGGAGGGTATGTCTGCGCCATTATTAAATGGTACAGCCCGGCAGATTTTCCAGGACCCGTCGTTCTATGCCCAATGGGAAATCATGCACGAAGCATCCGGACACGTCAAGTTTGTGGTCGACGGCCAGGGCGGTGATGAAGTATTCGGCGGCTATCCTAACTATCGGGCCACTCTCCTTACCAAATTAATTAGCGAAAAGCGGGCTCTTTCCTTCTAAGGGAACTCTGGGCCACTATCAAAAACACGACTAGTTTTACGAAAACAGTATCGCGAAGTTACGCGAGGTTATGTTTGACTGTTGATAGCTATGAATTTACTTTTGATTCCGGCGAGTTATCCGTACCCAGCTTTACCGCAAACAGGGGCGCAGAATGAAAGATGCGCGTACATGCTTCATCGCTTTGTCGATAAGATTATCGTCCTATCGCCTCGCCCGTTCATCCCGTCATCCTTGGCCCTCCGGCCGCGCTGGCAATTCTATGCGTCGATTCCCTACCACTATGTTTCTCGCGGCATCGAGGTTTATCGGCCGGCATACTTGGTGATGCCAGGGGTAATGCAATCGTTCTGGCTAAATGCAGTCGCATATTACGCCGCTCGCCCTGTGGTTAAAGAGCTGCACAGGAAACACCGCTTCGACGCGATTCTTTCCTTTGACCTGTGCGCTGCCGGCGGGCTAGCCTGGCGGCTAGCACGGGACCTCGGGATTCCGGCAGCAGGGTGGGCCGTTGGTGATGATATTCGCAACCCCGAGAACTCGTCGTTCGGCCGGGCCGCCAGCGAGGCACTGCAGAAACTCGATTTAGTCTTCTACCAGAGCAGTGAGCTCTTGTACGTAGGCGCTCAAATTCTTGGAACTAAAGCGGAGCATCTTCAGCGCTCCGGCCGCCACCGAATCTTGTCCCGGGGTATCATAGGATCCGAAACGCCACTCAACGACAGGCAAAGAGCCGCGGTGCGGGCAAGCCTGCGGGTCGCCGACGGGGAGGTAGTGATTCTCTATCTGGGGAGGATCACTTATGATAAGGGGCTTTTCGGGCTAGTGGACATTTTTGCAAGGAACAGCGGACAAATTGGAAACATGAGACTGGTGCTCATTGGGTCCCAACCTGCTTTCGATGACACCGCAGACCTGATTAGACACCTGGAACAGTATCCCGCAATCCTTGAACGTGTCCACATCCTCCCCGCCTGCTCACCTGAAGAGGTTTGGACATACTTCAATGCTGCCGATATCCTCGCTTTTCCGAGTTTGAAGGAAGGAATGCCGAACAGCTTGCTGGAAGGCATGCTCAGTGGATTGCCGTCCGTGACGTTCGACATTCCAGCGATACGGGATATTTTACGTTATGACCGTGAGGCTCTTTTTAGCATCCCGGATTTCAACTACGGGGAATTTTTCGAAAGACTCGTGCTACTTTCCAAGGACCAACACCTTCGCAAAGCGACGGGCCTCCGGGCGAAGCATTTGGTTCAGCAGCATTTTTCGCTCAGGCACAACATGAGATCAGCAATCACATCTCTTAAGGCTGTGGAATCATATCGAGAATCTCAGCGGGGTTATTTGGATGTGGTATAAGTCATGGGTATGACAATAGCGTTCTGCCACAATAACACCTATGCGGAAGCAGTTGAGTATACATTCGTCATATTGTCTTCTTCTTTAGATTGCAATTTGGTTGTGAAGAAAGAATTTACTATTTCTTCCGAAATGGAGAGTGTCGTTGTTTCGTACGGACCAGAAATACCTTCGAATATCGGCCAAAATCATCTTCATATCTTTGCTGATTTATCTTTTTGGGAGAACTTTGGTAAGCCCGAGAGTTTCCCGAAAGTTCCCATGTATCGAATTCCTTTGCGACAATTAGAACTTACACCCAACGAAAAACTGGAAGACCCCCTCATTTGCCCCTATTTACATCGTGATAATAAATCAAAGCCAGTGTATTGGACATCTAGCGGCCCTAAAGACCGCCGTGTTCTTATCTGTGAATTCGACGTTCTCGCCTCTGCCTTTTTTTGGCTAACGAGATATGAAGAGGCATTCAATCAAGGGCAAGACGAATTTGGCTGCCTTCCGGAACATCATCTCCTTAGCGTGCGCGAAAACTGTTACTCTCGACCTCTGGTCGATGAATATGTTGAGGTGCTCCGGCAGCTACTTAATCACTTTGATTGTCAACTTGGCGACAAGCGGGAACCGTTTCGGGTATTAATCACTCATGACGTTGACAGTGGCATACCTTTGAGAGGCGGACTAGAGTATTTTAAAAATGGGTTGAGGTCTTTCTGCCGTGAAGTTTGCCGAGAGCGCCGTTTGCGAGCGGGATTGATAAATTGTTTCCAGTGGTTCGCAATTGGTGCAGGGTTGAGATCTTATATTGATTCGTTTGCCAACATCCTGCAAATCGACAATAGATACGGATATACAAGCCACTTTTTTTTGATGGCGAACGGGACAAATCCGAAAGATGCCAAGTATAACATCGAAAGCGAACAATCGCAGAGGCTAATCCAGAAAATATCGCTAGCCGGTGGTCACATTGGCCTTCATCTTGGCCTAGACTCACACAAAAACCACTACCAGTTTAACAACGAGTGGAGCAGCCTTAGGGCAGTCTTTCCGGATATATTGCCGGCATCGCGGAGTCACTATCTGGTTTTTCAAGTACCGGATACTTGGAATAAACTGTCAGAGGTTGGCTGCCGAGTTGATACGAGCCTGGGATTTAATGAATGCGTCGGTTTTCGAGCGGGAACGTCACGTCCTTTCAGGCCATTCGATGTGATCAATCACCGCATTTTAACGATATGGGAATATCCATTGACGCTTATGGACATAAACTTGTTTGTATTGCCCGTGCGCTCCGACAGAAGAAGAATTGACGAAGCGTATCGGGTCATTGACAAGGTCGCCGCACAGGGAGGCTGCCTTGTGATAAATTGGCATAACGCATATTTTTATTCGGATTACCTCTCCATGTATCTTGCGATTCTTAATTATGTCGTAACTCGAGGAGTAGATATTCGGTTGGCAGATGCTCCTGAGCCTGACCATAAATTGATATGGTGATCGCCGATCTGGTATCCCGTCATTTGGGACCTTAGTCTTTCGAATCTCTCACGAGTTTTCGTTAACTGCGTTTTTTACCATCAATCATCAGGCCGACTTAGTTGCGATTGCTTCCGAACGACTGGGTGTGTTCGTGCCGTAACTTGGAGCACGCGTCCGACGAAACGATCTTTTTTGGGGACGACGGTTCAGGAAGGCAACTTTTTTAATTGTTATATATCAGGACTATCTCGGATCGAATGATGCGCTGAATTTCGGCTAATGTTTCTCGCTCAGTACGGTTTGAAAAGGATTTATACGGCAGAGGCGCGAAAATTAATTAGGACGTGTGATGAAGGTATTCGTAACTGACGCGAACGAGAAGCACGCTCTGGCAGCGATCCGGGCGTTGGGACGAGAAAAAGTGACCGTCTACGCTGGCGCGAGTACGCACTACGCCCTGTCCTTCTTTTCTCGCCACTGCAGCCGAAAAGTTGTCTACCCGGACCCAATAACGCAG
>Ga0209751_10002484_pt1 | contig 18314 bp, 23 predicted proteins | sample RifCSP13_1_FD_184019 | JGI IMG/M metagenome (GOLD analysis project Ga0209751, IMG submission 184019) | Soil microbial communities from Rifle, Colorado - Rifle CSP2_sed 13_1 (SPAdes) (version 2) | ecosystem: Environmental > Terrestrial > Deep subsurface > Rock core/Sediment | place: Rifle... | reverse complement strand
GATGACGCCCGGCGAGGTTATGCAGCTTCCACCCGACGACGAGATCGTCATGGTCGCCGGCGTTCCTCCGATCCGCGCCAAGAAGGCGCGTTACTACGAGGACCGGCGGCTCGCAGAGCGCATCCTGCCGGCACCGAAACACTCGGAAGGGGGGACCGATCTCAAGCCTGACGACTGGTCCGCGCTCGTGCCCGTCCAGCCGCCATCCGCTAACATCGCCCGCACGGAGGGCAAGACGGATGGTGACCCGGCCGGCCTGCGCCGCGAACCCGGCCTCGAACGGCACAAGGACATTGCGCCGGAACCCATGAAGCCCGCCGTCAATGAGTTCGATCCTGAGATGGACGAGCGTGACGACGATGCCGTTCGCGTCCGGACGCTCGTCCGCAATGCGCGGAACGTCGCACGGCAGATCTCCATGGACCCTGGCGACGGCATGGAGCTTTGAGATGGAGAAGAAGGGCCGCCTGTCCGTCTATCTCGATCCTGATCTCATGCGGTCGCTGGCAGACTTCGCTGCGCGGCGTGACCAGTCCCGCTCGCTCATCGCCGAGGCTGCGATCGCCTCGTTCCTCACACCGGATTCCGATGAGAGGCGCGAAGCCGTCATCGCCAAACGGCTCGACGGTATCGACCGTCGCATGCAGCGGCTCGAACGCGATACCGGCATCGCGGTCGAGACCCTGGCGCTGTTCGTCCGTTTCTGGCTCAGTTCCACCCCGCCATTGCCCGACGCCACGCAGGCCGCGACGCGGGCCAAAGCCGGCGAGCGTTATGACAGTTTCCTGGACGCTCTCGGCCGACGGCTCGCCAAGGGACCGAAGCTTAGACAGGAAATCGGCGAGGACGTCCTGGGATCACCGTAAGCCTCGCTGCACGCCACCACCCCGCAACCAGTGAGATAACCTTGAGCGAGTCCTCGGCGCCGTCGGCTACGCCTTTTTCAAAATCTCCCTCAATCCGTCCCATCTGGTTGGTGACATGAGCAAAACAAAGCACCGATCGGCCGCGCGCCTTCGCAAAGGCGTAGAGCGCCGCTGCCTCCATCTCAACGGCGAGAATACCGGCCTGCGATGCGGCGTCGATTGCCTCCTGCGTTTCCCGAAAGGGAGCATCGGTCGTCCAAGTGGCGCCTATCTGCACGGGTATTCCGGCCGCGGCAAGTGCCTCCCGCGCGAGCTCGACCAGTTGCGCATCGGCCGCACTGTAATCGGACGGCGGCATGTAGTGATAGCTCGTGCCTTCGTCGCGCAGCGCCCGGTCGATGACGATGAAGTAGGGTGGCGCTCGCAGCGGAAGAACCTGGCCGGCCGAGGTCATGCTCAGGAGAAATTGGCAGCCCGAGGCAAAGAGTTCCTCAGCGATCAGGAACGCGGCACCAACTGCGCAACCCACGATACCGTATTCGTATTCGTGCCCCTCGTGATGAAAGACGTAGAGATCGGTGTGGTAGCAGGCCCAGCCGGGATGACGGTCGGCGTGTCCCCTGGCACGCAGGTGCCGTACGATATCGCCATCCGGATCGAGCAGGCAGATTTCCGGAACGGCCACGGTGGGCAAGCTTTTTTGGCGACGCGCTTCGCGCAATAGGCTCTCGGGCGTAAAGGCAGACGTTGTGTCGTAACGCTTATGCAAAAGGATCGGTGGGGTTCTTGCTCTGCTCACTGGCATGGTCCTAGTGATTTTCCTCACCCACCCTTTGGGTGGGCTTCGTTGCTAAGACGGCAATAAACGCTGATCCGAACGTCGTTTGCTGACCAAGCCATAGATCAATGGGGGCAAGGAGCCTCGCTGCGGTTCCGAACGGCGGATAATGCACGGCCCCCCGTGTCTTGACCACGTTGAGCCCAGCCGCATCCGCGAGACCACGAAGGTCCTCGGCCGTGCGGAACATCGCCGCTTGCCAGGTTGAATTACCAAACCAACCGCGAATGCGGCGGTGCGCGGCCCACCAACTCCAGCGTCCGAGTTCGCCGATGACAAGCCGTCCGCCGGGCTTGAGTACGCGGGCCATTTCGGCGACCGCTCGTTCGGCATCGCGAACGAAGCAAAGCACAGTCACCGAAACAACACAGTCGAAAGCCGCGTCATCGAACGGCAGTCTTTCTGCCTGCCCCTCAATGAGCCGTAGTTGAGTGCCCTCGATTTCGGTGCGCTGTCGCGCGGCGGCGATCATCGCCGGGTCTGCATCGAGCCCCGTTACAATTGCTCCACGCCGAGCAAGTTCCGATGCCAGCGCACCGTCGCCGCAGCCGACATCCAGCAGTGTCTTGTCGGCAACCGAGCCGAGAAGTTCGAAGAGAAGTTGCTGCTCCAGCGTATCGGTAATCTGGCCAAGATGGCTCGATCGCCATCGGGCGTAGGACTCGGTCAGCCTCTCTGTCGGTTGCGCAATATCCATGAGGCTTATCCGAACAGCCGTGTATGCTGGTTTTTCGATCGCTCAGTTCGTCATCCCGTAGTGGCAAGTACTTCGGTTAGACGTTCGACCACAGCATTGATTTCGTCGCGCGTCGTCCCACGTCCGAGGCTAAAGCGGACGGCACCCATGCCCACCTCGGGTGTGACACCCATAGCTTCCAGAACCGGCGACAGCTCGATGCGGCCGGAATGGCACGCCGATCCCGTCGAGGCAGCGACACCATCCAGCCGGTCCAGTATCTCGACGCCGATCCGGCCGACGAAGGAAACATTGAGCGTGTTCGGGAGGCGATGCGTGGGATGACCGTTGAGCGCCACGCGATTTCCGAATTGCTTCTGCAGTTGTTGCCAGAAGCGGTCGCGCAAAGTGCGGACCCGATCCATAGGCGTAAGGTCCAGGGCAAGCTCGCAGGCCTTACCGAGGCCGACCGCAAGCAATGCGCTCTCGGTGCCGGCGCGCCGGCCGCCTTCGTGTCCGGCGCCATGAATCAGCGGTTCGAGCGACGCGCCACGGCGCACGAACAGTGCGCCGACACCCTTGGGCGCATAGAGCTTGTGGCCAGCGATCGACAGAAAATCGACGCCGAGCTCGTTGATGCCAGTTGCAACCTTGCCGACAGACTGGGCAGCGTCGGTGTGGAACAGGACGCCGTGATCGCGGGCAATGCGGGCGCAATCCTCGATCGGCTGGATGGTGCCGACCTCATTGTTGGCATGCATGATGCTGACAAGGATCGTGCGCGGCGTGATCGCTGTTTGAAGGTCGTCGGGGTCAACTCGACCCGTGCCGTCAACGGGCAAGTAGGTTACCTGCGCGCCCAGGCGTTCGAGAAACCGGCACGGTTCAATGATCGCCGGGTGCTCGATCCGGGTGGTGACAATATGATTGCCCTTATCGCGAAGCGCGAAGAACATGCCCTTGAGGGCAAGGTTGTTTGCCTCGCTGCCGCCGCTCGTGAAAACAATCTCGTCGTTCTGGCAGCCGAGCAGCGCCGCCACCTGGCCGCGCGCCGTCTCAAGGGCAGCCTTTGCCGTGGTCGCCGCCCAATGCCCACTCGAAGGATTGCCGTAGTGATCCTCAAGAAATGGTTGCATCGCGGCGGCGACCGCAGGATCAATCGGCGTGCTTGCGTTGTAGTCGAGATAGATGTGCCGCATGGTCAGAACACCAAAACCTTGTCCGCCTCTGCCGTCGCCGTCGAGAGTTCGTCCATCGTGCTGCGGCGCGCGCCCGCCATGAGAGCGGCATCATCGAGGCCGCGCGCATCCATGCAAGTGCCGCACAAAAGAACCTTACCGTTGCCGGACAGTACGCGCTTGAGCATTCGCTCGACGTTGTCATAGCCGTCCGGTGTCTTCTGGCCAGCTTTAGCGGCGACGACCGAGTCCGCCATGAGGAAGACGGTAACCTCCGTCTGCGGCTCTTTCTTCAGCAGCGCGTGAGCAAGTCGAAGCGCGTTATAGACCCGCTCAGTGCCGTAGGGCGGATCGTTAATGATGAAAAGAGACTTCATGAGTGATGTCCTTCACGGCTTCGTCTCGGCGGTATGAAGTCTGTCCTTGGTAGGGTATTCTAATTGGCTGCGAGGACTTGCACGTTGCGCAAGGTCAAGATCGGCACCCCCGTGCTCACGCATGAGCAGGGCCACGACGATGCCTGAGGAGAACGTCAGCACGGCAATTGTCCCAATCGCCCAAGACAGCCCGAAAATGTCGGCGATGACGCCGGCGGAGAGCGCACCGATGGCGTAGCCGAGGTCGCGCCAAAAACGATAGACACTGAGCGAGCGTGCCCGCCAGGTGGGATGCGACGCATCGGAGACGGCCGCGATCAGGCTCGGATACACCATCGCGGTTCCGATCCCGAGAAGGAGGCTGCCGAGCAGCCAATACTCGAACTCGCGGGTAACAGCGGTCAGGAACAGTCCCGCCGCCTGGACCCACATGCCCCCAACGATCAGGCCCTTGCGCCCCCAGCGATCGCTCAACGGACCAGTCGCAACCTGAAGAATGCCCCAGGTTGCTGGATACACGGCCTTGAGTATGCCAATGCGCTCGACGCCAAGTCCGAACCCCGCGAAGAACAGCGGGAAGATGCCCCAACTCATGCCGTCATTGAGATTGTTGACGAGTCCTGCCTGCGATGCGGCGAATAGATTGCGATCACGGAAGGAGGTGAGAGTGAACACTTCCCAGAAGCTGATCGGGGAGGTTGGGCGGTGCGGGCTACTGCCGATTTCCAGACGCACGTGTTCTCGGGTGTCGCGGACGAGAAAGATCGAGAGCACCGCACCGAGCAAGGCATAGGCGACACCCAAATAGATTGGCACCGGGCGAAGGCCGTATTCAGCCGCCAGGTAACCGGTAAGAAACGCTGTTACGCCGACGCTGAGATAGCCGGCAAACTCGTTGAGCCCGACTGCCAGGCCGCGCGACTTCGGTCCGACGAGATCAACCTTCATGATCACGGTCATTGACCAGGCGAGGCCTTGGTTGATGCCGAGCAGCACGTTGGCCGCGACGACCCATTCCCAACTCGGCGCCCACATGATCATGAACGGGACGGGCAGGCCGAACAGCCACCCCAGGACCAACACGCGCTTGCGGCCCCATGTGTCGGCCAGTTGCCCAGAGATAAGGTTGGCGAATGCCTTGATCACCCCAAAGCTAATGATGAAGGAAACGACAAGCGTCGTCGAAGCAAGGTGAAATTCCTCCACGCCGATCAGAGGCACGACAGTGCGTTCGATTCCCACCATGCCACCAACGAAGGCGTTGATCAGAACGAGTAACGCGAACTGTCGCCAGTTGGCGAGCAACCCGAGGGTGACGCCGCTCGCGCCGGATTGGACCGAGGCGTCGGTGTCGGCCGCAGTCATTCCGCTGCTGCCATCATGCCGGAATTGACCGCGCGAACTTGCGCCGCCTGCGGCGGTGCCGGTGGCACATCGGCGAGCATGAAGCGCAAGAAAGAATCTTCATCGTCGATCCGGAATGCTTTGTTGTGGCGTTTCTCGAACCCGATCGTAGATGTCGGTTTGCCGCTTAAGCTGCGTCCACAAACCGAGCCGGAATATGCTCCGGGCAATACTTCCAGATAGTCCGGCAGAGACTTGAACCTTTGCACGCTTTGAAACAGGGCGCGCGCCCCGTCTTCCGCACTGGTGGCAAGTTCGGTTCTGCCGAGATCACCCACCATGAGCGTGTGACCGGTCAACACGAACCATGGCTCGTCGGAACGTGTTCGATCAGTGACGAGGAGTGAAATGTGCTCTGGGGTGTGCCCCGGCGTATGCAGGACTTCGATCGAGACGTTGCCGAGTTCGAGAATCTCGCCGTCACGCACGCCTCTGAAAGGAAAGGTCGCATTCGCCTCGGCAAACAGCACGTACTCAGCGCCGGCAGCCTGGGCTAGCGCCCGGCCGGCGGACAGGTGGTCGGCGTGGAGATGCGTGTCGATGACAAAGCGAATGCGCATTCCTGTCTCTTCAGCGGCGTGGAGATAGGGTGCGAGGTCTCCGAGCGGATCGACGACGGCCCCCGCAGCGCGCCCACCGCAGCCAAATAGATAGGAGGCGGCGACCGGATCGGAGCGGAGAAATTGACGTAGAATCATGGTTGCGTCTCCTCAAGTTCGGATCTGAGGCCAAGGAAAGCCCCAAGCCGAACAATATCTTGACAAAGGATGGGCTATCATTCAATTATTCACTTGAATAATATAATTGTGCCGTGAACTTGATGTCAAGCCAAGGTCCGAAACAGGCCCTGTTCGCTCAATTTGCCGCCGTGGCGAAAACGCTCGGGCATGCCCATCGGCTGGAACTCCTGGAGCAATTGGCCCAGGGTGATCGCAGCGTTGAGGTGTTAGCCAATCGGACCGGTCTCTCGATCGCCAACGCCTCGCAGCATCTCCAGCACATGCGGCGCGCGGGCCTAGTGACAAATCGGCGCGACGGAAAATTCGTCTACTATCGGCTGGCCGATGATGCCGTTCTCGATCTGCTGGCGGCGTTACGCCGAATCGCCGAGCAGAACGTTGCCGAGGTCGAGCATGTGGTGCGCAGCTATTTCGATGAGCGCGACAGCCTTGAGGCGGTCTCGCGCGAAGCACTTCTGCAGCGATCACGAGCGGGCACGGTTACAATCCTCGACGTGCGCCCGGAAGATGAATACGCGTTGGGGCATCTGCCCGGCGCATTGAACATCCCATTACGTGAACTCAAAGCCCGCCTCAGCGAGATAGACCCCAAGCAAGAGATCGTCGCCTACTGCCGCGGCCCCTACTGCGTGTTGTCCTACGAAGCGGTCGCACAGCTTCGCGCACGTGGCTACACGGTGCGCCGACTGGAAGACGGTCTTCCCGAGTGGCGCGCAGCGGGGCTGCCGGTGATCGCGGGGAATGGCTGATCATTCTTGCGCGGAACTCTGAGGGAGATTGCCACATGTCATTGCGCAGCGCTCTTGTTGCCAGTCGCATCGAACTGTTTGAGATAGGCAATCAGATCTTGAATAGGCTTTTCGTCCTTCAACCCGGCATAGGCCATCTTCGTGCCTGGGATCTTGGCTCTCGGGTTCTTGATGTATTCCGCAAAGGTTGCTTCGTCCCAGGTGATGCCGGAGATTTTGGTGGCTTCAGAGTAGCTGTAGCCCTCGGCCGTGCCGACCTTGCGGCCGAACAGGCCGTTCAACACCGGGCCAACAGCATTCTTCGCAGTTTCGCCGATCTGATGGCAGGCGCGACACTGGGCAAAGATTTTCTCCCCTGCTGCCGCATCCTGGGCCTGTGCCGTAGTGGTGACGGTAGTCAAAAGAACGGCTGCGACAACGACGACACGCATTGACCATTTCCTTATGACATTGCGATCCCTGGCGACTGTTGCAGATTGCGGAATAGCTTCATTGACTGAGTGTCTGCCTGCCGCACTTGAGGGCGAATCCAGCTTCTCCTTCAAAGGAGGAGTCGGTGAGCGCCTTCGCGATGCGATCAGGAGTGTGCACAGCCTCAGGCATGCACCGTTGGTGTCGGTGTGGCGGACGGAATTCCAACATGGATCAACTCCTCTGAAGTGGTGGTCGGCGGACTCACTCGGCGAACAGGATCGTTCCAAAACGAAAGCATGATGATTAGCCCGAATATCAGGACGGTGCCCAACAACAAAAACCAGTCGATGCGATCAAGGCCGATGAATTCTCGGCGGCGTGAAATGGGACCCGACATGAGGGCTTCTCCAATTCTTGGAGTCCATGGCCGTCGTCCCCAGCGGAAGTGGGCAGGACCGAGATTCTAATCTGAACTGAGCATGCCCATGATCACGATCGGTACTCCTATGATGAAGACATAGATGAGAACCCAGACTAGAAGGGAACGCCCTGCAGTGTCCTTTGTATGCGTATGCCCTTGATCGTCGCTCAAGCTTGCCTCGGATGCAGAGACGTTGGGCATGCCAGTGTCGAAGAGTATCGGCCTTCTTGTCGTTGAGGTGCGGTCCTTAGGCGATTGAGATGAGGTCTGGCGATGCATCATATGAGACTCCTCGTATCGCGTGCGCCACAAGCAGATCACGGATCGCGCTCCGCTACGGCGCGTCGCTTTGCTTTAGCGGCATGCCCTGATCTGTCGAATGACGACGTGTCCGTTTGGCAATGTGACCGGTTTTCGCACGAGACGACATGTCGGCGTGCACGTCCGAGTGGTTTTGAACGCGATCCGGCCGTCCGAGCGTGTGATACGCTGACGGATGACGCGGCATGCAACCGGCTCAATACGCGAGAGGCCTATATTGGAATCAAGCCGCAGTACGCCCGCTGCTTGCATCGTGCTCGTGAATCCCGAACCCGCGATGACCAGCAGAAGGCAAATGAGCGTTCGTCGCTTCATTGTGTCCGCCCTTGTTGACAAGAAACGTGCAGTGCGTCGGCTGTATTGGTCACGAGCGTTTGGTGGGTCGCTTTGGCGAAGGAGTGCGCCGCGAGCGTCGCGGCCACGCCTTCATGAGGCACCAAGCCAGGAAGATGAACATGAGCTGCAAGCTATACGTCTGCTGTTTCTGGTCGATGTCTCTATTGGATCTGCTGGTAACGGCAGATTTCACAGACGGGTCGTGAAACATTCTGTTACATAATTCTAATGCGCTTTTCTTCAGTCCGACGGTAAATGCAGCCAATGACGTGCTCGCCGCATATCCTGATTGTGGAGGACGACCGAGAGATCAGGGATCTCGTTTCGCGCTTCCTCAAGCAAAATGGCTATCGCGTTTCGACCGCTACCGACGGCCGCAACATGGACCGCATCCTTGGTTCGAGCCGAATTGATCTTGTAGTGCTCGACATCATGCTGCCGGGCGAGGACGGACTTAGCTTGTGTCGCCGTCTCCGCTCGACATCCAGCTTGCCGATCATCATGCTCACGGCGCGCGGGCAGGAGACGGATCGAATCGTCGGCCTTGAGGTCGGGGCGGACGATTATTTGCCAAAGCCGTTCAACCCGCGCGAGCTCCTAGCACGCATACGCGCCGTCCTACGCCGCACCGCGACATTTCCAAAGGGTACAGAGGAGCGGGCCCGTGATATTCTACGTTTTGCCGGGTGGCGGTTGGATCTTGGTTCTCGGCGGCTCCAATCGCCCGACGGACTGCGTGTTCCATTAACAAGTGGCGAGTTCGATCTCCTCGTCGCATTTTGCCAACATCCGGGACGCGTGCTGACACGCGACCAGCTTCTCGACTTAACGCATGGCCGAGCGGCAAAGGCATTTGATCGCAGCGTTGATATTCAGGTCAGTCGGCTGCGTCAGAAGATCGAGGCTGACCCGAAGGACCCACTGCTTATTCAGACCGTGAGAACGGGGGGCTATATCTTTACGCCCGAGGTCAATCGCGCATGAGCGGCTTGAAACGCTATCTCTTCCCGCAAGGAATTGCCGGCCAGGTTACGGGAATCCTTGTCGTCGCATTGATGCTTTCACAAGTATTGGCAGCGGCCGTGTATGTCCTTCTCGCTCCGCAATGGGAGATGAGATTGCGGCCGCGGCTCGTCGCGGCAAAGATCGTAACGGTGGTGCGCATTATCGAGTCACTGCCCGTTGAGCAGCGGCAGACTGCCACTATTGCTGCCGGTAGCAACTTCTCGTTTGCGAATTCGGCCATATCATCGAGCCAGGCAGCGGTGACACCGGTAGGTAGCCAGGACGACAGGTTCGGGCAATGGATAGCTGCAGGGATCGATAGGGCACAGGGTGATATCGCCGTCACCGCGGGTCCGACGGATTCCTCGGTCTCGACAACGCGCGTGGAGATTCCTCTACGCGGCGGCGGCTGGTTGACTGTTTCCGTCAATTCGCAAGACACTCTGCGTCTCGGCACGCTGCAACAGTTCGCCGCTTTCGGCTTTCTGTTTATAACGATCGGTGGCGTCGCAATCTGGCTGACGCAAAGAGTTGTTTCCCCGCTTTCGCAACTCGCGGATGCGGCGGAGCAGTTTGGCCTCAAAGGTGAAGCACCACCGTTGCCAGAGCAGGGGCCGATGGAAGTGAGGCGGGCGGCACGTACGTTCAATCTAATGCAGGAGCGATTGCGCCGATTCGTGGAGGATCGCACAAGAATGCTCGCCGCCATCAGCCATGATCTGCGCACTCCACTCACGCGGCTGCGGCTGCGGGTAGAAACAGATGAAAGCGCGGACCAGCATGGCAAGATGCTCCACGACATAAAGATGATGGAGGAAATGCTAACGTCGACCCTCGCGTTTACACGCGATGCAGAAGAGATGGAAACTGCGGAATCCGTCGATCTGGCATCGTTATTACAGACGATATGTGATGACTTCGCTGACAGTGGCGCTGAGATCAGTTTCGATGGCCCACGGCATCAGGCGTTCTACTGCCGTCCACAATTGCTCATGCGAGCCATGTCGAACCTGATCGGGAATGCCGCAAAGTATGGCAATTCGGTTGTAGTCCGGTTGCGCCCTGACGCCGGCAAGGGCATCGTCATAGTTGACATTGAAGATGACGGCCCCGGAATCCCCGATGCCGAAAAGGAAAGAGTGTTCGAGCCGTTCTACCGTTTGGACCCGGCCCGAGGTGTAGACAGCGGAGGTATCGGCCTCGGTTTGGCGATTGCGCGCACCATTATTCTCAGTCATGGCGGAGAGATTCGACTGCTCGATAGACAGCCTGGCGGACTGATCGCTCGAGTCATATTTCCCGATGAGAAGCGCGCGCGCGACCACGCAGACTTCGGCGCGCGGCTCGCCACCGATCATGAAGGGGGACCGTTTAGGGAGGCCAAGGCAACTATAAAAAAAAGATCTTGCAGTGCGGATCCCGTGACAAAGTCACGGTTATGACGATGACGACGGCAGCTCGCGATACCGCATCACGTCGGCTGCTGCTCAGCTCGCTCGCACTCAATTTCTTTTTCATCGGGATTATCGGAGCCTTCGCGACGCGCTTTCACTTTGCGGCAATACATCCGACTGGAAGACCGCACACCGCCGCTGCCCGCATCGAGTGGCTTGCCGAGAGGCTTGGCCCAGCCGACGCTGAGAAGTTACGCATCGCGTTTCACCCACGAGAAACCGAAGCTGAGCATACGCGTGAGGCCGTCGGCCGTGCGTACGAACGCCTCAGAGAAACACTGAGGGCCGAACCTTTTGATAGCGGGGCGCTACGAACTACAATGGCAGAGGTGCGCGCAGTACGGCTCATCTATGAGCAAACGGTGCACGAAATTGTTATCGCGGCGGTACCCACGCTCTCGCATGAAGGGCGGATCGCACTTGCCAACTGAGCCTTGGCACGCGATTCACGTTTCATGTGACAGATTTACAGCTCAGAAGCTGAATCGGCCAGCTAGGGTCGTCGGTGCTTCGTTTCATGCACGCCGAGAGAGCTACAACAGACTGTTTCGCAAACTACGTGCCGTGTCGCGCGGTGACAACCTCACCGGTAAGCCCAACGCCAATGTCACCACGTTCGCTCGTGACGGCGTAACGGGCATAGTGACAAGATGATGTACGAGCCGTCTTTTCGCATACTTCGTTGGACGTTGGTAATCGTGGCCTTGATTTTGGTCCTCGGCAGCGCCTGGAGGATATTGCCGTCTCTGCTGCGGTTCGTGATCTTTTATTGATTGGCAATGATCCACGCAGTGACGCGTTAGTTCCGGCACTCGCCTTTCTCTCCGAAGACGATTAGCACGTCGCTTTGCGACGCAGGGAACCGAATTTCGCTCAGCAGCGGAGAGCGCGCTGTCTAGTCATGCCTATTTGATGGAAGGGCTAGTAACCGCCTCGACGTGGTGGGGCGCTCATTTGAGCGTCAGGCGATTGACGTATGCGAGGGAATTGTAACGAAACGTTTCGAAGCGCCGCGCAGTCATGGGCTGTTACACGTTCGTCCGCGCAATTCTGTGCAGGTTCACTATATTCGATGAGGCGACGCTAGAGAGAGCATGCGAAGTCGCTGTGTTCGAGCGTACGACTTCGTTGCGACGCGAGCTTACGGCTATGAATACATCACCCTCGACGAAAACCCTCAAGGAACGACAATCATCAGATATGACGACGGAACAGCAAGCGCCGGACGAAACGGTCAAGCGAATCCGCAAATTGCGCTTGATAGGACTGGAAGACGAGGCGCAAGCGCTACAGGAACAATTGTCTCGCAGTTGCTCATGGCAGCCGATGCTCGCCGAACCTTCAGACACAGATTAGGCCATGACAGTGATCCGATTGAATACGACTGAGCAACGACCAATAGGCGCAATCACGCGTCGCATGCTTTCGTGCAAAGCAACACAGCGACGTTGATATGGCTCACGGCCACCTTGTCGCCTTTGAATCATTCAGGAGCCGATAGATGAATTGTATTCGCGGACTGCGGTGGGGCTACGTCGCCCTTGTGCTCGCGCTGGCGGTTGGTGGTGCCTGGATTGCATTTGGACCCCTTTATGCGAAGGGACGGCACGGAGGCGGTCACGGCAATGGGCATCGGCAAGACAGGGCGACCGCAGCGGCGCCTGCGGCCCTGTCAGGGGATGAAGTGGAACAGGCGAACGCACTCTTTGCGAAGACGTGTGCTGGATGCCATGGCGAAAAGCTCGAAGGCGGTGTCGGGCCGTCCCTTGTGGGCGTCGGCTCGCGGTATTCACTCGGCAAGATCGAGAGGATTGCGCAGTACGGGAAAGGGCAGAAAAGGCCCGTTCCTATGCCGTCAGGGCTTGCTTCAGGGGAAGAAGCAAAACTGCTCGCTCGTTGGCTGGCCACGAATCCCACGCCCACCGGGGGCTCTACGACGCAGTCCAAGTCCGACTAGGGGCAATACGTAACTAAGGGCGACGACACTGCAGCGCGTGCTCTTCTTTGATGTATCTCTAAACGTGAGGTCAGTTCATGACTGGTTATGTGATAATACGAATTGCTGCGCTTATTCTGTTGTGCGGGGTCGCCACCGCAACAGCTAGTGCCGCGGAACGGAACTTCACGCTTGTAAGCGGCGCCGAGGTCGGCCCCGGCGAGCGGGCCTATTTCACGGCCGGTAACGGCCATCATGGCTTCTTTGGCCGTGGCGGAGAGATCGAAGGCCAACCGAATCCAACTCTCACCGTGCGGCAAGGAGACAAGGTCGCGATCACGCTGCTCGATCTCGATGATCGCGGCCAGCCGGCGCGGCTCACCATTCCCGATCTCAACCTCGCCACTCCCGTGCTTAGCCGGAAGGGGCAAAACGCAACGGTCACCTTCACCGCGGATCGGGTTAGAACATTCGATTACAATGGCGTCACGGTGTTCGATGGCCGGGATCAGCACGTGCATATGGTCGGCCACATTGTTGTTGCGCCATGATGAAACCCCAATCGGCGTACATGCACGACGAACATTATGGCTAAGCTGCGATCGCGCCGACTCGCTTCTGTCGCCATCGTGTTAGGGGGAGTAATCATCGGCGGTATTGGCTACTGGTGGACTCGGACATCCGAGACTGTCCATTACAACACTGTCGCAGTGGATCGCAGCGATATCGAGGAAACCGTGTCCGCTCTCGGGGTGCTGGTGCCCTCGCAGTACGTTGATATCGGCGCGCAGGTGGAAGGCCAACTTGTCAAGCTGCTGGCCAACCCGGGGGATAGAGTCGATGAAGGTCAGCTCGTTGCCGAGATCGACCCTACACAATATGCCGCTCAAGTCGCCGAAGATCGGGCACAGATTGTGGACCTTGAGGCCCAAGTCAATGCCTGGGAGGCCAAGCTTGGCCTCGCGACTTGGACAAATTCAGCAAACCAGACTTTGCTGCGCACCTCCGCAGCGTCCGAACAGACGGTTCGCCAGAGTGAAGCCGATGCCAAGGTTGCGGCGGCGACGATTGCCTCTTTGAAAGCCCAAGTTGAAAAGACCGAAAACGCCTTGAAGTTCGATCAGGCCCAGTTGGACCGCACCAGCATCCACTCCCCGATATCAGGTCTTATCGCTTCTCCAACGACATCGGCATACGGGACCACCTGGAGTAAGCTGGACGTTGCCCACCCCGGCCAGATCCTCAACAACAAGCAGACGGCTCCCATCCTGTTTCGTGTCGCTAACATCGACAGGATGATGGTGCGCGCCCAAGTATCGGAGGCAGATGTCGCGAAATTGGCGCCAGGGATGGCCGTGTATTTCATGACGCTGGGACGGCCGGATCGTCGTATAGAGGCAAAGCTCGATGCCATCGAGGTGACGCCAGAACTGATCAATGGAGCGATCTTCTACGATGCGGACTTCCAGATCCCGAATTCCGATCACCAACTCCTGCCGCAGATGTCTGTGCAAGTGTCCTTTGTCGTGGCGCAAGCGAAGGATGCATTGGTGGCCCCGGTAGCAGCGCTTCTCTCCGCGCAACGGCAGAACGGCACGACCGTGCCTGCCTGCCCCGACCAAAGTCAGAACAAGACCAAAGATACAAGCTCTGACTGCGTCCTGGTGTTGACGAACGGTAAGCCCCAAGTACGCCCAGTGACGATCGGCGTGAGAAACGACGTCAGCGTGCAGTTCGTCGGCGGCGTGGCGGCAGGCGACCAACTTGTCATCGCAACCGCCGGCCAAAAGATGCCGGGCGCCGGAAACGGCGGCGGCAAGCGCCGGGGTGGCTGAGGTGGCGCCGATGCAGCCATTGATCGACCTCGACAACGTGACCAAGCGCTATACGCAAGGCGGGCTCGAGGTGGAGGTTCTACATGGCATTTCCCTCGCCATCCATGATGGCGAGTTCATCGCCATCATGGGGGCATCGGGCTCCGGCAAGACCACGCTGATGAACCTCATCGGCTGCATGGATCGGCCGACCACCGGGCGATATCGGCTCAAAGGTCACGACATTTCGACCCTAGACGGAGATATGCTCGCGATGCTGCGTCGCGATACATTCGGCTTCATCTTCCAACGCTACAATCTGCTCTCCAACGCAAGCGCGTTGGAGAATGTCGAGATGCCCGCGATCTATGCTGGATTGCCCACTAACAAACGTCGCGAACGGGCGAAGGCATTGCTCAGCCGATTGGGACTAGGAGAACGGCTGGGCTATGTGCCTGGACGCCTGTCCGGCGGACAGCAGCAGCGCGTATCCATTGCGCGAGCGCTGATGAACGGCGGCACTGTAATCCTTGCAGACGAACCGACCGGAGCACTGGATAGCCAGAGCGGCCGCGAAGTCATGGAACTGCTTCACGAACTGCATCGCGAAGGTCATACAATTATACTCATCACCCATGATCCAAAGATCGCCGCGGAGGCGGAACGTTTGGTGCGTATCGGGGACGGCCGCATCTTGGAGGATCCTGGCCCCGGCGGGATGCCACGAACTCGGCCCCCTCCGGTAGGCACAGAACGCCGAGCCGAAACCGCGAACGCAGCACTGATGCTCGACGTTGTCTCGTCGATCAAGACCGCATTGCGCGCACTTCAAGTCAGTCCAGTCCGTACCGCTCTCACATTGCTCGGCGTAATTATCGGCGTCGCCTCGGTCGTAGCCATGCTCGCGTTAGGAAACGGAGCACGAGAGCAGGTGTTGCAGCAAATTCAATTGCTCGGCACCAATCTCCTGCTCGTCAAGCCAGGCGCGCCGGGCGTGCGCGGCGCCGGAGCTCAGGTCACGACGCTGGTGCCATCTGATGCCGAGGCCATCGCACGCCTGCCCAACGTCGCATATGCCGTACCACAAATGGTGAATCCGGTCACGGTACGCCGCGGCAACGTTGCGTACAGCACTACGCTCGATGGCACGACACCTGAGTTCATCGCGGCCAACAACTGGCCGCCGGCCCGAGGCGGTTTCTTCACCAAAGGCGAGCACCTTAGCTATGCGCCGGTAGCGGTACTCGGCAATACGGCGGCCAAGGCGCTGTTCCCCGGCGGTGTCGATCCGATAGGACAATTCATACTGGTCAACAGCACGCCACTGCGAGTGATCGGGGTGCTCAGCGCGAAGGGTGCGGATCAGACCGGCAATGACCGGGACGATGTGGTCATCACACCCATTACAACCGCCCAGGCCAGAATCTTGGGCCAGAATTACCTCAAATGGATCACCGTGGAGGTCAGAGATACTAACCAGATCGCCGCTACGCAGGCTGCTGTTAAGGCTCTGCTGCTCAAACGCCACGGCGTGTTGGACTCACAGGTCCAGAGCATGACGGCGTTATTGGAAAACCAGGCTCAGACCCAGCAGACCTTCACCCTCATGCTTGGTGCCGTAGCGCTGATCTCGCTCTTGGTGGGTGGAATCGGCGTCATGAACATCATGCTGGTATCCGTCACGGAGAGAACCCGCGAGATCGGCGTACGGATGGCCGTGGGCGCACGCGAGTTCCATATCCTATTGCAGTTTGTCACAGAGGCGCTCGTCGTATGTACGATCGGCGGCTTGATCGGCGTCGGTGGTGGGTTGATTGCGGCAGTAGTAGCCGCGTTCTTCGGCGTAGCGGTCGTTTTCAGCATCCCTCCATTGCTTCTCGCCCTCGCCAGCGCTGTCACGATCGGCTTAGTGTTCGGCTACTTGCCGGCCAAGCGCGCCGCCGGATTGGACCCGGTCGTAGCGCTTAGCACAGAATAATCGACTGTCGCAGTTGATCGCCAACACCGGCGGCGACCGTCCGCTGTCAGGCAACTGCCGGACCTATTGGGAGGCGGTTACAGTCTGAAACAGCTTGTCACCGTCAAAAACCAAAAATCGTGGTCGATATCGATTTTCGATAGCGATGCCAGACCGTCTTGATATATTGCTTCTCGGGCAGGTGGCGGCCCTCAACGACTGAGTGACTAACCGCGATATTGTGTTGTACATCGTCGAGTACTTTGACTCTCGGTATCAGTGTCGTTCTATCTAACGGTGGAGTATCATGGGGGTTCTCTTGCGATGCAGCTGTCTTCGTCGCATCACGGTCATCTTGATTGGCGCCGCCTTGATCGCCGGCCTCGCTACAGGCAGTTGGGCATTGGGCCTGCAGCTCACCGGAAACATACACACGGTTGAGAATGGTGTTCTCTATCGGTCTGCGCAACTGGACGGTCAACGATTGACCGACGCTCTCAGCAGGTTTGGTATTCGATCAGTTATCAATTTGCGGGGCGGCGACCGTGGCGATTGGTGGTATCAAGAGGAACTAGAAGCTACCGCCGCGCGTGGCGTCGCTCATTTCGACGTGTATATGGCGGCTACAAGTGAGCCGGCCGCGGACGTGGTAGGTCGGCTCATCGAGATCATGAAGACGGCGCCACAGCCCATTCTTGTCCACTGCAACAGCGGATCCGACCGGGCGGGGCTCGCCAGCGCTCTGTATGAGCGTTTTGTAAGGGGGCGTCCTGCCAAAGCTGCAGCGGAACAACTGTCGTTTCGATATGGCCATTTCCCTTGGCTTGGTAGCGGTACCGTTGCGATGGACCGAACCTTCTGGCGTTTGTCATCCAACGGACTCTCAAATTTCGAAATAAATGCATCGCGTCCATGATTGCGCATTTCAAATGGATCGTGGGGAGATTGCTATCGACGGTGGGCGGGATTGCTTGTACCGCAATTATTCTCGCGCTTTTGGGTGGACACTCATATTCATCAGTAGCGGCCTTGCCCGCGCCGACTGTGCCTGCTTTCGAACATGTTGACATAGTGGTCGATAAGGCGATCTTGCGTGGCCTAATGTTCCGCCCTGCGGGCGCTGGCCCTTTCCCAGCTATCGTGGCGTTGCATGGCTGCGATGGACTAGCGCGTAGGGCTCCGCAGATCCCATCGTTCTACGGGGAGTGGGGACAACGGCTGGCGGCCGCCGGCTTTGTCCTCCTGGTCCCGGACAGTTATGGATCCCGGGGCCTTGGATCGCAGTGCCGCGCACGCAAGCAGACTTTGCAGAACTGGCGCGACCGCGTCGGCGATGCCAACGCCGCGCTGCATTTTCTGCAGGAAAAGCCGTTTGTGCGCGCTGATCGAATATCCCTGCTCGGCTGGTCGACTGGGGCAACTGCCACGCTTTGGACCATCCGGCCGCCGGCGTCAGCGAACGACAAGGCGCCTGACTTCCGTTCCGCGGTCGCACTCTATCCAGGGTGCCATCGGCTTGCGGATTTGGCTTGGAGCACACGCGTGCCCACGCTGATCCTCATTGGCGATGCCGATCATTGGAGCGCGGCGTCCGCTTGCCAGCAGATGGTGGCTGGAGCGCGTGGACGCAGCGCGCTCGTAACTATCACGGTATACTCAGGCGCCGGCCACAATTTCGACCGATCCGAGTTTCCTTCGCGCAAGCGCGGTGCACGAAGCCGGATAGGCGGCGCAGTTCGAAAGAGTTCTGACGCCAATGTTGCTGCACGCGTAGATGCTTTGAAGCGAGTACGAGAGTGGTTTGAACGCTAGAGCGCCAAAAACAATA
>Ga0209751_10002483_pt1 | contig 18321 bp, 24 predicted proteins | sample RifCSP13_1_FD_184019 | JGI IMG/M metagenome (GOLD analysis project Ga0209751, IMG submission 184019) | Soil microbial communities from Rifle, Colorado - Rifle CSP2_sed 13_1 (SPAdes) (version 2) | ecosystem: Environmental > Terrestrial > Deep subsurface > Rock core/Sediment | place: Rifle... | reverse complement strand
CCTCATCGGTCAGTTCGGTCTGTTTGAGGATGAAGGCAAGAGTGGAAGCGGAGAGGAAGATAGGCCGGAGGGCGCGGAGGATTGAAGAAGACCTCCAAAAGAGCTAAGGGCGGACTTGACCCCTTTATCTTCGGATGTCGCAAAAATATTTCCTGACACTCGTGCGGTGAACGAGGCGTTGCGCACGATCGCTCGCCTGATGCGCACGGGATCGCGACGGCGACCCCGCAAGCGTACCGCATAACGATTGGATCGAGAAGGACGCGGCGGACCGCGCCTCTCACCCAAGGCGTTAGGCTGCTCCAAAGCTAAGAACATTTTTTGAAGGCTTGTCAAATTCATTAAGAATGCACGTCAAGGAGGAATCATCTATGACCGGAAAACAGTGGGGTAGCCCACCTGAGATGCTGATCGATCCAGGCAAGACGTATAGGGTAACCATTGAGATCGGCAATGGCATTATTGAGCTGGAACTCTACCCGCAACACGCACCGAAAACGGTGAACAACTTCGTGTTCTTGGCCCGACAGGGATTCTACGATGGTGTGACGTTCCACCGGGTGATCCGTGATTTCATGATTCAGGGGGGAGATCCGACGGGTACAGGCCGGGGTGGCCCTGGCTACACGTTCGAAGACGAGGTGGTGGGAAATCCACTGACGCACGAGAGGGGCGTGATCTCGATGGCCAACGCCGGTCCGAACACGAATGGGAGCCAGTTCTTCATCACCCATTTGCCGCAGCCGCACTTGAATCAGAAGCACACAGTGTTCGGGAAGGTAATCAAGGGGCATGACATCGTGGATGCAACGCGGCAGGGGGATAGGATGGAGCGGGTGAAAATTAGCGACGGTTAAATGATGGGTTTAAGCGCTGACTCTCCGGATGTCGAGCAAGCTTGTTGGAAAATCACTCGGGGTATTTGAATTCCTCGACCACCGCCTTTTCTACGCCGAACTCTGTCAAGGCGGGTATGTCCAGCAGGGCTTCGGCCTCCTCCACGTCGGAAAGCCTGGCCTTAGTGGCGGGATGGCGCGGGACAAAGAGCTGGCAGCAGTCCTGGTCGGGGATGATCGAAGTCTCGAAGGTGCCGAGCTGTTGGGCCTCCTCCACAATCTCCTGTTTGTCCATTCCTACGAGCGGCCGCAGGATCGGTAGATTGGCTGCTTCTTCAATCACCGCGAGATTGGCTAGCGTCTGGGAGGCGACCTGGGCCAGGCTCTCGCCGGTGACGAGCGCGCCTGCTTTCTCCTTCCGGGCGATCGCCTCCGCAATTCGCATCATCATCCGGCGGTAGAGAATCACCCTTAGTGGTCTCAGGACAGACGCGACGATCTCGCGCTGGATCTCGCCAAATGGAACGAGATAAAGGCGCGAAGCGAACTGATAGCGGGTCAGGAATTTTACCAGTTGATGGGTTTTCTCCTGCGAGGTCTTGTCGAGGTAAGGGACGCTATGAAAATGGACAAAGATGAGGCGGCAGCCCCGCCGCATTATACGGTAAGCGGCCACGGGGGAATCGATCCCGCCGGAGATCAGGGATACGGCTCTGCCGCTCACTCCTACGGGTAACCCTCCGGCTCCGGCGATCTTATCTACGCCGAAAAAGGCGTCGCGGGGAAGAATCTCGATGGAGACGGTAAGCTCGGCATGCTTCAAATCCACCCGCGCGCCAGATTTCTGTTTGACGCGCGCCCCGACTTCCCGGTTGATTTCCGGAGAGGTGAGGGGGAAGCTCTTGTCTCCCCTCTTGGTCTCGATTCGAAAAGAGGCAAATTGTTTGCCGTTGAGGAATTCGAGGATACTGTCTCCGATAACTTGGAGATCGGGGTCGATCCTCTCGACGAAGGAGAAGTTGGCCACGCCAAAAACTCGCCGCAGACGCTCGCCGACCTCCCTGAGATCCGACGTTTCAGCGAAGCGGATAAGGAGACGGCCCGGGAGGCTTTTGATCTCTTTCACGCCGAGTCCTCTCGCCGAGGTGGCAAGGTTTCGCTTGAGCATCTCGACGAAGTAAGGGCGGTTGCCCTTCTTCAGAGCCACCTCGTGGTAACGGACCAGGACAGACTTCACGGAGGTAAAATAACAGATTCATAGCAGATTTGCATGGATCTTCGCCTATGGTAGTATTTTCGCCAAAGGAGAAGCTTATGGAGCATTTCAGGAAGGTCGCAGAAGCCGTTCAGTTTTCACCGGAGAAGATGAAGAAGAATGGTCTCTTTGAGACTGAAAGGATGTTTTGCGATCTCTACTGCTTTGAGCCCGGCCAGTCCCAGGCGCCGCACACGCACGAGGGTTCTGATAAGGTATACTTTGTCCTGGGTGGGAGAGGCAAGTTCCAGATCGGGCCGGAAGAGAAAGAACTCGGAGAGAGTGAAATTGCGCTCGCGCCCTCGGGCCAAAGGCACGGGGTTAGCAACCCGGGACCGGACCCCTTGCTTCTGCTCGTTTTCATGGCACCGAAACCATCGCATTAAGCTCAGGAGGGCGATAGGCGGAAGGCAGTAGAGGAGAAACAGTGTGAAGGCACTTTCCGGAAAAGTCGCCATTGTGACCGGCGCCGGCAGGGGGATCGGAAAGGCGATTGCTCTTTTCCTCGGCGGCTCTGGCGTGCGCGTGGTCCTGGCAGCGCGAAGCGAACCGGAGCTGAATCAAGTTGCAGCGGAGATCCGCAGCCGGGGCGGGGAAGCCTTGGTGGTCATGACGGACCTGACCCGCGATGCGGAGATAGAGCGGCTGGTCGACGCAACCCTCGGCCATTGGAGCTCGATTGATTTCCTCATCAACAACGCCGGCTGGGGCAGGACCGCTCCCGTCATCAAGGCGAAACTGGAAGATTGGGATCGGACCTTTCAGATCAACCTGCGCGCCCCCATGTTTCTGACCCAACTGGTCCTTCCGACGCTGATCGCGAAGGGGGAAGGCGCCATCGTCAATATCGGGTCCATCTCAGGGAAGGCGGGTCAGGCCAACACGGCGGCCTATTGCGCCTCGAAATTCGGCTTGATCGGGTTTACCGAGTCCCTCTACGAGGAGGTGAGGGAGCATGGGATCAAGGTGGCGGTCATTCTTCCTGGGTTTGTCGACACCCCTTTAATTCCTCAGACGCGCCGGTTGGATCGAAACAAAATGGTTCGCCCTGAAGACATCGCGCAGGCGGTCGTCTTCGTTTTGACCTCCTCGTCTGCTTCCTGCCCGGTTGAGATTACCGTCCGACCCCAGCGATCGCCGTACACTTAGGCACAAAACCAGTTGTGAGTTTTCAGTGTTTAGTTTGACAACCCAAAACTTATCCCCGCTTACTCCTCGATCCTTATGAGACGAGTTTCGCAAGGTATTCGAGATCGACTTCTTCCAGGCTTCGAACGACCGCATCCGCCTCTGCGAGTTCCTCGGCGGGGTGGGAATTGGCAACGGCCAGGCATTTGATGCCGGCTCGATGGGCGCCGAGAATGCCTTCTTTGGAGTCTTCGATGACAAGACACTCTGAGGGGTGCATGGGCTCACCCCCGGGTCGGTTCTGGTTGAGCAAAGCCAAGGCCTTAATAAAGATCTCCGGGCTTGGTTTTCCTTCGTTGGTATCCTCTGTACTAACAATAACTTGAAAGTATTTTATTAAGTTAATTCTTTCAGTTATAATTTCGATCTCACTACGCAGAGCTCCGGACGCAATGGCCAGGGGATAACGAGCAGCAACGAGGGGAACCAGTTGTTTGACGCCGGGAAAAGGGCGGATCTTGGTTTTGATGGATTCGCGGTAGTAGCGGGCCTTGCGCTGAATCAGCTCGGCCAGAAGGCGCTTGTCGAGCGTTCTGCCATGTTCCTGAAAGGCTGCCCTGAAGCAGCCTTTGTCGTCCATGCCGAGATAGCGTGCGTAATAATCCTTCTCGCTGAGCGAAATTCCTTCTTCCGCGAGGACTCTTTGGAACAGCTCCAGGTGGATGGGTTCGTCATCGACTAAGACCCCATTAAAGTCGAAAATGATCGCTCGGAGCACGGTTCACGGATATACAATATCCCCTTTTGTTTCAACTGCGCCTGAGGTAAAAAGAGGATCATGGCCAACCACGAAAAGCATCACAGTCATGGCCCGGTAGAGCCCTGCTTCTGTCCCCGATGCGGCGGGGAGCTGGAGCTGCGGACGGTGAAGCCGTCGGAACCCCAACGGCTGGTCTGCCAGAAATGCTCCTTTATCTTTTATCTCGATCCCAAGGTCGTCGCTGGCACCCTGTTCAGCCTAGATGGCCGCGTGGTGCTGATTCGCCGCGGAATCGAGCCGGCCATGGGGAAATGGTCGTTTCCGGGGGGTTATGTGGACCGGGGGGAGAGCGTCCAGGAGGCGGCCATTCGGGAAACCAAGGAAGAGTGCCTTCTCGATGTCCGCCTCGCCTCTCTCCTCGGTGTTTATTCTTATCCCCGTTCGCCGAATGTCGTTGTGGTCTACGTGGGCGAGGTCATCGGAGGAGAGCTTAAGGCGGGAGATGAAGCCGTCGAGGCCAGGGCATTCAAGGCTTCGGAAATCCCCTGGCAAGAGCTTGCCTTTATGAGTACCAGTGATGCGCTGCGGGATTATATAAGGCTTAATCCAGGCCCAGGACTATGAAAGGTTTAGAGGCAGAGGATCAAGAAAGGCGCTTCCTATTTGGGGGGAGTTATGATCACTAAGCGAAGAGTCATCGTTCGAGCGGTTCAATCCTGGTCAGGCGCGATCATGTTGGTATCCGCCCTCGCGGTTACGGCTCTTGCTCCAGCCGACGTGATGGCGCAGAAGTTTCCTAACCGACCGGTGACCTGGATTGTTCCATATCCGCCTGGTGGTGCGTTTGACATTCTGCCGCGAGGGATTAGTCCGATCCTGGCAAAGCAACTCGGCATTCCCGTGGTCGTCCAGAACATCCCGGGCCCGGAGGGCTACAACCAGTTTTTCCGGTCTCCACCGGACGGGCATACCATCGGCATGGTTGATTTAGTCGGGGAGCTAGCCCAAAAACTCGTTAGAAAACCGGTCTACGACGTGGCCAAGTTCGAATATTTGGGCCGAATTAGCATGGGTGTCAACCTGTTTGTCGGCTCACCGAAGTCTACATTCAGGAAAGTGGAAGACCTGAAAGGGGCTAAAGAGCCAGTGCGTTGCGGCTCTTTCGGGGCGCTTTCAACACCCACGCTGGAGTGCATCCTCCTGTCCGAGCGAATGGGATTCCCGGTAACGATTGTCAGATTTACCGGGCCGGCGGAGGTCATTGTCGGCATCGTGAGAGGAGACGCAGACATAGCGGCTTTGGGTACGACGCTTTGGCTTGACCACCTCGCTAAAGGTAATGTCATGCCGCTTCTTCTCTGGAGTGAAAAGCGAGATTCTCGTGTTCCTGGCGTGATCAGCTTGAAGGACATCGGCCTGGAAGAGCTCAACGTGGTTGCCTCGCAGCGCGCCGTGGCAACTTCTCCCGGGACTCCGGCGAACCTCGTTCAGGTGTTGGGCAAGGCTCTCGGCGAGGCGATTGAATCGGAGCAGGTGCAGAAATTCCTGGCCGAAAGAAAATTTGAAACCGACAGGGAGATAGGCGAGCCGTTCCGCCAAACCGTGGCGAATGTCAGAGGCCTGCTCGAGAAGTACGATTCCGTAATCAAAAAGTTCGTCAAGAGCGGAAAGTAACAGCGGGTTGCGCTACGCGCGGAGCGCCGAAAAGGAGCCAATGAAACATGTTCGGCTGGAGAAAAAGGATTGGCTTCATTAGCCCGACGGTCATAGAGGTTATCCCTTACGACTTCTATCGCTTTGCTCCGGACGGTGTCGGCCTGGTCGGAGTCACCTGTAACATCGAAGGCTGGGCCAATGAACAATACGATATCGCGTTAGCAACGGTGGGGCGCCTGGGGCTGACGGCCTCTATATGCCTTGTCCGCAGTGGCCGGTCGCGGATGTCGTCGAGATCCTGGAGAGAGACATCCAGAAGCCGGTAGTGGCTAGTGACCCGGCTGACTTTTGGAGTGCTTTCCGCAGGCTGGGGATTCGCGACCATATCACCGGCTATGGGAGGCTTCTTGCCAGCTTAGCTGCGGATGTCTCCGCAAAGGATAAGCCGGGAAAAAGTTAAGCGACAACGGATCGGCTCCGCCTAGCCCGATTCGGACAGACGGCGATGGAAATATTTGCGGCGTTCGGTGGCGGCCTTGCCCAATTGCTGAGCCCGCCCATTCTCTTGGCCCTCTTTGGAGGAACGCTCTTCGGGTGGATCTTCGGCATCCTGCCCGGGCTGGGTCCCTTGAACGCCATGGCTATCGCGTTGCCGCTTAGCTTTTGGTGGCATCCAATCACGGGAATGTATTTTTTCGCGGGAATCATGGGGGCAGCGAGCCAAGGCGGGGCCATCACTTCCATTCTGCTCAATATGCCGGGCACGGCCCAGAACGCGGCGACGATGTTTGACGGCCATCCGCTGGCCCGTCAGGGAAGGGCGGGATGGGCGCTCGGAATTGCAGCTGGCACTTCAGTTTATGGGGCCTGCTTCGGCATCCTTGTTTTGATCGTCCTGATTCCGGTTTTCCTCCCCATCCTTCTGGCCTTTGGACCAGCGGAGAAATTCTGGCTCATGATTTTCGGCTTGATGGCCATGACGCTGGCTGTGCAGGCGGATATGGCCAAGAGCTTTGTCGCTGTTGGCCTCGGGGTCTTGCTGACCTTTGTCGGACTGGGCGGGCCGGAATTTCCAGTGGAGCGTTTTACTTTTGGCAGCACCTACCTGCTCGACGGACTCAATCTCGTTGCGGTGCTGGTCGGGCTATTAGTCGTCAGCGAGTCGATCGCATATCTGGCGCAAGGGATTAAAGGCGGCGGGAACGGGGTTCGGCTCGTTTCGTCCGGAGCTGAGGGCCACATTTTTCGGAAGGAGCTAGGAGAAGCCTTGCGCGGGCTTCTGGTCCCATTTCGCTATCCCGCCTGCGTCGTAAGGAGTTCGCTTATCGGGACAGCCATCGGGGCGGTTCCGGGCGTAGGCGGTGTCGTGGCCCAGTTTCTCTCTTACGATGCCGCTCGGGCCGCTTCCCGCCATCCCGAGCAGTTTGGCCAGGGTAGTCCCGAGGGTTTGATCGCGGCCGAGTCCGCCGTCAATGCCAAGGAGGGAGGCACGTTGCTCCCTACGCTGCTGTTTGGGATTCCCGGCAACGCGGAGACCGCTCTGCTTCTGGGCGCCTGGCAGATCTACGGGATTCAGGCCGGTCCTTATTTCCTCGAACGACACGCAGATCTTGCGTGGGCGCTAATCCTGGGACTTTTTTTCTCCAATATTCTGGGCTCGGTGTTGACCGTGCTTACCGTAGGTGCGACCTCATGGGTGCCGAGGCTCGATATTCGGTATTTGGCCCCTTCCATTCTTGTCCTGGTTGCGCTTTCTCTGGTCGCTCTTCGTGGTACGGTCCTCGACCTTGGCTTGGGGGTTTTGGCCGGGATGTTGGGTTTTGCGCTCCAGCGTTTCCGTTACCCTGTGATCGGCACCGTGATCGGTTTTGTCCTTGGCGGCGCCGTCGAGCAAAATTTCTACACGGCGCTACAGAGCTCGCGCGGAAGCTACCAGGTTTTTATCGGGAGCCCGATTTCCTTGAGCCTTTTTCTGGCCACTTTTATGGTTCCGGCGCTGATATTTTTTTCTCGCTTTCGGCGCCGATTTCGCGGGGAGTGATGGCCGAGTAGGGCAGCGAGAAGGCGGACGGTGTATGCGGGTAGGATCCAAAGCGGCTTTGACCTTTGATGTGACCTTGATGGCTCTGCTCCTCGGAATTTTGGGGAGCGCGATGAAGCCAGACTTTGACGGTGGCCATCTCGTAGCCTTGGTTGCGGCATTCACTGCGGGATCTCTGACGTGGGTAATCCTTAAGGATTATCTCTGGGCCTCCAGGCGCCGCGCCGGCGCACCAGCGCGAGCGCCATCCGAGGAGGTAGATGCGAGCGCGCCGGGGTTAAAAGAACGCTGGTTGGCGGTCGTCTATACGGTGTTGATGTTCGCGCTGGTTTATGTTTTCGGTACTCTGGCAGGCTGCATCCTTTTTGTCGGTGCTTTTTTATCGCTTCACAAGCGCGGAAATCCTTGGTTGGGCATTGCCCTGGCGCTTGTAGTTGGTGGGCTGTTTCCCTATGTACTTGGGGGTATGCTGGGCCTCCGCCTATGGGAGGGAGTCATTCCGGTGATCGTTCCCGGTTGGATCGGGGGCGGTGTGCCCGCACCGCTCTAGTGATCGCGAAAAAACGAGATCCTTGGCAAGTTTTTCGTGGTGAGCGGCTTGACAAATTTTTATTACATGTTAGGAACTCTAAGCTTGTCGCTGCGACATGCCAAGAAGGAGGTTTGTTATGCCCATGCCGAACGCGGGGGAGAAAGCCCCTGATTTTACCCTTCCGGTAACCTTTCAGGAAAAGGTGAGCCTCACGGACTTCGCGGGAAAGAAGAACGTCGTCCTGGCCTTCTACCCGCTCGATTTTACCGGCGGCTGACAGCAGGAACTCCAGAACCTCGAATCCGATCGCAAGGAATTCGAGGCCAGAGACGCTCAGGTCCTGAGCGTAAGCGTGGATTCACCTTTCTCGCATAAAGCATTCGCGGAAAAGATGGGAGGGATTGGCTTTCCGATGCTCTCCGACTTCTACCCGCACGGAGCGGTTTGTCAAACGTACGACTGCTTGAGGCCGCAAGGTTTTCCCAAGCGGGCGGTTTTCGTGATCGATAAGCAGGGGGTGGTCCGCTGGCGCAAGGAGTACGAAAAGGGGATTCCCGACAATAAAGAACTGCTGGCGGAACTCGATAAGGTCCGTAAGGGCTAGACTGCGACGAGAAGATCGTCGCCCTCCACTTTGACCTGGTATTTTTCGACCGCGAGGGAGGGGTTGATTTCGTTGACACCGGTGGTGACGTCGTATTTCCAGCCGTGCCACGGGCAGGTGACAATTTTTCCCTCCAGCTCGCCTTCGCCCAAGGGACCGCCGCGGTGCAGGCAGGTGTCGCTGATGGCGTAAAAGTAGCCATCGACCTTGAAGACCGCGACAGGTTTCCCCTTGATATCCACCGTTCGGCCCGAGCCAGACGGGACGTCCCGTGTTTTACAGACCTTTACAAACTCTGCCATCCCTCGAAGCCCTTTCTCTATCGCGCGCTATATTTATCTTAGCCGCTAGGTCGATTCAAGAGAGGCCGTGGTTTTGTAGAACGGCAGGGTGGAGATCACCGCGGGGAAGGTCTCTGCGGTGGAGCGGATAGCGAGGCGAGTCCCATCCCGGCAATGGTCCCGGGAGACATATCCGAAAGCTATCGGTTTTTTTACGGCCGGGGAGACGACCGAGCTGGTAACCCTGCCGACCTCTTTGTCGCCCGCAAGGATTTTATCACCGGCGCGGGCGGCCTTTTCCCTTTCGAGCACCAGTCCGACGAGCCTTCTGTTGACGTGGCCGCGCGAGCGGATCCGCTCGACCACCTCCTGGCCCAAATAACATCCTTTGTGGAAGCTCACGGCGTGGTCCAAACCTGTCTCAAGTAGCAGATTCCCTTCATCCATGTCGACACCGTAAAGCGGAATCCCCGCCTCGATGCGAAGCGTTTCCAGCGCCTGGGTCCCGACCCAGCGAAGAGAAAGCGTCTCCCCGGCTTCTTCAAGGCGGGAGGCCACGCTTGAGAGATCTTTGGTCTCGATGAAGAGGTCGAAGCCTTCCTCACCGGTATGCGTGGCGCAAGTTATCCCGACCTCGGCATCGCCGATCCTCATGCTGCGATGGCTGTATGGCCTCGACGGGAACTCTTGTCCCGCGCAGATCTCGTGGAGGAGGAGGCGGGCCTTCGGTCCCTGAAGGGAGAGGATGCCGAACTCCCCGGTCAAGTCTATGATCTCGACCTCATCGGCGACGAGATACCGATGGAGGTGGTGCAAAATTTTTTCCCTGAGAGATTCCCAAAGGTCCAGGACAAACGACTCGTCGGCGCAGAGTATTCTGACATCTGCCAGAATTTTGCCGCTTACGTCCAGGATCGCGGCATAGAGGCCTTGGCCCGGGAGCAGAGGCTTGACATCGTTAGAGACCATTCCCTGAAGGAAAGAGAGCCGATCCGGGCCCAGGAGGCGGACGAGACTCCGGTGGCAGAGGTCCAGCAGCCCGACCCGCTCGCGCACGGCGCGATACTCCTCGGCCGGGTCGCCGAAATGGCCCGGGAGCAACCACCCGTTCTCTTCGATCCACTCGGCCCCGTGGGACCGATGGCGTTCTGCGAGCGGGGATTGTTTGGACACAACACCAAAATATAGCTCCATTTAAGGAGGTTGACAATGCGTGCTCGCTTCCCGTTTAATGGAGAAATTTGGGAGTCCGATGGCTAAACCGAAGGTCGATCTGGATCTGCGCAAATTGGAGGTCTTCTACTGGGTGGCCGAGTTCAAGAGCTTCTCCCTCGCAGCTGACCATCTCTCCCTGAGGCAGCCCACCGTCAGCGCGCACATCCGGGAGTTAGAACAGAGACTCGGCGCAAAAATTCTCAACCGAATTGGGGGAGAGATCACTCCGACGGCTCTGGGCCAAGTCCTTTTGGAGCGTGCCAAGGCGTTGCTGGCTTTAAAGCGGGAGACTCAGGCCGCCCTGCACAACTTTCAGGGCAGGGTGCGAGGCGAGTTGCTGGTCGGCGGGAGCAATATCCCAGGGGAATTTATCTTGCCGCGAAAGCTTGGCGCCTTTATACGAAAATATCCCGAAGTCAGGCCGATCCTGCGCATCGGCGATTCTGCAGGGATCGTCGATGCAGTGCTGGACGGCAAGGTAGAAGTCGGGTTTGTCGGATTCAAAGGAGGCGACGGCCGACTGAACTATCAAGGCGTCTGGAAGGACGAGATGGTGTTAGCTGTTCCGAAAGGGCATCCGTGGACTCGCCTCAAAGAGGTGGATCTAAGTGATCTTAAGAAAGAGGGCTTTATTTCACGAGAAGAAGGGTCCGGGACGCTGCGGTCTTTCCGCAGCCTCCTAAGCCGAAAAGTAAAAGAGCCCGAGACGCTCCTCAATGTCATCATGGTGTTGGGTAGTACCGAGGCCATCAAAGAAGCCCTCATCGCTGGCCACGGAGTCTCCATTCTTTCACGTACCTCCATCCAGCGAGAGATCGAGGACGGTCTGTTGAAAGAGGTCCCCATTCGCGGCCTCAAGTTGGAGCGCGACTTCTACCAGGTTTTTCACCGCCGGCGAACGCTCTCTCCCGTCTCGCAGGCCTTCATACAATTTCTCAAACACAATTGACTTTGCGTGAAGGCTTTTAATGGGCGTTCTTCTCTTCTGATAGAAGCTTTCTATCTTCCTGTGGGGGTAACGGCGCTCCTCGAGCGAGTGCGAAAACCGGAAAATTCGGCGACGAGACCACGGCGGTCTTTATAGAAGCGGCCTTTCGCTTTGCTATGTCTCATAGAAAATATCTATTTGACATATTGATGAATTTTTTATGTATATGGGTGGTTCAAGAAAAGGGGAGGATCCATCATGAAACGACATCTCGGGCTATTGTTGGTTGTGTTGATGGTCTTAGCTGGCGGGGCGGCCTTCGCGCAGAAACCGGTAACGGAGCTCAAGATTTCCGCCATACCGGACGAAAATCCTCAAGAGATGCTCCGCATCTATCAACCGTTTGCCGATTACCTCAGCAAGGAAATCGGAATTCCGGTGAAGTTTACCCCGGTGGTCGACTATGCGGCTACGGTCGAAGGGTTGGCTGCCGGCAAGCTTGATATGGTCTGGTACGGTGGATTCACCTCGGTGCAGGCCGCGGGGCGGGCCAAGGGCGCCCGGCGCGTCATCATGCGCAAGGAAGACGCCGAGTTCAAAAGCCACTTCATTACCCGCAAGGATACCGGGATCCGAGAGCTCAAGGATTTAAAAGGGAAGACGTTCTCCTTCGGCAGCGTCAGCTCTACCTCCGGCCATCTGATGCCGCGCTATTACCTGCTGAAGGGGGGCATCAATCCGGAGAAGGACTTTTCCAGGTTCAGCTTTAGCGGAGCGCACGACGCGACGGCGGCATGGGTCGAGGCTGGCAGAGTGGACGCGGGCGCGCTTAATTTTCTCGTCTGGGACAAACTTGTCGAGACCAAGAAGGTAGATACCGGCAAAGTGGTCATTTTCTGGACGACCCCTCCCTACGTTGATTACGTCTGGACGGTTCGAGGCGGGCTCGACAAGGGACTGGTGGAGAAGATCTCCAAGGCGTTTCTCAAGCTCGACTACAAAAAGCCGCAGGATAAAAAGCTCCTCGATCTGCACCGCACCAAGGGCTACATCGCGGCGAAGGACGCAGACTGGAAGGGAATTGAGGAAGCTGCCCTGGCCGCGGGTCTGCTGAAGACCAACTGAGCGGGAGAGCCCCGTCGGATGCATCAGTATCGCCTGGAAAAAATCAGCAAGGTCTTCGGTAGGCGTCAGATCGCGGTTGACGGGGTCGATCTGGAAGTCGAGAGAGGCGAGAGGGTGGCTCTCATCGGCCCCAGCGGGGCCGGGAAGACCACCCTTTTCCGCATGCTGAACTGTACCCTGCGGCCAACCGCCGGAAAATTGTGGATCAACGGCGACGCGGTATCGGATCTCCACGGCAAGAGGCTTCGCTCGGTGCGGCGGAAGATCGGGACCATCTATCAGCAGCACAATCTGGTTCCCCGTCTGAGAGTCGTTCACAACGTCCTGTCGGGAAACCTGGGAAGCTGGTCTACCCTGAGGTCCCTGGCCTCCCTTCTGCGACCCCAGGGGTTGGAAATGGCCTACCGGGCGCTGCGGCAGGTGGGCATTGAGGAGAAGATCTTCCACCGCACGGACGAACTTTCCGGGGGCCAGCAGCAAAGAGTCGCGATCGCTCGGGTCTTGGTCCAAGACCCCGAGGTCATTCTGGCGGACGAGCCGGTTTCCTCTGTCGATCCGTCCCTGGCGACGGCGATTGTCAGACTGCTCCTTGATATCAGTCAAAATACCCACAAAACGCTTCTGATGAATCTCCACAGCGTGGATTTGGCGCTGGCCTATTTCCCGCGAGTCATCGGCATCAAAGACGGCAAGGCCGTTTTCGACCGGTCGCCGGACAAGATCTCGGACGAGCTGTTGGAAGAACTGTACTCTGGCCATCTTCCGGACAGCCAGGAGAACGGGTTAATTGATGAGGAGTCCAAGTCTCTCATCTATCAGTAGATCCGAAAAATCCCTCTTTCCGTGCCTCTTCAGCTTGCTTTTTCTGGTCGCCTTTCTAGACAGCTGGTGGAGAGCGGGGGTTCGTCCTTTCGCTTTTTTCGAGAAGGAGGGAAGGGAGCACCTGTGGAAATTCCTCACCGGGATGTTTCCTCCCGACCTCTCGTGGAATTTCCTCTCGCTGATGTTTTATCCGGCTTTGGAGACGATTCAGATATCCATTATGGGGACCTTCATCGCCGTCATCGTGGGCTTCCCCTTGGGGATTTTGGGGACCAGAACTTTCAGCGTCGGCGGCGTGCTGAACGAAGCCGAGGTGGCAGGCTCCCTTTCCCGTTTAGCCCTGCGCTGGTCGAGCTACACCATGGCGCGCGGGATTCTAAGCCTTTTCCGCTCCATTCCGGAGTTCGTTTGGGCGTTCATGTTTGTGCGCGCAGTCGGGTTAGGAGCTTTTTCCGGGGTCTTGGCGATCGGGGTCGCTTACGGCGGAATGCTGGGAAAGGTTTACTCGGAGATCTTCGAGGGGGTCAATCTTCGCCCTTTGGAAGCGCTCCAGTCTACTGGCGCCAACAGGCTCCAGATTTTTTTCTATGGCTGGATGCCTCAGGCCCTGCCCAATTTCGTTTCCTATACCCTTTACCGTTGGGAGTGCGCCGTCCGCGCATCGGCGATCTTGGGCCTGGTGGGGGCGGGTGGGCTGGGAACGCAAATCGAGATCTCCATGCGCATGTTTAACTTTAGCGAGGTGCTCACGATTCTGCTCATTCTTTTCCTCATGGTCGCGGCCGTGGATTATATCAGCGCCAAAGTCCGAGCGATTTTATGAACGGGATCAACCCCGAAATAGAACGGCCACATATCCCTTGGCCGTCCCACGAGTCGAGCGGTCGGCCTACTCTATGGACTTATTGTCTGCTGAGTGGCCTGCTTTTTCTTTTTGCCTGGAGTTATCAGGGTTCGGAAATCCACCTCACTCAGCTCTTCAGCCGGGAGGGAGGAGGCCAGATTGTCGCCTATATTAAGAAACTCTTCCCGCCAGATTTATCTCCGGACGTTCTCAAGGAGGCATTTCGTGGCGCCATAGAAACCTTCGCGATTTCCTTTATGGGGACGCTTTTGGCTGTCGTTATTGCGCTGTCTGTGGTTTTTTTTGCTTCTCGAAACCTTATCTATTCAGGTCTGCTTTATGAAATGGAACCCAAAGAGGGCTGGAGGCGGGCGGTTAGACTGATACCCTATCTATCTACCAAGTCGCTTTTAAATCTGCTTCGAACCATTCCAGAAATGGTGTGGGCGCTGATTTTTGTCTTTCTTGTGGGACTGGGCCCCTTTCCCGGCGTCCTCGCCTTGGGGGTCCATACCGGAGGGGTGCTAGGGAAGCTCTTTGGCGAAGTTCTCGAAGATGTGGACCAGCAACCGATTGAGTCCCTGCAGGCCACGGGAGCCAACAGGCTCCAGATTCTCTTTTACGCGATTCTTCCTCAGGTGCTTCCCCAGTTCATTTCCTATACCCTCTATCGTTGGGAGGTCAATATCCGAGTGGCGGCAGTTCTGGGCTTCGTAGGCGCCGGCGGGCTTGGCCAAAGGATTCATATTGCCATCAGTCTCTTCTTCGAAAACCAGCTCCTTACGCTCATCATCGCGATTTACATCCTTGTTACCCTCGTCGATTATTTGAGCGCGTATTTGAGGCGCAAAGCCACCTAGGCAATAGCCTGAAACACTTAAACGGTGCGACCTTAGCTCCCCTCAGTCGGCACAAGTACCAAGCTGATCTGTTTTTGACCGCGGAGTATCGTCAGAGCAAGCGGAGATCCCGGAGGATAGTCGGCTAGAAAGCGGTGCAGGTCATCAACGCTCGCCACTTCCTGATCACTGACGGCGATGATGAGATCGCCTTGTCGAATACCCGCCTGCGCAGCAGGGCCTCGCGGATCCACTGAAATGACCTCAACGGCATGTTCTCTCAGCAGATTGTGGAACCGAACGATACGCCGATCAAGTTGCCGGCTACGACCGCCGATGCCCAGATACGCCCGCCGTACACGGCCATGAGTGATCAGCTGAGAGGCAACCCACTTGGCCGTATTGGAGGGAATTGCGAATCCGATGCCCTGTGCCATTACAATGATTGCCGTGTTGATGCCGATAACACGCCCCCGCGAGTCCAAAAGGGGCCCCCCTGAGTTGCCTGGGTTAAGAGGCGCCGTGTGCTGGATAATGTTCTCGATCAAGCGCCCGTTCTGGCTTCGGAAAGCGCGCCCTAGAGCGCTGATGACGCCTGTGGAAACCGTTGACTGAAATCCCAGCGGGTTCCCCACGGCGATGACCAGCTGGCCAGCGCGAAGCAGGTTTGAATCTCCCAGGGTGGCATATGGAAGCCCCGAGCTGTCAACGCGAATGACGGCCAGGTCGGTTGCGGGATCGTCTCCGACAAGCTCCGCGGAGGCGCTCCGCCCATGGGTAAAAATCGTTTTGAGTTGTCTTGCGTTGTGTACCACGTGGCTGTTGGTAAGCACGTACCCGTCGGGCGTAATGACGACGCCGGAACCTGCGCCTTGCTGTTCTTGTTCACCTTCGATGGATTCCATCCCGACGAAGATGCTGACGACAGCCGGACCCACGGTGTCAACCACTGCGATGACCGCTCTGGAGTAGGCATCCAAGAGTTCCACGTCGGTATTGTCTTTGGAGCTGACCTCGCGGCGACCTTTACTGCTCTCCGCTTGCCCCTCCCCGCTGATCAGCCTCACGCTTTCTTGGGCTCGCTGGTCCGGATGTTCGCGTTTACTCTTTGGCATCTTCCACCGTTTTCCCACTGGCTGCGCCGAATGCCTGTTTACTTCTAATCGAGAGACAACGCAACCGGCCTTTGCGAGGAATCGCGCCTCTTTTGATCCATGCTGTGTGACTAAGATTAGAGTGAGTGGATCACGCGGCCGCATGCCAAGAGAGCTTAAACGACGAACCAAGACAGCTCGTCGCTATCAACAGACACAAGAACTCTTATCCAGGTGAGCTAAGAGCAGACCCGACCTCCGCCATAAATTTCATCTCTGACCCAAGTTGGCTTGATTGGAAAGGGGAGCTGTGTTAACATTTTGTTAATTCTTGTTACGGGATTCTAAAGGAGGATTTGAATATGAAATGCCCGAGCTGTGGGAAAGATATGCGTGCCACGAGGAAGGATTACCGGTATGAGGAATCGGGCCTCGAGAACGTCATGCTCAAAGACATAACTGTCCATGAGTGCAAATGCGGGGAAACTCTGCCGGAGATTCCATCTGTCAAGCGCCTCCATGGACAAATAGCCGACGACCTCATAAACAAGCAGGGTCCGCTAACTGGAGAGGAGTTTCGCTTTCTCAGAAAGGGCATGAGGACAAGCGCAAAGGAGTTGGCCCAATTGTTGGGTGTAACCACTGTGACCCTCTCTCGTTGGGAGAATAATAAGGAAAAAGTTGGGCCACAGTCCGATCGGCTTCTGAGATACATATACCTGACAAGGTCAAAAGGATTGGTGGCTTCTCAAGTAGCTAAGAGGTTGGAAGGCATTATGGTGGGGATCGTGGATAGGAAGCCGCCTAAAGCCGTGCCAATTTTCATCCGGCCGGCGGCATGATCGGGATCTAGGATGCGCAGCCGAATGAGGTGTCCACTTCTGAAGCAGGAGCCCAGCGCGGAAAGAGAGAGTCCAGGAGCGGGCCGGTGCCAGGTTTGCCTATTTGCTTAAGCTTGAGAAGATCGAAGACGCATCGCTTCTGAGGGCCTTGGCCAGCGCGTCGAGCTAAACGCAGCCGTCGGAGAGGAAAGAGATGAGACAGAACAGATTACCACCTGGCTGGGACGAGGAAAGGGTTCGCCGTGTGATTGCCCATTACGAGCAGCCGACCGAAGAGGAAGCAGTGGCGGAAGATGAAGCCGCTTTTGAGGCTTCGGCTCAAACCGTCATAGAGGTCCCTAGAGAGCTGCTCTCGCGATACGGGAACTGATTGCGAAGCACAAAGAGTCTCGTAGAGCCTAACCCGCTACCCCACCACAACGCGGCTCGACGCCGTCACGTCAGACACGGGACCGAGGGTAGGGACAGGAGGTCCTAGAGGGGTGTCTTTTCCGCGCAAGACGTTGACATGCTCGGCGAAGAGGTCTCGACCCGCATCAACTGCGGCTGGACTATTCCAAAGGTCCCTCCCCTTTACCCTGCCTCCGCTGCGGCGCCGAACAAAACTTGGGTTAGCGCCACTGAGCCTCGGGAGGGAGGCAATACCGCCGGTCGCTATAAGCACATGCGAGAATTCCTGACGAGATGAGCCAAGAGCAGACTCGACCCCAAGATCCAAGATCTCAATGCCGAAGCTGTTGGGACTTAATCCCGCTTTGCCCGAAATGCCGGACAGATCCACTCAGGACCTCTTGCTGGAGCTAACCGGCGTGGATCTGTCCCGATGTCCTGCTTGCAAAAAGGGGACGATGGTCATTGTGGCCGAACTCCCCAAGCTCCGCTCATGGGACTCGTCATGAAAAACTGCTTCGACTCTCCAATCTCACAGGAATCAAGGTGGCGACTGCGCAGGGGTGTGCCTTCTCCTGCCTTGATAGCTCACTCTAAAGCCTCATCGGTATCCCTGAACTCGTGCGGCACGACCCTGCTACGATCTTATTGCTCCCACGGCTCCTCCGTACCGACTCGCTCCCAGCACTCCTGCCCCTTTACAATATCCATAGCCAAGGGGTAAAGTCGGCTCAGCGCTTTAGTCCAACACGTTTTATCCCTACTGCCACGTAGGGGATTTTGTCGAAACTCTATCCCTCGAAGACATCAGGGATAAAACGCTATACGTCTAGGCTACGGAAGCCGCGAGCGACCGAAAAAAAACAAGGGAGGTGTTAGCATGGCACGTTTGCTTATCATCAGTACGCATGGTTCGGAGGACCCCACCCGTGCGGGTCTGGCATTCTTCATGGCCAAGGGCGCGGTAGAGGCCGGGCACAAGCCGGAGATTGTGCTGGCCGGAGACGCTTCGGTTCTGGCGCGCAAGGTGGTGGCAGATTCCGTCCTGCCGCTCGGGATTCCTCCGCTCAAAGAGCTTGTCCAGTTCGCGTTGGACAACAACGTTCCGGTCTATACGTGAGGGGCCTGC
>Ga0209751_10002481_pt1 | contig 18324 bp, 22 predicted proteins | sample RifCSP13_1_FD_184019 | JGI IMG/M metagenome (GOLD analysis project Ga0209751, IMG submission 184019) | Soil microbial communities from Rifle, Colorado - Rifle CSP2_sed 13_1 (SPAdes) (version 2) | ecosystem: Environmental > Terrestrial > Deep subsurface > Rock core/Sediment | place: Rifle... | reverse complement strand
TGGCCGGATGGCCGGCGACCCGCCCCCCGCGGGGCCGTTTGGTTACGGGTTCACGACTTCGAATCGGGGTTGCGAGAAGCCCTCAGGCACGTAGTTCTGGTTTTCCGGATTCAGGTTGCTCATGAAGTCCCATATCTTCCGCTCGGCTGTGATCCAGTCTTCGTCGAGATACACCGATTTCACGAACCAGTCGCTGTCACCCGACATGAAGTTGATCATCCAGTCGACGTCGGCCGGATCCTCGACCGAGAAGTGCTGCGGGTAGCTCTCGATGATTTCGGCCTTGTTCGCCTGCCACAAGTCGATACCGCGCTGCCAGAGGGCGAGAAACGCCTTGATCTGATCCGGGTGCGCGTCGTAGTACTCCTCGGTGGCCGAGAACAGGTTCGACATCACGTGTCCCTCGGTGCCACCCAGCCCCGAGAAGGTGTTGTAGAGCTGGAATGGCATCTGCCCGTCGTACATCAGCACCAGTTCGCCGGTGCGGAGGTACGGCGCGGCCGCCTCGGGAATGATCACTGCCGCCTCACAGTCCCCGTTGAGCAGGTTCTGCGGGTTCACGAAATGGTCGTTGACGATCAGCTCGTAATCGCCACCGCCGACCCGGTAGTCGATCCCGTGCAGCTCCATCATCGCCACCGACCAGAACTGAGTGTTCGACACCGGGCTGCTCACGCAGATCTTGGATCCCTTCGGCACATCGGGCAACTCCTTGTAGCCGGTATCGGCCCGGGTCATCATCGGCGAACGCTGGAAGTTGTACTTGCCGAACGTCACCGTCTTGATCGACGTCTCTTGCTCGAGCACCGGGATCTCCTGGGTGCCAATCGAGACGATGTCACCGTGTCCGCCGGCGAAGTAGGTGAACTCATCCCAGGTCGAGCTGGTGACGATGTAGGTGTTGTTCTCTTCCTGCCATTTGTCGAGCTCGCCGGTGTCCACCAGGTAGTCCCATGCGGGGTCGGGAGCAAAGGCGAACCGGATCACTTGTCTCTCGGGTTGAGTCGCTCCACCGTCTGTCGTTCCCTCGTCCGTTGTTCCTTCGTCGCTTCCGCATCCGGCGGCGATCAATCCGAGCACGGCCACCATCCCGATCAAGGTCCATAACCGTCTACGTCGCACTTCCTAACCTCCCGGTCGCTGGTTCAACGTGTCACTTCGGTGAACGTCCGGCGGGATGCTAGAGGCAAGGGGGTCTACGATGCAACGAGAATCTGCAATCGTTCGCAGCTTTCCGGAAAGTCCGAACAGATATGCGAGTGGAGCTCCGTTCCCTTGGTTTCTCCTACCCCCGAAGGGGGGGAGGGTTCCTCGAAGTATTGAGCGGACTGAGCGCAACCATCCAGGAACAAAGTGTGCATGCGGTGGTCGGGCCGAGCGGTTGTGGCAAGAGCACGCTGCTGCGACTGATCGCCGGTCTCGAGGCGCCCTCCGATGGTCGCGTCGATTTCATCGGTGAGCGCCGCCACGAGAACCGGACCGCCATGGTTTTTCAGACACCTCGCCTGGTGCCGTGGTGGACCGTGGAGCGCAATGTGGGCATCGGAGCCGAATTCTCGGGCAAAACGACCGACATGTACCGGCGGCTGACCGATTTCTATACCAAGCAGGTAGGGCTGGGGGGCCTTTTGCACCGTCTCGCCAACACCCTTTCCTTAGGGCAGCAGACTCGAGCGGGGTTGGGGCGCGCCCTCGCCTACGACGCGGATGTCGTCTTGCTCGACGAGCCATTTGCTCATCTGGACGCGATCACCCGGCGCCGGTTTTACGACGAGGTCGAGACCCACTGGCAGCTCGATCCTCGCACTACGCTATTGGTGACGAACGACGTCGAGGAGGCGGTTCTTCTTGCCGACCGTGTGTCGGTGATGCCGTACCGACCGGGGCCTTTGGTGGAAACGGTTGAAGTGGATGCCGCCAGACCGCGTCTGGGTTTGAGTCCGACGCACGCCGGGCTGATGTTGGCAACGGCCCGGGTCTGGGATGCCCTCGAGAGGGGCTCGCGCCGATTGTGAATTCCCGGGAGGGAGGGTCCAGATGAGTCGATCAGTCGGGTTCGTAGGTCTCGGCAGGATGGGTTACCACATGGCCCGACATCTCGTCGAAGCAGGCTTCGACGTGACGGGGGTGGACGTCTTGCCCGAGGCCCGCGCCCGGGCCGCAGTAGCCGGGATCGCAGTAGCCGCCGACCTCTCGGCTCTGAGTTCGGTTCCGGTAGTGCTCAGCTCCCTTCCCGACACGCCCGATGTGTGCCTCGTGTATGAGGCTCCTTTTGGGTTGTTTGGTGTGTTGCAGCGGGATTCTCTTTGTGTAGACCTCTCCACTATTTCGGTAGCGACATCGACCGAGCTTGCGGCGAGGGCTTCGGAAAGGGGCATCGGTTTCGTCGACGCTCCCGTCTCGGGCACGGCCATTCACGCCGAGGAGGGATCGCTGGCAATCATGATCGGTGGCACCGCGGCCGCGGTGGATCGCGCTCGACCCTTTCTCGAGCCATTCAGCTCCTCAATACACCACATCGGCGCGGCCGGTTCCGGCCTACAAATGAAGCTGATCACCAACCGTCTCCTGACAACGCACGTAGTCGGGATCGCCGAGGCGATCGTCGAGATGGAAGCCGCGGGGCTCGAGGTAGCGAATTGTCTCGAATTGCTTCGAGCGGGGGCAGTGCCCCGACTCCTCGATTACAAGGCCGGCCCCATGGCAAGGCGGGATTACTCGCCGCTGTTCACGATTGATTTGATGGCCAAGGATCTCGGGCTGGCCGAGGAGCAACGGCCCGCCGGTCGCCTGGCCTCGGTGGCTGCGGCGGTGGTGCGCGAGGCTCGAGAGGCCGGGTTGGGTGCGGCCGATCTCGGAGCTGTGATCGAAGTAGTTGTCAGAAGTGTTTCGGATGAAAGGCGGCGTGGATGACCAATCAGGTTCGGCTGCAGCTGGAGGATGAGACCCTTCTTCGGGATCAGATGTTCATTGGAGGTGAATGGCGGTCGGCCACCAGAGTCTTCGACGTCATTGACCCGGCCACAAGTGAGGCCATCATCGCCGTTGCCGATGGAGGTGCGTCCGATGCTCAGAGCGCCGTCGAAGCGGCGTCTGCCGCCTGGCCGGCGTGGCGATCCCTCACCGGCAAGCAGCGCTCCGCAGCGCTCAAACAGTGGCATTCGCTTTTGGTCAAACACGCGGGGGACCTGGCCCGGATCATCACGGCCGAGATGGGAAAGCCCCTCCGCGAGGCAAGGGGTGAGGTCGGTTCCGGATCCGACTACGTCGAATGGTATGCCGAGGAAGCCAAGCGCGCCTACGGGGAGGTCATTCCCAGCTACGACGCAGGGATCCGACTCGTGGTGATAGAGCAGCCGGTGGGCGTCGCGGTGGCCATCACGCCCTGGAATTTCCCTTTCGCGACGATCGCCCGCAAAGTCGCCCCGGCAATGGCGGCCGGATGCCCGGTGGTCGTCAAGCCCGCCGAGGACACTCCGCTGTCGGCGCTGGCCATGGTCGAACTGGCCGACCGGGCGGGGATCCCGCCCGGGGTGTTCAATGTGGTCACCGCTCGTGACCCGGTGGCGGTTGGATACGAACTGACCAGCAATCCCCTCGTGCGGAAGGTGTCGTTCACCGGTAGCACCGAGGTGGGGCGGTTGCTCATGCGGCAAAGCTCCGACACCATCAAGAAAGTGAGTCTCGAGTTGGGAGGCAACGCTCCGTTCATCGTGTTCGATGATGCGGACCTCGACGCTGCTGTGCAGGGAACCATGATCTCGAAGTACCGCAACGGAGGGCAGACGTGCATCTGTGCCAACCGGATCTTCGTTCAGGACACCATCGTTGCTGAATTCGCCGAGCGTCTCTCCGCAGCGGCCTCTTCCCTCACCGTCGGCGTGGGCACGGCCGCGGACACCGACATCGGTCCCCTCATCAACGCGGAAGCTCTCGCCAAGGTGACCCGCCTGGTGGACGACGCTGTAGCCGGAGGGGCGAAGACGATGATCGGCGGGCGGCCTCACGATCTCGGAGGGACGTTTTATGAGCCCACGGTGGTCACCGGGGTTGGACTCGACATGGCGATCGCCAACGAGGAGATCTTCGGGCCGGTCGCCACGTTGTTCACCTTCTCCACCGAGGAGGAGGCGATCGCATTGGCCAACGCCACGCCCTACGGGTTGGCCGCCTATCTCTATACCCGGGACAACGGCAAGGTCTGGCGGGTGGGTGAGGCACTCGACTACGGGATGGTGGGCGTAAACACCGGCGTCTTCATGACCGAGGTGGCACCGTTCGGCGGGATCAAGCAATCAGGGATCGGCCGCGAGGGGGGCCGACAGGGGCTCCGCGAGTACATGGAATCCAAGTACCTGGCTATCGGGCTCTGATCAACGGGGGATCTTGAGCAACCGGGCGGCGTTGCCACCCACGATCAGATCGTGGGCGGTCCCGGTTAGCCGGGCTTCGGCCAGAAACGCCAGTGGATCGGTCGGTCCCATGTCGAACGGGTAGTCGGTTCCCATCAGGACGTGATCGGCTCCGAACTCGTTCACCAGGTATTCGATCTCCTCGGGGCGGAAGACGGTTGTATCGAAATACAACCTGTGCAGGTATTCGCTGGGTAACCGGGGGATGTGCTGGCGGGTCTCGGGCCGGACCCGGTAGGCGTGGTCGGTGCGGGCAAAGTAGAAGGGTAGGTACCCGCCCCCGTGAACCACCAGCATTTTGAGGTCGGGAAAGCGTTCGAACACTCCGCCGAGGATCATGCGGCTGACCGCTACCGTAGAGGCGAGCGGCATGCACACCACGTTGATCAGGTAGTAGTCGTCCATGCGGCGCGGCTCGGTCCAGCCGTGCGGATGGAGGATCGCCAGCATGTCGAGCACGGAAGCCTTCGCCCACACCGGGTCGAAGCGGCGGTCGTCCAGGTCGCCTCCGTTCACGTCTGCGTTTATCTCAAAGCCGTTGAACCCCAGCCGGCGGTGAACCCGGTCCAGTTCGAGGACTGCCGCGTCGGGATAGTCCATCGGGAGGTTCGCAATTCCCACGAAGCGTCGGGGGTACTCGGCAGCCATTGCGGCGATCCGGTCGTTCTGCATCGACGACACCCGGGGTCCGGTTGCGGCGTCCAGCCAGTAGTAGTACTGGGGAGGGGCGATGGCCAGCACCTGGAGATCAACTCCCTGGAGATCCATGTCGGCCAGGCGCGCCTCGGTGGTGGTGAATTTGTCTTCCTGAGTGGCACGCAGCTCCCGGTTGTAGCGGGTGCTCTCCTCCGGCTGGACCTGCATTCTTGGGTCCAACTCCGGCCGGAACATCGGCCGGGCTATGTCTGCTGCTTCCGGAACGAGGACATGGCTGTGGATGTCGATGACGGGTCGAGTGGGCTTGTGCGCGGTGGTCGGTGCCCAGCGAGGACCCAGTTCCTGCCACCAGGGCTCTGACATCGTCTCTCCTCTCGTTGCCGTTCCTTCGCGGCGGTTCAACCAGCTCGTGGGCGGTCCGGTGCTCCAGATCGTGGGCTATCGCCGCCGCCCGAGCCCTGGCGTTCGCGTCGTACACGGGGTTGAGCCCGTTCAAACTGTCGACAACCTCACGGTAACTGATCGGGATCGCTGCCTCACCTTGCAGGTTGTTGTGTTGCCCGCCCGAGCGGTCCTTCCGGTCGTCTCCACGATTACTCGTCCTGGTCGGGACTCGGGATGGGCGGGTCGAGGTCTTCGGCGGAGCGAGCCGGGAAGGTTCTGGAACTGCAATTCGGCGGCGTATTCGGCGCACGACGTGCGATGCGCTGCGGGATTGGGCGACGGATATCATGCAACCCACTCATCATGAAGAACCTCACCCTCGAAGATGTCTGTCTCCCCGAGTCCGGCTCGGCGAGCGTGGGACGGGTGGTGCCGACCGCCGTCCTGTTCTGGTGCGCGTCAGCGTCGGGATGTCCGGCCTTCACGGACTCGTTCGGGCCGCGGTGAACCCTGTTCCTGATCGATCCGGCCACAGGTCCCGATGGACGCACCCCTTCGGGGAATCCAGCTCTCGTTCCGAACTGCTGGCCATTGCCATTTCGGTTGCGGCGATGGGGACGCTCGGGTTTTCCATCACCGCGCCGATCTTGCCGGATCTCGCCGATGCTCTCGGCGTGAGCCGGGCATCGATCGGGCTGGTGCAGGCGGCGGTATCGGTGCCGGGGGTGATCCTTTCCGTCATGATCGGCTACCTGGCCGACCGTCTCGGGCGCCGCCGGGTCATCCTGGCGAGCCTTTTGCTGTTCGCCACATTTGGCGCCGCCGGGTTCCTGGCGCGAGCCTACTGGGGTCTCGTAGCCGTTCGGTTTGTTCAGGGGATCGGAACTTCCGGGATCCTTGGGGTCGGCGTCGTGCTGGTGGGTGACCTGTTCGAGGGGCCGGCCAGGGCTCGGGCGATGGGCTTCAACCTAGCGGGAGTGACCACAGTCAACATGCTGGGTCCCGTCGTATCCGGCCTGCTCGGCGCCGGCGGGGTCTTCCGGCCCTTTCTCATCTTTCTGATCGGGTTCCCGCTTGCGTTGTGGGCGAGTCGATTGCCGGGTGACTCATCCCGGGAAGTTGAGTCACCCGTCCGGCATGGAAAGGCCGCGCTGGCGATGCTGCGGCGGGAGAGCTATCTCGCCGACTACGCGGGGTTGTTGGCGGCGACGATCGGGACAACAGTCCTCTTGCATGGTTTCGGCTATACGACGACGCCGCTCTACCTCGATTCGGTCTTCGGGGTGCCATCATCGGGTCGAGGTTTCATCATCGCCTCCTTCCAGGTCGGGACGGTTCTGGCCGCCGTCCAGATCGGAAGGCTCCGGGTCAGATCCGGGGGAAGCCGGCTCATCGGGTCGGGTTTCGTGTTGATGTCCATCGGGAGCGCGGTGGCGGCGCTCGCTCCGGGGTGGTGGGCAGTTTCTCTCGGCCTCGGAACCAGTGGTCTCGGGTTCGGGCTTTTTGTGCCACTGGCGCAGGAAAAGGCGGCCACTATCGGCGGGCCGCTCTATCGCGGCATCACAGTTCTCACCTGGGTGACTGCGGTTCGGATCGCCCAGGTAATTGGGCCTCCAATGGCGTCTTCGTTGTCCGAGAGCATAGGACCGCGCGTGACCTTCACCATCGCCTCACTCGCAATGCTGGTCGCCGCGTTGTCGTGGCGACGGATCAGGGCTTTCGCCGGTCGGGCAGCCGTTTCCTAGGGTCCTCGTGCTCGCGTGTGAAGCGTCGCCTGGAGCCGTTGTGGGTCGCCGCTACTGTGAGTCTGAGGCGAATCCCGGCCGGATGGCGGGCTCAGGGCTCCACCGCGGCACCGCTCGAGGGGTGTTTCGGCACGACCACGGTGTGGCTCGATATGATCAGGTTTTCGCCGACGCAGGAAGCAGGCCGTGAGCGATATTCCCGTTTGTCTACCCCCCGACCGGGCACCGAGGGTGTCCCGACTGGCAATCCCGAAAGGGTCGGTCGACTGCCACACGCATGTGTTCGTTTCGGGGTACCCGCTCTCGGAAAAGCGCGGCTACACCCCCCCCGATTCGACCCTCGCCGACATGCTCCACATGCACCTTCAGATCGGCATCGAGCGCGTGGTTTTCACTCAGCCTTCCGTGTACGGGACGGACAATTCGGCGATCCTCGATGCCATGGGCGAGATCCCCGACCGGGCCCGAGCGGTCGTGGCGTTGGACATGTCGGTTTCCGATGAGGAGCTTGTAGAGCTCGACCGCCGCGGGGTTCGCGGGGTGCGGCTCAACCTCGACAACAAGGGAGGGATGCCAATCGAGCAGTCCGAGGTCCCTGAGCTGGCGCGCCGGATCGAGGGTTTGTCCTGGCACATGGAATTCTTGTTCGCAGGTCACGACCTTCCCGAACTCATACCACTGTTCCGGTCGCTGGGCGTACCCATCTCCATCGGGCACTTCGGCTACATGCCGGCCGCCGAAGGGGTGTCACATCCTCCGTTCCAGATGCTGCTGAGCCTGGTCCGCGAGGGCAACACTTGGGTCAAGCTCTCCGGACCCAATAGGCTCGGAGTGGGTGACCTTCCGCCCTGGCCGGACGTGGTTCCGCTGGCCCATGCGCTGATCGAGGCCAATCCCGATCGAATGTTGTGGGCAAGCGACTGGCCCCATCCCAACAAGTACGATGTCCAACCCAACGATGCCGACCTGATTGAGCAGCTCGAGTTGTGGGCTCCGGATCCGGTGATGCGACGTCGTATCCTGGTGGACAATCCGACCCGGCTTTACCGGTTCTAGCCATGGCAGCACCCGTTGCGGTTATCGGTCTCGGCATCATGGGTTCACGGATGGCGGGTCGCCTCCTGGCTGCCGGGTTCGCTTTGCGCGGATACGACCCCAACCCGGCCCGCTCGGAAGAATTCGAGGCCGCAGGGGGAACGCCCACCTCATCTCCGGCGGAAGCCGTTCAGGGTTGTGATATTGCTCTGCTCTCCCTTCTGACCTCGGACATCTCCCGGGAGGTATGCCTGGGGGAGCGGGGTCTCAGCTCCTCGGGCGCCGTTTCGCTGCTGGTGCTCGATGCCACCACTGGGAGACCGGAGGACGCCGTGGAGATCGCCGATGGGCTGGCGAAGGTCGGGATCGAATATGCCGACACGACGGTAAGCGGCAATGCCCCCGTCGCTGCCAGCGGAGAGCTGGTGGCGATGGTGGGAGGATCCGATGACGCCTACCAGCGAGCCCGCCCCGTTCTCGAGGCAATCGGCCGGTCGCATCATCATGTCGGCGGGGTGGGCGCTGGAGCGCGAACCAAACTGATCGTCAACCATGTGCTGGCGGTCAACCGGATGGCTCTGGCCGAGGCGCTTGTCGTTGCCGAACTGGCGGGTCTCGACCTCGCCCGGGTACTCGAAGTGTTGAAGGACGGAGTGGCCTACTCGAAAGCCATGGACTTGTGGGGCGAGCGGATCATTGCGGGCGACCATTACCCACCATCGGCTCGCCTCCGTCAGAGCCACAAAGACGCCCGCCTCATCACCGAGCATGCCCGGGCTCTCGGTGCTCCGACCGCCCTCGTGGACGTGGTCCGGGCCGCCCTGGCGGAAGGAGAGGAGTCGGGGTTGGCGGACGCAGACAACTCGGCTGTCGCCGAGGTAGTGCGCCGTCGGGCTGGGATCGGGCGGATCGAGGTCGGGGAATGACCGAAGGTATTCCCCGACCGTGGGAGACCTGGGCTGAGCGATGGGGCCCAAGCGCGGTGCCCCGGCCCCCGGTGCGGACCGTTGACGTTCATACGCACCTGGCCGTCCCTGAGTCGGCGGAGCTGACGCGGCCGCACTTCCGGCCCGAGAGCGATCCCAGGACCTTCTACTCCTCGCCGGAGACCAAGTCCCTGAACCAGAAGTATCACCAGGCGGTCCACGGCAAGTTCACCGACCCCGAAGTCCGGATCGCCGACATGGACGCCCTCGGCATCGACGTGCAGGTGGTGGGGATGGCACCCTTCCAGTACTTCTACTGGGCTGATTCGGCGCTTTCGCCGCGGGTGGCGCGTTTCCAGAACGACCGGATTGCCGAAGTCGTAAACACTCATCCGACCCGTTTTGTCGGGCTGGGGACCCTGCCCATGGCTCACCCGGATGCCGCTGTTGCAGAGGCACGGCGGGTTGCAGGCGATTTGGGATTTCCCGGCATCGAGATCGGAGCGGACGTCAACGGCATCGACCTCGACGATGGGCGATTCGAAGCCCTGTGGGCGGAACTCCAGGAACTCGGTCTCGTCGTCGTGCTCCACCCGGCCGGGTTCACCGACGGAGGTCGGATGACCGACTATTACCTGGTCAACGTGATCGGGATGCCCCTGTCGTCGACTCTGGCCGTCACGCGGATGATTCTCGGAGGGGTCTTCGAACGCTATCCGGAATTGAAACTGCTGGTCGTGCACGGTGGTGGATATTTGGCGTTTTACCCGGCCCGCACCGATCACGCATTCCGACACCGCCCCGAGATGCGCCGCCACATCGATCGTCTCCCCTCCGAATACCTCGCCCGCTTGTATTTTGACATCACCGTGTTCGACGCCGGGATGGTCGAGCACCTCGTTCGAGCCTATGGCGCCGATCGGGTGCTGCTTGGCACCGACTATCCATTCGATATGGGCTTGCCGGATCCTCTTGCTCTGGTTGCCGAAGCGCGGCTCACGGAAGCCGAGCGGGACCTGGTGGTTGGGGGGAGCGCGGCGCGGCTCTTTGGAATCGAGACCTGAAAGGCAGACATGGCAAGCATCCCCTTGATCACAGACCGCACCGAGGACCTGACCGATGAGCAGAGGGAAACTTACGACTGGGTGGTCGAGAGTCGGGGCAAGATGATCCGCCCCTTCGAGGTGATGCTCCACACCCCGAAGATCGCCCGCTATGTGGCTGAACTCGGCGCGGAGATCCGTTTCGGCTCGTCGCTGTCGGGTCACGACCGGGAGCTGGTGATCATCACAGCCGCGGTGGTGCACGGCTGCGCGTTCGAGTGGGACAGTCACCTTCCCCTGGCCCGCGCCGCCGGGGTGCGGCCCGAAGTGGTCGATTACCTGGCAAACGGTCGGTCCGTTCAGCTCACCGACACCGAGTTGCTCCTGATCGGCTTCGTGCGTGAACTGTGCGCCGAGAGCACCGTGTCGCCTGCACGTTTCGCCGACGCACGGGCGTATCTGGGGGAGTCGGGCGTTGTCGAGCTGTGCCTCACGGTCGGCTACTACACCATGCTCGGATATGTGATGGGGGCTTGCGGAGCCTGCTGAGATGCATACCGTGCGGTGGACGATATCCTGCCCCCGGTGTTGAGGCTCATCGCCCTCCTGGTCGGCCTGACGCTCGTTGTTTCCGCGTGTTCCGGGTCTGATCCCGCCGCGACGGTCAACGGGATTCCGATCGAGCAAGCCCGCCTCGAGGCCCTGCACGAATCGTCTGCCCCCGTTACCGATGACGAGCAGGCCTCGAATCTCTTCCTGCTGATCCTGCACCAGCTCGTCACCGCAGGAGCGGAAGAGGAATTCGGGGTGACCGTCACCAAAGCCGAGCTGGACGCAGCCTTTACCGCTCGTACCGGTGGGCTCGGCGCCGATGCCGACCTCGCCGGTCGCGACGTGACCAGATCGAGAGTGCTGCTCGAGGCGGAGCTCGACGTGATCAGGGGGAGGCTCGAAGAGGAGCTGGTCCGATCCGGTGGGCCGGGGGTCGACTTCGAAAGCGCGTATCGGGATTTCCTCGCGGTGAACTCGAGGGCCTGTCTGATAGTGCTCACCCTGGCGGACACGGCGTTGGGCGATGAGGCTTTGGCCGCTGCGGTTGAACGTCGAGTGGAGGACGGAGAAGGTCTCGAAGCGATCTTTGCTGCGTATCCGGACGAGACCGCCCGTTTCGACCTGGGATGTCACAGCCCGCTCGAGCACGGCATGGAGCTCGCCCCGGTAGCTCTCGACGGCGAACTGGGTCGATCCTACGCTCGCCGTCACGAGACGGGCGGTGTCTACGTGGCAATGGTGACCGAACGCGACGCGCCGACAGCCGACGAAGTACGAGGCGAGGTGGTCGAGTTCGCCATCGAAAAGCAAGGCCCCGAGGTCTTCAACCAGTGGGCGGCCGAACTCCTCATTCGCGCCGAAGTCGAAGTAAACGACGGGATTGGAAGCTGGGAGCCGGCACCGGGCACCGGCGATCTCCCCACCGTGGTGGCCAATACCGGCTGAGGCGGAACCGCGGAGGGCCTGCGTCTCCTCTCGTTTCGGGAGGATGGATGGGGGCACCGAGATCGATGATCTGCACATCGTCGCATGGCCCGGCTCCGGCAGGGGCGGGTGGTTGCGAGGCTGCTTGGGCTCACGCCATGAACCTGCCGCCGTTGACCGATACGGTCTGCCCGGTCATGAATCCCGCTTCCGGTGATGCCAGGTACAGCACCCATCGGGCTAATTCGTCGGGGTGCTGGTATCGGCCCAGGGGGATCGACGCCGCGGTGGCTTGTCTCTCGGCCTCACCTCGCAGGTGTTTGATTCGCTCGGTCATCACCGCCGACGGGGCCAAGGTGTTAACGGTGATTCCCTCTGGGGCAAGCTCCCATGCCAGGACTCGAGTAAGCGAGTGGACACCGGCCTTGGCCGCTGCGTAGGGAGGGGAGGTACGGTAATTGGCTACCTGTCCTGCCAAAGAGCCGATGTTGATGATGCGGCCTGCTTCAGAGCGGCGCAGCAACGGCAAGACGGCCCGGGTCATGAGAAAGACCGAGGTGAGGTTGAGGTCAACGATCCGACGCCATTCCTCGAGAGTCGTCTCTTCCAGACTTCGCTGCGTGGGGAAACCTCCGGCATTGTTGACGAGCACGTCGACGTGTCCCGAGTCTGCGCCGATCTGTTCCAGCGCGGCCCCGACTTCCTGTTCGGAGGTGACGTCACAAGAGATGAACCGGGAACGCTGGATGTGGCCGGCAGCCTCGGAACCGCCCTCCGAGTCGATGTCGAGCAAATGGACGAAGGCCCCAATCTCGCCAAAGGCCAGGGCAGTGGCTCGCCCGATCCCCGTGGCGGCGCCGGTGACGATGGCGATACGATCACGGTCTCTGCGACTCATGATCGTGCCAGGTCGAACAGCTCTTCGGGGACGCCCTGGTGTGCCAGAACGATCGCCGGCCCGGACGCCGCGATGAACTCGGTTCGTTCCCGTTCGGTGAGGTCGACGAACTCGATCCCGTCATCCTCCATCCTGGAGCGGAGACCGACCTCCAACTCCTCCGCCGCCTCCCGCTGCACCGCGATGGAAGTCCTGGCCGCTCCTTCGATTCGGCGAAACGCGGCGAGACCCTCGCCGTGGGCGCTGTCCTGGGGGCCATAGCCACCGATCCAAAGCTGTCTCGGGCTCATCGGGCGGCGGGCGGGGTGCGATGATCCATGATCCGATCGTATACGGTTTGCGATCAACCTGTCGAAGGGCAGGCAGAGGCGGATGAGAACTGCGGCGTGACCGCTGCGCCCCATCGACGGTTACGGGCCGGAGTTCGGCAGAGTCTATGCCACGCGGGTTGCCGAGACCCGGGCAGGCAGACTGGCTGCACGCCGTGAAGGCCAATATGCTGTTGTTCCTGCTGATGATCAAAGGGTGCGGGCGTGGGCATGAAGAGGCATCGTTTCGAGGCTGTGAATCCTGATTGTCTTCGTGCTGCGCGCCCCCGCCTGACGAGGGGCAGGGCATCTTGAGGTCACGTCGGGCAAGTGGGCATTCATGACCGGCCCCATCAAGGATCTGATCTGGCTGTCCGGTGATCGATCTCAGCTGGGGCGCCGGTTGACCCGACCGGCGATCTACGTCCTGCTGGCGACCGTCGTCGTGGTGCTCGGCTTCAACTGGCCGATCATGGCGACAGGCCTCAAATCGATCACGCCGATCTGGATGGGGGTCTTTCGTCTCTCAGGTGCCGCCCTCGTGGTTATCGTCATCGGCGCGATCAGCGGCAACATGAAGGTCCCCCCGCGTCGTGATCTTCCCATGATCGCCTCCGTGGCGGTCTTTCGCCTGGCTACCGTGTTCTTCCTGGTTTTCACCGCGCTGCGATTGGTGCCACCCGGCCGGTCGTCGGTGATCGTCTGGACGACCAGCCTCTGGACCGTTCCCATTGCCGCGGTATTCCTCGGCGAGCGAATGAGTGGCCGAAGGTGGATCGGGCTCGCTCTGGGTATCGCCGGCCTAGTTGTCCTGTTCGAGCCCTGGGGATTCATGTGGGACGAGCCGGGGGTAGTGTTCGGCCACGCCCTGTTGATCGTGGCCGCCATTACCAATGCGGCAACCGCAGTGCACATTCGCGGGCATCGCTGGACTATCACCCCGCTCCAGGCCATTCCCTGGCAGCTGGTGGGGGCGGTCATACCGCTGACCATCCTCGGGTTGGTCGTCGATGGTCCACCGGTGATCGACTGGACACCGCAACTGGCGTGGATCGTGGTGTATCAGGGGGTACTGGCGACGGGCACCGCTTTCTGGGCTCAAATCGTCGTCCTGCGCAACCTGGCCGCCGTGTCGACCAACCTCACGTTGATGGGAGTACCCGTGGTCGGTGTGGTGTCTTCGGCCATTCTGCTTGGAGAGGAAGTCACGACCGCGCTGGCTATCGGGCTTGTGCTCATCATCATTGGTGTGGCTTTGAACCTGTTGTCCGACAGAGGAGTCGCCGACCAACCTCCCACTGATTCGGAGGCAGATCTCCAACCGTTCAAGGAGGCGCTGTGATGGTGGGATCTCGCCGAGGCGCGGCGGGCGTCCCTTTGCCGACCCGTCATCCGATTGCCGCACTGCTTGGTCGGTCACGGGAATGGCCCCACCTGGGTAGGGACGATGAGCGGTTGAGCTGCTCAGCTATCGCCGCCGGAATCCCCGTGCTCAGGATCGGCAACCGGTCACCGGCGGCAAGGCTCTGAGAGTGCCCAATCCGTTGCGCTCGAGCTTCACTCGAAGACCATTGCTGACGGCCGTTGTCTACACGGGGGTCGGTGTGCTGCCTTTGTATATGGTCAGCGCGCAGATTCTCCAGCTGAGCCGGGATCTCGGCTTTGGTGTGAGCCGACTCGGAATTGCTACTGCGACGTTCTATGGGTTCGCCGCTCTGGCCGCCAATGTTGCGGGCCGGGTCGTGGCCGGGTTGGGGCCGGGGCGCAGTCTCCGTATCGGGGGGAGTCTCACCGTCGTCTCCTGTCTCATCGCCGCGACGGCGTCATCTTGGTGGGTAATGCCCCTGGCCACCGGGGTGGGCGGCGTCGGCAACGGGTTGATCCAGGTGGCCGCAAACCTGGCCATATTCGACGGCGTCGCGACACGGCAACAGGGCCTGGCGTTTGGCGCGAAACAGGCTGCGGTTCCCATGGCAAGTGTCCTGGCCGGGATTTCGCTCCCCGTGATCGGATTGGTACTCGGGTGGCGTTGGGTGTTCGTGTTCGCCTCGCTGCTCGCACTGGGCCTGGCGATATCGGTCCCGCAACTCGACACTGCGCGGTTCGGAGCCCGACGAGAGGGGCCGATTGGACGACCGCCTCCTTCGTTGCTTCTGCTCGTCGTGGCCGGGATGTGCGGAGCGGCGGCAGGCACCGGGGTTTCCTTGTTCATCGTGCCATCCGCGGTCGACATCGGGATCGAGGAAGCAGCGGCCGGGGCGGTTTTGGCTGCCTGCTCGATTCTGGTGGTGGCGGTGAGGCTGGTAGCAGGGTGGATGGTCGACCGGAAGGGGAGCAGCGGTCATGCCGAGATGGTTTGGATGACGGGTGCGGGGGCCATCGGTGCCTTGGTCCTGATGATGGCCTCAGTGCCGGGCTTGTACCTCATTGCCATGCCGGTGGCTGTGCTGGGGGCCTGGGGTTGGCCCGGGGTATTCGCCTTTACCGTTGTGCACAGTTACCCGCAGTACCCGGCCAGGGCCTCGGGTTTGATGCTCTCCAGCAATCTGACGGGAACGGTGATCGGCCCGCTCGTGGTGGGCTCGTTCGCCGGGCGGGGTGACTACCCGACGGCGTGGCTGTTCGTCGCCTCGGTTGCCGCGATCTCGGCTGTGGCGTTCATATTGAGTGCTCGGTTGACCGTTCGCACCCCGCGGGTAGAGCGCTGACCGGCCTGCGAGATGAGGTCGAATCAAGTCCCCGTTCGGGCGTGAGTTTGTTGCGCTTGCTGCAGGTTTCTCACGCAAGTTCGGAGGAATTCGGCGAGACTGTTCGTATGGAGCTTCCTGACGGTTATGTGATCATCGTCAGCCGCGAGTGTGAGACGTGCCGGGAATTGGTGCCTGCTTTCCGGGAGTTGGCCGGGAACGGTATCGGCGTCGTGTTCGTGAGCCAGGACGATGCGGGTTTTCCGGACGGGGTGTCGGGCGTGGTGGACGACAGCGATCTGGAGTTGTCCTGGCGTCTTGCGGTCGAGGTGACTCCCACCGCCATCCGGATCGAGGGGGGCGTGCCGGGCCGACGGATAATCGGCTGGCGCAAGTCGGAGTGGGCGGAGTTCTTCGGCGTTCCCGGCCTTGCCCCGGATCTTCCCGACCATCGACCCGGATGCGGCTCGCTGACTCTGCTCCCGGGTGTTCCCGAGCGTCTGGCCGTTCGATACGGAGGTGGGCCGGTTCTCGCCTCGCGGCGGATCGAGTTCGGTGCCATGGAAGACGAGCACGAGGCGATGTTTGCCAGGGGCTGGACCGACGGGTTGCCGGTGGTTCCTCCCACTATGGAGCGGGTGTATGCAATGTTGGGTGGTACGAGACGCGCCGCAGATGAGGTCATCGGCATCATCCCTCCGGACTACCGGGAATGCACCGTGGAAAAAGCAGCGGTGAACGCGGTCATGGCCGGTTGCCGTCCCGAGTACCTGCCGGTGGTGCTCGCCGCCGTGCAAGCGTTGGCGGCGGAGCCGTTCAATGCCCACGGTGTGGCGGCTACCACCTGGTATTCGGGACCGGTGGTGGTTGTGAATGGGCCGATCGCAACGCGGATCGGGATGAACTCCGAGCACAATGCGTTTGGTCCCGGCAACCGGGCCAACGCTTCGATCGGGCGGGCACTCAATCTGATTGTGCGCAATGTTGGGGGCTCTCGCCCGGGTGAGGTCGATCGATCCACCCAGGGTCATCCAACCAAGTACACGATGGCATTCGCGGAGCGGGAGTATGACTCACCGTGGACTTCTTTGGCAACCGAGCGGGGGGTCCCGCAGGGTGGGTCGGCCGTCACGCTTTTCGCGGGGCAGGGACCAACTCCCATCTCCGACCAGAAGTCCCGGGGGCCGGACTCATTGACCCATTCGCTTGCGGCGGGCTTGCGAACGGTTCGGCACTCCAAAGCGGCCGGCCCGGTGGCTGCCTTGGTGGCGGTTGCCCCCGAGCATGCCCGGATCTTCGGCGCTGCAGGATGGGACAAGGAACGGCTCAGGGGGGAGATCATCGATCTGCTTTCGATACCGGACACAGAATTGGTCGCCGGTGCCGGCGGTATGGACGAGGGGTTGGCTGCCCCTGCCACGGGAGCCGTTGTTGCCAAGTTCAAACCTGAGAACCTGTGGTTCGTGCACGTTGGAGGCGGCGCCGGCGGCTCGTCCGGGATCATCTCCGGATGGGTGGCAGGACCGAAGGGCAGCACCATGGTTACCATCCCCATCGAAGAGGACTGAGATGGAGAAACTGACCGTTCTGGATCCGACGGCAGAGACGCTGCCAAGCCACCGCCCTTCCGCACCGCGCCTGCAAGACCTGACCGGCCGGGTCGTCGCTCTGGTCGATATCTCCAAACCGCGCGGCGATGTCTTTCTCGATCGCATCGAATCGATCTTGCTTGCTAGGGGTATCGAGGTGCTCCGCTTCACCAAACCCACCCACACTCGACCCGCCCCGGCGGATCTTCGTCACGAGATCACAACCCGCTCCACTGCAGTTATCCAGGCTTTGGCCGACTGAGGGTCGTGCGTGTCGTGCAGTTTGCACGACCTCGCCGAATACGAATCGTCCGGGCTCCCGTCGGTGTTGGTTGCGTCTGAGGAGTTCGTATCTGCGGCCACGGCGCAGAGCGTCGCCCTCGGCACCAAACCAGCGGTCATATACGTCCACCACCCCATTCAGAGCCTGAGCGACGGAGAGATGGAGGAGCTGGCCGACCAACACATCGACCAGTTGCTCGAAGAGCTCGCCGAACACTAGAGGCAACTCGAGCGCCTTACGTGGTCGTTGTGGCTGCGTGAACGGTGTTCCGCTAGGTTGGATCCATGGAGCACAAGCCCGGCAGGAAGACCGTCTGGGGAGATTCCGGGGAAGAGCACTTCACCGGTTCGGTCTGGAACAGCAGGCTCGCCGAGGGCGAGGGCGGGTTGACGATGATTGCGGTTCAGTTCGCGCCCGGCGCTCGCAGCGATTGGCACAGACACCCGGGAGGCCAGATTCTCTACGTCCTCGCCGGCGCCGGCTTGGTCCAAGCGGAGGACGGAACGACCATTGAGATCTCGGCTGGTGACACGGCGCACGCGCCGCCGGGCGAGTTGCACTGGCACGGTGCGCGACCGGACTCTCCCATGTTGCACCTATCGCTCACTACCAAAGGACCGACCGAGTGGGGGAGGAAAGTGAGCGATGAAGAGTACGGGGACGCTCGCTCGGATCCACCAACTCCTGCTGCTTGAAGCTGGGCGAAGCGAGGACGCCTGATTCTGTCCCGGGTCGCTTGGCTCCATGAGATGGGTCGCTGCCTCCTCAGGATCTGGTCAGGCCATCATGCTTGATCGCGCACCAGCACCGGGCAGGAAATTCCCCTTCCTGGTCTCATGGGGCGCTCCGTCGCGGGCAATCTCGTCGCCCCGCAGATAGGT
>Ga0209751_10002479_pt1 | contig 18332 bp, 25 predicted proteins | sample RifCSP13_1_FD_184019 | JGI IMG/M metagenome (GOLD analysis project Ga0209751, IMG submission 184019) | Soil microbial communities from Rifle, Colorado - Rifle CSP2_sed 13_1 (SPAdes) (version 2) | ecosystem: Environmental > Terrestrial > Deep subsurface > Rock core/Sediment | place: Rifle... | reverse complement strand
GGAGCGGTGCCGTTCTTCGAGGAGTACGACGCGATGATCGAGGCCAACTACAATCAGGAGCAGTGGAACGGCCTCCAGCCCTGGCAGCGGGCGGAGGCCGTTGCTCATTTCCGGGTCAAGCGGCACATCGGTCTCCATGAGGCCGAGGCTCTAGACACTCACTTCCGATCCAAGAGGCCGAAGAAGTAAATGGCATTTGAGAACATCGGTGTCCGGGCGGTCATTGAAGGCATCGGTGCCTTTAATCGCGACGCGGACGCGATCAATCGCCGGCTCAAAGAAGTCACCGGGAACATTGAGGGCATCGCCCCGGCGACCAAGAAAGCCTCTCTTGGTCTGCGTGACATCGAAGGCGATCTGACCAAGACCGGCCTCGCGCTGGCGGCGGTCGGTGGCGCTGGAATCGCCCTGATTGCTAGTTCCACAAGGCTCGCTGCCCGAGTCGAAACCCTCGGAGTAGTGACTGCGGTTCTCGGCAGAAATGTGGGCAAGACCGAACCCGAGATTCGCGCGCTGGAAAAGAGTATCCAGGGTCTCGGCATCACGATCCAAGGTTCACGCCAGGCCATCGCCAAGATGATCGGCTCAAATGTCGATCTGGCCCACGCGACGGATCTCGCCCGTCTCGCCCAGAACGCGGCGGTCATCGCCGGTATCAATTCAACGGAGGCGTTTGAACGCTTGGTCGATGTCATCACTTCGGGCAATGTCCTCATGGCCCGAAACCTTGGCCTTCAGGTCAGTTTTGAGCGGGCCTATCAAGCCACAGCTAATTCGCTTGGAAAGACGACTGCTGAACTGACCGAGCTGGATAAAGTTCAGGCCCGGACGACGGCTGTCTTGGCTGCCGGGGTCAACATAGCTGGTGCTTACGAAGAGGCGATGACAACCGTCGGCAAGGCAGTCACGAGTCTGGACCGCCATTTAGAAGATAGCCGAGTGGTCCTCGGCCAGGCCTGGCTTCCAGTCTATGCCGAGGCCGTGGCTCTGATCACCGCCAGTCTTGTCAAATGGAAGGATTTGGATGCAGTCTCACAAGACCTGAGCTCCACCTTCTTCGGAGCCACCAGCATCACGATTGCTTTGGGTGGGGCGTTGGCCTTGGCGGCCGCGAAGCTACCGGGCCTGATCGCTGCCTTTGGGTCGGTAGGTGCCGCGGTGGGCCTGAGTGCTGGAGCGTTCGCGATCCTGGTCATTGCCATCGCCGCCGTGATTACCGCTGGGGTCAAACTGTTGGCGTTCATCCGAGATACCAAAGAGCAATCTCGGAAGCTCAAAGAGGAATTGAGCGATTTCCATCGGCAACTCTTGGTCGGTTCGGATAACTATGATGAATACAGACGCGAGGCAGATCGCGTCAATCAGGTAATTCGAGATCAGGGCGTTCTGGGAAGAGTGCTCACCAAGGAGATCGAGGTGCTCAGTCGGGAAGAATTCGAGGCGGCGCAGGCCGCGGCCCAGCTCGAAGATAAACAGAGCGGCGCTACGAGTGCGATGAGCGATGCTGATGCGGCGGCCGCCGATGCCGCCGGGTCCTTCGAGGACATGGCCGCGGCTGAGGCTGAGGCGGCTCGCAAGGCCGAAGAACTGGCGGAGAAGCAGGAGATTCTCAAGGGCAAACTGAGCGAGATCCAGCTACAGATCTCGACGGACATCACGCCGCAGTTCGGTGACTTCAAAGATCAACTGGCGGACCTGAATGATCAGATCGCTGGCTTGGAAGCGGAAAAGGTAGAAGCCATAGCCGAACTGGAACTCGCCGGACTTGAAGAGGCCGACGAAGCCACGGAAAATTTTGCTGATCTAAAAGAAGAATTGAAAGATGCCAAGCAGCGATTACAGGAACTCCAAGTCGAGTTAGGAATCGCCGCGCTGAGAGAAGATGTACTTAGCGAAAGAACCTCCGAGGCCACAGATGCGGCTTCCGAGGCCAACAAAGAAATTTCCGAAGCTTCCAGATTGCAGGCCGAAGCCAGCCGATTACAAGCAGAATCCCGGATTGATCGCTTGACGGCCGACATCGCGGATCAGAAGCAAGTGATCTCCGAACTATCTGCGGAAATCAAAACCGCGGGAAGTGCGACCGAAGACATCGCAACCAGTCAGCAAGAAAAGCTCGCTGAACTCGAGGCTGAATATGCCGAAAAGCAGGCAAGCATCCGAGACCAGCTTGATGAAACCACGAAGGCTTGGGAACGGCAGACGAAAGAGATCATCTTCAATCTAGCAACTCAACGGTTTGGGCTAGATGGATTTACTGATGAAGAGCTTGATGCTCTGACGACTCTTGCTGGTCCTGAAGGATTAGGACTAATTGATGAAGCCGGAGTTGCACTGCTTGAAAAAATAGATCTGCTAAACGCCGGGATGACCGCGACTGGGGATCAATCAGGACTCTTTGCTGAAGATATGGCGACACTTGCTAGAGTGATGGCTGATCCTAAACAATCTGCGGAGGAATTAGCGGCGGCGATCCGAGACATCAATAGTGCCCTGATTGAGAGTCTTCCTCCGAGTTCACAGGCTCTATTAACTCTTTTGTTTGGAGGAGGCATTCCATTCGGTGGAGCTCCTCCTAGCGGTGCAGCAGCGAACGTGGGAGGGTTTGGGGGAGCTAAACAATTCGGTGGCCCGGTAGGCCGCGGCCGTCCAGTTCGGGTGGGAGAACGCGGTGAAGAGCTGTTCATTCCAAGATCGTCAGGAGAGATCGTTTCCAATCGACTGCTTTCGGTGTTGAATTCCTTGGCTTCCGCGCTGCCGATTGCGGCTCCGTCTATGGCGATGGCATCGGCAGGCGGAGGAGATTCGACTTCCAATTACAGCATGACGATCAATACTAGCGCACCCGTCGAACCGATCGCCGCCGATTACCGTTTGTTGGCTCTCCGGGGCGAGCGCCGCGGCTGATGGAAAACGCCAAGCTCGAAATCTACGAGCCGGACGCGACGATCAATCTGGTCACGAATCCCAGGCTGACCGTCAACACGACCGGATACACGGCTTCCGGTTCTGCTATCAGTAGAACCTTGGCCCGGGCGCGCTGGGGCCTGGCTTCGCTCCTGGTCAACACGAACGGGGCGGGGCTGCTCGAAGGGGTTTATTTCTCGGTCAATCCCGCGACGCAGAACCAGCCTTATGCCGGGAGCTTGTACGCTCGCGGGTCCGGGACTGTCCGGGCGAGGCTGAGGGATGCGACGAATGGGATTGAGTTCGTCAGCGAGCGAGTCACGCTCGATGATCGGCACTGGGCCCGGCTGGAGGTCTTGGGTCGGACCGGGGGCGCGATCTCTGCCGACCTGCGGCTGTATATTGAGACGGTTGGATCGATCCAAGACGTGAACTTCTACGCCGACGGCTTCCAGATCGAGGCCAAGCATTACGTCTCTAGCTATTGCGACGGAGACCTGGAAGACGATCTGCCGCGGCACGCCGGGGATCGGTACTTTCGATGGACCGGAACCAAGCACGAGTCCACCAGCACGAGATCGGATCGGTTTCGGCCAGCCGGGAGGCCCCGCCAGATTGAACTGGCGGATGTTGGAGTCTACGTCACCCAGGCCTCGGGTCTGGGGATGGCCCCGGTGCTGCTCAATATCCAGCGCCTCGGCGCCCAGGACGGCTCGGAGGTCCAGAGCTTCCGGGCGCAGGATCGGGTCTTACAGATGGTCTTCTGGGCGCGTAAGGATCCCCAGAGCGCGGTCTGTACCCCGGCCTCGCTTCGAGAACTGCATCTGCTTCGCGAGCGGCTGGAAAATCTGATCAAGCCCGACCGATCACACGGGGCGCAGCCGTTTCTCTTGCGCTATCTGGACGGCCCGGACTCGCTGGAGGTCTTCGCCCACTACGAATCTGGGCTAGAGTTCGACGGCGACTTGCGGTTCCCCTATCACAACTCCTTCGGAGTCCGGATGCTGGCGGTCCGGCCGTACTGGATCTCCGACAGCCAGGATGTCCTGCAGCTCACCGCCAATCAATCGGTCCCGAATTCAAACTGCGTGATCGCGAGGATCGATGGAGAATGGCAAGCCCTCGGGACCGGCGCGAACGGCGAGGTCCGCGACTTCGCGGTCCATCCAAATGGCGACATCTACATGGTCGGGGCCTTCACGGCGGTCGGAGGAGTCGCCTCGACCCGCGGGATCGCGCGCTGGAATGGGTCTTCCTGGGAATCGGTTGGAGGCGGGCTAGACGATGGGGTCGCCTACCAGGTCGCCATCGGCCCGGATGGAACGGTCTTTCTCGCCGGCGATTTCGATAACATCGCGGCAGTCGCACGAAACAATGTGGCCCGCTACAACCCGACGACCGACACCTGGAGCAGCATGGGGGCCGGGCCGGGCTTGGATGACCTGGCGCTTGCGGTCGGGGTGGACAAGGATGGGAACGTCTACTTCGGCGGCGGGTTCGCCAACACTTTCGGAGGCGGGACCGCGCTCAATCTGATCACTCGCTGGAATCCGGATACCAACACATTCCTGGCGATGGGCACCGGGCCGGGCTTGAATCTATCGGCGGGCGGTGGAAGGGTCCGGGGAATCACGATCGATCTGGATGGGGAAACCCCGTTCATCACCGGCCTGTTTGACCGGGCGACGGGCGGAGTCGCGGGAGATCTGCGGGGGGTCGCGACATACAGCTTTGCCTCCAACAGCTTCGATGAACCGGGCGACGACGGCGCGACCTCGAACGATGTCCGGCGCTCGGATCTCTCACCGGACGGGAAGTTCTACGTCGGGGGCTTCTTCACCCATATCGGGGTCTCCGATGCGGATTCGGTGGCGGTCTACACCCGTCAGGACTGGCTGCCGCTGGGCCGGCAGGGCGATGGGATCATCGGCGGGGTTTCGGGAGTCGTCCGCAATATCAAGGTCAGCGAGAAAAATCGGGTCGTCTTCGGCGGCGACTTCGATCAGGTCACGGGAGCTGAGTTCGCGACCTTCGTCGCCTCCTGGAATGGGACCAGCTTCTCCCATCTGGATCTGGAACTGCCTGGCCCGACGAACGAGGTCCACGGCATTCTGCTCTTGGACGACGACATCTACCTCGGCCATGAGATCAGCGGAGTCGCGAGCTTGGCCTCCGCGATCCAGACCGTCACGAACCGGGGTAGGGCTTCGAGCGGCGCGGTCCTGGAAGTCCTCGGCCCGGCCCGGCTGCTGTGGCTGGAGAATCAAACGACCGGGCATGTGATCCGCCTAGATCTGATCGTCCAGAGTAGTGAGCGGGTAACGATTGACCTACGTCCAGGGATGCACCGGGCAGTAAGCGACTTCCGTGGCAATGTGGCCTCGGGAATCCTGCGGGATTCGGATGTGGGCGGCTTCAAGCTCCTTCCGGGCGACAACCGGATCGCCTTCTTCGCGGTCGATACGACGGGTTCAACCGAGATCAGCCTACGCTGGAGTATTCGCCACTGGAGTTTTGACGACATCGTATGGGCGCAGAACACCGGATAGTCGTTCGCACCCACGATGGGGAGTATCTCCGCGAGCTGGAGACCTGGGAGAGCATCCAGTACGGGCGTTTCCTCAATAACGTTGGCTGGTTCATGATCGTGCTGTCTCCTGAGGGGGCTGACGATCTGCCTGACGTGGACCGGTTGATCGAATTCTGGCGCAAGCCCGAGGGCGGGGAGGAACGGCTGGAGATGGTCGGATTCTGCCGCTACTGGGATTGGTTCGAGGCCGGGGCGGGTAATGATCGGCTGCGGATCGGCGGCGAGGACCAGATGGGACTCTTGCAGCGCCGGGTCATCGCCTTCAACGCCACCACCTCCCAGGCCGAAAAGACGGATGAGGCCGACGATCTGATCAAGGCGATCGTCCGGGAAAACATGGGATCGCTCGCGCCGCTGGATGAAGCCGGGCGCCCGCGGGCCTTCCCGAGCACGCACTTCGAGGTCATGGGAGACTTGGCGGATGCTCCGTCCGTGACCCGCAGCTTCGCCTGGCGGAATGTCCTGGATGTACTGCAGGAGGTCGCGGAGTCCTCCCGAGATCAAGGGACACCGCTGTATTTCGATCTGGAGCCGACCGGGGCCGGGACGTTCGCATTCCGGACCTGGATCAATGTCCGGGGCGTGGATCGGACGGCGACCGCGGGCTTGAATCCCCTGATCTTCAGCCAGGAGGCCGGGAACCTGACCGATCCTTTTCTGAGGGAAGACTGGCGCGACGAGTGGAATTACATCTGGGGCGGCGGCCAGGGCCAGGGTACAGATCGGGTAATCGATCCCGAAAAGGATCTGTTTAGGAACGCGCGGTCCATCTGGGCGAGGCGGGAGGCCTTCCAGGACGCCCGCGAAGAGGACACGACCTTGGGCGTCGCCAACCGGGCTTTTGAACGATTGCAGAAAGAACGGCCGGTGATCGAGTTCCGGGCCGAACTCCTGGATCGCCCGCAGTCCCGCTACGGGATCGACTGGGGCTTCGGAGACAAGGTGACGGCCCGCTACCGCGGCCGACAGTTTGATCTGACGATCCGGAACGTCCAAGTCACGCTCAACTCGGATGGAGAAGAGACCTTGAGCATCATCACGGAGGTCGATCGTGTTACCGGCTGATCGGGCTTTGCAGGAAATGGCGGGCAAGCTCCGGGATGCCCAGCGCCGGATCGAGCGGCTGGAGACTCTGGAGGCCGCGGGTGTCACTGCGGGCGCGGTCTGTCTCGGAACCGAAATAGTCGCTGGAGGAGCCGAGGAAGTCACGTTCAGTTCGATCAGTCAGGATTTCATTCATCTTTGGCTCCTCATCCACGCCGGAGCCCCTCCTACCGCGAACGGGGCCGCGATGCTTCTCACGTTCAATGGGGATTCGGGATCGAATTATCGCTCCTATAACAAATCTCACGTCCGATTTAATGATGATACGGACCAAGATCCGGTTGTCGGAGGAACCGGAACAGCAAGCGCGATCCGACTGGGCCATACCGCCGGAAATACTACCGATAATGATAATTTCTGTGCTTGTGAGGCCTTGATATTGAATTACACGCTGTTTCCAGGCCAAGCTACCGTCACCAAACGATCTGTCGTTTGGAAGGGATGGGATTATTCACCGATCCTTGGTGAAGAAGCAAACCTCGGCTTCGTTGGTTTGCGACATGGCGGCGGCCAGTGGATCAATACGGTCGATCCCATCACGTCTTTGACGGTGAGCGCGGGCGGGGGGTTTGCCGAGTTCACCGATGATTCGGTCTTTACCTTGATCGGACTGTGCGCCGCATGAGAGCCGCGCTTGTCGATACCAGCCGGTACCAGGGAATGATCGATGCCGCGAAGATCAAGGCCGCGGGCTTCTGCGGGATCGTGGCCCGTTGCACGATCGGCCTCTTGGAAGATGGGTCTTCAGTCGGCCGGTCCCTCGACTTCTATCACAACAGCCAGAAGCAGGCGCGGGACAGCGGAATGATCTTCGGGGCCTATCATGTGCTCTGGCCCGCCAACAAGAACCCGATCCGTGAAGCGGATCATTTCCTGGCCCGTTGTGGCCCGGTCGATCTGGCGGTCCTGGATGTCGAGCTCGATCACGGGTTGACCAAGGCCGCGATCCAGGCCCAGGCGAAGATCTGGCTGGCTCGTGTGAGCACCGCCCTGCAGCGGAAGGTCCTCGTATACACCGCCTCCTGGTGGTGGACGGTGGCGGCAGGATGGGAGAACACCTATCCACTGATCGAAGCCGAATACATCGTCACGATGCCTCGGGGCGGGATCGATATTTCGCAACAGCCCGAAGCCCCTAAGAAACCGGCCACGCTCGCGAAGGGCTGGACCGACTGGGCGCTCTGGCAGTGGACTTCGGGCGGCAAGCCCCTCGGCGCGCAATCGGAGAGTCTGGATTACAACGTGGTCAACGCGACCGAGGATCAGTTCCGAGGTTTCCTTGGCCTGACCCCGGCACCGCCCACGCTCGAGCAACGAGTCGGGATCCTGGAACGGGAAGCGACCTCCCGCGGCTGGAATCTGGCCCCATGACTTTGGGCCTACTTGTCAGCCCCCCTCAACCTGTGTTAGCGTAGCCCCAGCCGGAGCTCCATCATCTTCTCTCAATTTCTGGAGACCATGCCTGACAGCGTAATCAGTCTGCTCGTCCAGATTCCGATTGTCGGGGCCTTCATCTGGTTCACGTTGAGGCTGAGAGATGAGGAGCGTAAGGAGCGCAAGGAACGAGATCAGGAGTGGCGGAGTTGGCTCAAAGACGAGCACACCGCCTTCATGTCTTTTCTGACCGAAGAACGCAGTACCAGGGCCGCCCAATTGGATCGATCCTTTGTCGTTCTGAGTAGCGAGCTGACAACGATCAACGAGAAAGCCGATGCTCGAACCGCCAATGCCATTGAACAGGTTGTGAGTCGCCTGAGTGATCATAGTGTCTCCTCTTCGAGTCGCTGATCTGATCCTGTCCAGCAAGCAAAACCCCAACGCATGAGATCCATTCTGGCCGCTTGCTTCGTGTTCGCCTTTTGCGTCGCCTGCGGCCCGGGAACTGAGACCCCGACCGTGGAGCCGAGTCCGGTCCCACGCCCAACTCCGATACCGCTTCCCACGTTCCCTAACTATCCCACCCCGTTCACCGTTCAGCGGGATCCGGTCTTCAACGAACCGATCATCGACCGCACGAATTGGCTGATCCTGGGCGGGGATTACCGGGCGCACCGGGCCGGGACCGGATGGGGCAACAAGACCGATGTCATCATCCTGGTCTCGATTCTGGAAACCGAACCCCTGGACATCGCGCTGGTCCAGTTCCCGCGCAACCTCTACGTCCCGGTCCGCGGCCTGGAAGACCAATGGCTGTTCGCGGTCTGGGGGCGAGATGGGTGGACCGGCCTGAACCTCTATTTCAGGGAAGTTTTCGGGATCTCGCTGGACGGCATCTTCTACACCGACATGGATCGCTTCGAGGTCTTCATCGATGATCTCGGCGGAGTCGCACCGGTGGGTTCACAGAAGATGACGGGTGCCGAGACCCTGGTCTACCTGAGAGACAACCACGCGAACTGGGAGCTCGGGAGCTACGATGCCGAGCAGCGAGCGTTCGGAATCCTCGCCGCGATCTGGGGCCGGGGCTTTCAGTACGTCACAAGCGACCCGATCGGCGCGGCGAGCCTCGTGCTGTCCCGCTGGGGTCCGCTCCTGCAGACGGATCTCGACAGCCTGCGGGACTTCTATGTCTTGGCCGAGCTCGCCTATCGGGTGAAGACGACCGAACAGGTTGTGCGTCTCATTCAACTGGAAGAACCGTACATCCTGCGTGGGGACACTCCGCTGGAAGTTCGGGGCATGGTGCCGGCGATCAACTTGGAGATCTGGATGCTCGACTGCGTGTTCGATCAGATCTGCGAGGCTGATCCGTGAAAGGGCGCTGGGTACTATCTGTCGGATTCCTGCTGGGCGGCTGCGGTCTGGTGATCGTGATTCTACTGATGATGGATGAGTTGATCTTCGGAGGAACGCTTGGATTTCGATGACCGGCACTTTGAGGTCGCGAGCCCCTGACCGCTCGCGGAATGTCTGGCCTACTGCTGGCGTTCAGCCTGATATTCTCCCCTCTACAATCACCAGCCCAAGAGAAGGCCCCGCCCGAATGGCTGATTCGGAATGTGGTCCAATGGCTTCCGCTCGTCGAACGCTGGCATCCCGACTTCCCCGAGCTCGATCCGGCCTGGGTCCTCGGCGTGATCGCTCAGGAGAGCCAGGGTTTCCCGCACGTCTCCGATGTCACGGGCTCTCACGCGGTGGGACTCATGCAGATCATCCCGCGGTCCTGGACCGGGACCCGGACGCAGCTTGAGACCCCGGGTTTCAATATCTACGTCGGGATGCGGATGCTCTCGGCCACGCTCGAGCAAACCGACGGGGATCTGCGCCGGAGCCTCGGGGCCTACAACTGCGGGTTCGTAGGACTTGACGCGGGGCGCTGCGGCCGCTATGGTGGGTACGCGTACGCGGACCGGATCATTGGGTATTGGGTGCCGGTCTTTCGCATGCGGCTTGCCGGAGAGGCGATCGCTCCAGACCGTGTAGGGGATTGGCTCGCGACGTTGGGGTATCGGTGGGGTTTAGGTCAGTGGTATAAACAGGAGGAGGAGCTGCGTCGAATGTTCTTGCGCTTAGTTTGGGGACATCCCATCCGAATGGAATAGGAGTTCAACATGCAAACGAAAAGCATCTTTAGTTCCAAAACGTTCTGGTTCAATACGCTGGCGTTCGTGGGAGCGGTGGCTGGGGCCTTCGGATTTACCGGGGAACTGGCCCCGGATCTTCAGCCGTTTGTCGTGCCGGCCGTCACGCTGATCAACATCGTTCTGAGGTACGTCACCAAGCAGCCGGTCGCGCTTCGCGGATAGCGGTCTTCCCTCCTCCTTGGAGAACGGCTCCGGCTCGGCGTACCGGGGCCGTTCGGTTTAAGTCGGGAGTTCGGTCGCGAGGCAACATTCACCTTGCTCATTGAGTAGCCGCTGCAGATCGTGCGGCATGATGTAAGCGAAGCCGTTTTTAGCCCAAGACCGACTCCACGAGTTCTTGATCCGAATGAGGTTCTTCGGCTGACTGATCCCGTTGAGCACATAGGCGTGGCCGCCGAGAATTTCGCGGGCGATGCCGATCACGCCGGTCTCGGGATCGGGCTCGCTCATGGAAGCGTACCAATTCGTTCCAACCACGACCGGCCCGATGTAGAGCAAGGCATCGATCACGTCGTTCACGTCCCAGGTCCAGCGGTACTCGGAGATCAGGCCGAGGGCTTTGAGAACCTTGGCGCCGGCCCGGACGGAAGTTCCTTCGTAGGCCTCGCCCTCCCATTCATCCACGAGCTGCGCTTGAGCATAAAGGTAGGCCGGGTCATAGAGGGGCGAAGTCTTGGCTCCTTTGGGCCGATGCGTGATAGGCCCGTCTTCGATGTAGTGATTCCAGGCGTAGCCGACACACTGATTGGTGCCGTCCTGATCCCCCCACCAGCCCGACGCGTTCCAGTAGCGAGTCTTGCGGACCGGGACTGCGGCCTTCACCGGGGCCGCGATCTCGCGGATCATGAACGCGTTGTCACGCGGGTCGGGGGCGTGGCGGCGGCCGAGGCCTAAGTTGAGTTGCGGTAGGTCAGTCATGTTTGATCCTTTCGAATTAGTCAGGAGGACCGGGCGAGGGTCGCGGGGTCAATGTCGGCGGAGCGCGAGGCGTCAGAGTAGGTCTGGGTGTAAAGGTGGGCCGTGGCCTGGGCGTATTCGTCGGCGTCGCCGTCATGTCAATGAGCCAGCACTGCACGATGTCCGCACTGACATGAACCTCGGCTAGAGCTAGGCTCAGTCCGGGACAATCAGTAGTCCAGATTAACGTCAGCGGCAGGTTGGGTTGAGCAAAGACCACCGAGCCGACTAGCGCGCCGGTCGCAACGATCCCGAGTCCAATTCCAAGTTTCTGATTGCGGGTCATGTCATGATCATTCGTCGGAGAAGATCTCCGGCCATAACTGGCGGAAGATCCACTTGATCCATCGCGGCAGTGGCTCGAGCACCGTATTGACTTCCGCTCGGGCTTTCGCCATGCGCGCGTACAGCTCCGTGATATTGACGGCGGTCATCGGACCCGGTGCCCGCTGGTCAGTCATTATGGGATCCTCTTCTCGGATTGGGCGGTGGCTAGGGCCAGTTGTCGAGGACACTGTGAGGTGTGCGGTTTCCGGTGACACCAAAGACACAGCTGTCCTAGAAGTTCATGCGTATTAGGATCATACACTGGCTCCCATTCGATCATTTCTAACGCCAGCGCCGTTTCCGCCAGTCCCGATTCAATACGTGCTAAGTGGTTAGCTTGAGAATGGAGTACCTTCTCGGCCCAATCAATCTTTTGATCTCGATCCGATCCAGGCTCTTGGTACGCCAGATTCCGTAATGTGCCGATCCATGATCGCATTGCATCAGCAACGCTGGCTACTTGGCCCTCGTCCATCACCCCTCCTCTTGTCCAATAGGTTCGAAACGGCCTTTTCCATTGCGGCGAACGGTTTGGATGATGACATCGGTTCCTTGCTCTAATCCGAGACGTTTGCGGATCACTGGATTCCTTGGACTGTAGTCTCTGTTCAGGAATTTCCAGAGTACGCCCTTGCTTATCTTGAGCTGGGCGGCAATCTTGCCGTAGCTATTTCCGCCCAGTATCTCAGCCCGGAGTGCGTCTCTGACCCTGCCAGCATCTCCGATCATACTTTGCCCCGTTTCAACTCGTTTCAGGCTATTCTAGCATCAATTCTGATCGGCGAAAGTGCGCTTTGGCGGCTAGGGTGGCTCCGTGCCCTTCAGTTCAAACAACCAAGTTCCAACAGGGAGTGAAATATCGGGCTCAACGCCGTTGATCGCCGGCGACCTGCCGAAGACTTTACCGCTTAGACCATCGCCATGCTTGGCCTTGGCATACTCCAAGGCGATAATTAACTCCTCGTTGTTGCCCTTGCGGACCTGCCAGAGCATCCCATAGCGATCCTTGCGAGCGTAGATCATGGTTCCTCGACCTCGATTCCATAGACGGCTTGCATCAGCCGACGCTTGATGATGTAGAGCTGTGTCCGCATGCCCTTCACGTCCTCGACTACTTCTGCGCGACGCTCGTTGTCGTGATAGCGGAAGTCCGCGTAGTAAGTCGTGATATGAACGCCATTGACTTCGAGCTTGAACTTGGGCTGCAGTTCTAAATCTTGGATCACTCCGGCCTGCTGCAAGGCTTTGAGTTCGGAATAGCGGCGGCTCTCTTTGGTTGACTGGAAAAGAATGCCATCGACGCGCTTTGGGATGTTGCGGTACTTGTTCACGTTGAGAAGAGCGGCAGATTATCGAGTGCGTGACTCGGCTGGCCGGTGCCGGTTCTCAGCTTCGCCTGATCGTCAAGATACTCCAGGCTGATGTCGAACCCGATGCCGCGCCGTAGGAGCTGCTTCGCCACCATGACCGTGGTTCCCGATCCCACAAACGGATCACAGACGATGCCGGGCACGGCCTCGGCCTGGGTGTGTGGGTGGTCGCAGGTGGGGCGGTGGCCAAGCACTGTGCCCCGTGCATAATCAGCGGCTGGACCTCCCGAGTCTTGTCTTGCGCCCTGGGTGAAGTCCGCGGAATGATCGTTCCACGCTCCGCTGAATGCCTTCTCCACCACCGGCGCCCACCCCTGCCCGCAGACCGGGCAGCACCAGCGGGGGCAGGTGGCTAGGATCAGCGGGGCGATGAGAGCAGGCGGGAAGGTGGCGTAGTGGTCGGCTCGACTAATTCGGCATGTGCATTTATAATGAGTGCGTGAAGACTTGTGCTCGATGCGGGAAGCTGCTTGACCCTCAAACAGATCAGTTGAAGTATTGCTCACGGGCCTGTGCTCAACCAAATCGTCGGGCGCGTCAGCTACTTGAATGTCGTCAGTGTGGGAAGTCGTTTGAACGGAAGAGGTATTTACTTGCTCGCTCGATTGAACGAGGACCTTTTTGCGGGATGGCTTGTTATGCTGAATGGCAACATGAGAATACTCGCGGGCCTGCAAATCCAAGCTATCGGGCATCGGCACATCATCTACTGACATGCGATTGGTGTTCTCGGCAGTTCTCTCGACCGAAATGGGTGCGAGGCGGTCGCCTTCGCTTTTGCTCTCGGGATTGTTTTCAGACTTTCGCGGCGGAGAGGTTTCGTCGCGCTCGGCCTCTATCGTATGGGAAATCATGGCGTCCTGCGAAGGCAAGGGCGCTACGCCGGGATCGGTTTCAATGCCAAGATTGCGGGACGGAAGAACAGCTTGTCGTGCATCACCTACGCCCTTATAAGACTTTCGGCGACTCACGAGATGCCCATGTATTGGACAATCTGATGACGCTTTGTACGGCTTGCCATCGTCGCCGACATAATCACCATGAGCAGTAAATCCGCTGTACGGCGCGGTAGGGATGTGGAGGACGGAGCGGGGGTTGCGATGGCTCACGCGCTCGGCTGTTCCCCGCGTCCATCCAATGTGTCCGATGCCCGCGTGCTCCATCGGAGGATCGAGCTTCGTGCCTCGGTCGTGTGTATCCCCATCTGCTAGTTCCCTCACCGCCTCTTGGTCGCTCCAGTACTGCATCTGCTTGGTCAACATGAAGACGTACTCATGGGCGCGGGTGTGCCTAAACGATCCCTTGCGTAAAACGTAGCCACCATTTGGCAAACACTCATCGCACCCTGGACAATCAACTAGCACAGAAGCCAGAGCTTCGTCCCCTTCTGACTGTTGCAGCTCTGACATGCCGGTACTACGTTCTCTTTCGTGTGCTTGCCGTTCTTGACCAGCGGGATCACGTGATCCATCGTCAGCCGTTCCATCTTGCGGCCGCAGTAATAGCATTTGTGGCCGTGGGCCGTTTTGATCTCCGCCCATTCTGAGGCGGTCAAGCTGCAATCCATCGCTGATAGTCTCTTGTGCCGTTGTGCTCCGTCTCGGGCGGCGGATGCCAAACCCTTCGGCGATGCCTTGTAGCGCCGCCGTGTCGCCAATATTCGGGCTTTGCCTTTGGCTGTTTTCGCGTACCTCTTCTGGGCGCTCTTGCTCGACGGGAGCCTGTTGTGTCTCCGCCAGTATTCGCGAACTTTCATTGGGTTTTCTGCGAAGCGCCGCGCCCGAGCTGCTTTTCGTGTGGCCCTCGCCTTGTCCGATACTCTGTATTTCCGCGCCGCCGCCTTCGCGCTCTCGCTCTTCGTGTATCTGCGATTCGCCATCTTCCCGGCTTCGGTCTGCCGGAACTCGCGTTGCTTCTGCAATTTGAGTGTGTCCCGACATGAGGGGCAGGTCGGCACTCCCGTCTTCGCTATTACTGTTTCCTGCTTGCATATTCGACAAGTGCGCATGATGCCTTATTCTAACTCTATGTCGTGTCCACGTCCAACCCCGAACCGATTCCGGCATAGGATTGGGTTTTTCCCAAACGCAATCCTGCCTCACGACCCATCCGTCGGCTTGCAAGGCAAGCGCGACGCGGTGGGGCATCATCATAAGATTTCCACCTTCGATGTCCCGGCTCGAGGAGAGCCTAGATGCGTTCATGTATGCGTGCTTTCCCGAGTTCTGACCGCCGCCATGTGCTGAATATGAATCGCCATAGTTCCACCAAAGTACGCCATCGTCTCGTAACACGCGCCGAATTTCTCGGCACACCTGAACCATGCGTTCGATATGCCGTTCAGGTGAGCGTTCGAGTCCGAGCGGTTCTTGGCCTTGATTGCCCGCGTACGAGCGAAGTCCGTAGTAAGGCGGTGAAGTCACGACGCAGTGAACAGACCGCGACGGAAGCGGAATGCGGAAACAGTCGGCCTGGGCGATCAGCGCGGAAGTCATCCTTCCTCTTCGGCGTTGGCGCAAAAAGTAATCCGCCCGATCAGCCACATCACCAGCAGGAGGAGGGCGGTCATTCGGGCTGGGGTTCTTGGGCCGCGGCAATCGTTTCGTCTATGGCCTTCCTGGTGATGGGCATGTTGGAGCGGAATAGCGAATGAGGTATGGGCATCTTTCCGAGCATAGCGAAGTCCTCGCGCCGTCCTTCGGTCTCTAGCCAATTCAGGCGAGCCTCATCACCTTCCATCGCGTGTATCCGGTCCTCAAGTTCTTCGACGCGCCGCATGACTTCCTCGTGGATGTCGTTCGGCAGGTAGTCAAGTAGCTCGCTCCAGTACCAATCGTCCAATTCGTTCAGCTTCTCAGTCATGTCTGCTCCTCTTGGGCGGCGGCTATTGCCTTCCTAGCTACTTCGGCCATCCGTTGACCAACCTCATCGGGGTTATATCCAGCATCAAGCAGTGTGGCCTCGACCACAGCATCCACAAACTCCTGTCGGATGAGGGCGTACCTTGCGCTGTCAGCCCAAGCGTAGTCATGCTTCGGAGCCCTGTAGGCCCACTCCGCTTGGGCGGCTTTGAGGAGGCGCTGGAACGCCTCCAGCTTGGCTTCGAGGGCGGCGAACGCTTCCTTTGCTTCTTTCCACCGCTCGGGCCAAGCATAGCGTCCGTCCTCTGCGTAACTGTGTTCAAGCGGGTGGCGCTCAACAATTTCTTCTAATATGTTGCTCATTCTTTATGCCTCTTCTGGGCGGCGGTTACGGCTCGTCTGATAATCCATCGCCTGATGAACCAACCAAAGTCGCTGTAAATCATCTGCGGCGGAAGTAGCCTCAATCGACGATTTCCGACGTTAACCAAAATATTGGCTATCCGCGATCTCCACCCTCCCTTCCAATAGTTCTTAGAAACCCAACTGGATATGTTCATTCTCTCTATTCCTCTCCAAGATGGGCGGACCGGGCTTTCTCCGGCGGCATGAGCCCAACGTCCCACATCCCGCCGTGCATGAATAGCTGCACTCTAAGACCCGTTCTCGCCAAGGCGATATTCATAGGGGCTATGTCATGTACATCCAAGCTGTAGAGCGCCGTGTTCTTTATGTCATTCAATGCGCTTGCTATCGCTTTCACTGCAACGGCCTGGGGCCAGTCAGTCCACTCCATTTCACCACTCATTCCGCTCTGCTCCTCCTGGGCTGCTTGTTCTTGTTCCTCCGCCCATTGTTGATCCGCTGCAGCCCGGTCACGCTCTTCAAGTGCGGCGGCTACCTGTCTTGCTTCTTCACCGCGGTATCCCGCGTCGGATGCCATTTCTTCGTAGGTCATTCTCTATCATGCCTCCGTCCACAGCTCGTCCGATTCGGCCGCGCCGGATAACGACATGGCCTCCCGTTCATCATTCCTCCCTCGCACAAATCCCGCTCCCGATCATTCCCGGCGCCTGCCGCGACGTACTCGGCATTCACCCGAATCCACTCAGCCACGTGGGGCTGGACGGGGCCAGTGTAGGTGTACGCGAACTGGCGCGGGCCGACCCTGATCGACATCGCCCGCCATTTCTTAGTGCCGGCGTTCTCAGTCATCGGCGTCCAAAAGCAGATCCTCGCTGAGTTTGTTCTCGCTCATGTCGTCTCCTCTTATGGACGGTATGTTCCATCACCGCTATTCAGGGCCTCGTCTACGCTTCGCTTCCAGGTACGAAGGGAATCCAGCTCGGCCTTGGCCTGGGCTAGTTCGGATTCGAGAGCGGCGACATCCATTGCCCACATTTCGCCAAGGCGACGAGATGCACCAATCCATTCCTTATCGACAATTGCGCGCAGCATTTGCTGACTTAATTTCTCGCTCATCCCATCCTCCATCTCACTATCCAAGACGCGACACCTGCGACGGGTGTCGATGGTCCTCTTCTTGTTGCGGTGTGATCCATTTCCCGCATGAGCAGGCGTATTGCTTGATCCCGGCCTTGCGCTGGACATCGGCCCATGCGTGCCATTCCAAATATCCCTCAGGCGGTTTGTCGCCGGGTCTGTAATCTGGGACGATGAGCAAACAGACGATTTGATTTCTCTTAGTCACATTATTGCCTTCTAGGCGCGGCTATCTTCACCTATCGGAGTCACGACGCTTCGCTCAAACGGTCCCGGATGCCCTATCCGACCTCGCTGGCGTCTTCTCCCCGATTTGGGGCGTGTCGCTGATGTGTTGCCGGTAGCTCCCACTATCCCGCCTATGCGTTTTTCCTGAGTTCCTTCCAACGTTTCAATAGACCTAATGTCTCTCCCACTTCGACGCGTTCGATGTCTACTGGAACTCCGGACATCAAAGCCGACAATGCTTTAAGCGCGTTCAGCTCGCTCTGGATCATCTGCTTGGTGGGTCCATCGACTATGAGGAGTAGCGCGCCGACCGCGCACCTGAACTGAAGATCTTCATCGAGGATCATCCAGTGGTTCCTCATCGTATTCATCGCCGCGTTGATCTGTTCGTCCAGCGAAGTGAAATGCGCTGCTGCACTCTTCGCCTCAGTCACACCGATCATTAGCATCACATCGCTCATCTGGTCGGTCCTTTCGGATTAGGGGTTTTCGGGAGCTTTGATGAATGGGCGGGCCGGGCGCTACTCCGGCTGACCGGGCTGGGCTGAACCGTGGAGACACTCATCACTCTCAGGATCGGCACGTCACCCGATCCCCAGCACTCACTGCCCTAGCAGCCTGGTGTTTTATGACGGTTCGTTGTGATGAGGCGATCCGGTCCCTGTTTATCTTCGCACGTCTGCTTTCCGTGCCGCCGCCCATTCTTTTCGCCACGTTCATAACACGCTGACCAGGCGCAGTTTCGAGTCGTTCGCTACTCTGAAACAACGACACCGCTGGCGAGGCGGCATCGCTGCCACCCCTAACGGTGTCTGTTAAAGCATCGACCGCTTCCGGGGCGGTGGGCCTTGCGGTGTGGACTTGGCGGTCCTTTTTGGTCCGCAAGTCCACCGCTTCGGTA